>ERZ1645192.1331-NODE-1331-length-20635-cov-14.035083_pt1 | contig 20635 bp, 14 predicted proteins | sample MGYA00575354_ERZ1645192 | MGnify/ENA primary metagenome ERZ1645192 (study PRJEB40844, sample SAMN11349763) | freshwater sediment metagenome | isolation source: river sediment | host: Sediment | place: India: Faizupur Khadar , New Delhi | collected 2017-02-21 ... | reverse complement strand
ACATTCAGCAATGAACGGTTCATGGCTTTGCACATCAGGATGGTCAGGATGGTTCCCGAAGATCCGACAAGGATACCGCCGGTCAGCATGGCCTGATTGTTGTACAAAAAGCCGCCCATCGCTGCAGCCACCCCGGTGAAACTGTTCAACAAGGAGATCACAACCGGCATGTCCGCTCCTCCGATCGGCATTACAAAGGTCACGCCATAGATCAACGCCAAACCCGCAAGAGTATAGATCATCCAGGTTTCGCCTTCAACAGGACGGGCTGCCATGATGAAAACCACGAAAGCCACAAGCAGGAAAAGGAAAGAAAGGTTGATGTACCGCAATACCGGACTTTTCACATCACCAATCCTTTCATCCAATTTTCCGAAAGCGATCATGCTTCCAGCGAAGGAGACACCCCCGATCATCAATCCCAGCAAAATAGCCAGCGCTTCCCCGTTCAGCATGGATGTTGCCTGCATACCTGCCAACCGCGATTGCATGCCGGGAAACTCCATGAGGGAGATCAACGCGGCACAGGCGCCTCCCATCCCGTTGAAAAGAGAAACCATCTGGGGCATGGCTGTCATTTTTACTTTCCGGGCAGCTACCCAACCGATTACGCTTCCGATAATCAAAGCGGCAATGATCCACCCGATGTTGTGAATGCCTTCATAGCTTCCGTCAGCAGTTCGGGTACGGTGAAAAAGAATGGTAAACAAAATAGCCAGGGTCATTCCTGCTGCAGCCCAGAGGTTCCCATTGCGGGCTGTATCGGGATGACTTAACTTTTTCAACCCGAGGATAAACAGTATGGAGGCGATAAGGTACGACATTTCGAGGATTGAAATGCCGGGAGAGTAGATGATATCTTTGATCAGGTTTTGAATCGTATCCATAACGCCTGGTTATTTTTTGTTTTTCTTTTTCTTGAACATCTCCAGCATCCGGTCGGTGACCACAAATCCGCCCACTACATTCAAGGTTCCAAGGACCACCGCGATAAAACCCAGGATCATCGACAGCACGTTACCGGCGTGGCCCATGACGATGATCGCGCCAATGATCACTACCCCGTGGATGGCATTGGCTCCTGACATCAAAGGCGTGTGGAGCACCGAAGGGACATGGGAGATCACTTCGATCCCTAAAAAAATGGAGAGAATGATAATGAACACTGCCTCGCGGTATTCAATGAAAAACTTTAGTACATCATCCATTGTACGTCGGATTTACAGATTAATGAGCGGTTTGATTTTCTCGTGGACCACTTCTCCCTGATGGGTCAGACAAGTCCCTTTCACCAGGTCGTCATCCCAATTAAGATTTAATTCTCCCTGAGGAGTGATCATCAATTTCAGAAAATTGAGGGTATTTTTTCCGAACATTTTGCTGGCGTCTGCCGGCATCTCAACAGGGAATGCGGAGTTCCCGATGATGGTAACCCCGTTGTGGTTGATGGTGGTATTGTCGCGCGTCAATTCACAATTGCCCCCGGTGGAAGCCGCCAGGTCAACGATCACGGAACCAGGTTTCATCTTTTCCACGGTCTCCCTGTGCAAGAGCAGGGGAGCCTTTTTCCCTGGGATTTGCGCTGTACAGATCACCACATCTGATTTCACGGCATGGTCATGAACAGCCAGGGCCTGTTTCTTTTTAAATTCTTCGGTTTGTTCAACGGCATAACCACCTGCCGAGCGGTCATCCAGTGCGCCTTCTACTTCTACAAACTTTGCACCCAGTCCTGTCACTTCCTCTTTTACGGCGGCTCTCACATCGAAGACCTCCACCACGGCACCCAGTTTGCGGGATGTGGCAATGGCCTGTAATCCTGCAACACCGGCCCCCAGGATCAGTACTTTGGCAGGAGCGATGGTACCGGCAGCAGTCATCATCATGGGAAAAAATTTGGGCAAAGCTGTTGCAGCAGCCAACACTGCTTTATATCCCGAAACAGTGGCCATGGAAGAGAGGATATCCATCGATTGCGCGCGACTGGTGCGGGGAATCATGTCGAGACTGAAACTGGTGATCTTTGCCTTGGCCACTTTTCGAACCAGATCCAAATTGAAAAAAGGATTAAATACGGCCAACAGGACCGTGTTTTCTTTAAGCTGCGCCATGGTAGCCTCATCAGGTGGATTGACGCAAACTACGAGGTCGGCTGTCGATAAAAGTTCAGGTTTTAAGACAATTAGTGCCCCTGCAGATTGATATGCTTCATCGGAGGCAAAAGCGGCTTCACCCGCCTGGGTTTCCACCTTTACCGTGATGTTTAACCGTGTCAGGGTCATGACAGCATCAGGCAGAAGGGCAACCCGTCTTTCGACGTCCCCTTCTTTTAAAATACCAATGATCATAGGAAAAGGTTTGATGGTTTAACAAGCGAAACCGGTTATTCTTTGAAGCAGATCACCTGGTGCGTCCCATCGCAGAAGGGTTTTTTTGAGGATCCGCCACAACGGCAAAGGGCTACCAGTTCATTCGTGAGTTTGATCTTCTTCTTTTTGTGATCCCTGATAATGAAATTCCCGGTCACCAATGCCGGACCTCCTTTCAGGATCTGGATACGTGCGAATTTGGGCGTCTTCTTTGCCACCTTCCTGGGTTTGGAGGTGACCAGCTTGGTGCTTTTCAGGTAAGTCAATGACCGGGAGGGACAGGTGTCAATGATTTTCATGATCTCCTTGCTGGATGCCGCATGAATATTGATCCAGGGTTTTTTCTTAGCGTTGAAAACCGTGGGGAGACCAATCAGGCAATTGGCTGAATGAATGCACTTTTCAGGTTGCCAGAAAATGGTAATCTCACCGTTGGAGAATTCTTTGAAGGTGTCTTTGTTCTCCTTGAAACTGGCTAATTCCGCTTTGGTGACTTTATTTGACATCAGGATAATTTTTAAATTTTTGTAAAGTTATAAAATATTAATTTTATGTAAAAGGTAAAATATGAAATTCTATACTGATCCTTTAATTCATTTTAATCTTTGGATGAAAGAAGCTCATGAAGCAGACGTGCCGGAACCTGAAGCCATGGTACTTTCGACCACGGATTTGTCGGGCCATGTAACGGCACGGGTCGTCCTTCTCAAAGGAATGGATAAGCGCGGTTTCCAATTCTTCACCAATTACCAGAGCCGGAAAGGCCTCCAATTAGCGGAAAATCCGCAGGCAGCCCTCACTTTTTTGTGGCGTCCTATGGAACGGCAGATCAGAGTAGAGGGGAAAGTGAAGCGCCTCAGCCGGAAAGAATCTGTGTCCTACTTCAACTCCCGCCCATTGGAAAGCAGGATCAACGCTTCGATCTCCCCACAAAGCGCCGTGATCCCCGATCGCACTTTTTTAACAGGCATGCACGATGGTTTTGTCCTCGACCTCAGGGGAAAAGCACCGGTATGCCCTCTAAACTGGGGAGGATACGTCCTTCGACCAGAAACCGTGGAATTCTGGCAGAGTGATCCTTTTCGCCTCCACGATCGCCTGAGATACCGAAGGAAAGGAACGTTGTGGATCACTGAAATCCTGGCCCCATGAATAAGGTGCATAACAGGTTCCCCAAAATTTTTCTTACCATTATTTTTTGAACCATGGTGATCAATTCACCAAATCCTGATAATTTTGCCGTATAATCCAATCGTTCTGTTCATTAAACATTTATAACAATGCGTAAACTGCTGATCCTGTCCGGAGCCATTTGCATGACTTTGGCTTTTTCCTGCACCACCATGAAAAAAGAGAGCAACCCCTTCTTCGAGGCCTGGCAAACTCCTTTCCAGGTACCTCCGTTTGACAAAATCGATACGGCTGACTATATGCCGGCCTTCACGCAAGCCATAAAGCAACATGATGCTGAAATCGAAGCCATTATCAACAATCAAAACCCTCCCGATTTCGACAACACGGTGTTGGCCTTCGACCGTTCCGGAAAACTGCTTACCGATGTTTCAAAGGTGTTCTACAACCTGAATGAAGCCAATACCGACCCGCGGATGCAGGCCATCGCCCGTGAACTGAGCCCGATCATGTCAAAACACAGCGACGATATCGCTTTGAATGAAAAACTCTTTACCAGGATCAAATCGGTTTATGAAAAAAGAAAAAAAGCCGGCCTCGACGATCAACAAATCAGGGTGGTTGAAAAATATTACCGCGACTTTGAACGGCAGGGAGCCAACCTTGATCCTGCACAAAAAGAAAAACTCCGCAAACTGAACGAAGAGTTATCCATGCTGTCACTCACCTTCGGGGAAAACCTTCTGGCTGAAACCAACGAGAATTTCATGCTGGTTATCGACAAGCAGGCAGATCTTGAAGGACTTCCTCAACCAGTGATCGATGGCGCCGCAGAGGCTGCCAAAGAAAAAAACATGGCCGGAAAATGGGTCTTTACCTTAGCCAAACCCAGCATGATCCCTTTCCTTCAATATGCTAAAAACAGGGATTTACGCGAAAAAATTTACAGGGGCTATTTCATGCGGGGCGACAATGGCAACAAAAATGACAACAAAGCCACCCTCGCCCGTACTGTGGAGCTTCGGATAGAAAAAGCCCGCTTGCTGGGTTTTAACAGCTATGCAGCCTATATCATTGACGAAAACATGGCCAAAACCCCTGAAAACGTCGAGACTTTCCTGATGAAACTCTGGAATTCAGCGCTCCCGGTGTCCAAAAATGAGGTTGCCGACATGCAAAAGATCATCGACCGTGAAGGAGGAAAATTCAAATTGCAACCATGGGACTGGTGGTATTATTCGGAAATGGTGAGAAAAGAAAAATTTGATCTGGATGAAAAGGAGCTCAAACCCTACTTCAGCCTTTCAAATGTCAGAGATGGCATGTTTATGGTAGCCAATAAACTATATGGGATTACTTTCACCAAAAGGACTGATCTTCCGGTTTACCATCCGGAGGTGGAAACTTATGAGGTCAAAGAAGCTAACGGCAATCTGACCGGTATTCTCTACCTTGATTATTTCCCCCGTGCCGGAAAACGGGGCGGTGCATGGTGTACAGATTTCAGGTCAGCAGGATGGGAAGATGGAAAACGGGTGGTACCGGTGGTTTCTCTCGTTTGTAATTTCACCAAACCTACTGCCGACATGCCTTCTTTGTTGAGCTGGGATGAGACCACAACCCTGTTTCATGAATTTGGTCATGCTTTACACGGGCTCTTTACCGAAGGGAAATACCTTCGTACTGCCGGTAGTGTCGCCCGTGATTATGTCGAATTACCTTCCCAAATCAACGAAAACTGGGCTGGTGACCCACAGGTGTTGAAAGCCTACGCGAAGCATTACAAAACAGGGGAAGCGATCCCTGACCAACTGGTGGAGAAAATTGTAAAAAGCGGGCAATTCAATCAGGGATTTGAGACAGTGGAATACCTTGCGGCTTCTCTTCTCGATCTTGATTATCATACCCTTGCCGAACCTTCCAAAATCGAACCTGATCAATTTGAAAAAGAAGCCATGAGCAAAATCGGACTGATTCCTGAGATCCTTCCGCGATACCGGTCAACCTATTTTGCACATATTTTCGATGGTGGGTATGCAGCAGGCTACTATGTTTACATCTGGGCTGCAGTGCTGGATGCCGATGCTTTCGATGCCTTTAAATCTTCTGGAGATATTTATAATAAGGAATTGGCAGCCAAATTCCGGAAACATTGCCTTGCTGAATCGGGTAATGATGAAGGAATGGTGCAGTATAAGAAATTCAGAGGGCAGGAGCCTTCGGTCGATCCGCTGCTGAAACGGCGCGGACTGAAATAACCAGCCGGAAAAAAAGCTTCATTCGCCCACAGGCGAACCAAATAACCGGATTCTGTATTGCTCCGTAACGTACCGGAAGTACCACAATGTTATCGGGGGAATGGGCTGCGCCAAAATAGTAACACCCGATAGGATGGTTATTCAGTTGCAGGATCAGCGAATCTTTAAAACCTTCATCCGGTAAAGGTAAACTCTGTTGCCTGGCAATATCGATGGTGGATTGGCTGGCCCAGGATTTTATCCTTATGGAAGCTGGTCCTGATATTTATTTTTTGAAGTTGGGTGCTCTTTATGAATCCAATGGAAGACGATAGGAATGATATAGAGGTTCATGATGGTGGAGGTCAGCAGACCACCCAGGATAACCACTGCCATCGGACTTTGAATCTCATTCCCAGGCTTGTCGGCATGGAGGATCATCGGTACCAAAGCCAGTCCTGAAGCGAGGGCGGTCATCAGAATGGGATTCAGCCGGTCGGAGGATCCGGCTTTGACTGCCTGAACGACGCTGTTGCCTTCGGCCATCAGATGCTTGTACCTTGATACCAGCAATATTCCGTTACGGGTAGCAATCCCGAAAAGAGTTATGAATCCTATGATGGCAGGAATGCTGAGTATCCCGGAGTTGAACCAAAGGGCAAAAACGCCACCGATAAGGGCCAGGGGCAGGTTCAACAATACGATGCTCGCCAACTTCATCTCCCTGAATTCCCGATAGAGGATGAGAAATATGATTAAAACAGCCAGAACCGTAGCTAATAACAATAACCGTGTTGCTGTTTTAGCGCTTTCGAACTGCCCGCCATATTCAATGTGATAATTGTCGGGCAATTTGACTTCGCGATCGATGATTGCTTTAACATCATTTACCGTACTGCCGACATCGCGCCCTGAAGCATTGGCAGAGATCACGATCCGCCGTTGAACGTTTTCACGTTGAATGATATAGGGCCCACTTGCGGAAACGACATCAGCCACCATTCCCAGGGGGATTTTCTGACCGTCATAAGTGTCGATATATGTATTTTCAAGCGTTTCAATTGAATTCCTCCAGGGTTCGTCGTATCGCAGAACAAGATCGAAGTTTATTTGGTTTTCAAAAACATCCGTCATCTTTTCCCCTCCCAACGCTACCTCCACGAATTCATTAAACTGGTTGACCGGAATGCCGTATTTTGCCAGCATATCACGCCGGGGTTTTATCTGAATCTGCGGCACATCGACCAGTTGTTCCACATTGAGGTCCACCAATCCATCCACAGATCCGATTTTGTTTTTAATCTCTGTTGCAGTAGCATACAAAGTGTTCAAATCATTGCCGAATATCTTGATGGCGATGCCCGCCCTCGTTCCAGAAAGAATGTGGTCGATCCGGTGCCCCAGGGGTTGGCCGATGCTGACTGATATTCCCTGAACCTTACTTAATTTTTCCCTTACTTCCCCGAGAAATTGTTGCCGGGTACGATCGGTCAGATGATAAGGAACATCTATTTCCGAGCCATTACCGCCTCCATGAATATGGGTGTTGGCTTCGGCTCTTCCTGTGCGACGGCTCACGTTTTCCACCTCCGGGATGGACAGAAGAGCCAGGTCGATCTGGTTGGCAATCTCGTTGCTTTGCTCAATGGATATGCCCGGGAAAGTGGTGGTGGTGATGGTCAGCGTGCCTTCGTTGAATTCAGGAAGAAACCCGCTCCCCAAACGCGACAGCAGGAACAACGAAACCAGCAATAAAACCAAGCTAAAACCGATAACCGGTTTTTTAAGTCGCAAAGCATGGGGCAAACTCTTTTCATAGAGGAGGTTAAGGCGCTGTACAAACGGGTTATCACCTCGTTCGCTTTTGTTCAGTTGGCGGGGTGCAGTGAGAAGGAAACTGGCTAAAACGGGAGTCACAGTCAATGCTACAAGCAGCGAGGCCAAAAGTGAAACGATAAATGTGATGCCAAGCGGCCGGAGCATCCTTCCTTCCATTCCTGAAAGAAAGAACAAAGGGGCAAAGGCAATGATGATGATCAGGGTGGCCTGTATGATGGAAGACCTGATTTCAAGGGAAGCATTGTAAATGACCTTTATAGGCGGGTTTTTCTGATCTGCCGGGAGCCGGTTATTTTGTCGCAACCTTTTTAGAACGTTTTCGACATCCACAATGGAGTCATCTACAAGGATGCCAATGGCGATGGCCATCCCGCCCAGCGACATGGTGTTCAGCGTCAATCCCAGAACGCGTAACGTAATGATCGCTACCAGCAAAGATAATGGAATGGCTATCAGGGAAATGAATGTTGTTCTCGGGTTGAGCAAAAAGAGAAAAAGGATGATGGTGACGAAAAGGGCTCCCTCTGACAAAACCGATTCAACGTTGTTGACTGAGGTACTGATAAAATCTGCCTGGCGGAAAATCCCGGGGTTTATTTTGACTCCGGAAGGCAAAGTCGTCTGCAGTTCACGGAGCGCCTGGTCAATCGAAGCCGTCAATTTTAACGTATTCACATGTGGCTGCTTGAGGATGGTCATGATTACGGCCGGTTTCCCGTTCAGAAAAGCATCCCCGATTTTTGGTGGATGCCCTGTCCTGACATCGGCCACATCACCGATGGTAACAGGAAAAGAGCCGTTCATTTTAACCAGGGAATTCCCGATCTCCCCGATGTCGGAGGTACGGCTCATTCCTCTTATGACATATTCCTGGCCATATTCCTGGATAAAACCCCCGGAGGGGTTGCGGTTCATACCCTGGCAGGTTTCGATCAATTCCTGCAGGGTGACGTGATGATAGTTCATCCTTTGAGGATCTGCCAGTACCTGGTACTCTTTGGGCAATCCGCCCATGACCAATACCTGAGCTACTCCGGAAACCGAAAGAAGGCGAAGTTTTACCTGACGGTCGGCAAGAGTTCTCAGATCAAATGCCGACAAGGAATCAGAGGTAAGACCGATCAGCATGATCTCTCCCATGATCGAACTCTGAGGATCCAGCACCGGGGCCGATACCCCGACAGGAAGGCGTTCAGTTACCGAGGCCAGTTTTTCGTTGACAATCTGCCGGGCCTGATAGACATCCGTCCCCCAGGCAAAATCAACCCAAACCATCGATAATCCGGCCATCGATACCGAACGTACCCTTCGTACACCGGTGGCTCCATTGAGTGCCGTTTCAATAGGAAAGGTGACCAGCTTTTCGACCTCCTCGGAAGCAAGGTTGTGCGAATCTGTCATCACGGCCACCGAAGGGGCGGTGAGATCCGGAAATACATCCACATCAGTATCCCTTACCACCAGGATACCTGCAACCAGGAGGAGAGCGGCAAGGATCAGCACCGTAACGCGGTTCTGAAGGGAAAAGGAGATGAATCGGTTCAACATGGCGCTACTTTTTCAATGTTCATGGTCATGGGATGGAACTCCTTTCATTTGCGCCGCAGCCTTAATGAACACAGCACCTTTTGTCACGACCCGGTCACCTGGTTCCAGACCCGATAGGATGTTAACCCTGCTGCCTTCAAAAGTACCCGGCTTAACACTCTTTTTCAGGTAAGATTCACCGGCCGCCTGGACGTAAACATAGTAGGTTCCCTGTTCTTCCATGAGGGCTGCAATGGGTACGACAAGCTGGTTGTGCAGGAGGGTAGTATGAAGGTAAATTTCAGCAAAAGCACCGGCAATAAATTGACCCTTGTTTGTAAATTCAAAGGTGACCGGTACGAATTGACTGCCGGGGGTTACCGCGCCTCCTTTCGCAATGATCTTTCCTCCGAGTGTTTCTGTTTCATACACTGCTTCATTTCCCGGTATCCTGAACGATGCCGATTGGATCAACGGGAGTTCATCCTGGTACCGCTGGGGGAGAGCTGCCTGTAACAACATCCGATCGCTGCCTGCCAGCTCGGCAAGTGGAGCGCCTTCCTCAACATAAGCACCGTTCGGTTGAAATAACTGAGTCACAAAGCCGTCGCCAGGTGCCGTGATTTGGATCCTGTTACCGGTAAACCCGTTCAGGAAAGCAAAATACTGTGCGCTGTCTGTCTTAAATCTTGAGACCGTCTCAGCAAATTGTTTCCGGGAGACGATCTGCTCCTCAACCAGCGTTTTTTCCCGATCATAAGCCGCTTTTGACATTTCGTAGCGACTTTTAACCCCGGTGAAGGCGGCATCGCTGTTTCGTGTGGTCAGTCCCTGGCTGCTGATGGCGAAAAGCGAGGCACCTCGCTGAATCCTGGCACCCGGCACCAAAGTTGGTTTTTGGTAGATAAGCAAACCGCTGCTCTTGGCTGTCACAACGGTCAGCTCCGCTGGTGGAATCAACAGTTCTCCGCTGACTTTGATGGTATTTCTCATATCGCTCGGAACGATGCATTGCACCTTGAAATCGACTTTCCAGGCCATCTCTTTGGTGAAGGTGATGGCTCCCGGGATTTCTGCTATGGGTGTAGCCTGTCGCGCAGCTTCCTGGTCTTCAAATACCGTCAGATCCTTCACGGAAGCGCTATCCTTAAGTTCTTCCCCGGTAAATGTGAAAACAAGGGATACTTTTCCGGCTTTTTCCGGTGTCAATGTCACGGGATAGATGCCGGCGACAGCAGGTTTCACGGAACTAACAGTACCGGTGACAAGTCCATTTTCCATAAGGGTGACAACCAGGCTACCCTTCATCACAGGCATGTAAGATGTCAGGCGTGTGACATGGACCAAAGCCCTGACCGGGGCCCCTTTGACCATCGGAGCGATCTCCGTGAAGTATTCACAGGAATCGGAAAAAACAGTATAGGATAATTTTTCCGGTTGATGGTCTGAATCTTCTGTGGTCTGAACAGAATGTGATTGCGAATTCCTGCAACCGGCAATGATCATGGCCGGTAAGAGGAGAAACAGACAGCTATATCTCATGACAGGTTATTTAAGACTAAATAGGAGTGAAATATCTATTGGAACCAGGTTCCTGCAAAGCTTGATGAATAACAAGGAAGATTCCGTGTAACCAGGGCAATTAAAGGAACACTCAGGGAAAACTAAGCCTGTGGATTGACCGGCTTTGTAAAGCGGTTTAAGATCAGCAGGGGGGCGCCCGTGCTGCAAGCGGGAGAGGGAATCCCTCCTTTAGTGCATCTCCGGGAGGCTGCTGAAAACTGACTCTTGTGGGTTGGGGATTTTCCGGGATCAACAGGACCTGCGCGAGAAAGCCCGTGTCAATCTGATCAGAAAAAACCGGTTTAAGGTGAGCGGTCCCTTTTGGAAGATCATAGTGAGCGGAATGGATCAGGCAGTCGGAGGGTTTGGGAAAGTCGTGGGAATGTGATTTCTGCCCGGCACAGTGAAAAATGTGGTCATGGGCTAAAAAATCCTCGAGGTGCCAATGCGGAATGGCATTGTGAAGGAGCATGATCATCCAGACGAAAATAAGATACCCGGAGATTTTAGCTGACTTCATACGCTGGCAAAGATATTATGAAATCCGATAATTTTTACAATTTCTCCCGCGGTTTTTCCATTTCAGGCGTGATGAACTCAAACTAATTTTGCCTGGTCAATTAAAATTATAAACCACTTAAAAATTAAAAACAATGGAAAATACAATAAAAACCAACTGGGTCATTGATCCCATGCACAGTGAAATCGGTTTCAAGGTAAAACACCTCATGATAACCAATGTCAAAGGGGCATTCAAAGAATTCAACGCTTTGGTTTCGACAACCGGAGAAGATTTCAGCACCTCCGAGATTTCTATTCAGATCAATCCTTCCTCAGTGGATACGGGTGTTGCCGACCGTGATACCCATCTGAAAAGTCCCGATTTCTTTGATGTTGAAAATTTCAAGGAGATCACTTTCACCGCGGGACGGCTGACAAAAACAGGGGGTGATAATTTTACCCTTCAGGGTGATCTGACAATCAAAGGGATTACCAGGCCAGTAGCGCTGGAAGCAGAATTTTCGGGAATGATGACCGATCCCTGGGGAAACAAAAAAGCCGGATTTCTAGTCACCGGAAAAATCAACCGCAAGGATTGGGGTTTGAATTGGAATGCCGCACTGGAGACGGGAGGCGTTCTCGTAAGTGAAGAGGTCAGGATCAATTGTGAGGTAGAACTGGTCAGACAATCATAAACCTTGATAGAGAAAGCAAAATCATGGCCAATATTATATTGCATAAAGCTGCTACCCGTGGCGATGCGAACCACGGGTGGCTTAAAAGCAGGCACACTTTCAGTTTTGCCAATTATTACGATCCCGAGCGGATTCATTTTGGCGCTTTACGGGTATTAAACGACGATACTGTGGAAGCCGGAATGGGATTTGGCAAACATCCCCACGACAACATGGAGATTATTTCTATCCCACTGGAAGGCGATCTGGAGCATAAAGACAGCATGGGCCATGTTTCCGTGATCAAACATGGCGATATCCAGGTGATGAGTGCGGGAACCGGTATCTTTCACAGTGAGTTCAACAAAAACAACGACAGCAGTGTAAAGTTTCTCCAGATATGGGTTTTCCCAAACAGGAAAAACGTGACACCCCGCTATGATCAGATAACGCTGAACATTGCGGATCGTCACAACACTTTTCAACAAATCCTCTCTCCCAACAAGGAGGATGCAGGGGTCTGGATTTATCAGGATGCCTGGTTTCACCTTGGAAAATTCGACAAGGGCATCACAAAAGAATACCACTTGAAAAAAAGCGGGAACGGTGTTTATGTTTTTGTCCTGAACGGGCAGGTGACTGTCCAGGGCATCGATTTGATTGACCGGGATGGCATGGGAATAACAGATATTGAGCAATTTACATTAACTGTCAATTCACAGGATGCGGAAGTGTTGCTGATGGAGGTTCCGATGATTTATTAAAGATTACCTGGTCATCAATCCCTCTTTGAACTCCTGAAGCGATTGTCGGGTGTGGTTTTTAAAGAACTTGCTGAAGTGGGAAGGGTCATCAAATCCCAGGGTATAACCAATTTCTTTAGCGCTCTTTTCGGTATGTACCACCATCCGGCGGGCTTCGAGAATAAGCCGGTTTTGGATAAAATCCTTGGCAGAGGTGTTTACAGAAGATTTGATCACTTCGTTGAGGTAATTCGGTGTGACATATAATGCTTCGGCATAGAATTTAACCTGATGCCATTTTCGGAAGTTTTTTTCGACCAAATCCTTAAAATTCCGGACGAGGGCTTTTCCCACTTCAATGGATTGTGTATTGGTATTCTCGTGAAGGGAGCAGTGTCCGTTACATTCGATGATAAAGAGTTTCAGGTAGGCTCCGATGGTTTCAAGAAACATCTCGTTTTTGGACTGGAAGGCGGTTTTCATTTGCAGGGTGAAATGAAGAAGTCGTTCCGCCATCAAGGGAGTGAGTTGCAAGGGAGGCGTTTCATCGCTGTTTCGGAATAATTTCAGGTTGGAGATAAAGTCTTTCCGGATGCTGTTTTTTTCAAGGAATTCAGGGGTGAACAGGATAACGTAACCTGTCGGAAGCGGGTCGGTAATGATTTGGTGTACCTGGTCGGGGCTGACAAAAAACACACAATCGGGTTGGATAGGGTAGGCGTGAAAATCGATGATATGCTTTCCGGTAGCCGTCAGTGACCAGATAACGGTGTAATAGTTGTGCCTGTGGGGTGTGTCGGCGATTCCCCCCAATTGTTCGTCGATCTCCTCCATGGTTTTCAGCACAAACGGCATGGGAGAACCTTCATAAAGCAGATTGAGGTCATAGGTTTTCACGAGATCTTGCATGGAATCTTCTTTGGTCTTATCTGTCACAAAGATAGCTTTCTTTTTTTTATGATTTTGGAGGGTAGGCGTTTGGAAGGTGGGTTATTTTTTCAGAATCTTGAAGAAAAGATTTTCATCTTTATAATGAACACGCAATAGAAAATCGTTGCCTTTGGTGTGGCCAATTTTCTTATTTTTGCAACCTTATTTAACCAGGAGAGATGCCAGAGCGGTCGAATGGGGCGGTCTCGAAAACCGTTGACCCCCGTAAGGGGGTCCCAGGGTTCGAATCCCTGTCTCTCCGCAAACTAAAAACCCGCCGTCTAAGACGGTGGGTTTTTAAGTTGAACTAAAGTGATAAAGAAATCAACCTGCCAATACTCCTTTCAACCCCTCCAAATCCAGATCACCCTTTATTACGATCAGATTGTATCCGAGATTTTTAAGTTTTTCCCGTTTTTTCTTATCATCCGCCATTACAAAATCTTTCCCATGAACCGGCCCATCTATAAAGATGCACAACCTCAGTTTCTCATAATAAAAATCAGCCTCAGCAATCGGAACTCCTGCATTGCTTAAAACTTTATGGATTTCGTTCGGCATAGGTAGATTCAACTCCTTTAACTTGTGCAGAAATTCCTTTTCCAACCCACTGGCACACTGCTGGAGAAATGTCTGATAAATCAGGTTATCATCCTGTGAGTTTGTACTGTGACTGAATTTCGAAAGATCAATAAGAAAATCCTTCACCAACTTTCTGTTTAAAATAGAGTGATAACGTTGATTATAATAGGAGCAAATGCAATTGTAACAGGCCGTTGCACAACTTTCACTGTTCAGCTCTTTTCCATCTTTCGTAAAATGCAATATCTCAAGCGCTTTAGAGGCAATTTTCCTGATAAGTTGTTCCGATTTGACAATAGCTGAGAGAGTTCCTGTACCTCCTTCAGAACGCTCATAAATAATTATCCTGCCGGGTTTTTTCTCAACCATCTGAATAAATCCTCTTATTTCAGATTCATCCAGATTCAGTGTTCTGCAAATGGCAGTTAACATGGTATATAACAAAGTTCGCAGGAACGATTCTTCTTGCTCACCATAATATTTAGAGGTTTTAATAATGAGAACATCATTATCCGATTCTACAAACAAATGAATATCCCTGATCATCCTCGCTCTTGAACCGGGATTCTTTTCGTAATGCTCATCAATTTTTGTTCTGGATAACCATTTCCCGGTGTCCGGATCAAGCATAAATCCCGGAATACCCTGGTACCGGTCGGCCTTACTGCCCAGATTCAGGTGAAATAATTTTGCCGACCGGTCAAACCCAATATTGGCAATGAGGTCATCATTATTGAATACGTCTCTCCACCGTGAGTTAAGCGTCGGATTGTATGATTGAATAATTTCAAATCCTGCCCTCGATCGTTCCTCTTCTTCACTGGTGATTTTCGTGGTGCGGCGGGCGCGCATCCTGGGCATGGGCAGAGCATCAATGGTGTGAACATTGTCTAACGGATTCCCACACGACTTACAATTCGATGGTTTTTCCTTCTCAGATTTCAATGATTCAGCATAATTACAACTGTTGCATATGATAAATGTTTGCCGGCTGTTAATATCTGCTTCCCTGCTAATCTGATCCACTAAAAATTTCTGGCCATTGTAATAAATTGTATTGTTTGGGGCATATTCCGACAGGGCTATTTGTTGATCGCGGTATAAACTATCCTCTTTCTGGTCATAATAAAACCTGAGTTGAATTGTTTTTCGGGGAAATGCATAGTTGGGTAAAAAACCAACACCACTGAGGTAACTGTATGTGTTGAATTCGTCATTGCCCTCCCTGATATTCTGATTTCTGTTTTCCAGCGCCTTTCTTCTTGCCTGAATAAACTCATTATTTGCCTGGTCTCCCTGCCTGATGGGCCTGTCAAGGTCGTGGATCTCTTGTTCTGATTCATAATAATCCATGCGTAACGGTTCAAATGCGACATCAAGGTGTTCAATAAACTGTTCAATCTGTTTGTCAAGGTCTATTTGCCTTAATATCTCATCATCCTGAGCTAATTCATTAGCAAATGCCGCACGGATGTTAAAAATAATCACCTGATGCTTTTCTTCTGTTTTTTTTCGTATTATTTCCTTGAAATCAGAAAACATGGGATACCTCAATCCATGATTACCAAAATCAAGAATCTGGGATGGCTTACCATACAATTTATTATCAATACTTTGCAGGATGAGCGAATTCAAATGCGCCTTAAATAGGGTCTCATTCTGCAGGTTAAATCGTGGCAATGCAATCTTGCCAGTTACGATTTCTTCGGGATGATTGTAAAAATATTGATCATGCACACCACGGCCGGGACCGGATCCGCAAAATGTCCCTATCATGGAGCCTTGCATTTTCCTGCCTGCCCTGCCTGCCCGTTGTGCATAATTGCTGGGGTTTGGCGGAACATTTCTTAAGTAAACAGTGGATAAACTGCCGATATCGATGCCCAATTCCATGGTAGGGGTGGCCATCAATACCTGGAGTTTACCCTCTCTGAAATCCTTTTCCCGTTTTTTTCGGTCAATCCCTTTTACTTGTCCTGAATGATCCTCAGCACGAATGTTCTTTTTTTGGTCAATGGGCTGGCTATATTGGTTATGATAATATCCTGGCCGCGGCAAATAGGGAATTAATTCGTCGTCACACTTCAACTGGATACAGTGATCAAGTACTTCCCAATTATATTTTGAATCACACCTTTTACACGATTTTTTGAATCCGTTGGTTGCAGGTTTTATCGTAATCAATTCAGGAGCCAGAACAACCACTTTTACCCTGTTTTCAGTCAGTTCAACCAAATACCCGGCTTCAAAAAGATAGGCAAGTGTTTGCTTGAATATAAGTTCAATCTTTTCATTATCTGTCGGATTCAGGGCTTTTTTTATCCAGCTGCTGAATCGTCTTGAGGTACTCAAAGCATGAGGGTTAAATTTGTATTTAATGCTGTTCTGGTCTCCGTCGGTAAATCCTCCTGGTTTGGTGCCTTCAATGGCCTCAAAGAAACGTTTATCTTCAAACCCGCTTTGTTCAATGTAAGAAATTACCTCTTGTTTAAAAGGCTCTTTATTGGTTAAATCGTTATGTCCAATAGCCACCTCCATCCTGAATATGTCCAAGAATCCTGTGAGAAATTCAAATAAACGCGTTTTCTCAATGGATGAGATTGCAGGATATCTATCCAGGTTCTGACCTTCAGTTACATATTCCTTTAAAAAATCATATTCCACTTCAATCAGTCCTGTATCTTCCAGGTTGATGGATTGAAATTTCTTCGTCCCGCGTATTTCAACATATAGATAAGTTTCAAGGTAACGAAGGTAATATCGTTCAAAAATTCGTTCTTTTGGCGTTGAAGGAAATCTCTGGCCTAATAAAAGAGGAATTAATTTCTTCGGTATCTCTTTGACCGGGAGAGTTTTGTTTTCCTCCCACAAAACTTGCTTTAAGGCCTTTCGGAAAAAAATTTGCCCGTACCAATCATTCATATGCCCGGCCTGAAAAGCGGCATCCTGAACATTATCGGTGAATCCGATGAGTTTGCGTTCATCTTCCTCAACCGAATTTAAGGTTGCTGTCACCAGAATGTCGCTGCCTGTCGATCTTCCGATCGAATTCAATAAAAAGAGTTTGGCGTATTCCGAAACCTGTGCGCTGTGTGTTGTGCCGCAACTTATGCAAATTGAAAAAGGCTGGGGTATAAATACACCCTTGCCTTCATTTTGATCATAAAAAGGAGTAAATCTGTTTTCAACCGGGTCGAGATATCCGTTTATAGGCAACCGATCCTGCCAATTCTTTTTCACCTCCCGTCGCTTGGGTGTTATCCAGGATTCAGGTAGATCATCAGGAATATTTACATGGTAATCAGGAGTGTAATAACCTCCGTTTTCGGAATCTTCCCAATCGAAAATTGTCCAGGGATTGGTTTTTCCTGATTTTTTTTCATAAGCCATTCCATAATATTCCTGTCCGCAGATCCGGCAAAAATGTACCGGGTACAATGTGCTGAAGGGTCTGCCATTCTTTTCACAGTCAGGACAAGTAACCTCACCGCTGTCGCTGAGGTAATTACACCCCTCTGCCAGGCAAGCTCGCAACTCCTTTCCCTGATTGAAAAACGTGTGAAGTTTGGGCACAAATCGTGAAACAACATGGCCTGAATCTGTTTCAATTTTTCCGGAAATGCCCAACATCAAACCCGCAATGATCTCAGTTTTGCTTTGCTGATAAGTAAAATTTGGTCGGATTTCCCTGTGGTATTTTTTTGCCAGGTGACTTATTGACACTGGTTTACCCCTGAGTTCCTGTTCAATAAATGATAAGGTTTTGGATTTTTTCAGGTGATGACCCAGATTTGCATTGGTAACAGGATATGGAATCTCACTGCCCATCAAACCCTGGTAGAGGGGAATGGCAGTCTGGATATCCAGTTCATTGAAGTTATTAATATCTGCGGTCTTTAATGCAAATTCTCTGTTTAACTGATCTCCATCGAAAAACAGCGTTTCATCTTCCGATTCAGTCACCACATTTTCAGGAAAAAATGATTCACCGAAAAAAGAGGTTGCAAATGCAGCCACTACCTCATCGCTTCGCTCATTTTCCTTCTCGCTCACCATGGTTGCAGAAGTACCGATGCATTGAAGTTTCCCGATTGTATTGGTACGCTGTTTAAGCCTTCGGATCAGAAATGCCACATCGGCTCCTTTTTTTCCGCTATAGGTGTGGAGTTCATCAATCACCAGGAAACGAAGATTCTCCTTATACCCTTCGGCAAAGAGCGCCCGGTCATCCAATCTTGTCAGCAGTAACTCCAGTTCAACATAATTTGTGATCAGAATGTCAGGAGGGGACTCCTGCATTTCACGCCGCGATATTATTTCCGAATCATTGGGAGTTGTATCGGGTCCATGGACTTCACGATATTTTATTAAAGCATCCTGGCGTTCCGGTGCCGTATCCCCGGTATATAATCCAATCTTAATACCAGTTCCTGATAACTTCCGTGCCATTTCAATGTATTGCGAATTGGCTAACGCATTCATCGGAAAGATGAGAATGGCTTTGATCCCCTTTTTTCTTTGTTCAAATGTTTTGATACAATGATCAATGATCGGGATTTCATAACACAATGATTTTCCGGACCCGGTACCCGTAGTAACCAATAGGTTTTGATTCTTTTCAATGGCGATTCGGATCGCTTGCTCCTGATGGAAATAGGGTAGCAGGGGTTGGTTATTCACTGAAAATATGGAAAGACACTTTGGATTGAGCCATCCTTTATCAATCATCTCCTTAAAAGTCAAACCTTGTTTGAACCGCTTTGAAATCTGTATCAAAGGTTCCCTCCACAGCATATCGTGCTGGTCGGTTCGGTCGTTCACGAAATCCTCAAACTTCTTATTTTTGAATTTCTGAAAGGTCCTTATATAACTGAGGTAATCCGCTTTTACGGCCTCGTAGGTGCGAAATGGATTCATTTTCTGATTGTTTAAGCTCCTCGACCGCTGCACCCCTTCTCGTTGAGGAGAAGGGGTCTGGGGATGAGGTGTTTTGGTTTAGTTTTTGCCGAAATAGGCGAAATATCAATTAATGCGCCTTTTTAGGCGTAGGTTGAATGATTACATTAACTTCAGTACCCCAATCCCGACTGAAATCGCAAAAACCATACTGATAAGGGTTCCTATCAACAGGTATTCAGTTTTTGCTTCCGGACGGTTGGTTTCATTGAATCTCAATAGTGTTTTTGCTGTAAGCAGCAGTCCAATCACTTCGTACTTGCCAGCCAGAATCAGTACAAATACGATCAATCGTTCGAGAATTCCTATCCACATACCTGCTTTCGCCAGTGTTTTTCCATTATTTCCTTGCTGATCAAGCTCATTCCGCCATTTTTCCGTAATGAATTCAATCAGCTTCCCCGATGGAAACGTTAACACAACCATTCCGGTAAAAACCAACCAGCCCTCTCGATCATTCAAGCTTTGCATTATCGATTGAAAATCAACAGTGATTCCGGAATAAATTATCCAGGAAATGGAAATGATCAACAGGTGTGCGATCTGGTCAGCTAAAAACCATCCGGTATTTTGCGAAAGATAGGATTTCCCGCCGTCGATAGCAATATGACCCATTCCAATGATCAGCGCTATCAACCATAATGACGGGCCGCAAAGCAGAATGATGGTTAAAAAGGTTACACCTCCGTGCAGGTACAACCTCAGAGAGGCATAATGTTGGTTATTCCTGTCATCCACCCAACTTTTGGGTTGAAAGAAAAAATCACTCAGAAAATGTGCTGCAATCAACTTGATTAATAGAATGTAAGGCATAATGATTTATTTACAGTTCATAATCATGGTTTGGAAGATATTCAGTAGTTGTTCAATCTCATTCCATCCGATTGCCTTTACATGTTTGTGAATCGTGGATGGGGTTTTTCCCAACTTACGGGTAATATCAGCCTGAGATAATCCTTGAACCAATTCATTGAGCACCTGAGCCTGCTTTGAAGTGGTCCGGCAGAGTAAGTAATCGGTAAACAGGGCAATGGCAGTGAATCCTGGTTGACAGATATTCGTGGTTTGCCCGGCTAAAGTGATAGATAACCTTGATCCCGTGTCACTCATCTCGTCAAAATGGCGCCCCGACATGATAAACACCTCATCCTTTGAAAATGCAAGACTTTGAATAGGCGTTTTCACCTCTCCCAGGGTTAGGCTGGTCCTGATATCGATGCCCCTTTCATTGAATTTTCTTACCTGGCTCCGTAAAAGCATAATAAGTTTTAAGGAGTTAATGGGTTCACGGTGAAGTACCTGGAAACTATCGTATCTGAAAAACTCGTACATACAGCCATAAGAGTTGAGTAATTTCTCCAACTCTTCACGGAGAATAGCCATCTCACTGTCTGTCAATAGGGTAGAGTTGACGATATCGGCGGTAATAAAGGATGCAGAAATCATAGTTTTTCATTTAGCTTATAAAATTAGCTATTTTTGGCGAAAAACCAAATAATTCGATAAAAAAGGCTAAATATTTATTCCTGCTCCCAGATTTTTTGATCGAATAACTGCAGGATGGTCTCTTTGGTGCGATATCG
>ERZ1645192.1330-NODE-1330-length-20638-cov-12.180343_pt1 | contig 20638 bp, 15 predicted proteins | sample MGYA00575354_ERZ1645192 | MGnify/ENA primary metagenome ERZ1645192 (study PRJEB40844, sample SAMN11349763) | freshwater sediment metagenome | isolation source: river sediment | host: Sediment | place: India: Faizupur Khadar , New Delhi | collected 2017-02-21 ... | reverse complement strand
GTCACAATCTCCAGCCGGCCCATCCACATGCAGAAGAAGAGCAGCATCTTTCCCGCCGGGTGCACCTCGGCAAAGCTGAAGGACGGCCCCAGCATGCCATATCCCGGCCCCACGTTACCCAATGTGGTCGCCACCGCTGAGATCACAGTCTCCATGTCCATCCCCGGCTGGCCGTGGGATATGATAGCTAAAAGCAGCGTGGCTTGGGCGAATATTATGATGTACATGGCCACGAATATGTTGCTGGGCCGCAGCACCTCATCCTTGACGGAGAGGCCTCCCAGCTTCAGAGGGATCACCGCCTTGGGATGCATGACGTGCAATAGCTCCCGGTAGCCGCTCTTTAAGACCAGCAGAATCCGAACCACCTTTATGGCACCGCCCGTCGACCCGGCGCAGGCCCCGATGATCATGAGCAGGAGCAGGGTGTACTTGGCCGCCGCCGTCCACTGGTCAAAGTCGGTGGTGGCAAAGCCGGTGGTGGTCATGATGGATACCGCCTGAAATCCGGCCAGTTGGATCTTGCGAAGGATGCTGCCCTCCAGACCCCCCCAGAGGACTATGATCGCTGTCGCCATAAGCACAATCAGAGAATAAAATCTAAACTCAGGGTCCCGGATGAGAGCCTTCCGGTCTGAGTTGAGCATCCGGTAATGCAGGGCGAAGTTGGCCCCGGCCAGGAACATGAATCCGACGATGATGAGATCAATCACCCAGCTCCTGTAGGCAGCTATGCTCAGAGCCTGGGGCGAGAAGCCCCCCGTAGCCATGGAAGCGAATGTGTTGCAGAGGGAGTCGTAAAGGGGCATACCTGCCATGCAGAGCAGCACCGCCTCAACTGCGGTCAGCAGGATATAAACCACCCATAGAAGTTGAGCCGTCTGCTTGATCCTCGGAGTCAGTGCGTCCTTGTCCGGACCGGGCACCTCCGCCCGGTAGAGCTGCCGTCCGGCCACTCCCAGGCGGGGCAGGATGGCCACGAAGAGCAGTATTATGCCCATGCCTCCCAGCCACTGGGCAAAGGACCGCCAGAATAGCAGCCCCATGTAGGTCCGGTCCACACTGCTGCTGATCTGAATCAGTGTGTTGTTCGCGGTAAGGCCTCTTATCCCCAGCTCCAGATGGTGGGCGAAGCTGGCATTCGCCAGAGTCGAATTGATTATCCAGTATCCCTGAGAGTTGGACTCGGTGAGTATGGACGAGCCGGTGGTGGTAAACGCAGACATGGACTCAAACAGAGCGTCTATCATGCCCGTCCCCAAGAAGAAGTAGGGCAGAGCTCCGAAGAAGGCCGCCCCCAGCCACCCCAATGAGACCAGGGCGAAGCCCTCCTTCAGGCCTGGCTCCTCCTTTGAAGAGAGGCGGGCCAGGATTATGCCCGTGGCCAGAGTGAGCAGGGATGTCACAGCAAAGGCTATGACGCCTCCGGTCTCGGCATAATAGGCAGCCACGGCACCCGGAATCAGGAGCAGCACCGCCAGGATCTTGAGAAGCGACGCAAACAGCCTTAAAAATGCCAGGATGTCCATGTATCCTCCATTAGGGCAGACCTTCGCGCCCTCCTGCTATAAAAAAGATATGATCAGGAGACGAAGAGCTTCTTGACCTTGGACACCACCTTGGGCATGGACATGACCAATATCCTGTCACCAACAGCCGCCTTGAAGTCGTCAGCCGGCAGCATGGCCGCTCCGTCTCTGATGACCATGCCGGCCATTGAGTCATGGGGCAGCTCATGAGATAGCGTCTTGCCTATGATCCTGGCCTTGGGCTGGACGACGAAGTCCACCAGCTCCATCCTCTCGTCGCTCAGGGTGATGACCTCCTCGCCGCCAATTACCCTCTGCAGGACGGCATCAGCCGTCACCTGGCCGGGGCTCACGGCCCTGTCCACCCCCACCATCTCAAAGAGCTTGATATAGACGCTGCGGTTGACACGGGAGAGTATCTTCTTTGCGCCCAGTTGCTTGACCAGCAGAGAGCAGAGCAGGTTCTTATCGTCCAGGCCGGTGACGGCAAATACCACATCCATCTTGCCGGCATCCTCCTCGCGCAAAAGGGCCAGGTCAGAACCGTCTCCATTCAAGACCATGGTATCGGAGAGCTTGTCTGCGATCTCTGCACATCGCTCCGCGTTCTGCTCGAGGAGCTTGACGTCCACTCCCATCTTCTCCAGCCGGCCGGCCAGATAGAATCCGACCATCCCGCCACCAACAATCATAACCCTCTGCGAGCCCCGCGACTCATGCAGCATCTCCCTCAAGGCTGGCAGAGACCGGGAGTCGCAGAGCAGCAGGAGGTGGTCGTTGAGCTGCACTGTCTCCTTGCCGCCCGGAATGAGGATCTCTCCTGCCCGGTTCAGGGCTACAATCCGGCAGTTTTCCGGCAGGCTGACCTTCTCAATGGGGCCATCGATATTCATATCCCTGGTGACCTTGAACTCGATCAGCTCCACCAGTCCTTTGGCCAGGTCCCGGTTCATGAGCAGAGAGGGAAAGTAGAGAGCCCTTGCCATGTCCTCGGCCATGGCCAGCTCCGGGCAGATCATGTAGCTTATGCCTATCTCCTTTCGATCCTGCACCGGCTGGTCGATGTATTGGGGATTGCTGACCCTGGCAATGGTCTGGCGCACGCCCAGGTGGCTGGCTATGATGCAGGTGATGACATTGACCTCGTCGTTTCCTGTCACGGCAACCACTATGTCCGCCTTCTTTATGCCTGCCTCCAGGAGGAGCCGGGCGTCGGCGGAGTTGCCCTGTAGCACTTTTACATCCATATCCTGTAGCCTGGCGCAGGCCGCAGCATCCCTGTCGATTACAGTCACATCGTGGTCGGCATATAGCTCGCTGGCTATGAGAAAGCCCACCTCTCCGGCTCCCGTGATCAAGATACGCATATCATTTCCTCCATAATTCCTTCATGAATAATAAGAATACCGGCATCATCTCCAGACGGCCTATGTACATGGCGTAAAAGCCCACCATCTTGCCGGCCGGGCAGATCTGCGACCAATCAAATGCAATAACGCCAAAGCCCGGCCCCACGCCGCCCAGGCACGAGGCTATGCCCGACAGCACCACCTGCAGATCCACTCTCGGATCGGCCGAGCAGAGCATGGCCATGGTCAGGGATAGGGCCAGCCAAACAGCCAGGTAGAAGAACGAGTAAAACAACATGGGCCGCAAGACTTCCTCCTGCACCGATGCCTTCCCCAGTCGAATGCTCTGCACGGCACGGGGATGGAGCATATGCAAGAGCTCCTGATGAGCGTACTTTAGGCCTACAGCAAGCCTGCCCACCTTTATGCCTCCTGCGGTCGAACCGATGCATCCGCCGACGAGCATCACCATGATCAGAGCCATCTTGGCAGCCGCAGACCATCCGTCATAGTCCAGGGAACTGACGAAGCCGCAGGTTCCCATGAAGGAGATGACCTGGAAAGAGGCAAATCTGAGGCGATCCGAGAATGTGCCGTCGATTCCGCCAAAGAGAGTGAGGACTACTGTCGCAGCCGCCAGGATATAGAGCATTATCCTGAATTCCTCGTCCCTGAGCCAGGCCTTTTTATCCCTGGTCAAAACCGTATAGTGCAGGGTGAAGCTGGACATGCCCAGTATGATGAACAGCGCCACAATGGCCTCGATGAGCGGGCTATTATAGGCGGCTATGCTCGATGACTGAGGAGAAAAGCCCCCTGTGGCCAGGGTTGAGAAGGCGGTGCATACGGCATCGAACAATGGCATTTTCGCAGCATAGAGCAGTATAATCTCCAGAGCATTGAAGAGAAGGTATACCTTCCAGAGAATCCTCGCCGTGGCCGCAGCTCGCGGCACGATAGTATCCTTGCTTGGCCCCACAGTCTCCGCCCGGTAGAGCTGGCGGCCGGCCACCCTCAGCTCGGGAAATATAGCCACCACCATGAGGATTATTCCCAGCCCCCCGATGAGCTGTTGGAAGGAGCGCCAGAAGAGCAGTCCAAAGAATGTATGGACGTTTATGAACCACCAGTTGATGCCGTATCCGGACAGGCCGGCGGCTAGCCCGTCCAGAAGACGAACGGATACGCTGCTATCCGCGATGGTGGAGTTCAAAATATAATATCCCTGGGCATTTGATTCACAGAGGATGGTAGCACCTGTGGCTGAAAAGCCGGATACGGATTCAAAGAGGGCATCGACCGGGGAGAGGCCCAGAAAGATAAACGGCAGAGAGCCGAAGGCCGTGGCCGCCAGCCATCCTAAAGATACTGCGGCAAAAGCATCCTTGTTGCTGACCACTCCCTTTGCACCCAGGCGGCAGAGAAGTATGCCCAGGCCTAGAGACAGCAGGGCAGTTAGCGCAAAGGCGACAATTGCAGCAGTCTCATGATAGTATGCGCTGACTGCTCCCGGAACCAGGAGCAATAGACTCATGACCTTGAGCATTGTGCCGATGACATCAGAGACGATTGAAGGCTTCATGTCTACCTCAAAAACCCCTGGTTTTCCGGATTTCAATATAGATTCCTGATGATGCGGGAATCATTCACAGATTTCTTTTGAGACGACAGTTGATTATGAAGCGCATTCTAGGATTGATCCCGCGATATAAACATTTCCATTATAATTTATGAACAGGGTTCCGCCACACCCACATTTTTAAATCAGGAGTTCCGTCTCTCATGCGATGACTGAAATTCGAGATCCGGTGCATGGCTATGTCAAGCTGGAGGATTATGCCCAAAAGGTGGCTGACACATCCCAGATGCAGCGGCTGCGCTGGATCAAGCAGCTCGGTCTCGCCTGCCTGGTCTATCCCGGCGCCAATCATACCCGCTTCGAGCACAGCCTGGGAGCCTACCACCTGGCCGGCCTTCTCGCCAGCCATCTGCAGCTCCAAGAAGACGAGAGACGGCTGATCTGCACTGCCGCGCTTCTGCATGACATAGGCCATGGCCCCCTCTCCCATGCCACAGAAGCTGCTCTTTCACCCTATCTGCGCCAGGATCATGAGAACATCATGGATATCCTGAAAAGGAGCGAGCTTCTACAGGCCCTGGAGAGCTGCGGCCTTGCCGCCGGCGACATTCAGGCAGCCATAAACGGATCGGGATTGGGCCAGATCGTCAGCGGAGAGATCGATGTGGACCGCATGGACTATTTGATTCGCGATGCTCACTATACAGGAGTCGCATACGGAGTAATCGACCGGCTGCGCCTGCTGCAGAAGATGAAGATGCATGAGGATCAGCTAGTAGTGGATGCGGGCGGTGTGCAGGCCGCCACCTCTCTGCTCATCTCCCGGCTGCTCATGCACCCCTCCGTCTATTATCATCATGTCTGCCGCATATCGGAGTGCATGATAGCTGCCGGCATACGGCGCATGATTGACGGCGGGCTGCCTGCTAAAGACGTCAAGGAGATGGACGACATCCGCCTCTTCACGGCACTGGAGCAGGCGGGGGGCTATGCCGCAGAGATGGCGGGGCGCATCCGCTCCCGCCGCATATTCAAGAGGGCGGTATACGTGGGCCTTGAGTCTCTGGACCGCTCCATCCTTAAGATAAGCGAGAAGAGGCTGGCCCAGGAGATTGCCCGCGAGGCGGGATTGGATGCAGACTACATCCTGGTGGACCGCCCCGCCCTGCCCGAGGAGTCGGAGGGCGACAGAGGAGGAGAATGCTTCGGATCAGGTGCTCCTGGCATGGGCAGCTTTCCCGCCCTGGTTGATGGAGAGGTCAGGCCCCTGCGAGAGGTCTCGCCCCTGGTCAGCATATTGGAACGGGCCCACAAAGCCACCTGGCGCTTCGGGATTTATTGCCGGGAGGAGGACCGGGAGCTGGTGAGCCGGGCAGCCAGAAGGTGCCTGAGCCTTAAGAAGAACAGGCTGATTTACAGGCACATCGATACATTTTAGGAATCGGAGAGCCTGGCATCAATCAGAGGTCGCCCCATCATTATTCAGCATGCTCAACTTCTCGCTATATATCTCAATGAGAGAGCTGTAAAAGAATACGGGAATTGCATTCTCGAAGAGGCGGTTTAATAGCTCATCGGCCCGTTGGGCAGAGTCCGAGCACCTCTTCAATTCATTTCGGGATGATTCATCCAGCTTATCCGCATATTTTTCTAGAAGTATATTATTAAATCTGCGAATTGCATTGATGGATTCATCCAGATCGCGGGACATGCTCTCCAGTAGGTCATCCAAATTGCAGTTGGCTTCATTGAGATTATTAAAAAATTTTTTTAATTCGGACTTTGTATATTTCCTTTCCATTAATAGGTTCCATTCTGAAATCGCCCTGGCGTGATCCTCATCACCCTCAACCAGAAGAACAGCTCTCACATCGCTTTGATCTGCTCTGCATTCAGGCATATAGTCCCTCCCTACAAACTTCTGTCCGTATCAGTAATAAGAATAATCAATATAAAAAAGCTTTGGATCAACAGGCTTGTGCTGATCTTTTTGTTGTTAATATTTTTCGAGTGCTCTTTTCGAGTGATCAGGTATGGGTTAGATTTATGTTGCAGAAGGATTCAAGGCGAGAGAGATGGCATTTCCCAATGACAGACAGACCATGAACAAGAATCTGCTGGTCAAGACCATCCAGACCATGAACCAGCACCTGCCCAGCAAGCGCATCAACCTGGCTGAGCTTCTGTCCATGGAGCGCCCCGGCATCAAGGGCAAGGACAATGCCTTTTTCATAATGGACAGGTCTGAGCTCGACCTCATCTCCAGCAGCCTTCCCAGATTTCTCTGGAGCCGGTTGAGGCTGCCCTTGCTGATAGAGATGTCCCCCGACTATGGAAGCGGTGCTGCCAGGGTGCAGGGTGAGCCGGAGGTGGAGCTGGTGGGCAAGCTCCTGGGAAAAGAGAGGCAGACAGCAAAGCAGTTGATAATCTACCTGCCTGAGGTGCAGCAGCTTCGCAGAATGCTTCCCACCACCACCCAGTATGCCTTCGTAGCCAATCTCCGGGACAGGGATATGGACTAAAGTTCCCTGCAGACTTTTCACGGGCCAATCTTTATATCGCCAGGGACTAATAGTAAGGTGATTATGGCAGAGAGCAAATTAGCGGAAGGCGCACGGCAATTCGCCGCCAGGATGGACCAGGGGGCTTACAAAGAGGCCGCCCGGATAAAGGAAGAACTTGGCCTGCCGGCAGATATGCTTTTTGATGCCGTGAAACGGGCCTATGACGCCAATATGAAGAGAGGCGACTACTCGGTTGCCGCCGACCTCGCCAAGAGATTCGATCTTCCCGCCGACCTGCGCCTGGATGCTGCAAGCAGGTCGTTCGCCCGCAAGGTCGACAGCGAGTCATTCCGGGCTGCTGCAGATTACGCAAAAGAGATGGGGCTGCCGGAGGATATGATCCGGGAGGCGGCAGTCCAGGCATTTCATAAGAGCGTGAGCCTTGGCCTGGTCAAGAACGCCGCCGATATAGCCGAAGAGTTTGATCTTCCCCAGGAGATGAAACAGCAGGCGGCCATAAAGTCCTTCGAGCTGCACATGCAGTCCGGGCTGTACAGGAAAGCCCTGAAGATCGCTCAGAAGTACGATCTTCCCCAGGAGATGCTCCTGGCTGCGCAAAAGAAGATCGGCTAGGCGGGATAGAGGGGACGTGTCCAGGACTGTTCTCACTATAGGAGGCTCAGACTCCGGAGGGGGCGCAGGCATTCAGGCCGACATCAAGACCTTCTCCGCCCTGGGGTTGCACGGCACCTGTGTCATAACCGCCGTGACTGCACAAAATACCCTGGGAGTACAGCAGGTATTCCCCCTGCCGGTGCAGGCAGTCTCCGCCCAGTTGGAGTCTGTGACCGGCGATTTCTCCATAGCCTTTGCCAAGACGGGGATGCTGCATACGGGTGAGATCGTGGAGGCTGTGGCCGGCCATCTGCGCCGCACTGCCATCCCCTTCGTCCTCGATCCGGTGATAGAGGCAGAGGCAGGGGGCAGGCTCCTCCGCCCTGAGGCGGTGGCTGCCGTAAAAGAGCACCTCATTCCCCTGGCCCGGGTGGTGGTGCCCAATATCTTCGAGGCCCGGGCCCTCACTGGCGTCTGCGTTCGCGACAGAGAGAGCGCCCTGAAAGCCGCAGGCCGCATCATGGAGATGGGGCCTCAGGCTGTGATCATCAAGGGAGGCCACCTGGACTGCACCGACCTGCTTATGGAAGGCAGTGAGACTGCAGCCCTGACCGGCAGCAGGGTGGCCGGGGGAAATCACGGCGTGGGCTGCACCTACTCCGCTGCTCTGACATCGTTTCTGGCCTGCGGCTCCAGCCTGAAAGAGGCCGCCCTCCTGGCCAAGAGATTTGCAGAGGCGGCGATAGAGGGAAGCATAAACGCGGGAAAGGGCGCAGGCCCTGTCAGCCAGTGGGCTGCATCCAGGGCAGTCGCAGGAGCAGGCTCTCCTCCGGGACGGGAAGATATAAATTGAAGGGGCAAGGATGGGGGAAGAACTGCTCTAGCTGGAGTGTTGATTATGGGAAGCGTAAAACCTAGTTATATCAAGAATTTCGCGATGGATCTGTTGAGAACATATGAGAGCTCATTCAGCCCGGACTTTGAACAGAACAAGCTGAAGGTATCCGAGTACACAGACATCAAGAATAAGACCATACGCAATCGCGTAGCAGGCTATATCTCCAATGTGATGCGGCAGAGGAGCACTCGCAGAGGCGAGGTTGAGATTGATGTTTAAAGGCGTGTTTCCTGCTATTATCACGCCATTCAAAGAAGACGGAGGCCTGGATGAGGAGGGCCTGGCAAAAAATATCAAATACCTGAATAAAACAGGCATCTCAGGCATCGTTCCCTGCGGGACGACCGGCGAGTCGGCCACCCTGACATTTGAGGAGCATAAGAAGGTGGTGGAGGTCGCTGTGCAGGTGTCCAAGGTTCCGGTCATAGCCGGGACCGGCTCTAACAATACCCGCGAGGCCATCGAACTGACCTGCCACGCCGCCCAGGCTGGCGCAGATGCGGCCCTTTTGATAACCCCCTACTACAATAAGCCCAACGACCGGGGCATGTATGAGCACTTCAAGGCCGTTGCCGAAGCATGCAACATCCCCATTGTCCTTTATAACGTCCCCAAGAGAACCGGAATCGATATGAAGCCGGAGCTGGTGGCGAAGCTGTCCCGGATCAAGAACATCGTGGCCATAAAGGAGGCCAGCGGCAGCCTCTCCCAGCAGTCTCAAATCATCGAGCAGACGCGGGGCAGCGACTTTGTCCTGCTCTCCGGAGACGATGATCTGACCCTGCCCACCATGTCTCTGGGCGGACAGGGCGTGGTCTCGGTGGTGGCCAATGTTGCGCCAAAAAAAACTGTGGCGCTGGTGGATGCTATCCTGAAGGGCGATATGGAGAAGGCCAGGTCCCTGCACTATGAGCTGGCTCCTCTGGTCAGAGCCATGTTCCTGGAGACCAATCCCATTCCCGTAAAGACGGCTCAGAAGTTCCTGGGGCTGGCCGGCGGCCCACTGAGGCTGCCTTTGGCGGCAATGGCTCCGGAAAAGGAGAAGGTTTTAAAGGATATCCTAGAGAGGCTGGGCGAGAGAGCATGACGAATATTGCCATCACCGGTGCCCTGGGGCGCATGGGCACCCTGGTCATCCAGGAGATGGCCAGATCGCCCGATATGCGGATTGTGGCCGGGCTGGATGCCGTGGGGGCGGGAAGGATGCTCTCCGGCGGCATCGCCGTGCGGGATGCCTCAGAGCTGAAGGCAGCGCTGCAGGAGAGCCGTCCGGATGTGCTCATCGATTTCACCATCGCTGCCGCGGCAGTGGAAAATGTTTGCACGGCTGCGGATATGGGAGTGAACCTGGTGGTGGGGACCACGGGATTCTCTGCAGATCAGCATGCAAAGATGAGGGCAGCCATCGAGGGAAGGGTGGCGGCTGTGATCACCCCCAACTTCAGCCTGGGAGTAAATGTATTCTTGAAGCTGATCAGAGACGCGGCTGCAGCTCTGTCCGACTATGACATCGAGATCATTGAAGCCCATCACAATCAAAAGAAGGATGCGCCAAGCGGCACGGCTCTGGCGGCGGTGCAGGCGGTAAAGCAGGCGCTGGGCGAGAAGGATGTCGTGTACGGCCGGGAGGGAGTCATGCCCCGGGGAAAGGAGATCGGAGTGCATGCCGTGCGGGGCGGAGATATCGTGGGAGACCATACGGTGCTCTTTGCGGGAGCGGGCGAGAGGCTGGAGATAAAGCACCAGGCTCACAGCCGGACGGCATTTGCCAGCGGAGCGGTGAGAGCTGCCCGGTGGGTGGCGGGCAAGAAGCCGGGAATCTACAGCATGGCGGACGTCCTGAACTCGAAATGAACCTGCTTGAGGAGAAGAGCCGGGTCCTGATCTTCGAAGGGCAGAGGCTGCAGCCGATCTCAACCGAGAGAAATATGGTGGGATTTTGCAGCCGGTGTGACGGAGATCTGGAGAGCTTTGCTTATCACTCTACAGAGACCTCTAACCTGGTGTCAGCCTGCTGCCAAAACGGCCATATGATTTTGATGCGCTACGACCGGCAGTGGAAGTGGCTCGGCGACAGCGACCTGCAGGTAGGGCCGGAGAAGATCGCAGCATCAACTATCTCCAAGGAGATGCTTGAGGCGGTATTCACTGCGGCGGAGATCAGGGATATGCTGGCCTGTGAGAGGGGCGAGCCCTATGTCCGCCAGAATGTCTACCGGGCCCGGGCCAAGTGCGAAAAGTTCGAAAAGCTCTTTGGAATAAAACTGGATATTTGATCGCTTTTCTCATCACTGGTTTTTCATCATTTGGGCATGTTTTCCCGGTGGGAAATCATGATCTTTTTGTGGTGAAAGTCCGGAGACCCCTGGCTGTCCCTGGCGCAAACGACTTCACCACAAAGAGCACAAAGCTCACAAAGGACGCACAAAGAACGGAGGTTCATTTTCATGGGTATGGGTGACGAAAATTCATGGTCGTTTCTCTGTGCGTACTCTGTGTCCTCTGTGGTGAAGACGTCGCCGGAATCACGAGGCTTTGGCCCTGGCTCTTTAGCCTTGGCTCTAAAGATAAGCAGAGGAGAGCCTCTCTTGCTCTGCGCCCCTCTGCCCTCGCCGACTATCAGATGTTGTTGAAACACCACCAGGTTGACTAAGCCCCCTTTGCCCCCTCCACCAGCTCTTTTGTCATCATAAACGTGGCAGATTTTCCGGCGGCATACTCGATGAATTTCCTGTAAGCATCCAGGAATTCACCCGACCCGGAGACAGTATTAGTGAAGACTGCCACCACCGTCTCCCCCCTGCCAGATGCCTCATCGAAGCTGCTCGCCAAAAGGTCGTACCACTCAGTCCCGTTCAATCCCGCATCTCTTGCTGCACTGTCCACAAGCCGGATGCTGCTGGCGGTAACAGGCACGACGTAAAAGGCGAAGCTGTCCATCTGGTAGGGTGCGGCCTTTCCCTGATTCTCAGGAAGACCCGTGTCGTCCACCAGATAGAGCAGCCCCAGGTCGTCCATGATCTTGTAGCCGCTCTCATTGAAGGACCCCGCCTGGGGCAGGTAGCCGGCTACGGTGACCTGCTCTCCTCCGCAGACATAGTCGTTCTCTACATATCTCTTGGACTTTCGCATCCTCGCATCCTGGTCCTCAAAGGAGGCAGCCCCTTCGCCGCTGGTCATTCCCGACATGATCAGCTCATGATTCTTGCCGGTGCCAAGAGCTGTGACATAGAGGGGATAAAGCTCATTGGCTATATCTCCGGTGACGGAGATGGTTGCATCAAGCCCCCTGGAATCGACTTCATTGAGCAGATTGATGGTGGAGTTCATCTCCAGGTTCTCCCGGTCCGCCTGACTCAATCCCGGGGAAGAGGACTGCTCCATCCTGATAATCAGATTCAATGAACCGGAGCCACCGGCAGCTGTCGCACCAGCCAGCAGAAGCTGGGCCAGCAAGAGGCCGATAGCTGATATAAACAGTATTTTATTCAAGCCCATTATCCATCCACCTTGAAGGCATAGTCCTTTATCTCTTAAAATTCTTTGCGCTTTTCTTGCTAATAATACTTTTGGTGCTCGCAGAAATAAAACGTCGCGCAAAGAATTTATGAGTAATTTGTTATTAATATGATATAATGCCAATAAGGTCCTATTATTAATAAAAATAGTTATTATGTTTTTGGTAACTAAATACTGATTGGTGATAAGTATTATTAATAAGAATTAAACAAATATTTAGTAAAAATATTAAAATCATTATAGACCATTTGCTTAATTAAATTGTTATAAAAATTTTTGTGAGAAAGTTAAAATACAGGAAGTCAGCCTGAAATTATCAGGTTATCTGAATCTTATATCCAGGTAAAAACGTCCCAATGCGTCCCGTCTATCCGGCATATAAATAGATGAAAAACATGTAAGATAAAATTAGCTAAATAATTAAATTTGATGGGACTGTTGACCGGATCGCGACCCGGTTGATGAAATCCGATTGAAGCACGGGAGACGGGACGCCCAGGATATGCGCCGATGGAAGGCACGAACAGGAAAATGGCTGCCTTGCTCCGCGGATGACGATAGCCTGCCATGGAAAAGATATAGCAAGGAGGAAAAACGGTGTCACTTCGCAATCAAGCGATAATTTCAGCAATATTACTTGCCACGATTTGCTTGCTGGTGTGCCCTGCCTTCGGCGCTGCCGCCGCATCGCCGGGCCTATCTGTAAGCCAGTTGGTGACCTCCGGCCAGACGGTGACCCTTCAGGCACCTTCCGGAGATTACATCTATCAATGGACGGCTGTCACGGGCGGCTCCACCATTGGTGCCGGGACGGCGCAGAAGTTCACTTTTACTGCGCCCCAGGTCAGCCAGGAGGAAGGCTCCAAGGCCGTCACAATATCCCTTTACATCAGAACTAAAGAGGGAGGTTGTGTCAACCAGACTACCACCGACATCAATGTCTATTCTCTACCGGTATGCGGCATAAGCGGGCCGGAACAGGTCGGGCCATATGAGGCCTCCACCTACAGCTACTCCGGCGGCACAGGCGGAAAGCTGGCCTTTCTGTGGACGGTGGACGGCAAAAAGCTGGAGGATGCCACGGCAGAGAGCGTGACCATAGACTGGGGCCAGTACGATCCGGGCAGCCACACTCTGGGCATGGCCCTGACCAGGGACTACTCGGATGTTGCCCCCGGCTCAACCAGCCCCTTCCGGAGCATAAGCTGCGAATTCAAGACCAATGTCACATACACATCCGGACTGGAGGTAACCAAGCAGGCGTCCTCTGACACTGCCTCCATGGGCCAGACGGTCACATACACCTACAATGTGTTGAATACCGGCACAATCGGCATAAACGCCCTCTCTTTAAAGGATGACCGGCTGGGAGAGGTCAAACTCGATTCAAATATGCTCATGCCGGGAACATCAATGACCGCCACAGCGACATACACTGTGATGGAGAGCGATCTGCCCGGCCCCCTCAATAATACAGTCGTAGCATCCGGCAAAGAGGACAGGACCAACAGGGCGGTGAGCGCCACAGCCAATGCCAGTGTGGCTTTGACATACAACGCCGCTTTAACCCTCACCAAGGAGCCATCTTCGCCGGCGGCCAGTGTGGGAGAGACGGTCACATACAGGTACACCATAAATAACACCGGCAACGTCGCCATAAAAGGATTGAGCCTGATCGACGACAGGCTGGGCGAGATAAAGGCGGACAAGAAAGACCTGGCACCGGGAGAGACGGCAGTCGCAACAGCCACTCATGTCGTAGCAGAGGGTGATCTGCCCGGACCGCTAACCAACACAGCCACTGTGCAGGGCACAGACATACTGGGCAGGAGCGTATCCGGCACAGCATCTGCGTCCGTCACCTTAAGCTATACCTCGAGCCTTGCTGTGACCAAGAAGCCATCTTCGGAGAGCGCCCAGGTAGGAGACACGGTGACTTACGAGTATGAGGTAAAGAATACAGGATCGGTCACCATCAACAACCTGGCTTTGGCCGACAACAGGCTCGGAGCCATAACCCTGGACGTAACCTCACTGGCGGCAGGAGAGACAGCAAAAGGCACTGCCAGCTACCAGGTTGTTGAGGCGGATCTGCCCGGCCCCCTGACCAATACGGCCACGGCCACAGGTACAGACATCCAGGGAGGAGCTGTCACAGGAGAGGCTACCGCCTCAGTGCAGCTTAATTACGTTGCATCCCTGGCAGTTACCAAGACCCCCTCCGCCCAGACGGCAAATGTGGGCGAGACGGTAACCTACCAGTATGCTGTCAAGAACACAGGATCGATCATCATCAACACCCTCGCCCTGACCGATGATAAGCTCGGTCCCATAACCCTGGACAAATCTTCGCTGCTTCCAGGAGAGTCGGCCACAGGATCGGCATCTTACACCATCCTGGAGTCTGATCTGCCCGGCCCCCTGACCAACACTGCCAGCGCCACGGCCACAGACCGGCTGGGAGGAGCAGTCACACGAGAGTCGAAGGCCACCGTCAAGCTGACCTACGCCTCCTCATTGGCTGTGACCAAGACGCCATCCTCTGTAGCGGCAGCGATCGGCGAAAGCATAACCTATCAGTATGTCGTCAGGAACACGGGAAATGTAACCGCAAACGCCCTGTCCCTGGTCGATGACAAGCTCGGTGCGGTTGCACTGGACAGACAATCCCTCGGCCCGGGTGAACAGGCCACAGGATCGTTAACCTACACTGTTGTGGAGACGGACCTGCCCGGCCCCTTGACCAACACCGCCAGGGCCACGGCCGCGGACATTCTGGGCAAAGAAATCAGTTCCGATGTCCGGGCAAGCGTCGCCCTCTCCTACACGGCATCCCTGGAGGTCGTCAAGACCCCATCCTCAACAGAGGCTAAAGTGGGAGAGAGTGTCACCTACACCTACACAGTCAAGAACACGGGAACGGTGAGCATCAGAGGCCTGAAGCTCTCCGACGACAGGCTCAAAGAGATCAAAGTGGATAAGGCCGACCTGACACCAGGCGACACGGCCACGGGATCTGCCACCCACGTCGTAACTGAAGCAGACCTGCCCGGACCACTGGTCAACGTGGTGAAGGCAACCGCCAAGGATGCCGCCGGAAAGGACGTCTCAGGCCAGGCCACGGCCACAGTGACCCTCACCTACAGCGCTTCCCTGGAGGTAGCCAAGACCGCCTCTCCGGAGCAGGCCAAAGTGGGCGAGACTGTGACATACACCTACACTGTGAAGAACACTGGTGCAGTCACCCTCAAGGACCTGGCACTCACGGATGATAAGCTGGGTGAGATCAAGGTCAATAGCAACGAAGTCAAGCCAGGAGATTCAGTCACAGCAACCGCCACATATCTGGTTTCAGAGGGCGATCTGCCCGGACCGCTAACCAATGTGGTGACGGCCACAGCTACTGACAGCCAGGGCAAGCCTCTAACCGGCACGGCCACGGCCTCTGTGCCCCTCAGCTACACCGCTTCCCTGGAGGTCTCCAAGGAGCCATCTGCCAAATCGGCAGCCATCGGTGAGAGCATCACCTACAGGTACACTGTCAAGAACACCGGTTCAGTCACAGTGAGCGCCCTCGCTCTCAAGGACGACAGGTTGGGCGATATCAGGCCTGAGAAGGATACTTTAGCCCCCGGCGAGAGCACAACCGTCTCAGTCGATCACATACTGGCCGAATCGGATCTGCCGAGCCCCCTGATCAACGCCGTCACCGCCTCGGCCACGGACCGCCAGAATAAGCCGGTCACAGGCACGGCCACGGCATCGGTAGAGGTGACCTACACGGCTGCGCTGGAATTGAGCAAGGCTGCGTCATCCAGGGCCGCCAGGGTGGGCGAGACGGTGACCTACACCTACAGCGTAAAGAACAGCGGAACGGTTACCATCAGCGGCCTCGCCCTCAGCGACGACAGGCTCGGCACCATCAGCCTGGAGAAGGATTCTGTGGGGCCGGCAGAGACGGTGACGGCAACGGCGACATACACCATTGCGGTATCCGATGTGCCGGGACCTGTGATCAATAACGCCCAGGCAGCAGGCAGAGATCCGGCGGGAGATGCCGTCAGCAGCAGCAAAGCCACCGAGACAGTAACCATTAGCCGCGATCCCATCACACCGGAGCTGACCTGTGTATCCGACAACGGGGACGGAACCTATACCGCATTCTTCGGCTACAGCAATCCCAACATCTATGCTGTGACTGTGGCGGAAGGAAATGACAACGGGTTCACTTCTCCTCCGGAAAGCCGCGGCCAGCCCACAGTATTTGAGCCGGGAAGTCAGACTGCGGTCTTCGCCGTGAAATCCGACGGCAGCGCACTGGTGTGGCATCTGGACGGAAAAGTTGCCGAGGCCAATAAGAACTCGGGAGGATGCTCGCAGGCGGGCTGCTCCATGGACGGTCCGGAGGCCCTCTGCAGGAACAAAGAGGAGACCTACAGCTTCACAGGCAAGGAGGACTCCCAGTTCAAGCAGGAGTATGAATGGTCCATGGACGGCAAGGCCCTGGGCAAAGAAAAGAGTCTGGACATCTCCGGCAGCAGCTTCGATTTGGGAGAGCACAAGCTGGTGGTGAAGGTGACCAGGCACTATAAGGATATGCTCTGGTCGAAAGCAGAGTGCAGTATGGACATAAAGGTCATACCAGAGCCATCTGCGGACATATCTATGGAGGAGGAGATCTGAGGCAGGGAGATAGGAATATAGACGGCAAGCATCTTCGATTTGTGCAGCACCTGGGCCGGCCTGCCCAGGTGCACAGTCCTTTTTATTAATATTTTATATGATTCATAGTATTTCTGATCCAATTGCCTGTTCTTCAGTACTCCACTACATAGAAATATATAGTAAGATTGGCAATACTGACCTGAATTAAGAATTATTGTCTCATAAAGACGGGTGGAAAATGACGCCAATTGGGCTAATCATCGCATGCATTATCCTCATCACACTAGCCATGCCCTCATCCCCCTGCGAAGAGTGGCCCGATTGCAATTTCCAGTGCCGGGCCAACGATGTCACTGTATCCCGGCTGTGGTTGGGCGATGAATTGGGCAGCAGCTTTTCGGCGCAGGCTGGAGGCGTCTATCCCTGCTACCTGTGGGCCGAATTCAACAACAATGCCAATTCACCCCGCTATGCCGTCATTCTCCTGGCCGATCTGAGGGTCAACGGCTCAGCCATCCGGTCATTCTATGATGAGGGCCTATGCGTCCTGGAGAGCATCCCCTCCAAGTCCAGCCAGTCCTTCCCCCTCTGCAATCTGCTCTGGACCGGCGGGCAGGAGGTGGTGCTCAGCAGGCTGGTCTTGAGCTGGGAGACAGCCAGGGGAACAGAATGCAGCCAGGCCAGCCGCAGATGCAGCAACCGCAATACAAAATGCTACAGCAGCCAGAGAGTCGCAGTTCAGTCCCCCCTTGTCGCCTCCTTCTCCTTCGAACTGGCAGATTGCTCTTCTGGCAGCGTCGCCTTCTCCGACCGCAGCACAGGCGGAAAGGGGACGTATAGCTACAACTGGGATTTTGGAGACGGATCGCATAGCCAGGAGGCCAGCCCGGTACATGCCTTTGCAAATAGCGGAAACTTTACAGTGACGCTCCAGGTATCCGATCAGTCCGGTGCGGCATCACAGATGCAGCAGATCTCAGTGAGGGGCTGCTCCTGCCGCATATCCGGCATGGATCATGCCTGCCTGGAGAAGGTCGAGTCCTACCAGGCCGGCTTTGCAGGAGTATCCCCCCGCCAGATCATCTGGACGGTTGACGGAATAGAGACTGCCCAGGGCTATGCCCGGAGCATAGATATCGATTGGAGCGACTGGGGGCCCGGCCTGCATGACCTTCGGGCTTATGCCATAGCCGGGGATGGAACAAATGTCGGTCAGTGCAATATGACCGTGCATGTTCTGGTTGAGCCTGCGGCTACGATCAGCATGGTTTAGCTGGGGGATGGATGGAACCGAGCCAGAGGCGCCCGATAATGGCTGCAATGCCCGGCCTGCTTGCTCTGCTTGCCCTGCTGCTGACAGTTGCAGCGGCGTTTGCGGGCATAGCCGCATCTGCCGGCAATAATCCGCCGGACGGGCCACCGGATCTGCCGGCAATGCTCTCCAGAGCAGATGCAACGGCTGTGCCCTCCGGTGCGACCATCATATTTTCGGCCAATAACCTCTCTCAGGACGACCTGATCCTGGAATGGAGGGCTTCACTGGGAAGCCCCCTCCGCTCATCCGGAAGCACTCTGCGCTGGACGGCTCCGGTGGTGGACTCTGCTCAGGCTGCCGCCATAATCCTCTCCCTGACCAGCCCGGCAGGCTGCAGCCGAACCGATGTCATCGACCTGCTCGTTGTGCCCAGGTCCTCAGCCAGCATCCGCCTGGAGAAGGGCTGCCGCTATGAGCCTCCGGCCAGAATTGGAGATCGGGTTCTCTACACATATAACATAACCAACACCGGAAACCTTCCATTATTCGATGTCAACCTCACCGACACCCAGAACTGGGGGCCCGGCTGCCAGCCCGTTTACGTGAGCGGGGACGGCGGAGACGGCATACTGGACAGCGGCGAGCTGTGGCGCTATGAGTGCAGATACACCATTGCCGATCCGGATGACTATCTAAGACTGCAGATAATGCAGAGTTCCGGGCGAAAAGCAGACCTGGCGGGGATAGTTGAGCGGCTGCTGGAAATGAAAGACCGCCTGGAGATTATGATGGAGAGCCTGCGCCGCACCGAAGGCGAATTCGATAGGCAGAGAGCCACTCTGATGGTCAGCCGCGAATCTATATCGGGCGAGAGCTTCACCAATTACAGCTACCGAAATGAGGTGACGGGCGAGTCCTACCGCATCATCATGGATGGCAGAGGCAGCATCAACCGGAGCATTTACTTTGATCCCGTCACAGGAGCAGAACTCACTAGAGTGATGTCGGCATCAGGCAAAACCATCTCTGAGGAGATCTGCTACCCCCCTCCAGGGACCGGAGAGTACCTCAAGGTGGAGTACGACCTGCCTGTGGCAGGGTATCGGACTTATACCATCATCGATTTTAAATCAGGAGACACGCTCGTCCTGACGGAGGACTCCCAGGGAGAGATATTGAGCAGGGAGTACAGGATAACTCCGGGATACAAGCCCTATGAAGAGACATATATTCTAAAAAATACAGCTACAGTTAATGCGAGGACCGGGGAGGGAGTGCAGGTGGAGGATCATGACTCCTTTGCATTGAAGGTCCTCCGGCCCATGCCCGTACTGACCATCGTCAAAGTGCCGGAAGAGGTCACAGCCGATCCCGACGAAATTTTAAACTATACAATTAATTATCAGAACATAGGCCATGCCGATGCCCACGATGTGGTGGTGACCGAGACATACGACGAGAAGCTGTCTTTTTTATGGGCCGATCCGCCGCCTGACCCCGGAACCGACAACCTCTGGACGTTTGGCGATCTCAAGGCAGGTGAATGGGGGAGCATCAGGGTCAGGACGAGGGTCAGCTCCGATGCACTGCCCGGCACCCATATAGTCAATAAGGTGGAGGTGGCACTGGACACGGCCTCCCTGGCCATGAGTGTCGTCAATACCACTATCTCCGGGCCCGCCCTCAATATCAGTAAAAGAGCCAGCCCAGAGGTCATCGGTCCGGATGAGACATTCACCTACATCATAAGCTACAGCAATGACGGACAGCACAGCCAGGATAACGTAACCATAAATGATTGGCTGGACCCAAATGTCGATTTCGTCAGTCTTTCCGCCACACCCCCCAGGGACTTTTCCATCTCAGGAGGGCATCTGGTCTGGCAGTGCGGCAGGCTGGATCCGGGAGACGGGGGCACAATCGAGATCAAAGTGAAGGCATCTTCCGGCAGCAGCGCACCGCTGATCAACAGATACAGCATAGGCTCCTCCGGCGAGCAGGGAGCCGTTCGGACCCTGGAGACGCTGGTCGAGGACGCCCTCTGGATCAATAAGACGGCTGACAAAAAATCGTATAATGCCGATGAGAATATCACTTACACAATTAAATATGGAAACGCCCGCTCCCAGATGGCATGGAACGTGAATGTCACCGATCTTATGCCAGATGTCGATCTGGTGGGAGCCTCTCCCCCGCCTTATTCGGAGAACGGCAAGATTTTGACCTGGAGCGTGGGAGCCCTGCGTGGCGGAGAGACGAAGACGATCACATTGACAGTGCATATACCAAGGAGAGCCGCAGCCGGATTCTTGGAGTCGTCATCGGTTCAGGGGGAGGGATATGTCTATTCCCGGAAGGACATCTCGACCGGGGAGAAAAGGGAGGCTCTGACAAACACCGCCCACATATGGGGATACTACGATCAGCCCGGCCCTCTCTACAATGACTCCAGCCGGGCTACTGTCAGCATTGCCGGCTACGCGGGAACCAGGATCAGCTCCGTGGAGCATGGAAGCGGCCGCTATGAAGAGGACTCAGAGAGCTGCCTGAACCAGGAAAATAAAAGCGTCTCTTTGAATAAGGACATCTTCGCCACATATAAATCAGCCGAATTTGCCCTGCCCAAAAACAGGAGCCTCAATTTTGATTCCGCCTGGTCGGACCGGACCCGCGCCGAGAACATGATACTGGGTGATGTCATCAGTGAGCAGTACTTCTACGCCGG
>ERZ1645192.1329-NODE-1329-length-20653-cov-8.656229_pt1 | contig 20653 bp, 14 predicted proteins | sample MGYA00575354_ERZ1645192 | MGnify/ENA primary metagenome ERZ1645192 (study PRJEB40844, sample SAMN11349763) | freshwater sediment metagenome | isolation source: river sediment | host: Sediment | place: India: Faizupur Khadar , New Delhi | collected 2017-02-21 ... | reverse complement strand
TAGAGATTTTTAAGTATATAGCAAAATTATCGAAATATATTTATCCACATTGCTGACAATGCACTGGTAAATTGGGTTAAATAACAAATCCGACGATTTTTCTGTACGAGATGCAGCATTTGGGATAGAATGTTCATATTCAAAACATCTGCAAGGAGTGCATCGATGGAAAAGTTTTTCAAGCTCAAGGAACGAAAAACGACCGTCAAGACTGAAGTTATGGCAGGAATTACCACGTTCCTCACCATGGCTTACATTCTTGCCGTCAACCCTGGCATCCTTTCCGACGCCGGAATGGATTTCTCAAAGGTATTTGCAGCAACCGCCATTGCCTCTGCAATTGCCACCTTGGTCATGGCCCTTTTGGCCAACCTGCCGTTCGCCCTCGCCCCAGGCATGGGACTGAACGCCTTCCTCGCCTATACCGTCGTGTTGGGCATGGGATACAGCTGGCAGTTCGCGCTTACCGCAGTATTCGTGGAAGGTATCATCTTCCTGATTCTTACTGCAGCAAACATCCGCGAAGCCATCGTCAACAGCATCCCTGCAAACCTGAAGAGAGCAATCGGTGTTGGTATCGGCCTCTTCATCGCCTTCATCGGCATGCAGAATGCAGGTATCATCGTTGACGGCGCCACCTTGGTTTCCCTCAATGCCGACTGGTTCAAGGGAGCCCCCGGTCTTGCCATGATCGGTCTTCTGATCACCGGCGTCCTGCTCGCCTACAAGGTAAACGGCGCTCTCTTGATCGGTATCATCATCACCACGATTATCGGCATTCCTTTTGGAATCACCAAGTACGCCGGCGGTTCTTTTGTACCTCCCGCCCCCTACTTCTTCCCCTTTGAATTCTCCAACATCCTGAGCATCGACTTTGTCGTCATCATGTTCACCTTCCTCTTTGTTGACATGTTCGACACCGTTGGAACCCTGATCGGCTGCGCAACCAAGGCTGACATGATCCAGAAAGACGGCTCGATTCCCAACTGCAAGGAAGCCTTGTTTGCAGACGCAGTCGGAACAACCGTTGGTGCTATGCTTGGCACTTCCACGGTAACAACATTCGTAGAGTCTTCAGCCGGCGTCGTCGAGGGTGGCCGCACCGGTCTTACCGCACTGGTTGTGGCAATTCTGTTTGCTCTCTCGCTGTTCCTCGAACCGTTGTTCGGCTCGATTCCCAGTGCTGCCACCGCTCCTGCTTTGATCATTGTCGGTGTCATGATGATGAGCCCGGTCAAGGATATCGAATGGAGCGAGATGACCGAAGCAATCCCCGCCTTCCTCACCATGATTTTCATGATCGTTGCCTACAGCATCGCCGATGGTATCATGTTCGGTATCGTCTCCTACGTGCTGCTCAAGCTATTGACCAAGAAGACCGGCGAGATATCCAAGATGACTTGGGTTGTATTTGGCTTGTTCGTGCTCAAGATTGTCTTTGGCGCTCTCTAAAAGCTTTTAGCTCTGTTCTTATCGGACCTCCTGCATGGGAGGTCCTTACTTTTGCATCTACCCATCGCGAATCTTCTACGCTACAATAACAAGGCCAAGGAGCAATGGATGCGTACCAACCTTTTTTCTCTCGATACAAGCAAGACATACCTGGTCACCGGAGCAGCCGGTTTCATCGGGTTTCACCTGACCCGCAGGTTATTGGACCGAGGCTGTTCGGTCATCGGCCTTGACAATCTGAACGACTACTATGAAGTGAGTCTCAAAGAGGAGCGGTTGAGGCTGCTTGCCTGCGACAACTTCTACTTTTACAAGGCAGATCTTGCCGACAAGAAGGCGCTCGACGACATCTTTGCGACGCACACTATCGATTATGTCATCAATCTGGCGGCACAGGCTGGAGTAAGGTACAGCATCGACAATCCCTATGCATACCTCCAGTCGAACCTGGTTGGTTTTCTCAACATTTTGGAGGCCTGCCGCCACTATCAGGTCAAGCACCTTGTCTATGCCTCCTCCTCCTCGGTATATGGACTTAACAGCAAGATTCCCTACTCGACCCAAGACAAGGTGGACCATCCGGTGAGCCTCTATGCAGCGACGAAAAAATCGAATGAGCTGATGGCCCACGCCTATACGCATCTCTACCGGATTCCTTCCACGGGGCTGCGCTTCTTCACCGTCTACGGTCCCTTTGGGAGACCTGACATGGCCTACTTCTCCTTTGCCAAACGAATCATGGAAGGCAAGAGCATCAAGGTCTTCAATCACGGGGACATGTGGCGTGATTTCACCTATGTCGATGACATCATCACCGCCATCGAGCGAATCATCCCCAATCCTCCCGAGGAAAATGAGGCGAAGGACCGCTACAAAGTGTACAATATCGGCAACAACAAACCGGTCAGGTTGAATACGTTCATTGAGATTCTCGAGTCCTGCCTGGGCAGGGAAGCCGTCAAGGAATACCTGCCCATGCAAAGCGGGGATGTGTACCAAACCTATGCCGATGTCTCCGACCTCATGGAGGATTTCGATTTCAAGCCGGATACTCCTCTTGAACAAGGGCTTGCATCGTTCGTGAATTGGTTCAAGAGCTACTACCAGCTCTGATACAGCACCCCAGAAAAGGACTACACTCAAGAAAAGAAAAACAGCAACATTCTTTTCATAGTTTGCTGCATACCACCACAGTGACCAAGACACAAGAGAGCGACTCTGCTAGACTGTTCATATGTACGATGTCATCATCATTGGAGGTGGAGCAGCCGGTCTCTTTGCTGCCGCGAACCTCAAGACACACAACGGCTTGGTACTCGACCATTGTCCCGAAGTGGGCAGAAAACTGCTGATAACCGGCAGCGGTCAGTGCAATCTCACCAACACCCTGCCTACCGACTCTTTTCTCACCCATTTCGGCAGCAAGCAGCAACGCAACTTCCTGTTGCCGGCACTGCAGAACTTCACCACCAAAAACCTGTACGATTGGTTTGAACAACAAGGACTGCCTCTTCTCGTCCGCGAGGACGGCAAGGTGTTTCCCAAAAGCCTTGACGCCCGCGATGTACGCTCTTTTCTGATTCGGCTCTCCAAGGTGAAAATCATTACCAATGTACACATCACATCCATCACACCCTTGGAGCAAGGGTTTCTGATTGCAACAGCGAACGCAGCGTATGAGACAAGAAACCTCATTCTTGCCACCGGCGGCATGAGTTACCCGAGAACCGGCAGCGATGGAAGCGGCTATGAATTGGCCAAAGCACTCGGACACAGCATTGTGCCTTTGAAACCAGGCCTGACTGCGATCAGCATCACCGACCATCCCTTCAGGCATCTGGCAGGAAACGCTGTACGCGATGCCTTCGTATCCTTCTACCACAGCGGCGAAAATGCTGCGTACGAGCAGAGACGAGGCGATGTCCTATTCACGCATGACGGTCTCTCCGGACCGGCGATTCTCAGCAGCTCCCGGCTCGTCAGGAAGCAGGATGTAATCAAGCTTTCCCTCATAAGCTCTGCAAGCCACGCCCAGGCCGAGCGATTGCTTCTGGATGCACTCACTACGCCCAACAAGCTTGTCACCACAGTCCTGAAGGAAACCGGCATGGTTTCAAGCCTTGCCAGAACACTGATTGAAATGGCGGATATCGGAAACGATGCCACCACGGCAACCCTGGATAAGGCAAAGCGCAAAACATTGGTTTCACTGGCGAGCAGTCTTGAGCTTCACGTATCGAGTACGAAGGGTTTCCAGTCGGCAATGGTAACCAGCGGCGGGGTACATCTAGGAGAGGTCAATAGAAAGACCATGGAATCGAACAAGGCCAAGGGCTTGTTCTTCTGCGGTGAGATGCTCGACTATGACGGAGAGAGCGGCGGATATAATCTACAGGCAGCCTTTAGTACTGCCTATCTCGCAGTACAGAGTGTACATTAGGAGGAATCTATGAATTTTTTATGGGCGACCATCACCGTTCGTGACATGGATGCAAGTCTGGACTTTTATCAGAATGTTGTAGGCCTGAGCCTGAACACACGGGTGAGAAGCAATGAGAGCACCGAACTGGCCTTTCTCGGTGGCGGACAGACACAAATCGAATTGATACATCACTCCAAGGGAGAGATGCAGGATATGGGAAAAGCCATCAGCCTCGGGTTCGCCGTCGACGATCTCGATGTAATGATGCAGAAGATTAAGGAGCAAGGCTTGGAGATCCATGAGGGCCCGTTTGCACCCAATCCACATATCCGATTCTTCTTTGTCCTCGACCCGAACGGTTTGAGAATCCAATTTGTTGAAAGACGCTAGCAAAACAGCGAGCCGGGATTTCTCCCGGCTCGTTTTCTCCCTGTCTACAGGATACTGACTTATTTGATTCTCTTGGTTGCGGCCTCAAGCAGCTCATCCAACTTTACAGAAGGATTTTGGAACTTGGAGAGGAAAATCATGGCTGCGATGATGTACGGCTTGTAACTGGCTTCCTTGTAGAGTGGCACCAGGTAGCGGTCGAACACGGAAGCCTCAACCTCGCCTTCCTTGCAGGAGACTCCGGTGATGTCGGCAGGCAGGCAGTGCATGTACAGGGCCTTCCCTTCCTTGGTCAGCTTCATCAAATCCTCGGTGCAGGTCCATTCCTTGAACTTTGCGTTGTTTGCCAGACAGGTCTTCTCAAGAGCCTTCAAGGCTTCCTGATCTCCATGCTCGACAATCTTGGTTCTCTCTTCCATTACCGCAAAGGGAGCCCAGCTCTTCGGATAGACGATGTCTGCATCCTTGAAAGCCTCGGCCATGGAGCCGACACGCTTGTAGGAACCACCGTTCTTCTTTGCATTCTCCTTGGCAATTTCCTCGATCTCGGGCATTACATTGTACCCCTCGGGGTGGGCAAGCACCACATCCATGCCGAAGCGGGTGAACAGGCCGATGATTCCCTGGGGAACCGAGAGCGGCTTGCCGTAGGAGGGACTGTAAGCCCAGGTCATGGCAATCTTCTTGCCCTTCAGGTTCTCGACTCCACCGAAGTGGTTGATGACGTGCAGCATGTCAGCCATGCTCTGGGTCGGGTGATCGATATCGCACTGGAGGTTCACCAAGGTGGGTCTCTGCTCAAGCACACCGTCGTCATAGCCATCCTGCACAGCCTCGGCAACGGTCTTCATGTAGGTATGGCCCTTGCCGATGTACATATCGTCGCGAATGCCGATGACGTCGGCCATGAAGCTGACCATGTTGGCAGTCTCGCGGACCGTCTCACCGTGGGCGATCTGACTGGTCTTCTCGTCCAAGTCCTGCACCTCGAGGCCAAGCAGGTTGCAGGCGCTGGCGAAACTGAAACGTGTTCGGGTGGAGTTGTCGCGGAATATCGAGATTCCAAGGCCACTATCAAACACTTTGGTGGAAATGTTGTTCTCGCGCAGGGCACGCAGAACTTCCGCTACCTGAAACACGGCTGCAATTTCGTCGTCGGACTCCTTCCAAGTATGGAAAAAGTCATTGAGATACATGTTGTCTGTTTTGAGGGTCTTCAGCTCCTCGATCATCTTCTTAATAGTGGCTTTGTCCTTCATGTTGTGGAACCTCCATTGGTTTTGTTCATAAAAAAATCCAGACAAGGGCACTATACCATGACAAGGTGCCGCTGTCTAGATTTAATGTTGCAGTTTGTTGCAAGAATCCTTTAGATTCTTCCCATCTCCTTCAAGATTTTCTCCGGGGTAAAGGGCCAATTTCTCATCCACACACCAACTGCATCATGGATGGCGATGGCGATGGCGGGAGCAGCCCCGTTGGTGGCGATTTCGCTGATGGATTTGGCTCCGTAGGGCCCGACCTCATCATTGATATCAATCAAAACAGCCTTGAAATCCTCGGGCTTCTCACTGATCATGGGGACGCCGTAATCGCTGAGCGTCGGATTGAGGCACACCCCGTTCTCATCCAGGATCATCTGCTCATAGAGCGTATGGCCGATGGACTTGAGAACAGCGCCGTACATCTGGCAGAGCGCAAGCTCGGGGTTGATCGGAGTCCCTGCATCCTGAAGGGCATAGAACTTCTGCACCTTGAGCTGTCCCGTACGTACATTGACGGCAACTTGGGCGAAATGTGCACCATACGGGATGGAGTTGTGGTTGGTGGTGAAGGAAGCCTTGCCCATCACCTGTCCGCGTCCCGTTCCACTCAGGGCATCGTGACTGAGCTTTGCATAGCTGAGCGTCTTACCGGTCTTGGTGCTGTAAACCTCGCCTGGTGCACGAAGGATCAGGTCCTCGACACTCTCCTTCATTTGGTAGGCAGCCTCGTCAAGCAGGTTCTTCTTCAAATCCTGGGCAGCCTTGTAGGATGCACCTCCACTGAAGTAGGTACCGCTGGAAGCATAGGCTCCGGTGTCGAACGTACAGCTGTCGGTATCACCACTGGTGACCGTCACCCTGTCAAGCGGCACGCAGAACGCCTCGCTGATCATCTTAGCGCTGATGGTATCCAATCCGGTTCCCAAGTCCGCCCCACCACTGAATATCTGGAAGGTTCCATCAGTCAGCAGCTTGGCCCACGCATTGGAGTGGTCAAGTCCGGGAAGCCCGCTGCCCTGCTGGATCATGGCAAAGCCCTTGCCGATCTTCCAATCAGGATCGCTGGAAATCTCCTTTTTGCCCCACCCGATCATCTCTGCACCCTTGACCAATGCCTCGTTGAGACCACAGGAACCGACCGGCACAACATTGCCTTCACGCCCCTCTCCCAGCCCCTTGAGAATCTCGAGCATGTAGCCCGGTTCGACCTTGTTCTTCATGGCCATGTCGTAGTAGTCGACGCCAAGCTGCTCGGCAAGCTCGGCCATGCACATCATCAGCGCATAGCTGCCCTTTGGTGCACCGTAGCCCTGATAAGCTCCGGTGGGAGCGATATTGGTGTAGTAGGTGATGACATCGAACTTCATATTGTCGACTTTTAAAAGCGGCAGTGTCTTGGAGCATGCATTCATCGGAACCGTAAGGCAGTGGTTGCCATACGGTCCGGTATTGGCACGGACATCCATATAGACGGCAGTAATCGTGCCGTCCTTTTTCCCGCCCATCTTCACCGTCACCCGCATCGGATGGCGGGTGGAGTTGGCGATGAACTCCTCCTGCCGGGTATTGCGATAGTAAATGGGCTTGCCGGTGATCCAGGTGGCATAACCGACCAGATCCTCCACCAGAATATCCTGCTTGCTGCCGTAGCCGCCACCAATCCGTTCCTTGATGACACGAATCTTGTTCTCGGGAATCTGGCATACCCATGCAACAATGCGCCGAACGTGGTAAGGAACCTGGGTGGAGGCATGAAGCACCAGCCTTCCACCGTCGATCTTCGCATAACAGAGGTGCGGCTCGAGCGGAGTGCACTGAACCTGACTGGTCTGGTAGGTCCGTTCGACCACGGCATCAGCTTCCTTGAACCCCTTCTCCACATCACCGATATGCCCGTGGGCGGCACTGGCGATGTTGCGCCTGATATCACCGTGGAGGGGGAACTGATAGATTACTTTCCCATCCCGCACGTCGGCTTTCTTGTTGTACTCGTCCAAGTCCTTGGGAGCTCCCGAGCGATACTCAACAATGCCGTTGTGGATCAAGGGAGCACCTTCCTCCATCGCCTCCTCAACCGTCAGAACGGGTTTGAGGACCTCATACTCCACCTTGATTGCTGCACGTGCAGCAATTGCCTGCTCTTCAGTCTCAGCCACGACGGCCGCCACTCGATCCCCGACATGGCGAACCTTGCGGTTGAAAAGCCTGCGGTCGTGCGGGCTGGGTTCGGGATTGCCTTGACCTGCCTGCATATAAAACACATCGGGGCAGTTCTCATGGGTGATGATGGTGACAACACCCTCCATGAGCAGTGCTTCACTGGTGTCGATCTTGGTGATGTATGCATGGGCATAGGGACTGCGCAAAAGCACCATCGAGTAATAACCAGGGAGCACCCTGTCTTCGACGAAACATGGTTCGCCGGCAACAAGCTGGGGACCATCCACCTTTCCCTTGGGCTTGCCGACATAGGTCAGCTCATCACGGAAGGACGGGGAGATCTCACTCTTGTAGGAGCCGGTCTGCATACGCTCGACTGCAAGCTTGACCGCCAGATAGTAGTGTTCATACCCGGTATCGCGAATGAAAATACCACTGAGGACCTCATCAATCTGCTCTTTGGTGGGATTATCCACCCTCTCAAGCAACCAAGTCAGCAGTAAAGCGGCCGCGGGAGCATTGTAGGCACTCTGTACCACACCGGCATCGATCATGGCCTGCTGGATCACATTGAGGTTCCTGCTAGTTCCCAAGCCTTCGGCGGTACGGATGGCCGAGCCATCCGCCTGCAGGGCCAGGACAAGGTTCGCATACACGGGAACATCATCGAGAATGACGGTATCGCTCCCAGCAAAACCCTCCCGGTCGTCACTGTCGCGCACACTGCGGTATCCAAGGCGCACGAGGACCGAACGCAGGGATTCGGACGCTTCACAGGTGGTTGTATGTTTCTTCCCATTTACGGTAAAGACAAGCTTGTTCATTTTACGCCTCCTTTCAGAAACTCGGCAAAGAGCCCGCCGATGCCTTCACTGGCGATATAGCGTTTGTACTCTGCACTGCCGATGCTGTCATCTACGGCGGTAACGGCATGCTGGACAGCCAGCTGAACATCCTCGCGGGTGGTCAACTCACCGTTTTCGATTGCATTCTCCACACCGCTGAGGCGTTGCACCCCGCTGCCGTGCACTGCTGCAAACACCCGTACATGGTCGATGACCTGCTCGCTGTCCAAGGTCGCTCCGAATCCTACATGCACTGCACTGCGATTCTGCACACTGGTTGCATACCGTCTGGAGCCGACGAACCGAAGATCCTTGGAAAGGCTGACGGCAAGCAGGAGCGTACCGCTGAATTGATGATGATACGTATGATACTCCCTGATGGGGATGTTGTCCTCGCTGTACGCACCACCCTCGGTGAGGTTGGCGGTGAGCAAGCGGCAACGCGAAGCAAGCAATGCCGGGGCAAGATAGGAGTGGTCGCTCATCAAGGCGAGGTTGCCGCCGATCGTAGCCATGTTCCTGCGGGTGAAGGACCCACAGGTCAAGGCGGCTTCCTTGAGCCACCGGGGAACGAGAGGCGATGCAACCAGCTGTTGCAATGTCACCATGCTGCCGATGCGTAGGAAGGAACCTTCATCGGTGATGGTATCCAATCCAAGCTTAGCCAGGCTGATGGCACAATTTGCATCCACAGTGGAATTGAGCCGGTTGATCTCCGTCCCTCCGGCATACCAAACACTCTTGACCTTGTTGCGTTTCAGTCTGAGGGCATCTTCCGTATCCGTCGCAATGAGAAATTCCTGTATCATACAATCTCTCCTCTGGCAGCCTGATCCATCATCCGCTTGCTGATGGCATTCGCCTTCTGAGCAAGCTCCATCTCGTCGTAGCCAACCAGCTGCCCGTGGTCGACTACAACCTTCCCGTTGATAATCGTGTAATCAGTATTGTGATTGGTTCCACAGAAAAGCAGACTGGCCACCGGGTCACTCTGGCTTCCTGCATAGGGAAGTGTTGAAACATCAAAAATTGCCAAGTCTGCAGCCCACCCTTTCTCAAGTCTTCCGACTTGGCCGAAGTTGAGCAGTTTTGCACCGCCTTCGGTTGCCATGGTGAAGGCCTGGGCGGCCGAAAGGGCATCGGAACCGTAGCGGACACGCTGAAGCAGCATCGCCTGACGAACTTCAGCAAGCATGTCGGAACTGTCATTGCTTGCACTTCCATCGACGGCAACCGCAACATTGATGCCCATGTCAAGCATCTCCTTGACCCTGCAGATGCCGCTGCCCAGTCTCATGTTCGAGGAAGGACAATGGGCGATATGCGTCTTGGTCTTTTGAAGAATCTTCAGTTCCTCATCATTGAAGTGGATGCCATGGGCATACCATACATCCTCTCCGACCAGGCCGCACTCCTGCATAAGCTGCAGCGGTCGCATGCCGTACATTTCCTGGCAGAAGTCTGCCTCGTCGTATGTCTCACACAGGTGGGTGTGGAGCCGAACCCCATACTTGCGGCCAAGTGCTGCAGTGTCCTTCATCAGGCTCTTGGTTACGCTGAAAGGACTGCAGGGGGCGAGCGCAATCTTGTGCATGGCATCGGGGGCGCTGTCATGGTAGGTCTTGATGCAGCGCTCACTGTCACGCAAAATTTCATCTTCAGTCTGAACGACACTGTCGGGAGGAAGCCCTCCATCCTTCTTGCTCAGGCTCATCGAACCGCGGGTCGGACTGAACCGCATGCCCAAAGTATCGGCAGCCTCGAACTGCAGCCCCATCAAATCCCCTTTGAAAGATCGGGGGTAGAGATAGTGATGGTCGGTGGTAAGCGTGCATCCGGTTTTCATCAGCTCGGCCATGGCCAAAAGCGAGGAGTGATAGATTGCATCCTCATCGACATATTTCCAAACCTCATAGAGGAATTTCAGCCAATCAAAAAGCTTTGCATTCTGCACAGCGGGGTGGTTGCGGGTAAGTGTCTGGTAAAAATGGTGGTGGGTGTTCACCAAACCGGGAATCACCACATGCTTGGAACAATCAATTGTACGTACTTTCCCTGCAGCTTGCAGGTTCCCGGTAGGGGCGATGGCCTCTACCTTGTTCCCTACAATCAACAAATCGGCTCCATGGTACTGGGGACCATCGAACGTGGGTTGGAGGCAGTAAATATTTTTCAATAGAAGCGAGGAACTCATGCCTTCGAATCTCCTTTGATAGGCAGGATGCGGCTTTCCCCAACGTATTTGAGACTATGGTGAGCCGATCTTGCTGTAACTCGGCTTCGGCATGCGGGCTGTTCCGCAAGGAAGGTGTGGAGAGTAAGGGGTCCTATCCACTACCTTGGTTCTCTCGATGCAGCCTCTCAGGCAGAGCCCCTTCTGCATCTGAATCGCTGACTTCCATTGCCTATTGAATCATACAACGGAAGGATTCAAGCTTCAAACAGCCACAAGGCGGGTGCCCTGTGGCTGTAGTATACCATATCCTGCTTTCCGGTAAAACCGGAGAGCTTACTTCTTCTCCAACGAGTAGGGAAGCATCGCATAGAAAGCAGCACAAATCTCCAAATCATCGACACGGTTGATCTCATTGGGAGCATGTGCCTGGGATTCATCACCAGGGCCGAAGCCGATGGCGGGAATCTTGTGGCGGCCGGTGGTCGCAACCAGGTTGGTCGAGAAGGTCCACTTATCTACAACCGGCTTCTTGCCGAACAGGGCCTCGTGGCCAGCCACACCGGCAATCACCAGCGGATGGTCGGCATCGATTTTCCAAGTCGGGAAGTACAACTCCTGGGAGTACTCCTTCTTGGTCCAGCCGATCTTCTCATAGTTGGGCATCTCAACGACGATGGCCGAGGGATCGTCCCCGGTTGCCTTGCTGATATAGTCACGAACCTGGCTGATGGCAAGATCTGCATCCTCACCCCAGGTCAAGCGGCGGTCGAGGTAGAGCATGGCGTAGTCGGCGACTGCACACTGGCTGGGACCCTTGACATCCATCTGGCTGACGGTGATGGTTCCCTTGCCGAGGAACTTCTCAGCATCGGGCTGCAAATCCTTGTTCAGCTGCTCAATGGCCAACGCTGCCTTCGCTGCCTTGTAGGCGGCGCTGACTCCGCGTTCTGGAGCGCTGCCGTGGCAGGAAATACCCTTGAGGATGACACGAATCTCCATACGGCCGCGATGTCCGCGGTAGAGGCGGCAACTGGTGGGCTCGGTGGAAACCACCAAATCGGGGCGGAAATTCTCTTCCTCGATCAGATACTTCCAACACATGCCGTCACAATCTTCCTCCATGACGGTGAAGGTGAAATACACGGTATACTCACCACCATAGCCGAGTTCCTTCAGGATGCGGCCGGCGGTGATCATGGAAGCGGCGCCGCCCTTCTGGTCGCTGGATCCGCGGCCCCATACCTTTCCATCCTTGATCTCCCCGCTGAACGGATCGAAATCCCAGTTCTTCAGGTTGCCGACTTCAACGGTATCGATATGTGCGTCGAAGGCGAGTTTCTTGGGACCATTGCCTACGCGGCCGATCACCGACCCAAGCCCATCGATGCGGACTTCGTCAAACCCGGCCTCTTCACACAGGGTGACGATAAGGCGGCAGACATCCTCTTCCTGGGAGCTGTAGCTCTTGACCTTTACCATTTTCGAGAGATTGAGAGCCGTGTAATCACGGTACTCGGCAGCCTTTGCCCTGATCTGTTCCTGAATTGTCATCTTGCATTTCCCCTTTGACCGTAGGTCATATCATCATCCTCGCCCGCTTAGGGAGCGATTGTATCCACTTTTTCCCATACGCGCTTGGCGACTTTGGCCGCCTCGGCGTAAATCCTTGGTACATCAAGGTGAGGGAACTGCCGGTTCTCCATCACCAGATTGCCATTCACCATGACGCTCTCGATACAGTTGCTGCTCATCCCCCATACAAAGTGGCTGGCGGCATTTGACGCCACCAAAGGAGTAGGAGCATGGTAGTCACAGATGACAAGGTCGGCCTTGCAGCCAGCCTCCACCTTTCCGAACTTACCGTCAAAGTATTTCTCCACCAAACGGTTGCCGCGGTTCAAGGCTGCAACGTAGTCGGAGGGCCACCAGGAACCACCTTGGTCCTTGTGCTTGAAGAATGCGAGTTTGAGCTCCTCAAACATATTGCCGCCGCAACCATCGGTACCGATGACCAGATTCTTCACCTTCTGAATATGCTTGCAGTATCCGACATGGTTGTTCATGTTGCTGCGGCCGTTGTGGGCGAAGAAACAGTCATGCTCGTTGAGCTTGTCGATCTCCCGTTCGTTGAGATGCAGGCCGTGCACCAACAGGGTGTTGTCGGTGAGCAGGTCAAAGGATTCCAGCCGGTCGATGATATCGGCGTTGTACTTGTGATGGCTGAACACCACATCATATTTGTCTTCGGCAACATGCAGATGCATGCCGGCCTTCGACTCGCGCATGGCTTCTCCCATCATCCTCAGCCCCTCATCGGGGATGGTGAAGGGAGCGTGGCCGCCGATCATGCCGCGAACCAGCGGCCTGTTTTTTGCAGCCATGGCAAATCGGAGATTCTCCGCCACTCCTGCCTCGACTTCCGCCATGCCGCCGTTGCGGTCGGTTACCTCATAGCAGGTGCTGCCGCGCACCCCGACTTCCTCCATGCCATTGGCTATGGTATCAAGACTTCCGGCGATATATGCGGGACTTGCATGGTGGTCTATGCAGGTGGTCGTTCCACTGGCGATTGCATCGATGGAGCAGATCAGGGAGCTGTAGTAGCAAGCTTCCTCATCCAAACCGCGGTCAAGACGCCACCACCACTCTTTCAGAACCTGGATGAAATCCTCCTGCACTCCTGAGGAAATCAACATGCCCCTGGAAAGTCCGCTGTAATAGTGGTGATGAGAACAGACGTTGCCTGGGATGACAGTCTTGTTCCTCCCGTCGATCACCTTGTCAGCCTTCAGGCCTACGGAGGCATCCTTGCCTACCTTGGTGATGACATCGTCAATTATGACGATATCCACACCTTCGGTCACGTCAAAAGGACTCTGGGTCTGCATGACTGTCGTATTGGTTATTATCGTTGTAGCCACATCACTCTCCTTTATGCTTCCACGCACCCGAGCAGGTAGCTGTAGGAAGTATAGATTTCCTCGATCAAGGCGGCCACCTCATCGGTAATGCCTTCCTCATCGCCGGTCAGGATTCCCTCCCCATCCAAGGAACAGTCATACACCTTTCCGTCGAGACGGATGATGATGTCCTCTCCCTCTGCATAGAAGCCGTTGTTCGTGGAGTTGTCAAAATCTTCCTTCAAGCTGAAGAGGGTAAACTTCTTGCGGTACGGACCGCCGTCGTATGGGCAGAAAGTCTCACAGTTGCCGCACTCATTGCAGTAAGCGTCGAGGTGAAGAATCTGGAACGGGTCGGCAAACACACCGGTGTTGCGGACATCAATGGCGACATTGGCACGGTTCGGGCAGACATCAACGCACTTGTTGCACAGGTATGAGCATTCAAGGCACCGCTCAGCCTCGGTGGCGGCGAAGTCGGCATCAGAAAACTGTTTGGAAACAAGAATCTTGCTCTTCTTCTCGGCGACTTCGGCAAAGAACTTGTTTTCATCATTCTCGAGCTCCAAGCGCTCTTCGTCGGTCATATCGTCCTCGTCGTCACAGTCGCAATCGTCCTCGCAGATGCACTCATGGTCGTGGTCGTGATCATGACCGCAATCGCAGTCTTCCTCCTCATCCTCGGGACCCAGCACCTTGTCAATGGCTGCCTCGACAGCACTTCGTGCACTGGCGATGCACCGCACCACGGTGGAAGGACCGCTTTGGACATCACCGATGACGTAGACGTTCTCGACCTCGGACTCCTTGGTCTCTTCATCTGCTTTCGGCCAACCCTTCTCATTCACCGGCACTCCGTACCAGGTGAGTCTTTCGGTATCCGCATGTTCACCGATGGCGGTGATCATGGTGTCGGCTTCGATGGTGAAGGTCTCTTGTGTTGCCACCGGTCTTCTTCTGCCGCTCGCATCCTTCTGTCCGAGTTCCATTTTTCTCACAGTAAGGACGTTGCCTTCAAACCTCTCAGGATTGGCGAGGAAGATGAATTGGATGTTCTCCTTCCTGGCTAGACCGTACTCCTCATGGTCGGCCGGCATCTCGGCCTCGGTACGGCGATAGATGACGGAAACTTTCTCAACCCCGGGAATGCGAAGAGCAGCACGGGCGCTGTCCATGGCGGTGTTTCCGCCGCCGACAACCACGACGTTCCTGCCAAGACTGATTGTGGATGGGTCCTTACGGAAAGCGGAGAGGAACGAAAGGGACTGCCTTACCCGGCTTCGGTCACCGGTCAAGGGAATATCGTTGTCCACTTCACTGCCGATGGCATAAAAGATGTATGAGAACCCCTGGTCCTTGAGAGCCTGGACAGTCATGACCTCGGTGTCGACACCAAAATGGAACTGCACCCCATGGGCCTTGATGAACTGGACATCGCTCTCAATGGCTTCAACGGGAAGCCTGAAGCCTGGAATGACATGCCTGACCACACCACCTGCACTTTCCTCCCTTTCAAAGACTGTAGTGTCGAAACCTGCACGAGCGAGGAAATATGCGGCAGAGAGGCCTGCTGGGCCGGCTCCTACCACAGCGGCCTTGATCAACGTCTTATCGGTCGGCCCTTCCCACAGCTGCTTGAAAGCCTCGAACCCATTCTCCACCGCAATGCGCTTCATATCGCGGATTTTCACCGCTCCTTCATAATCCATGCGGGTGCAGTGAAGCTGGCACTGGTGGTCGCAGATGTGACCGGTAATCGCCGGAAGGGCGTTCTTGTCATAAATGAGGGCAAGTGCTTCACCATAGCGGCCTTGGCCTACCAGCTGGACATACTCCGGTACATCCTGATGGATGGGGCATGCCACCTGGCAGGGAGCCACATAGCAGTCAAACAGAGGAAGCTTCTCACCGATCTTGATCGTATCGTCGCCTCTGAAACCCTTCTCGATTTCGTTGAAGGAACCCGAACGGGCATCCGTTGACAGCTTCTCAATCTTGGCCAAGTCGATGCCGACCATGTCCCACGCCTTGCTCTTCTCAAGGATTTTTACCATCTGCGTAAGACGGGTGTACCCACCGGGCTTGAGCATATCGGTTGCCAGGGTGATCGGCCTGATACCGCTTTCAAAGAGCTGCTTGACCGTGAAAGCGGTAGCACCTCCGCTGTAGGAGATGGGCAGTTTTCCGGCAAACTCTTTGCTCAAAAGCGTTGCCACCGTAGTGGAGATTGGGAACAGTGAGCGGCCGGACATATACATCTCATTGCCGGGCAGGACGCCTTGGTCGTTTACCGAGCCCAGCGTATTGGTCAGCTTCACTCCAAAGCCGCGCCCTTCCTTCTCGGCGAGATTGACAAGGCGTGCAAGCATGGCGATGGCATCGCCGTACTGCAGGTCATGCTCGAAGTTTTCCCTGGTAAGAGTGATGTAGGTATAGCCAAGGTCGTCAAGAATCTTGCGGACTTGGTCGTAGCCGAGCAGCGTCGGGTTGAGCTTGACGAAGGTATCCACCTTCTTCTCGGTGAGCATGTAGGTGCAGATGGCTTCGATTTCCTTAGGGGGACAGCCGTGCATGGTGCTCAATGTCGTGGAGGGGCTGATGTTGGCACTGATTTTGGTGCTCAAGCCCTTCATCTTCTTTTCCAGGCCTTCCCAGGGCGTTCCATCGAACAAGCCTTCATCGAACAGTGCTTCCATCTCGGAGAGATACTGATTGAACCGCTCATCCTTGCGGGCGTCGATCATACTGTCGATGTACTGCTGCATCTTCGCTGTCTTGATGCCTTCCAGGTTGTAACCGACCGACATATTGAAAATAAACGAAGGCTTTTCGAACTTGCCCTTGTGCATGGCGGCTTCCAGCATGTGGAGGATGATCCATGCCTTGGCATATTCATCCCAAGCCTTGGGGAGGGTGAACTCGGTCGACCACTCAACATTGTAGGCTTCATCACGGGCGTCGATGCACGGCTTGTCGATCTCCAAGGTATCCATGACCTGTACAGTCTTGAGCTCCATGAACCGACCACCAACCAAATAGCTGGCAATGATGTTCTGGGCAAGCTGGGTATGGGGACCGGCGGCGGGACCAAGGGCTGTACTGCAGCTTTGGCCGAACACCTTGATGCTTTTTTTCCCTGAATCCTGATAGAATTGCTCTTCGGCAATGCCAAAAATGGAATGATGGTTTCGGTATTCACCGATAATACGACTGATTAGTTCCGAGAAGGGAACGGGGCGCATGATATCTCCCATACTTACTCCTTCCTATAGGGTTGGTCGGGCATGCGGCCCGACCCTTATTCATTCTAATCCAGATTGGAGAGAAGTCAATAAAATTTGCAACATTTCGCAACAAATAGTGTGTCATTGGATTGGAATTCCTGATACGGCAACGATTGCCGATTCCCCACCCTTCGGTATCCATATTGGATGCCCGACTAAGGGGAAAAGTTAAAAACAGTCTTTCGAAAATCGTACTTTTCGAAAAATTTATAAGTACATACTACTACTTAACGCAAATTATATTCCAAAAATTCAACTTTCACGAATTATCGCTTTACATTTTACTTCTTTACGGTATACTTGATTAATCTGAAAAAGCAACAAAGTGTCACCACGGAGGATAAGACATGCTGATCAATTTGAATGTCAATGAAGAAGTACGGGCAAGGAATATCAAACGCTGCAAGGAAAAGGGAATCCTGCTCCCCACGTTCAAACAGATGGTGGATCCCTCTACCGTACCTGAGGATATCAAGGCAAAACTCTCCCATGTAGGTCTTTGGGATGTTGACAACTCCAACCTCTTCAGGATTACCTGGAAGAACGAACCCACCAAGACCGGCGGTACCTTCGGCGGTGTAAACTATATTGAGGTTCCCCATGAACTTACCGGCGTCAAAGCCCGTATTCTCGCCCTCGTCGGCAAGTGGTTCCCCACCGGAGCACACAAAGTCGGTGCAACCTATGGTTGTCTAGCCCCTGCTTTGGTCAGCGGCAACTTCGACTCGGTGAATCAGCAGGCTGTATGGCCGTCCACCGGCAACTACTGCCGCGGTGGTGCCTACAACAGCGCCCTTTTGGGCTGCCAGTCCATCGCCATTCTTCCCGAGGAAATGAGCCAGGAACGCTTCAACTGGCTGAAGACCGTCGCCGGTGAAATCATCGCAACCCCCGGCTGTGAATCAAACGTCAAGGAAATCTTCGACAAGTGCCATGAGCTGGATGCAGAGCGTGGTGCACATATCGTAATCTTCAATCAGTTCGAAGAGTTTGGAAACTATCTGTGGCACTATACCGTAACCGGTGGCTCCATCCTCGAAGTGCTTCAGAAAGATGAGAAAGTTGCAGATGAGAATGTACGGGGCTTTGTTTCCGCAACAGGTTCGGGCGGAACGCTTGCAGCCGGAGATGCACTGAAAGATAAGTATCCCCACCTCAAGATCGCCGCCAGTGAAGCGCTGCAATGCCCCACCCTGCTGCGCAACGGTTTCGGCGGTCATAGAATCGAAGGCATCGGGGACAAGCATGTACCTTGGGTCCACAACGTGAAGAACACCGACATGGTCATCGCCGTCGACGATCAGGACTGTATGGATGTCTACCGTCTCTTCAATGAGCCGGCGGGTATTGAGTACCTGAAGAAGATGGGTGTAAGCGAAGAAGATATTGCGAACCTTCCCCTGTACGGCATCAGCGGAATCGCCAATGTATTGGCTTCCATCAAAATGGCCAAATATTATGAACTCGAAGCCGACGACGTCATTTTCACCGTGCTGACGGACAGTTCGGAGATGTACACCTCCCGCTTGGCTGAACAGACCGAAATCCAGGGTGCCTTTGATGAGTACGCTGCAGTGCGTGCACTGGCCGGCTGCCTGCACCACCAGTCGATCGACGGAGCTCTTGAGCTTACCTACTATGAAAGACTGCGCATCCACAACCTCAAGTACTATACCTGGGTCGAGCAGCAGGGCAAGACGTATGAAGAAATCAACGCACAGTGGTACGACAAGAACTATTGGAAGCAGATTCCTGCCTACGCCGAGCAGATTGATGCTATGATTGAGGCATTCAACAAGGAAGTGCTGGCCAAATAAACCAGTCTAGACAATCCATGCCGGGCCTTGCGTCCGGCATTTTTTCTTAACGGAGGATGTATGCGTTTTACCTACGAGTGCTGTGACTGCCACAGCGTGTATGAAACGAATGAAGTGTTTTATCAGTGCCCGAAGTGTGCCAAGGACAATGACGGCAAATCATTTCCGAAGGGAAATGTCATCGTCAAGCTCAATAGTGAGGACCTGAAGGCCCTTGGAAGCAAAGAGCATGTAAGCATGTTTGATTTCTTTCCCTATCCCGTACCCACGAGCGAAGTATATCCGGTAGGCGGCACCCCGCTTGCAAAGCCGCTTCGTCTTGGCAAAAAGTACGGTCTTGCAAACCTGAGCTGCAAGCTGGACAGCGCCTTGCCTTCCGGTTCCTTCAAGGACAGGGCAAGCCAACTGATCGCCGCCCAAGCCATCGCGCACAAGCAGAACAAGATCGCCTTGGCTTCAACGGGCAATGCAGGAGCGGCCATGAGCTGTGCCGGAGCTGCATATGGACTGGAAATAATCCTGTTCGTTCCCGCCACGGCTCCGGTCAACAAGCTGATGCAGAGCGTGCTCTACGGAGCTACGGTGGTCCCTGTGAAAGGTTCGTATGATGATGCATTCACACTCTCGATCGCCTACACCAAAAAGTTTGGAGGGATCAACCGCAATACAGCCTACAACCCGATGACCATCGAGGGCAAGAAAAGCATCTCCATTGAGCTGTTTGAGCAACTGGGACGCAGTGTGCCCGATGTCGTCTATGTCCCCGTCGGCGACGGCTGCATCTACGCCGGTGTATACAAGGGATTCTACGACTTGAAGCAGGCCGGGCTCATCGAGAAAATCCCCCATATTGTTTGTGCACAGAGCAAGCAGAGCAATGCCATCAGCAGGGCATGGAAAACCGGTGATTTCTCCAACCTTGCAAAAGCCACCACCCGTGCCGACTCCATCAGTGTGGAAAGCCCGGCAAACGGCCGCATGGCGGTCCGGTACATCAAGGAAAGCGAAGGCTGGGCCACCGAGGTGGACGACAAGCAGATACTTGCCGCTCAGCTTGAGCTGGCCAAGGAGGCAGGCATTTTCGTCGAGCCGGCGGCAGCATGTGCCTGGGCTGCCCTTACGGTGGACAGTGAAATGCTCATCAAACGCTTTGGAGCCAATGTGAATGTGTGCACCTTGCTCACCGGCAGCGGCTTCAAGGACATGGCGGTGTTCCAGGGAACGGTTTCCATTCCCGAAGCAATCGAGAACAGCGTAGAAGCTGTAGAGAATCGCTTCAAGTAGAACAAGGGATGGAGCAATTCATGCTGCTTGCTCCATTCACCTTTGACAAAAGGCCCCGCTTGCAGTACCTTTTATGCTGTGATGAGGAGATTCGCATGCAGAACTTTCTAATCGGTCTTGGAATTGGAGTAGTACTGGCCATCGTCCTCGTGGTGATCATGTCCACCAAACGGCATCGGGAGATTCTTGCCACCAACAAGGAAACCGAGCGGCTGAAGCGGATGCTGACCGACCGCATGGATTTGGAGAGTGAAGGACTTGCCAAGTTGAAAGAGCAGAACGAAGAGCTGAAAAAGCAGAATGAGAATCTACGCATCAGTTTGAGCACGTACTCGCAGAAGCCCGGTCGCAAGGAAGTTGCACGGCTTCAGATTTACCAACTTGCAGTAGACCGTCTCACCATCAACAGTCCCGGCTTCGGGGCAGCCTGGCAGGCAGCGTTGAAGGAGAGCGAGAACGAGTTCCAGAAAACGTATGTCGGGGTGCAGCCGTTCATCAAGCGTTTGATTCCGATCAAGACCGATGCAACAGTACTTCCTCAGACGGTGGAGACACAAGAGCAATAAGTATCGGCCGAAATGGTGGAACAGGTAGACACAAGGGACTTAAAATCCCTTGCTCGCAAGGGCGTACGGGTTCAAGTCCCGTTTTCGGCAAA
>ERZ1645192.1327-NODE-1327-length-20673-cov-12.033223_pt1 | contig 20673 bp, 21 predicted proteins | sample MGYA00575354_ERZ1645192 | MGnify/ENA primary metagenome ERZ1645192 (study PRJEB40844, sample SAMN11349763) | freshwater sediment metagenome | isolation source: river sediment | host: Sediment | place: India: Faizupur Khadar , New Delhi | collected 2017-02-21 ... | reverse complement strand
CTTCGCGCCATTCCGACAGGTCAAAGGCTTGCGTGCGCTGGCCGGGTTTTTGCGGCGTGCGCCGGATCAGTGGGGTGGTGATGCGCTGCTGGTTATAGATAAAGTCATAACCAAAGCGGCCTTTGACGCATAAATTGCCGTGGTTGACGACGGAATCATGTGGCGAGGTGACCCGGTAAATGAAGTCGTCCTGCATGTGCAGTTGGAGCGTGCAGCCAACACCGCAAAAAGGGCAGGTGGTGGAAACAACGCGGTCGTTGAGGGTCATGATTTACCTCCTGTGGCGGGCTGTTCCGCGGCAGCCTCGCGGCGCATCCGGCGGCGGCGCTCGCTGCGTGTGAGCGACATGATTTCATCCGGCGAGCGGCCCTGTTCCAGCAGCCACTGGCGTTTGGGTTTGAGCGCATTGGTGGGACAAACTGCCACGCATTGTCCGCAAAAGACGCAGGTGGTTTCGGGCAGGGGTTTTTCAAAAAACGTGCCAATTTGCGTTTCGAAGCCGCGGCCGGTAAAGTTGATGGCGTAGGTGTACTGAGCATCCTCGGCGCACACCTGCACGCAGCGCCAGCACAGCACGCACTTGGAATAATCGCGGATGTACATGGGATTATCGTCGAGCACCGACGAAAAACGCTGCTCGGCTTCGGGAAAGCGCTCGTCCTGGGCGCCGTACTCGCGCATGTACGCCTGGATATCCGGCGCTTCGCTCAGGTCAACGGTGGTGGCCAGCATTTCGAGGATCGTCCGCCGGGCGCGTTTCACCCGCTCGGTGTGCGTGCTGACCTGCATGCCTTCGCTGATTTTTGCCACACAAGAGGGCACCAGCGTGCGCGCACCTTCCACTTCCACCACGCACAGCCGGCAAAGCGCGTTGGATGTGCAATAGTCGTGGTAGCAAATAGTTGGAATCTCGATTCCGACGGAGGCGGCAGCTTTGAGGATGGTCGTGCCCGGTGCGGCCTGGACCGGGTTGCCGTCGATGGTGAGGGTGATTGAGTCGGTCATGCCAGTCCTCCTTCGGGGGTGGTTTGGCGGGCTTCAAACAATTCGGGCCAATGGCGAATGGCGCTCATCACGGCGGATGCGGCGGTCTGGCCCAGGCCGCATAGCGAGGCATCCGTCATGGTCCAACCCACATCCAGCAGGCGGTCCTTGTCGCCGGGCAGCGGGCGGTTCTCCGCGATGCGCTGAAGGATTTCGTACTGGCGCTGAGTGCCCATCTGGCAGGGGTAGCATTTCCCGCAGGATTCGTCGGCGAAAAAGTGGCCAAGCCGCAGGAGGATTTCCTGCATGTCACGGGTTTCATCGAAAACGGTAATGACGCCTGAGCCCAGCGGCAGCCCAGCGGCGCGCAAATCTTCGAAGGATAAGCGCACATCCAGGTCTTTTTCGACGGCGAAAGCGCCGGCCGCGCCGCCAAACAGCGCCGCCTGGAATTTGTGTCCCGCGCGCATGCCGCCGGCCAGGTCATCCATGAGGTGGCGGAAGGTGACGCCAAAGGGCACCTCATACAGGCCGGGCCGCATCACATCGCCGGAGAGGCAGAAGAGCTTTGGCCCTGGCGATTTTTGCGTGCCCAGGTGGCGGTAGGCGGCCGATCCGATCTTGAGAATCAGGGGGATGTTGATCAGGGTTTCGACGTTGTTGATGACGGTGGGTTTGCCAAACAGGCCGTGCGTGGTGGGGAAGGGCGGCTTGATGCGCGGGAAACCGCGTTTTCCTTCGATCGATTCAAACAATGCCGTTTCCTCGCCGCAAATATATGCACCCGCGCCGCGGCGCAATTCGATGTCAAAGTCGAAACCACTGTCCAGGATATTCCTGCCCAAAATTCCCGCCTGCCGGGCTTCAGCGATCGCTGCTTTGAGGATCAGGTATTGCAGTTGGTATTCGCCGCGGATGTACAGGTAGCCTTTGTGCGCGCCGACGGCAAACGCACAGATTATCAGCCCTTCGAGGACGCGGTGCGGGTCGTCCTCGATGACCACCCGATCCTTGAATGTGCCGGGCTCGGCTTCATCTGCGTTGCAGACGACGTATTTGACCGGTTCGCTGGATGCCGCGACTGCCTCCCATTTCGCGCCGGTCGGGAAGGCCGCGCCGCCGCGCCCCACCAGACCGGCGGCTTTCACTTCCGCAACGATGGCATCCGGTGAAAGCGCCAATGCCTTGCGCAACGAGTCGTAGCCGCCGGATTGCCGGTATCCGTCGAGGTTGGTGATCCGTCCTTTACCGCAATTAAACGTCAGCAGGTTGATATCGCCGCCGACCACCGAATAGGGGCGCTGTGCCTTGCCGGAAACCAGGTCTTCCCAGGATTGGGTATCGGCTTTTGGCACCGGCGCTCCCTGCACCAACAATGCGGGCGCGTGTTCGCATAAACCCAGGCAGGGGGCCCGTTCAACCTGAATGGTATCCTGGATCTCGCCTGGGAGGCGGTGGCGTTCGACCTGCTGCGCCATCACTTTCATCACCCCGTCCGCGCCGGCCATGCTGCAGGCGGGGTCGCCGCAGACGTGGATGATGGTTTTCGCGACCGGCTCGCGGTAGAATAAGGCATAGAAATCGATGACGCCGTACACGTCGGCCAGCGGCACGCGCAATGCCTGGCCGACCGCGGCAGCCACCGGTTCAGGGATATAACCGTATAACTCCTGCGCGGCGTGCAAAGCCGGCAGCAACGCCGTTCGACCTTGCGGACTTAAATCGGCGAGCACAGGTTGGAGGAGTGCGAGATCAATTTCTGCCATGCCTGCTCCTTTATGGGTGAATTCGACGGGGATGGGTTGGGCTGTTGACAATCATCAGTATAATTATAAAGAATTATGATCAGCTTAGTCATTCAAGCGGGTGGTGAGTCGCGCCGGATGGGGCGCAATAAGGCCCTGGTTCCATTTCTGGGGCGGCCGTTATACCAACGCGTCCTGGAGCGGTTGGCGCCGCTGGCGGACGAGGTGCTGATCACCACCAACACCTCCGAAGGCTTTGAAACCGCAAATGTTCCGCTGGTCGCGGACGTCTTCCCCGGGCAAGGAGCGCTGGGCGGGCTGTACACGGCCATCTGGGCGGCCCAGCACCCGATTGTGATGGTGGTAGCCTGCGATCTGCCCTTTGCCAGCCCGGACCTGATGCGCCGCCAGATTGAATTGATGGTATCGCACGAGTTGGATGTGGCGATTCCCGGCACCTGGGAGAAACGCGAGCCGTTGCACAGCGTTTACCGCAAGGAAACCTGTTTGCCGCACATTCGCCAGGCGCTGGTGCAGGGCGAAAAACGGCTGATTTCGTGGTTTCCGCATGTTAAGGTTCAGTTTATTCCACCGGAAGAGATTCAGAAGTATGACCCGCTGGGGTTGGCTTTTCGAAATGTGAATTCCCAGGAAGAACTGGATCAGGCTGAAGCCCTGGCGCGGCAGATGGGTTAACAGAATTCGCAGGCAGGCTCTGCGTTGACATCCAGGCTGATGGCTTCGGATTGAAACCGCCAGGCATGCGTGTAAACATTAAACTGTGTGCGGCGCGCATATCCAACGACCGTGATGCCCAATTCATCCGCCAGGCGGGCTGAAAGCGCGGTCGGTGAAGTCCGCGAAATCACCGCGGAAGCGCCCATGCGCGCTGACTTTTGCAGCATCTCCGAACTGATCCGGCCGGTGGTGAACACAAGGCGGCGCTTCAGGCGGGGATTTTCCAGCAACAGCCGGCCGGCCAGTTTGTCGAGCGTATTGTGACGGCCGATATCCTCCGCCAAAAGGGACGTGCCCTCGCCGTCCGTTAGCATGGAACAATGCACGCCGCGCGTGGATCGATACAATTCCTGCTGCCGCAGTAAATCATCCATACCGGCCAGGATGAGATCGGGTGGGAGGAAATCTTTTTCCATGATAGCGTGAGAAAGGTTGGATTCCTGGGTTGCCGTGGCGCCGCCGGTGCAACCGGACGTGCGCCGCCAATGGAGCGGCTTCGTGACGGTATGGTTCAGCCAGACATCCAACTGGCAGCCGTTATCACAGGCGCGAACGGCGGATATCTCATTCGCATGAATGAGGATGCCTTCATTATAAAGAAAGCCCACTCCCAGTGCTTCAAGGTGGGAAGGGGTACACATGAAAGTCAACCAGGGTTCGCCGTTGACATTTAACTCCACCGGCGCTTCGTCGATAATCCGTGCATCACTGGTTTCCCAGCCACCGGAGGAGGTGTATTGGAGGATTTTGCGCGTCTGGTCAACAGGCTGCATGCGGTATCTCCTGAACGAGTATGCTTGCCCGGAAAATGGGGGACGTTGTCATGTGGAAAGCTTGTTTATTAATTTTACCCCAATAGTCAAATTAAATCTCATGGGATAGCTCGGCTGTTGATCAAAGCGGGCAAAATTGGAGTAGAATCAACGTTTGGAGCTTTACTGATTTTGATGATTAAGAAATGGCTTTGTGTGGTCTGCCTGGCGATCCTTCTTGGGGCAACTTCCTGCAACCGGATCTCATTTACGCCCTTTCCCCAGAATGGACAGCCGGTTGAGTTAACCAAAACCGGTACCGTCGAACCGGCGCTGCCCACAGAAACTGCACCTGCGCCGGATGCGACAGCGACTGTGACACCGCCTGACGTTGTCGAAGCCAACACGCCGGTTCCACTCACGGACACGGCCACCGCTGTGTTGCCCTGTGATGCCGCTGCTGCCGGACATCCCATCGACGTGACGATTCCCGATGATACCGTTCTACCCCCCGGCGCTTCTTTTACCAAGGTCTGGCGGCTGGTGAATGCCGGTTCCTGTGCATGGACGCGCGATTATGCTGTGGTGTGGTTCTCGGGCGACCAGTTGAGCTCGTCCCTGGTTCAAAACCTTCCCCATGAGGTTCAATCCGGGCAAAGCGTCGATATCTCGGTGGACATGATCGCCCCGGAGGAGACCGGCGTCCGGCAAAGCTATTGGAAGCTGCGCAATGCCGATTCTGAATTGTTCGGCATTGGGCCGGCCGGCGACGCGCCTTTCTGGGTCAGGATCATCGTAGAGGATACCGCTGCGCCTGCTTCCACGGTGACGCCGACTTCCACGGCAACCTCGGTTTCGCTGTTGCAGGGTTCGGTGGATCTGCTGGTCGGCGAGAGCCTGGACCTGGACAGCGGAGAAAAAGTGGAGGCCGACCTGGGGGATTTGTCCCTGGAGCAGGACGGCGGTCAGCTCGCCATGAAACCAGCCGCCGGCGCGTTGCTCGGCCTGGCCGGGTTTGATAGCCCATCTCAAGCCAATTGCCGCCAGACGGCGCAAGGAACAGAGCTGCAGATGGTGACCGATGCGCAGATTGGCGCGTATTATTGCTACCAGACCGACCTGGGCTTGCCTGGGGTCGCGCGCCTGATGTCCGTGAGCCTGGAGGGTATCCGTCTGGACTACCTGACCTGGGCAATTCCCTGAGCAACGAAATGATTGGGGAGGATAGCGTGACGCTTAACCTTGACCTGGATCATCCGGAAAGATTCCGCGCACTCGATTCGGACAACCTGCTGGGTTGGATTAACACCCTGGCGACGCACCTTGAGGATGCTTACCGGATGGGCCTGACTCTGCCCATGCCTGCCGTCCGGCAGTACCGCGGGATTGTCTTGACAGGCGTTGGCGGATCCATCCAGGGGGCTGACCTTTTCAGCGCGTACGCAGCGCCGCTCTGCCCGCTGCCGATTGTTTTGCACCGCGATTATGATTTGCCCCATTGGGCGGGCGGCGAGGACGTGCTGGTGGTGGCGTTGTCGTTGGGAGGGAATGCGGAAGAAACGTTGGCGTCCGTGGAAGCGGCGCACCAACGTGGCTGCCCGGTTTTGGCCGCGGGACGCGGCGGCAAATTGATGGAGCTGGCGGAGCAGCACGGCGATCCGTTCTGGCAGATCAATTTTGCCGGGCCCCCGCGGGCTTCCGTGGGCTGGTTCTTTGGATATTTGTCTGCCTTATTCTTCCGCCTGGGCCTGATCCCCGATCCCGCGCAGGAACTGATGGCCGCGGTGGAAACGATGCAGGCGCAGCAGGCCAAAATTGGCGCGGAGGTGCCCACCCGACAGAATTCGGCCAAGCGGCTGGCAGGGCAGGTGGTTGCCCGGTGGGTGAGCATTTTTGGCTCGGGCATGATGGCGGCCGTGGCGCGGCGGTGGAAGGCGCAGGTGAACGAGCTGGCCAAAGCCTGGGCGCAAGCCGATGCCTTACCAGATGCTGACTACAATGCCGTGGAAGGCGTGAATCACCCGGAGGAATTAATCCCCAGGGCGTACGCCGTCTTTCTTAACAGCGGCAGCGACCACCCGCGCAATCAACTGCGCACGCAATTGACCCAGCAATCCATGCTGATGGAGGGGATCCCGACGGATGTCATCACAGCGCGCGGCGCCACGCGGATGGAGCAGTTGTGGACGGCGGTGCAATACGGCGATTATTTTGCGTATTACCTGGCGATGATTTACGGAGCCGACCCCAACCCGGTGGAGCGCATTCACAGCATTCAGGACGAGATGGCCGACCAGGCCTGAGGGTTAAGGATTACGTGGCGCACATCCTGCGTGGCCTGCACGACGCTTATTTGCGTTCCAGGCGGGCAGACCGTGTTTTGCGCTGCAGGGTCGAATCGTATTGACCGTTTTCCGCGGGATGGATACACTCGAGGTATGAGCGTTCGCAAGATCATCCATCTCGACCTGGATGCATTTTTTTGTGCCGTGGAAGAGCTGCGCCGCCCGGAACTTCGCGGCAGGCCGTTCGCGGTGGGTGGGCGCCCGGATTCCCGCGGGGTGGTTTCCTCCTGTTCCTACGCGGCCCGGACCTTTGGCGTGCGGTCGGCCATGCCCATGTCGCGCGCGCTGCGGCTGTGCCCGGACTTGATCGTCATTCAGGGCAATTATGGCGCCTATTCGCAGGCGTCACACCAGGTGATGGATATCTTGCGCCGGTACACGGCGTTATTGGAACAGGTTTCCATCGATGAAGCCTTTCTGGACCTGAGCGACCTGCCCATGGACGGGCGCACGCTGGCGCTGGAAATCCAGGCTGCCATTCAGCGCGAGTGCAATCTGCCCTGTTCGCTGGGCGTGGCGGCCAACAAGCTGGTGGCAAAAATTGCCAACGATTTTGGCAAGAGCTCACACCGCGGGTCGGGTACCTATCCAAACGCGATCACCGTGGTTGCACCCGGCGAGGAGGCGGCTTTCCTGGAAAAGTTGCCCGCACAGGCGCTGTGGGGCGTAGGGCCGAAAACCGGCGCGCGGCTGGCAGAATTTGGGATTCTGACGATCGGGCAGCTCGCGCAGGCGCCTGCCGGGCTGCTGCGGCGTGAATTCGGTCGATACGGCGAGGAACTGGCGCTGCGGGCGCGCGGCATCGACGAAAGCCCGGTGATTACCGAACATGATGTAAAATCGGTGAGCCAGGAGGTGACCTTTGAACGGGATGTGCGGGATGCCGATCGGTTGCACCATAAGCTGCGCGAGTTGTCAGAACAGGTGGGCTACCGTCTGCGCCAGGATAACCTGACCGCCTCAACGGTGCGGATTAAAATCCGCTGGGATGATTTTACGACCTTAACGCGCCAGGAAACCCTTTTACAGCCGACCGACCAGGACGGCGTGATTTACGGCACGGCTTTACGCCTTTTTAATCATTTGTGGCTGCCGGAGCAAAGACTGGTAAGATTGGTGGGTGTTGGCGTGAGCGGTCTCACAGCGCATGTGCACCAGTTGATGCTGTGGGATACGCCCGCTGAAAAAGAGCGCCGGCTTCTGGACGCCGTGGATGTGATCCGCGCACGGTATGGAAAAAAGATCCTGCGGCGTGGACTGGATAAACCCAAAAAATAAATCGCCGGGAGGGGTATGGACCACCTGAGACAGCGCATTCAACATCACGCGAGGCAGAATGACAGTCTGTTGAATTCACAAATAGAGGTTGAAGAAGAAACCATCACCATTCACGGTCCCATCTGGAAATGGAACTGGGTGAGCAAGTTGCGCGACGGCCTGCTCCCGGCGCTGGTGATGCTGCTTCTGATTGTGGTTCCCAGCCTGCTTATGCTGCCCATTCAAACGCGCTTCGGACGACCGGGGCTGCTGGTGTACATGCTGGTGCTGTTGATGCTCGGCATGATCCTGCTGGAACGCTCGCTGCATGAAGACCGGCCGGTCATCCGCAGTGCCTGGTACGGGCTGGCAGGCGGGATGCTGACCTGGATGGCCACGGAAGTGACTGACCGGTTGAGCAAAGCCGGGTTGATTTCGTTGGATGCGGTGCCTTTCTTTCTCATCCTGGGATTGGTGATTGCCATCCTGTGGCGCAGAGTGTTGCCCCTGCCGGCCCGCTGGTTCGTTCTGGTTTTTTTTCTCAACTGGTCCTCGCGATTAATCATTTCCGGCGAGAAATTTGTGGTGAGCTATTTTCCACATCTCCGGCTGATCTATCCGATCACGATCGGCATTGGCAGCGTTGGGGCGCTGGCCTGTTTTTTCGTGATCATGTGGCGCAGTCGCAATCGATTGCAACGCATTCAGGCTGCCATCGGCTTGTGGATTTCTACGCTTTTGGTTTTGGAAGTGATGTTCGTTGAACTGCTCTAAACCCGGACGGTGAGCATTTCTTGATACACGTTGGCGATGCGTTGGGCGATGATCTCCCAATCATACTGTCGGGCATAATCGGCTGCCTGCTGGCCGAGCTTGTTGCGCAAATCAGGATTACAAACGAGCAAAGACAGCTTATCGGCCAGCGCCTGTGGATTGTCATCCGGGATCGAGTAGCCGGTGATGCCGTCCTGCACCAGGAAAGCCAGGCCGCCCACCTGTGAAGCGATCACCGGCGTGCCGCAGGCCATGGCTTCCAGCGCGACCATGCCAAAGGATTCATAATGGGATGGCATGACCACCACGTCGGCGGCGCTGTAATAATACGGCAGGGTATCCTGAGCGCGCTTCCCCAGAAAGAGCACCAGGTCATCCACGCCCAACTCGCGGCAGAGCGTCTGCAGGCGGGCCATCTCGGTGTTTTCCATCTCCGGGGTCAAATTCGGGTCGCCGCCAACGATGGCAAGATAGTGCGGGCAGCCGGAGATGATGCGGTCTTTATAGAGCAGGGCGATGGCGCGGATCAATGTTTCGATGCCCTTGAGCGGTTCGATCCGGCCGACGAAGAGGATCATGCGGTCGTGCGGTTGAATGCCAATGGCGGCGCGCGCCTCGTCGGCCGGGATGGGGTAGAAATGGCTGGTGTCGACGCCCGGCGGAATGACCGTGATTTTGTTCGAGTCGGCCCGGTAGAGGAATTGCAGTTGCGACAGTTCCGCCGGCGTCGCGGCGATGATGCGATCGGCCGAACGGAGAATGTGCTGCTCGCCGTCGATGCGGTAACCGCCTTCAAGTTCCTGGGGCGTGCGGGCCACCCGGTTTTTCATCAAAACCAGGGTGTGAAACATGTGCAACATGGGCAAATTCCAGCGGGCCTTCAGTTGCAGGCCGGCAATGCCCGACATCCAGTAATGGCTGTGGATTAAATCGTATCGGATGCCTTTTTCAGCGCTGAATTTTTCGATGCCGTCGACGAATTGGGGCAGGTGATTGACCAGTTCCGGTTTGGGCAGCGGCACCTCCGGTCCGGCCGGAATGTGCACCACACGGTTGCCGTAGCCCAGGTCGTGCAGCACGTGCGGGACGTGCTCGTCCTGCGAGCGTGTGAAGACGTCCACGTGCACGCCCAACTGGCCCAGGCGGCGGGTCAGCTCGCGGACATACACGTTCATTCCGCCGGTGTCTTTACCACCCAGGGTGGCCAGGGGACAGGTGTGGTAGGAAAGCATGGCTACGTTGATCATTAAGAGACCTTGCGCAATCTCAAAAGGTGCTGGTATAATTTTGCCCGCGCCACCGTAGCTCAGCTGGCAGAGCAGACGTTTCGTAAACGCCAGGTCATGGGTCCGAATCCCATCGGTGGCTCTGATTATTTAAAACGGTCCACAAGCATGTCAAGCTGGAAGGATTATACCGTACATGAGCGACCGCGATGCAGTTTAAGGCGGTGAATTTCGATGCAGCCATACCATTCTCAGGTATAATTTTTCCCATGCCCATCCATAAAACGCCTTTAGTCATCGGCATTGCCGGGGGGTCCGGTTCCGGCAAGACGACGGTTGCCAATGCCGTTCTCCAGCGGGTGGGGAGGCACCGGATTGCCTATTTGCCGCACGATGCGTACTACCGCGACGTGCGCGATTTACCCGGAAAACAGCACGACCAGATCAACTTTGATCACCCGGATGCTTTTGAAAACGAACTACTGATCGAGCATGTGCGTTCGCTGCGCAACTGGAAAGCGATTGAGCTGCCGGTGTATGATTTCACCACCGACACGCGTACCGGCGAAACGATCCACGTCGAGCCGCGGCGGGTGATTCTGGTGGAGGGTATTTTGATTTTTGCCGATGCCGAGCTGCGCAACCTGTTTGACGTGAAAATCTTTGTGGATACCGATCCCGATTTGCGCTTTATCCGCCGGCTGCAGCGCGATATCAGCGAACGCGGCCGCACGACGGAAAATGTGATCCGCCAGTACCTGAAAACCGTACGCCCATCGCACCTGGAATTCGTCGAGCCCTCCAAGCGCTATGCGGATGTGATCATCCCGGAAGGCGGCATGAACAAGGTGGCGTTGGAGATGGTCATCGCGCGCATTGAGGCATTGCTGAAGAGCGAGGATCAGGACGGGGGGCAATGAAGCCTGAGGTACGCCAGCGCGTTGTGAGCGTTCTGGCGTTGGTCTTTGTCATCGGTCTGTCCGTATTGCTCTTTCTGAATCGCGACCGCATCCAGGAAAATATTCCCGTGCTGGAAGCGCTGGGGTACCCCGGGGTTTTTTTGCTTTCACTGGTGGCCAATGCATCCATCATCCTGCCGGTGCCGGGCGTGCTGGTCACTTCCACTATGGGGGCCATTCTCAATCCGTTTTGGGTGGCGGTGGCCGCCGGAACGGGTTCGGCGTTGGGCGAATTGACCGGCTATCTGGCCGGGTACAGCGGCCGGTCGGTTGCCGCGCGTAATGAATGGAACGACCGGATCGAGAATTGGATCAAACGCTACGGCGATTGGGCGGTGCTGATCCTGGCGATTATTCCAAACCCGGCATTCGATATGGTGGGCATCTTTGCCGGCGCGCTGAAGATGCCGTTGTGGCGGTTTTTGCTGTGGTGCTGGCTGGGGAAAATCATCAAGATGATGGCGTTTGCCTACGGCGGTAACGCTATTTTCAACATCTTCCCATGATATCAATCTGGAAAACAAAAACCGCCTGGAAAGTTCCGGGCGGTTTTGCGTTGTTGGGGTGAAGGATCAGCGCGCGGACTTGATTTTTTCGTCCACGGTTACGGCTGGTTTGGCGCCGTTGCCCGACTTGTGCACGTGGCGCTCGATGCGGCGCTGCAGGTAGGGCGAGAAGTAGCCGTAGTAGCGCTGCTGCAGCTCGGGGTTCATCCAATCGCGGCCGGTGATGCGCTTGCGGCAGTTCGGCGCGCCGCAGTGGCACTCGAATTCGTCGTAGTCGGACGAATCGCTCATGGCGTAATCGAAGCAGGATTCCTCGCCGACCGCGATGTCGCGGATGGCCACCAGCGAGATGGGCGAATTCAGCCCGCTGTTGGGATCGCAGGAATGATTGAAGTAATCCGACGGGTCGCCGTGCACGGCGGGCACGAGGTACAGGTCTTCGTCAACCTGGATGCCGTGGGTCTGCCGTTCGACGGGCAATTCTTCCAGTTGCTCGGTAGTGACCACCTGTCCGCCCCACATGGCCAGCAGCTCGCCGGCCGCAATGGGCTGGCAGGCAAACAGGCCAAAACCGCCTTTTTCAGGGCAAGAGCGCAATTCCAGCTTGGGCGAGGTGTAAGAAAACCGTTGAGTGTCCATTCCTCTCCTTCTAAAAAGAGATATTTGATTGTGTGATCGCCATGCCGGAATTGTGCCCGGTTTAGGTCTTCACTTTTCCACGGCGGCTGCCGGGGGCCTGTCCAAGTGGCTGGAAAAAACCAGCCGACTGCCGCAGCACGAAACCGGCCTGATTTGAGAAAAAAAAGGCGCTCCGGGCAGCGCTTGCCTGCCGGGAACACCAAACGTTTCAGCTCCAAATCAGGAGTTTCGAAATCGCTCTGGCAGTGTTAAGGTGCCAATCAGACAGACAAAGCTGCTTTCAGTGCACCAGACGCAAGGGACTCGAGGAGTCCAGAATACTGAAGGCGGGCCCAAAAGGGATAGCCGGGCCTTAACATTTTAATTATACCAAAATTCTCTTAAACCGGAACGTTTTGGTCAGAATTTAGTTTGACTACTTCACCGGAAGAAAGCCGTACTTTTCCAGTACCTTTTGGCCTTCGGACGATTGAACCCAATCGACGAATGCCCGGGCCAGGTCGCTGTTCGCGCTGTCTTGCACCACGGCAATGGGATACTGTGCGATCACATTCAACCCGTCGGGGATTTCGATTTGGAGGATCTCACCAGTTGCGCTGGCGGCATCCGAAGTGTAAACGATGCCTGCATCGGCTTCACCCAGCGATACCTTGGTCAGAACCGCCTTCACGTTTTCCTCGTAGCTGACAACATTGGCCAGCACCCGGGTTGAATAACCGCTGCCCAGGGAGGCATCGGCATCAGCCTTCGCGAGGAAATCCAGCGCGTATTGCCCCACCGGCACTTCTTTGGCGGCCAGGACGATCTTGAGTCCCGGTTTGACGAGGTCCGCCAGGGAAGTGATCCCGGCCGGGTTATCTGGCGGCAGGACGATCACCAGGCGGTTCTGCACAAAACTTGCCGGCGCGTCGGCGGCAACGCGGCCGGCTTCGACCGCCACATCCATCTGTTTTTTGTTGGCGCTGGCGAACACATCCGCCGGCGCGCCGTTGGCGAGCTGCTGCGCCAACTGCTGTGACCCGGCAAAATTGAATTGAAGCGTCACGCCCGCATGCGCGGCCTCGAACGCCGGGGCCATTTCTTGAAACGCCTCGGTGAGCGAGGCGGCTGCCAGGATGTTGAGGGTAACGGGTGAGCGCTCCGGAGCGGCGCCGGGGGTGCACGCGCTGGACAGGAGCAGGACAAAAACGGAAACGAACAGGAAGGCTTTTTTCATGGCGACCTCAATCAAACGTTTCAATACTGGAGGGTTCAATATAGTGATAGACAAACCATTTCACCGTGACCAGGGCGATGAATGAGAGTGTCACCAAAATCACCGAGAGCGTAACCGCCACGGTCAGGTCCAGTTCAAAACCGACGTAGATGGCCGAGGGCATGGTTTGCGTGCGGCCGGGATAGTTGCCGGCGAAAATGATGGTCGCGCCGAATTCGCCCAGTGCGCGCGCCCAGGTGAGCATAGCGCCGGTGAGCATGGACGGCCACGACATGGGGATGACGATGTAGCGGAAGGTCTGCCAGCGGTTAGCGCCGTCCAGCGCAGCGGATTTTTTCAGCTCGCAGTCGATGGCAGAAAACCCGATCGCCGCGGATTTGATGAACAGCGGCGCGGCGACAAAAGTCTGGGCCATCACAACCGCCGCGGTGGTGAACGGCAGCGAGATGCCCAGCAGGTTCAACCAGCCGCCCAGCAGGCCGCGCCGGCCGAAGGCCAGCAGCAGCGCCACGCCGGCCACAGCCGGCGGCAGCACGGTGGGCAGGTCCACCAGCGTATCCATCAGGCGAAAGGCGCGGTACTGGCGGTGGGAGAGGTAATAGCTCACCGGCGTGCCGATCAACAGCGTCACCAGCACGCTGAGGGCGGAGGTGAGCAGGCTCAGGCGCACGGCCTGCCAGACCTGCGGTTGTTGCAGCGTGCGCGCCAGGTCGGCCGGGCGAATGCCGGCCAGCAGCGCAAACAGGGGAATAAGGATGAAAAGCAGGTAGGGAAGCAGCGATGCCTTCCACAGGCTGCCGCGGATGCCTTTATGCCGGTGGTTGTTCATCGCCCACCCATTTTTCTGCATCCTCCAGCCAGTCAAGCAGCGCCCGCACCTGTCGCAGGCGGAAAGCAAACACCAGGCGTTCATCCAGTTGGCCGGGATTCAAAGCGCCGTATTGCGCGTCCAGGCTGTCCAGCCAGGCCAGGCAGGCCGCGCGCTGCCGGGCGATCAGGTCCGGCCCACCACCCTGTCGGCGGGCAAAATACAGCTTGGCAAGGAACTCCTGGCGCAAGTCGCGGGCGTGCGGCACGGGTTCGGACAGCCAACCGGCGAAGCGGCTTTGCCCGGCCGGAGTGAGCGAATAGCGCATCCGGTCGGGGCGGTGTTCGCCGGGGAATACCTCGCCGGAGAGCAGCCCCTGGCCGGCCAGTTTGTCGAGCAGCGCGTACAGTTGCGCCTGCCCGACGTTCCAGACCAGTGCAAGCGGTTGCAGCTTGCGCAGCTTTTGATGCAATTCATAGCCGTGGGCGGGTGATTCGGCCAACAGCCCCAGCAGAACAAATTCGAGGGTGAGCGGCGCAGCGCGGCGGGGACTCATGCTGAGATGATTATATACTCAAAGAATGAGTAACGCATCCTGCGGAAGTCAATAAGAAATCATCATATTTTTGTGACAATTGTCGCGCGCGTTGCAGGCAAATCTCGTCACAAAGCTTAAGACTTTTCTTGACTTTAGTCCAATTGTTCTATAAAATGAAGCTGTGAATGCCTGGCAGTTGATTTTACGCGACTTACGAAGCTGGTTGCACCGCAAGCGGCTGTTTGCGATGGATGTTGAAGATTTCGAAACGTTAAACCTGGTGGCCGAACGCCAGCGGCGCCCACCCGAAGAGGTGGCCGCGCAGCTCTTTGAGCAGGCCGCGCTGGAGCAGGACGCGCAGGCCTGGACGCTGCGCTGCTGGGAGCGGTTGTCGCCGCGCCAGCAGCAGATCGCCGCGCACATTTGCCGCGGCGATTCGACCCGCCAGATCGCCCAGGAGCTGAACATCTCGCCAACCACGGTCAAATCGCACGTGGAAATCATCCTGCGCAAGTTTGGGGTGAGCAGCCGGGTGGCGCTGCGCGTGCTGCTGGCGCCCTGGGACCTGAACGCTTACCTGTAAATCTGGCCTTTTCCCCGGCATCCTCCCGCGCATCTGGCGCCTCCGGCGGAGGAGGCCGCAAAATCCTCCCGCAATCCTCCCGGAGGAGGATATACAGAACATGCGTTCTGTGACATGATGAGCGCATGGATGCCATCATGCTCCCCGAGAGCAATCAACTGTACGCCGTTATCGGCGGGCGCGCCGCCGTGAACCGGCTGTTGGAGCTGGCGGCGCACCTGGCGCTGCGCGGGCCGCTGCTGCTGCTGGACTGCGGCAACCGCGCCAACCCGCTGCCGCTGGCGCGCAGCCTGCGCCGCCTGACGCCGGACCCGCTGCGCGCGATGGGCAACATCCAGGTGGCGCGCGCTTTCACCTGCTTCCAGGTGCAGGCGCTGCTGGAGCAGGTGGCCTTCTTCCCGGCGCAGCAGCCGCTGATGATCCTGGAACTGCTGGCGACTTTTTACGATGAAAGCGTATCCTACGCTGAGGGCCGCCGGCTGCTTGAGCAAAGCCTGCGCTTCGTCAGTCACGTGCGTCGCGCGGCGCCGGTGCTGATCAGTGCGCGGCAGCCGCCGGCCGAGTTCCCGGAGCGCGCTGCGTTCGTCGAGATGCTGTGCAGCGCCGCCGATCAGTGCTGGCTGGAGGAAAAGCCCGCGCCGCGGCCGCCCGCACAGCCGTCGTTATGGGGAGAGTAGGAATGGGGCGCACACTGCCGTCAATCACACAATCGCTCAGCGAAGAACAGGCCGCTTTCAACCGCTTCCGGCGCGCGCTGCGGCGCTCCGATCAGCTCGCGCTCGACGAGCTGTTCGTGGCCGCGCGGCAGCACATGGCGGCGGCGGCTTATGCCGCCAACCTGCTGCCCATGGAAACGTTCCTGCTGGCCATGCTGCTGGAGGAGCACAAGGAAATCATCCGCCTGCGCGCCCGGCTGGAAGCCCTGCAAAACCAGGTGGGGGATGGATGAGGTCACCGGCTGGCTGCTGGATATGTACGAGGACGGCGAGCGCGGGCTGGCGCTGTGGCTGATTGCCGAGGACGGCCGCCGCCTGTGCCTGCACCAGGCCTTTCCGTTGTGCTTCTACGCCGCCGGGCCGGCGCCGCGCCTGCGCGAGGCCTGGCAATGGCTTGGGCAGCTTCCCGATCCGCCTGGCCTGGCGCGCGAGAGCCGGCGCGACCTGTTTCAACCGCAGCCGATCGCGGTGCTGGCCGTCAGCGCGCGCTTCCCGGCCGAGCAGCGTTCCCTGTTCCGGCGCATGGAGCGCGCCTTCCCCGACCTGGTCTATTACGACGCCGACGTGCAGGTGCAGATCCGCCACGCCGCGCGCTACGGCTCGTTCGCGCTGGCGCGCTGCCGTGTGCAGGTGGACGGGCAGCTCAACGTGCATGGATTTGAGACGCTGGACTCACGCTGGGACCTTGACCCCGAGCCGCCGCCGCTGACCGTGCTGGAGATCAATCTGCCGGACGGTTCGCCCGGGCACGCGCAGCCGCAGCGCTTCGAGCTGCGCTGCGGTTCCTGGAAGAAGACGTACGAACTGGTGGAGGGCAGCGCGCCGGCCTACTGGCTCAAGACCGCGCTGAACCGCTTCGACCCGGACATCCTGGTCACCGACTTCGGCGACACCTGGCTGCTGGAAAACCTGCTGGCGCGCGTCAGCGATCCGCCGAATGAATTGCCGCTCAGCCGCGACCCGGCGCGCACCCTTCACACCATCCGTGAGAAGACCTACTTCTCCTACGGGCAGGTGGTTTACCGCGGGCAGCAGGTGCACCTGTTTGGGCGGGTGCACATCGACCGCAAGAACGCCATGATGTGGGGCGATTACGGGCTGGAGGGCATCCTGGAAAACGCGCGCGTGACCGCGTTGCCGATCCAAACCTCGGCGCGCGTCTCGCCGGGCTCGGGCATCTCGTGCATGCAGATGATCACCGCGCTGCGCGGCGGCACGCTGGTGCCGTGGCACAAGCAGCAGGTCGAGCAGCCGCGCCCGCTGATCGACATGATCCACGCCGATTTCGGCGGGCTGGTCTATCAGCCCACGGTCGGGCTGCACCGCGACGTGGCCGCGGTCGATTTCGTTTCGCTTTACCCGGCGGTGATGGTGCGCTGCAACATTTCGCCGGAGAAAGCCGCGCTTTCGCTTTCCGATCCGCCGCCTGACGACCCCGGGCTGGTGCCGCAAACGCTGGCGCCGCTGCTGCGCAAACGCGTGCTGCTCAAGCAGCGCCTGCCAAAGCTGCCCGCCTGGGATCCGCGCCGCAAGTGGTACAAGGCGCGCACTTCGGCGCACAAATGGCTGCTGGTGGTGTGCTTCGGCTATTTGGGCTACAAAAACGCGCGCTTCGGGCTGATCGGCTCACACGAAGCGGTCACCGCCGGCGGGCGCGAGGCGCTGTTGCGCGCCAAGGAGGCCGCCGAGGATGCCGGTTTTGAGGTGCTGCACATGTTTGTGGACGCGCTGTGGGTGCAGCGCAAGGATTGTTCGCGCCCAGAGGATTTTCAACCGCTGCAGGACGAGATTACCCACCGCACCGGACTGCCGATCGCACTGGACGGCATGTACCGCTGGGTGGTGTTTCTGCCCTCGCGCGCGGACGGGCGCGTGCCGGTGGGCAACCGCTACTTTGGCGTCTTCCAGGATGGATCGGTCAAGGTGCGCGGGCTGGACGCGCGCCGGCGCGACACCGCGCCCTGGGTGGCGGATACGCAAATGGCGTTGATCGAAGCCCTGGCGCGCGCGCCGGACGCGGATGCCCTGCCGGAATACATCCCCGGCGCGCTGGACCTGCTGCGCCAGGCGCTGCGCCGGCTGGTCGCCGGGCGCGTGCCGCTTGAAGACCTGCTGACCGCGCAGCGCCTCAGCCGCGTGCCCGAAAAATACGCCAGCCTGTCACCTTCGGCGCGCGCTGCGCTGCAACTGCGCGAATCAGGCTGCGAACCTTCGCCGGGACAGCGCGTGCGCCTGCTGTATGTGTACGGCCGGCCGGGCGTGTGGGCCTGGGATCGCCCCGAGCGGGTGGATGCGCGCCGGATCGACATTGGCGCGTACCGCAAGCTGCTGCTGCGCGCCGCCGCGGACGTGTTTCAACCCTTCGGCATTGACCCGCGGGACCTGGCGCTGCTGGTGGACGACCGCGCCGCGCAGGCGCCGCTCTCGCCGGCCTGGGGAATTAAAAATCCCCGGGTTGTGCCAGAGATTTGCGGTACAGAGTTACCCTAGCTTGCTGCCGTAATCGGTCGTAAATTTGCAATAGACCGATAGGGATGTGTAAAAAATGCCTCAGGTCAGTCTATAAGCCGCGTTCTGTCCAACCGGCGGGTCTCCCCCGAGGGGGACACGCGCACCGGTATGGGCAGCCATCTCTCTAGGCGGACTGTTGCCAGCCCGCTCAAGCAGCCTACCCGGAACTTCCATCCCGCGGGATATCGCTATCCCGGGGGATATTGAGGCGGGCCGCCTCCCGTTCCTGCTTGGCCTTGCTCCCGATGAGGGTTGCCTGGCCGCCGCATTACTGCGGCGCCGGTGGTCTCTTACACCGCCGTTTCACCCTTGCCCCTTGCGGGGTGGTATGTTTCTGTGGCCCGATCTGGCAGGTTGCCCCGCCCCGGGTGTTACCCGACATCGTGCCCTGTGGAGCGCGGACTTTCCTCGACATCCCGCGAGGGAATGCCGCGGCTGCCCGACCAACCTGAGGCACTTCGATCATACCGTCAATCCCGGCGGGCGTCAATCGTCGCGTCGATTTGCCCGGTGCGACGTGAATGCGGTAAAATTGACTTTGGCCCCCCGGCGGCCTTTACAGCCGCGGGTTTTCGGTATAAAACTCATGCAAAGATGGCTGCAATTTGCCTAAAATTGAATGGATCCACTCTGAAACGAGTGAAATTATCATCCAACGAGGAAATCATGCGAACACCCTTTGTTGCCGGAAATTGGAAGATGAACATGACCGTCGAGCAGGCGCGCGGGCTGGTGGCCGAGCTGCTGCCCGGTTTGCAGGCGGTTGCATCCGTCGAACGCGTTCTGTGCCCGCCGTTTACCTCCCTGATGGCGGTTTCGGCCATGCTGGCCGGCACGCGCATTGGGCTGGGCGCGCAAAACCTGCACGCAAAAGCGTCCGGCGCCTACACCGGTGAGATTTCGCCGGCCATGGTGAAGGAATTCTGCAATTATGTCATCATCGGACACTCCGAGCGCCGCCGCGATTTCGCCGAGACCGATGAGATTGTCAACGCCAAGGTCAAGGCGGCGTTTGGCGTGGGGTTGCTGCCGATTATGTGCGTGGGCGAGACGTTGGAAGAGAACGAATCCGGGCGCACTGCCGAGGTGGTGACCCGACAGGTGAAAGCGGGCCTGGCCGGACTGAGTCCTGAACTGGCCCGCGCGCTGGTGATCGCGTATGAACCGGTGTGGGCCATTGGCACCGGCCGCGCATCCACCGCGGATGCCGCTAACCAGGTCATCGCCGAAACCATCCGCAAGCCGCTGGCTGAATTGTTTGGCGCGGATGTGGCCGAAGCCGTGCGCGTGCTGTACGGCGGCTCGGTGACCGGCGCGAATGCCGCCGAGTTCTTCGGCATGCCGGAAATTGACGGCGCGTTGGTGGGCGGCGCGAGCCTGAAACCGGCGGATTTCCAGAAGATCGTCGAAGCCGCCGCGCAGTAACCGCAGCGATGCCGGCGGCAATCGATGGGCTGGTGGTTTTCACGCTCAGCCTGGTTTTGTTCTGGCTGGCGCAGCGCTGGCTGCACCGCGAGTTGCAGGCGGTGCTGCTGTTGTTGACGCGCAACCCGTCGGCGGCCATCGGCATCTTCTCGCTGTTGTTCTTCCCGGGCGTGCTGCTGCACGAGACCAGCCATTTTCTGATGGCCCGCCTGCTGCGCGTCCGCACGGGGAAATTCTCCCTCATTCCGCAGACCACATCGCAGGGATCGCTTCGGTTGGGCTACGTTGAAACCGCCCGGGCCGATTGGCTGCGGGACACGCTCATCGGGCTTGCGCCGCTGCTGACCGGCGGCGTTGTGATCGCCTGGCTGGGCCTGAGCCGGCTGCATTTGATGCCGGTGGGCTCGGCCATCCTGGCGGGCGATTGGCCGGCTCTGCCGGGATGGGTGCGCCAGGTGGCGGCCGTGCCGGATTTTCTGTTGTGGTTTTACCTGGCCTTTGCCGTCAGCAGCACCATGCTGCCCTCAGCTTCCGACCGCCAGGCCTGGCTGCCGATGGGATTGGTGCTGTTGGCGGTGGTGGGCGTTGCCGCGGCGGCCGGAGCCGGCGAATGGATGCTGCAGCACCTGGCCCCCGCGGTGAATTCGACCCTGCGTTCGGTCTCCGGCGTTTTTGCGATCAGCCTGTTGCTGCACCTGGCGCTGGGAATCCCTTTCTGGCTGCTGCGCCTTCTGATCAGCCGGATCACCGGCATGCGGGTCGTATAGGGTTGGACGGTGGAGGGTGAATATGGCAAATGTCATCCGAAAAGGGATCAATGGTACGGTGTGCACTCTCCTCCGGGGTGATACAATCGTTTGCAGGCTGTTTCCAGGTCAGGCTCAAAGCGGATAACCATGCTGATCGATTCTTTGGGACGTCAAATCACCTATCTCCGAATTTCCGTCACCG
>ERZ1645192.1326-NODE-1326-length-20675-cov-7.114840_pt1 | contig 20675 bp, 17 predicted proteins | sample MGYA00575354_ERZ1645192 | MGnify/ENA primary metagenome ERZ1645192 (study PRJEB40844, sample SAMN11349763) | freshwater sediment metagenome | isolation source: river sediment | host: Sediment | place: India: Faizupur Khadar , New Delhi | collected 2017-02-21 ... | reverse complement strand
GCGAGTTTCTTCTCAAGGACCGCGACATCATGGAGGAGATCGGCGCTCTCGAAATTCACCGTCTTTCCGCGACTTGCCAGCAGATGCTGAAAGGCTATGCGGTCCATGCTGGCAAAACGGGCGGCGCGAGCGAGTGACAGGGTGCATTTCTCATACAGGAGTACGGCGATATCCTGACGCAGATACTGTTCGGAAGTACGCGCGGCGCGTATCGTTTTTTCGTCGATCAGCAACATGACATCCTCCCCGTCTCATTCCTCAACGATATCGGACTGTACCGGCGGAACGGAAAAAAGTCAATAGGTTGAACAATTATTGGCTCCCTGTCGCAGGGAGCTGGCGCGGAGCGGCTGAGGGTGTGCCGTAATACACCTGCAATGCCGTCTGGGTGATGGTGAGCTTGTTGTCGGCGCCACGCTGACCGTAGATGGTCCACGGGAAGAGGCGCAGTTTCAGCGTGTCCTCTTCGGCATCGAAGAGAAGTTCATCCGGCGGCAGATCGTTGAGATTGCTCTCTTGCGGATGCTTGTCGAGAAGCGGCTTGATGATGACCGCCAGTTCGCGGTCGAAAAGCGGCTGTCCCTTTTTGCTTACCTTGAGCCGCGCGCAACTATCGACCAGTTCAAAGGTCAACTCGTCGCCTGTTGTCACGACCGAGGGCGCCTGCTTGCCATCCTTCCACTTGCCGGGACAGGGGAGGATGACCGCGCCGGTGAAGCCCGCCACCGGCAGGGCACCCTGCGCCTGATAGGTATTGACCGAGAAGTAGTTGCTCTGGGTGTTCTCCTGTTCGTAGTCGCTCACATACTTCACGCCGATCTTGTCGAGTACCTTCTTGGTGTCGGAGGCGTCGGAGTAGTAGCGGTAATAGCGCTGTCCATCGCTTTTCTGGTTCAGCGTGATGTCGGCCGGAAGGAGATCGCCGATCCGCTCCAGCCCCCAGTGCTCCTCAAGATACATGAGGACCGACGAGAGCTTCTTGCGGTCGGCGAAGGGCATCTCGCCTTTGAGCGCCGTTATCTTGCCGTCGGCGAGGAGATTGTACTGCGTGAGGAGTTCCACCAGTTCGCCGCGTTGAGAGCGGTAGGAGACCTCGAACGCGCCCCACGGGCCAAACGAGATAATGACCGCCGCGAGTGCCATGGTGGTTGGAATGATGAGGATATTCTTCCCCTTCGAGATGATGAAATAGATGACCCACACCGACAGGAGCACCGCCATGACGATGAGGATGTAGCGCCTCTCGGTGATGCCGTAGGCCTCGGTCCGCTGGGCGACGGCGTACCACAGAAGGAACAGGAGCGGCAGAAGTACCCGCCACAGCCACCGGGTGAAGCGCGGGGCGATGCCGCCGCCGATGCGCGCCTCTTCCAGCACCGCGATATAGGTCCAGATGCCGGCGGCCGAAAAGGAGAGGACGAGGTAACTCACCCAGCCCTTCGGCAGTTCGGAGAGGAGGAGTACCTTGGTGAAGTAGAGATACAATATAATAAGGTAGAACGAGACGATGGGGATCAGCACGAACTTCCCGAGCGCCCCGGTCATCTTTTCGTGTATCGGCATGGTGTCGAGCCGGTTCACCGGCGGTATCGAGGCGAAAAGGACCCACGGGAAGACGATGCCGGTGCAGGCGACCAGTATCGAGACGATCACCTTCCACGAATCGTGCCATTCGGGAAGGAAGAGGAACTGTATCGCCAGTATCGCGAAGGCGAGGCCGCCGTAGAGGACCATCGCGATGAAGTAGCCCCATGCGGCGCGTCCGGCAAGGCCGAGCATGAAGCGGCGGGCGGCATGGGCGGCGTAGCCGAGGACGAGCGGCACGAAGAAGAGGGTCCCGATCGTGGCGACGCAGTAGAACAGGAAGCGCACCGTGTCGGTCGTCGCGAAGTGTTCCGGCATAAGGGCGTAGTAGAGGATGAAAAGTCCGAGCGTTCCCAGTTTCAGGGCGCAGGCGGGGAGGGCTTTCAGCGCGAAATGTTCGGTGAAGAGATAGACGGTGAGGAGCGCCGGGAGCGACAGATAGAGCGCCATCAGCATGTTGCGGAGTATCCAGACCATGCCGCTGTCGGTATTCTCGTGGTAGACGAGGTACATCCCGATGAGCGATGCGATGATCGCGACGACCACCGGCAGACGGAAGCGCTTGTAAGCGGCGTCGGCCTGTTCGGGGACCGTCTGGAAGACCGTGCGGATAATGTTCATGGTCTCACCTCATTCGCTGCGTTCGACGATCATCGTCAGTTCGGCCGGGTAGGGCTCGAAGATGCTCTGGGCGAGGATATACTCATCGTTGAAACGGAGCGCCCAGCTCCGGAGCAGTGCCGCCGGGACGTTGAAGGTGATCCGTCCGGCGCGGTAATGGTCCATCAGCGCGAAGTAGTGATCCTTCTCGGGTTTCGAGAGGCGGTCGGAGAAGTAGCCGAAGATATGTTCGTAGGCGTTGATGATGGCGGTGGGGCGGAGCGGTTTGAGTACCGTAGCGCGCAGGGCCGGTTCGTAAAGCGCCAGCACTTTGGGCGTGGGCAGACGGTCGTGGTTGGCGACGATCTTGCCCAGCAGGGCGCTTTTCGCCTGATTGTAGCCTTTCAGCAGGTATTTGTGGCGGCTGTGGAACGCGATGAGCGGCTCCATTTTTTTCGCCGCGCGGACGCGCCGGAATTCGGCAAAGAGGAATATCCGCGTCAGGAAATGTTCCCGCAGGCCGCGGTCGATGAGGCGGCCTTCGTCCTCGACGGCGTGGAGCGGGAAGCGGCGGAGCACCGCGTCGCCGAAGAAACCGGGTCCCTTGGCGGTCGCCATGCATTTGCCGGTGCAGGGATATATCTTCACCCCCGCGATGCCGCAGGAGGGGGAGCGGCTCTTCAGGATGACGCCGTCGAGTGTTTCGGGGTCGAGCGTGGAAAGGAATTCTTCGGAGAACTTCTCCATGTCGGCGGACACATCGCGTCCGGTTGCGGGCTGGACGAGCCGGCGGCCTTTGCCGCGGTCGCTTTCTACCCGTATCGTTTCGCGCGGAACGCCGAGCCCGATGGCCACCTCGGGGCAGACGGTGGTGTGGTCGAGGTAGGGAAGGAGCGCTTTGCCGAAATCGAATCCGATCATCGCGCCGTTGTAGCGGCAGTTGTCGAAGCCCAGACAGCGGCTGAACAGGATGAGCGGGCGTTCCCACGAAAAAGCGGTCATGTGTCCTCCCGGAAATTGGCGGCGTTCGTCAGCCGAGCGCCACATCGAGTATCATCATCACCGCGAAGCCGAGGAGCGTCGCCATCGTGACGCGATCGTCGTGTTCGGCGCCGCGCTGCGCCTCAGGTATGAGTTCTTCGACCACCACATAGATCATCGCGCCGGCGGCGAAGCAGAGGGCGAAGGGAAGTATCGGCTGAAGGTGGGTCACGAAGTAGGCGCCCGCGACGGCGGCGACCGGTTCCACCATTCCCGAATACTGGCCGATGAGGAAACTGCGTCCCGTGCTCATCCCTTCGCGGCGGAGCGGCACCGATACGGCGGCCCCTTCCGGGAAATTCTGGATGCCGATGCCGAGGGCGAGCGCGACCGCGCCGCCGATGGTGGCCGAATCGAGTCCCGCCGCAATGGCGCCGAAGGCCACCCCGACGGCGAGTCCTTCGGGAATGTTGTGGAGCGTGATGGCGAGCACCAATAGGGTCGAGCGCTGCCACGAGGTTTTCGGTCCTTCGGCCTCGTCGGTCTTCATCCCCATGTGGAGGTGGGGCATGAAACGGTCGGCGAGCCGGACGAATACACCGCCTGACAGGAATCCGCCCGCCGCCACCAGCCACGCCGGCAGGCCCATCTCTTCGGCCATCTCGATGCCGGGGGCGAGGAGCGACCAGAAACTGGCGGCGATCATCACCCCGGCGGCGAAGCCGAGCATGGCGTCGAGCAGTTTACGGTTTATCTGACGGAAAGCGAAGACGAAGGCGGCGCCGGCGGCGGTCATGGCCCAGGTGAAAATACCGGCGATAAGCGCAAGCAGTACCGGGTTCAATCCGGCGATGGAATCGCGCACAATGCCTCCGGTGTCAGGTTACGCGCCGCAGCATTTCTTGAATTTTTTGCCGCTGCCGCAGGGACAGGGATCGTTGCGCCCCGCTTTGGGGGCCTCGCGGCGGACCTGCGCCTGCGGCGCGGCGCGGCCGTCCTCGAAATACCAGCGCCCTTTTTCCTTCGAAAAGACGGCGATCTCGTGGTGCTGGTTATGATTCCCTTTCTGGCTGTAGGTGGCGACGAACTCTATCTCGGTCTTGCCGTCGACCTCTTCCTGCCCCCGGATGTCGAGTTTCTCCCACTGCGAGGTGGTCGCCCAGCGGCGCGTCTCCTCCTCGTTCATGGCGTTCTGCGCCTTGGGGTGGGTGGTCTCGACGATGTACTTTATCTCAGCCCGCGCGAAGGCGGTGTAGCGGCTCCGGAGCAGTTCTTCGGCGGTGGCGGGCTTTTTCTTGCCCTTGATGAAGGGTTCGCAGCAGTCGGCAAAGGACCTTCCGGTCCCGCAGGGGCAGAGCGTCATGGGGGTGTCTCCTTATTCGCCGAGCAGTTCGTCAAGTTCGTCCATATCGTCCTTGGGGGCCTTTTTCGCTTTTTTCTTCGGTTTCGGTTCCTCCTCCTCGAAGATGCTCTCTTCCTCTTCTACCGCTTTCTTCTTTTGGGGCTTTACCTCCTCTTCGTCATCGAACGGATTGTCCTCTTCCTCCTCTTCGATCACCTTCTTTTTCTTCTTCTTCGAGGCTTTTTCCTCTTCCTCGGCCGCCTTGCGATCGGCCTCTTCTTCGGCCTTCCGGCGTTTCTCCTCTTCGATGCGCCGTTGTTCTTCGGCCTTGCGTTCGGCCTCTTCGGCCGCCTGCTGCCGTTTCTCTTCGGCGATGCGCGCCTCCTCCTCGGCCTTGAGCCGTTTCTCTTCGGCGATACGGGCGGCCTCCTCTTCGGCGGCCTTGCGTTTCTCCTCTTCGATGCGGGCCTTCTCTTCGGCCTCTTTTTTCGCTATGTCGGCCTCGATGACCGCCACTTTCTCGCCCGTCTCCTTTTTATAGTCGCAGGCGTCGGCGTCGCCGGCCAGACACCCCTTCTCGTAGAATTTGTTTGCCTCCTTGAGGTTGAGCAGTTCCTCGGAACGCGACAGGATGAAGTCGCCCACCAGTTTGCACATCGCCCCTTCGTTGGCGTCGCAGGCTTTGCGCATGAACGGATCGGCCTCCTCGAGCGCGACCAGTTTTTCGTTGTATTTGATCAGCATATTGGTCAGTTTCACGCAGGCGGGGATGAGCCCGGCGTTGCAGGCCTTTTCGTAGTACTTCTGGGAATTGGCGAGTTTCTCCTCGTCGTTCGAACGCTCTTCGACCACCTCGGCGATCTTGAGGCAGATCTCGTTGCTGCCGCCTTCGCAGGCGCGCGACCAGTATTTCTGGACCTTCTCGTAGCCTTCGGGATCGTCTATCCGTTTGAACCACGTGTCGCCCATGTCGGAACAGGTCTCGATGTCGCCGTATTCGCACGCCTGATCGAACAGTTCCTTCGCCTTGTTGACATCCTTGGGCATGCCGAGCGACTTTGCGCTCATCTCTCCCAGCGCGCGGCACGCTTTTGCCATCTTTTTGCCGCAGAGTTTCTCATAGTAGCCGACCGCCGAGGAGTAGTCCTGAAAGACGCCGTTGGTGCCGTTGCGCCACATATTGGCGATGGTGAGGCACCCTTCGTCATAGCCGCCGTTGCAGGCCTGATCGATCAGGGCGCGGCCCTTTTCGTTCTCCGCGTTGGGAGCATCGCCCGACAGCCACGCGAGACCCGCCTTGTGACAGCCCTCCATCAGCCCCTCCTGACAGGCCGACTCGTAGTAGCCGCGCGCTTTCTCTTTGTTGACGGTGAGATACCTGTTGCCTTCGGCGATCTTCTCCTGCGGCGTGGTGGCGCAGGCGGCGAAGAGCAGGCCGAACAGGGCGACGATGAACGGAACGATGTGTCTCATGGTAAAAACCCCCTAGGTTTATGTCCTGTCGAAGAATAGGTTCTTTTCGGTGGCTGAAAGCGGTATCCCGTAGATCGCGACCACACCGGGGCCGAGCAGGCCCAGTTCCTTCGCGGCCAGCCCGATGCTGTACATGATGCGGTTGTCGATACGCAGATCGGCGGCGGTCGCGCAGGCGGACCCCACGGCGATACCGAGGTTGACGGTGTTGTAGAGGCAGGGGACCGTTGGGTGCTGTTCCTTTTCGGCGCAGTCGGCGAATCCGCACATGCCGCACAGTTTGAGCCCGAGCGGCGCGATCTTCGTCCCGATGAGGACCACCGCCTCGGCCTTCCGGACATTGGCGGCGTCGCGCAGGATATGGGGGACGCCGGCGCGGGCGCCGATCTCTTCCATCTTCTGGGCGATGCGGTCGCGGTCGGGTCCGTCGGCCACGGCGTAGTCGAGCGTTTCCTGCCCGCGTCCCTTCGGCGCGGTCTTGGCGGCGACGAGCATCAGGCGCGCCGCCTGCAGTACCGTGTCGTGCCGGAGTTCCTCGAAACGGGTCAGCGTCATGCCATCCTCCTATTTACCCGAATGAGAGCGGAGCATGCGGACGATGTAGGTCTGGCCGCGCGCCTCGGCGATGAGTTCGGCGTAGAGGCCGTCCTTGCGTTTAAGGTCGGGGTCGGCCCCCTTCTTGAGCATGTCCTTGATGATGGTGCTCATTCCCTTTTCGATGGCAAGCATGAGCGCCGTGTTGCCGTCGTCGTCCTGTATGTTCATGTTCATCTCCTGCTGGAGCAGGACACGGATGAGTTCGCGGTCGTTCTTCTGTATCGCCATCATCAGCGCGGTTTTTCCCTTGGTGTACTGGAAATCGAAGTCGGCGGCCGCCTTGTAGCGCAGGAGTATCTTCGCGAGATCGTATTTGGCGGCGGCGAAGCAGAACATCAGCAGGGTGTAGCCTTTCGAGTTCTTGATGCTGGGGTTGGCCTTGCTTTCGAGCAGGAGCCGCACCATCGATTTGTCGTTCTGTTCGATGGCGATCATGATGGGGGGGCGTCCCTCGTAGTTCGGCGCGTTGACATTGGCCCCTTTGCGGATGAGTTTGCGCGCGCCGGTGGTGTCGCCCTTGATGACGGCGGTCGCCAGTTCGTCGGGCGATATCTCGAAGACCTTGAGTATCTTGATGACCTCGCGGTGGCGGTTCTCGACGGCGTAGGAAAGGGCGTTGCGCCCCTCGTCGTCGACCTGATAGGGGTCGGCCTTCTTTTTCAGGAGGAACTGCACCGCCTTGACGTTCCCCTTTTCGGCGGCGTACATGAGCGCCGACTTGCCCTTGTCGTCGGCGACCTTGAGCCCCGCGCCGCGCTGGAGGAGTTTCATCGCGAGGTCGTCGTTGTCGGAGGTGATGGCGTGCATGAGCGCCGTCTTGCCGTCGGGTCCCTTGAGGTCGGGCTTCACCTTGCGGGAAAGGAAGAAGTCGACCATCTCCATCGAACCGCTGGTGACGGCGGTGATGAAAAAAGGCCAGCCGTCGGAATCGGAGCCGTTGATGTTGGCGCCCGCCTTGACCGCCGTTTTCGCCTTATTCACATCCATCGCCTGCACGGCGAAAAGGAGTTTGTCGTCGGCGGGGCCTTTGGCGTACAGCGCCGGAACGAACAGCATCAGAGCGAGCAGGAACAGGATCGGTCGGATCATTGCGGCTCCTCTTCGGGTTTGTCGCCCACGACGCGGTCGCGGCCTGATTCCTTCGCCTGATACAGGTAGGCGTCGGCGCGGGCGATGAGTTCGTCGGGGGATGGAGTGACGCCGGTGCAGGTGGCGTAGCCGAGGGAGGCGGTGACCGTGATGGCCCGGTCGCCCGTCTTGACCTTGAGTTTTGCGATATTGCGGCGTATCCGCTCCGATACGTGGTAGGCACCCTTGCGGCCCGCCTGCATGATGACGAGGAATTCCTCTCCGCCGTAGCGGCCCGCCAGATCGGTGCCGCGCAGAGCGGCGGAGATGGCCCCCGCGACCGCCTTGAGCACTTCGTCGCCCGTCGGATGGCCGTGGGTGTCGTTGACCAGTTTGAAGCGGTCGATATCGACCATCGCCACCGACAGTTTGGAGAGCGGTTCGAGCCGCGCCGCGCGGATACGGTCCTTGAGCACCTTCATGAGGTGGCGGCGGTTCGACAGGCCGGTGAGCGGGTCGGTTATCGCCTCGCTGTGGAACTGGCGCTGGGAGAGGATGGTGGTCACCTGCGATACGGTATAGTCCAGCACGCGCCGCTGTATGGCGTAAAGCGTGGGATTCTGTTTGGTCATGCGGCACAGGAGCGCGCCGTAGGTCAGGAGATGCTCGTCGAACATCGCGAACAGTTCCCACTCTTCGGGGAAATGCTTCTCGTCGGTGTATATCCGGCCGAGGATGGTCTCCCAGTCGCCGTCGGCATTTATGCCGCGGCTGGCCGCGATGTGCATCTTTTCGGTGCCGGGATCGCTGATGGCGAGCACCATGCCGTCGAGCGAGAGGCTGTCGTGCAGTTCGAGGAAGACCTCTTCGACCGTTATCGCGTTCTCCTTCAGGCCGCTGATGAGTTTCGACGAGGCTGACAGGGTGGACATCTCGACGATCTTCTCTTCCACCTCCAGCGCCAGTTTCTTCATCTGGTAGAAAGAGGAAACGAGCGTCGAGAACAGCGACATGAAAGAGTGTTCGTAGGGGGTGAAGGGGGCGCCGTTCCGGTCGCGGGCGACAAGCACGAGGAACGCTTCGTCGAGTATGGAGAAGAACGAGTATATCTCGCGCTCCTCTTCCAGCATCATGTTCCCTTCGAAGGTCGGGATCGAGTCTATGTCGGCGTCGGTGCGGCCCGCTTCGGCCAGCGGCACCCACCGGCACTGGAGGAGGTCGAACCGGAAAAGTCCCGCGAAGGAGAGGCCGAAGAAGGGGCGCGAAAGGAAATCGACGATGTGGCGCGGTATCTCTGCGGCGCCGGCCGGTTCAAGGGTGATCGCCGCGAAGTTGACGAGGTTGGTCATCGCGTCGATGGTCCAGTTGTTGTAGTGTCCGAAACGGTCGGGAAGCGGGGTGGCCGCCGTTCCGTCTACGGGTGTGACCGTGTCGATGTCCATGCCGATGAACGCTCCCTCACAATGCGCCGCTCACTATAGCAAAAAGAATTCCCCATTGCAATTTTACGCGCGCGAAGCGTTCAAGATCAGAAGGCCTCGAGAACATTGAAGTAAAGTTTCAGATAGGGGCGTTCGGCCGACATGCCGAAATCGAAGCGGAAGTTGATGTTGTCTTTTTTTGAAAGGGTGATGCGCAGTCCCGCGCCGCCGGCGAACTTGAGATCGTCGAAGAAGAAATCGGACAGGCTGTGCTGGACCGTGCCGACCCCGGCGAAGAGCACCGCGCCGAACCGCCACCAGATAGGGACGCGCCATTCGACCTGTCCGGCGATGTAGTGGTTGTCGCGATAGCGCCCCTGCGGATAGCCGCGCATCAGGTTCTGACTGCCGAGCGCCGGGAGATAGGGGAGGGGCGGCGAGCCGGTGAGGATGGTGTTGAAGTAGACCTGCCACGCGAGCACCGAGTCGAGCGGCAGGGAGTGATACTGGCGGTGATCGAAGACAAGGTTGGTGAAACTGTACTGGCTGGAGAAGGCTTCGTTGAAGCAGAGCACCGACAGGGTGGTGAGCGATCCGCTGGAGGGATAGAGCGATCTGTCGCGGCTGTCGCGGTTGAATTCGACGCCGAGCCCCGAGAAGAAACCGTTGGCCCGGTTCCCCGCGACATAGTCGGCCAGCGGCCCGTCGTCGTCGTATTTGAAAAGTTTGTGGTAGCCCTGCAGAACGGCGATGCCGCCGTAGAGTTTCTCCCACAGGCGCATCGAGAAGGTCACTTCGCCTTTCACCGTCAGCGGGGTATAACTCTCGGGTTCCCAGGGGCTGTGGGGACCGGTGCCGTAGAACTCTTCGGGGTAGCGCGAGACCACGAGCGTCACATCGGCTTTGAACAGGCCGTTATCGAGGTAGAGGGTCCCGGCGTTCGCGTTGAGTATCTGATTGTTGAGGGTGTAGAAGAGCACCGTGGTGAACGAATCGGAGCGCCGCTCGTCTTTGGTTTCGTAACTCTTCTTGAACAGTATCGCGGTGCCGCCGAAGCCGAAACTGGTGTCGGAGGTGTAGAAGGCGAGCGGGAAGGCGATGATGCCCGAATCCTTTTTCTCCTCTTCCTCCTTCTCGATACGGGCGTTGCGCATACGTTTGTCGCGATCGAGTTCCTCGGTGCTTTTCCCTTGATAGGGCTCGATCGCCGTCAGTTGAAGCGCGAAAAAGAGTATGAACGGGACCAGATATCTCATGCCGTCATCATACCGAGCGGTTTTTGTTTTGCAAAGAATCTTTCTCTGTGCTATCCTGCGGCAAGAAAACCGCCCTGTGAGGTGTCCGATGAAACGTCTTTTCGCGCTCCTGATGGTCCTGCTGCTCGCCGCCTGCGCCGCGACCCCGCCGAAGAAGGGGTGTCCCGGCGCGCCGAACCCCGAACCGCCGCTCTGTGTCCCGGCGGTGCAGGAGACCGGCCCCGAGGTGGCGCTGCTTTCCGACATATTCTTCAGCGTCGGTCCGCGTCCCGGCGATTTCGACAAACTGCTGACCGCCGCGCTCGCGAAGTATCCCGGCAGTTACGAACTGCACGAAATGGCGGCATGGTGGCGCACGGTGCTCGGCGACCGCGACGGCGCGCGCGCCCACTATATGCGGGCCGCCTGCGACCTCGCGAGCCCCCGCACCGATCTGTATCTCTACGCCCTCAACGGCGGGCTGACCGCCGGCGAAAAACGGCAACTCCTGCCGATACTGGCCGCGTTGACCGAGCGCCACCCCGATCCGTCGCTTCGTCCCGTCGCCGCCGCGATGCGGGCCGATCTGCTGATGGATCTCGGCCGTATGGGCGAGGCGCGCCGGACAGCCGACACGCTCGGCTACCTTGCCGACTGGGTCGTTCTGGGCACTTTCGACAACGATCAGGGAAAGGGGTTCTACGAGGTCTATCCGCCCGAACAGGAGGTCGATTTTTCAAAAAAGTACAAGGGAAAGATAGGGGAGATCGGCTGGATGAGCGTTTCCCCGCTGCGACACGACCGGTTCCTGTCGCTCAAGAACCTGCTCTATCCCGATAACTGGTCGGTCGGGTATCTCGTTACTCATGTGCAGGCCCCGGCCGAGGGCGACGCGCTCCTTTCGATAAGCACCGGCAACCCTACGGCGGTGTGGCTCAACGGCGTTCAGGGCTATGCGAACGACCGGCTCGACGCATTCTTCTACGACACCGTCCGGATACCGGTGCGGCTCGCGAAGGGGTGGAACCGGATACTGGTCAAGTCGGCGGCCGAGCAGGGCAGTTGGCTTTTCGCCGCGCGCCTGACCGCTCCCGACGGGAAACCGATCCCCGGCATCGCCTACGGCCGCGACACCGGCGGCGCACCGCTGGCCGCTCCTATCGCCCAGCCGACGAGCCCGGCGGATACGGAGGAACTGCTTTCCTCGCCGGCGGCGCAGAACCGGCAGAGTTTCCTCCGGTCGCTCGCCGCCCAGCGCAGCGGGCTGAAGAAGGAGGCGAAGCAGGCGATGCTCGCGTTCTACGAGGGGAATCCCGACAACGCCGTGGCGATGTATTATGCCGCGAAGAATTTCGGCGATAACGACGAGGAGGGGCAACTGATAGACCTCCTGAACCGCGCCGTGGGCCCCAACGGCGTGAAGACCGCCGGATTCCTCATACAGCGCGGCGATTTCTACCGCCGCAAACAGATACGCGAAAGCGCCGAAGATGATTACCGCGCCGCTTTGGCGCTCGACCCGCGGGCGATAGGGGCCCATTGGGGGCTCGCCGGTCTGTACGGTTCGCGCGGCTGGCAGAAGGACCGGTGCGACATCCTCGCCGCGATGCGCGACCGGTGGCGCGATGACGCCGAGATAGTCCGTGAACTGGCCGACTGCCACGAAGCGCGCGGTTACTTCGACGACGCGATCGCCCTCAATGCCGCGGCGCTGACGCTCGAACCGGGGCGGCTGACCTTCCTGCGCCGTCTGCTGTCGCTCATCCGCGGGAAACAGGAGTATCCGAAGGCGATAGAACTGCTGAACATCATGGTGAAGTTCGCCCCCGACGATCCGGCCTACCTCGTCGAACAGGCCGAACTCCTGCGCCGTCTCAAACGATACGACGAGGCGGCGGTGCGGCTCGACGGTGCGCTGGGGCTGTCGCCCTACGATCCGTCGCCCTATCAGGATCTCGGCGGCATGGCGTGGGAACGGGGCCGCCGCGAAGAGGCGCTCGCGCAATGGAAACGGGCGCTCGATCTCAATCCGAAGAATTCGTCGCTTTCGGAACGGATCGCCTACCTCACCGAAAAGGAGAAGGATCTCGCCCTCCAGTATGTCCCGACCGACGACGAGATAAAGGCGCGCATCGCCGTGGCGGGACAGGTGACGCCCCATCCCGGCGCGCAGGCGCTCATGGCGCTCGATCAGGCGGTGGTCCGCGTCAACGACGACGGCTCCTCGAAGTGGTACATCACCGAGGTCAAACGGGTGGTCAACGACGCAGGCCGCGACATCCTCATCAATGAGAATCTGCCCTACATGGGGAGCGTCAAGATACTCAAGGCCTATTCGCTCGATCCGAACGGGGTGCGGCAGGAGGCCAGTTCCATCCGCGGCAGTCAGATACGGTTCCGTCAGCTCGACATCGGGTCGGCCACCGTCGTTCAGTACATTCACTACGCCCGCGCGCCGCATTTCCTCGACAACCAGTTCCTCGGCCAGTGGTATCTCCAGACCACCTACTACCAGATGCTCCACAGCGAACTGCGGCTCATCTACGATCCCAAGCGCGAGATGATCTTCGACATTCAGGGAAAGGTGGAGGAGAAGAGCGAGACGGTCGAGAACGGACTCGTCATGAAGACCTTCACCGTCAACGACCGGCCGCCGCTCTCGATGGAGCCGATGTCGCCGCCGGTGGCCGATTTCCTTGACCAGCTCACGATCAGTTCGGTCAAAAGTTGGGACGAGTATGTCAACTGGGAGCGGGCGCTGCTCAAGAATGCCTTCGTTTCCAATAAAGAACTGCGCAGTCTCGCCGCGAAATTGACGGCGGGTGAAACGACGCCGCGGGGGAAACTCGACGCCCTCTTCCACTTCGTCGCGCAGGAGATCCGCTATCAGCAGGACTACGAGACCACCATCGCCGGGGTCAAGCCCCACACCCCCGCCCAGATCATCGAACGGGGCTACGGCGACTGCAAGGACAAGGCGGTGCTCATGATACAACTGGCCAAAGAGGTCGGCGTCAAACTCGACTACGCCATCCTCCGGACGCGCGGCGCCGGACTCCTGCAGAAGAAAATACCCAACCAGCAGTTCAACCACGCCATCGTTCATGTCCCGGTCCAGCCGGGCATCGAAGCGGCCTATTTCATGGATCCGACGGTCGATCTGCTCGAGATCGGCAATCTCCGTTCCGACGATCAGGGGGTCGAGAGTCTCGTGATGAACATCGACACCGCGGCGTGGGCGTTCATCCCGATACCCTACCAGCCGGCCGCGTTCAACTACGAGAAACAGGAGATATCCTTCAAGGTGGGGGCGAACGGCGTGGTGACGGTGAAGGCGGTGGTGACCCTGCGCGGCAGTGCGTCGTCGTTCGTGCGGCGGGTGCTCCGGACGCAGAAGGAGGCCGAAAAACTGTTTCAGGGACTCGTCAACAAACTCTTTCAGGGGGGCAGTCTTCTCAACGCCGAGAGCAGCGATATCGAGGATATCAGGAACCCGCTCACCCTCACGGTGGAGGCCGATGTGTCGAACCTCCTCCAGACGCAGGACGACAAGAAACGGCTCCGGATACCGCTCGACATCCTCAAGGCCGACCTCGTGAAGCTGACGACGCGCACCCTCCCGATGGAACTGGGGATCAAGGGGATCATGAGCTCGGCGGTGACGGTGGAATTGCCCACCAAGGCGAAGGTGGAATTCTATCCGAAGGGGTTCAAGACGGTGGGTTCGTGCTTCACGGTGGAGCGGGGGACGAAGGCCGACAAGAACATGGTGAACCTCCTTACGGTCTACACCAAGGAGTGCACCGTCATCGATCCGGCCGACTATCCGGCGTTCCGCACGGCGGTGCAGGATGTGGTCAGCCGTCAGGAAGACTACATTATATTTAAATGAAATGAGGGCGTCCCGTTGGGAACGCCCCTACAGGTCGGGAGATGTTCCATTTTGTAGGGGCGCGCCAACGGCACGCCCGGTTTCCTAGAACAAAAATCCCGCATCGAGATAAAGCGCATTCAGCGCATCTCCAAAGATGCTTACGCTGAGTTCATAGTTTGCCCCGAGCGTGAAGCGGGTCGTTTCGTTGATCGGCCAGCCATAACCGAAGCCGAATTTAATAGAGGGGCCAAAGATAATAGCGGGGAACCAGATAAAAGAGTTCTCCCTTTCTTCCTTGTCGCTTTTTCGCGTGACAATGGCATCGATAAAGCCGAAATTTGCTCGCAGATAAAATCCGTCGCCCGGTTCGTTGCCCTCCAGCTGATACCAGTATGCGAGACTGACATTCGTATTGATAAACTTTCCCGGATCATTGCCAAAAAAGAATCCCACATTCGCCGCTATCGAAAATCCCAGCAGATGTTCATGCCGTCCTCCGACCTCCCATATGAAGGTGTGTTCACCGCCGACCAGCGGGCCGACGGGCATTTCTTCCAACGCCACTCCAGGGCCGGGGACCACGAATCCTCCCGCGTGCAGGGCGAGACGATAATACCAAGTTTCTGTTTCGGCATATCCTGCCTGTGTGAACAGCAGAAGAACTGTCGCTGTGATCAGTGCCTGAACCGTCCGCATGAAGCCCCCATTGCCACCGAAAGTCTCATTTCTTCGGTATCTTCTTTTCTTCTTTTTTCACCTTGCGTTCGATCTTCTTGATGTCTTCGGCAGGCGGAAGTTCTTCCGGCTTGATTCCGCGCTTCACGAGGAGGTCGCGGACCTCTTGATTGTTCTTGATGTGTTCGCCGGTTATCGACGGTTCGCCGTGCAGATCGTCCTTATTGGTGTTGAAGTTGGTTATCTCGGCCGCGAAATCCTTGGCTTTGATCGTTATCGTCGGCAGGAAATCGGCAAGCGGTCGGTCGTCCGGTACGCCTAGTTTCCGTTTCATTTCCGCCGTCCCCGGTCCGCCGAACAGTGCGCTGTCGCCTTTGCTCCGGATCCTGCCGAAGCCTTCTTGGTCAACACCGCGCTCGTATATCAACTGTGAGAGTTCTTTTTCCGTTTCGGCGAGTTTCTTGCGTGCCTGCAAACGCTCAACGATGGCGAGTCGTTCTTCCAACACCTCCATCTTGCGGGTCTGTACCGCGAAGTAACTCTGCGCAAATGCAACTATCGGTTTGCGCGGGTCGGCGTTCTGTGCTATGAGGTATGAGGCGTAGCGGGTGAGTAGGATGTCTTCGACCTCGCGCTGAGCTCCCGAACCGACAGGGACCATCTTCCTGACGTCAGGAAAATGGTCGGCAACATTTTGTCCATTGTTTTTACAGGATATTTTAGCTTTTTCGACGACTGCAATAAAATTTTCCCACTTGGAGTATTCGAGAAGAACCATAATGTCTCTGGCCGACCAGAATTCGACCCCGTCCTCAATGAGCGTCGCTTGCTCAAATGCCGCGTGATACCGTTCGATCAGTTCTCGTTTCATGTAGATGCCCCCCTGCAAACAGCAATAGACTTATATCGTCTTTCCAAAACTATTTCAAAGAAAATTACAAAGATTTTTCAGGTGGTCAGTTTGGTCTTTCACGGCTGATAGTTCTGGTCAGGCAGGTATTTTTTGTCCAGTTCGGGGGCGACTGTCTCGGCGGGTTGTTCCGTCGCGGGCAACTTGCATTCGCCGATGTTCTTCAGTTTGTCGCATGCTTTCGTGTTGCCGAATTCACAGGCGGTGGTGAAGTACCGTGCCGCCTTGTCCGGATCATACAGGACGCCCTTTCCCTGACAGTGCCAGTCGCCCAGCTTTGTGCAGGCCGTAGCGTTTTTTTCTCCGCAAGCACGATCGAGCACCTTGGCGCCACTTTCATAGTTCCAATTCACATCGTCGTAGGTGAAATAGATATAGGCGACATTGCCGCAACAAATATCGTGACCGCCCTCACAGGCCTTGAGCATGAACCGCTCGGCTTTAAACATATCCTTTTTGCCTCTATTTCCGCCCTTGAGATAGGCGACGCCGAGCCGGCAACACTCTTCCGCGTCGCCGCCATTGCACCGTTCGATGCGTGCATCGAATTCGGCTTCGGCCTCTTCCATCTCCTCCCACGGCTGAGGGTTGTAACAGAGCGCCGTTTCACAGTTTAGCCACGGGATCTGGCAACTGCTCAAAAGACTACAGAAAAGAAGAGCGATCAAAAATAACCGTAGCATCATTTCTCCTAAAAAAGAAACCCCATATCAAGATAAAGCGCGTTGATGACATTGCCGAAGACGCCGACACCCAATTCGTAATTGGCCCCCATGGTGAACCTGACCGTCGGGTGCAGTGGCCATCCATAGCCCCAGCCTATTTTCAAGGAAGGCCCGATCACCAGATACGGCATCCAGATGAATGCTTCTTTCTTTTTTTCTTCGTCGCTTTTATGGTGCACCTCGGCGGCGGTGAGACCGAAATTGAATCTGAAATAAGGTCCGTCGCCCGCCTCTTGTCCCCGTATCTGGTACCAGTAGGCGAGACTCAGATTAATGTTAAGGGTTGTTCCGGGATCATCGGTGAAAAAAAATCCAAAATAACAGGCGCCGGAAAAACCGAGTAGATGCTGATGCTGACGATTGACCTCCCAGAGGAAGGTGTGCTCCGGGCCGACCAGCGGACCGAGAGGCATTTCATCGGAGTTCATCTTACCGTCTGAAACGATGAACCCGCCTCCCTGAAGGGCGAGGCGATAGTACCAACTTGCACGGTCGGCGCGCCCCGTCTGCGGGAGGAGTAAAAGAATTGTCGCTATAACTAGGACCTGAACCGTCCGCACGAAGCCCTCATTTCCACCGAAAGATGAGCCGATTCTAGCCGAAAGGGGAGTGGAAGGCAAAAAATATCAGACCGTCAGTTTGGCCTTTTCCAAAACCTCGATGTTCCCGTCGGGCAGGAAGCGGACGAGGTGCAGGTTGCTGATGACCTGATCGAAGGCGTAGGTCACCTCGCCGAAGTCATCCCAGAGTTCGGTGAACCCGCGCTCCGACAGATCGTTCATCGCCAGCGCCACATGCGGATGCCACTCCTCCGGCAGATATTCCTCAATGGTCCGGTCGCAGAATATCTCAAGGAACGCGTTCGCCATGAGGTGCGTCCCCGCCAACTCCTCGGTCTGTTCGACCTCGAAGAAGAGCAGTTTGTTCCCGGCGTTCCCCATCTTCCGTACCGAGAGCGTAAAGGGTTTCACCCGCGCCGCGAACCGCTGGAACTGCGTGCGCATCTCGGGCAGTTTCTCGGCCGCGACCGACCCGCCCTGAAAGGTGAACGAGGGATGGTGGAAGAGCTGGACCTCCTTCGCGCCGTACCGTTCGGCGCAGAGATCCCAGAAATTCTTGGTCTCCTGATAGAGCGCCCCTTCGAGAAGCGAGATGATCGCGATAAGTTCGTGTTCCATGGATGGTTACCGGAAGATAGGGGTTAGTTGCTCGGGAGGGCGTCGCCCGCCTGCAGATCGGCGAGGCGGTCGGAGTATTCTTTCTTGAGCGCGGCGGCCTTTTCGAGCGCCTTCTCGTATTCCTCGGCGAAGGCGGCGCGCTTCTGTTCGTAGCCGTTCTTAAAGTCGGAAAGTTTCTGTTCGTAGCCGTTCTTGAAGTCGGTCACTTTCTGGTCGTAGGTTGCCTCATACTCCTTCTTGGCCACGGCAAGACGGGCGAGCGCCGCCTCATATTCCTCTTTCCACTGGGCGATACGGGTGCCGATGAGCGTCTTGCGCTCTTCGACCGCGACGGCGAGCCGTTCCTTGAACTTCGCGAACTCCTCCTGATAGAAGGAGACCATCGCCTCTTCGTACTGCTCCTTGAGTTCGATCACCAGCGCCTTGACCGGCACGATCTTCTCGATGCGCCACGCGTTGGTGCCGCAGAAGGCGAAGCCGTCCGCGAGCAGTCCCTTGCGGGCGTTGTTGAGCGCCTCGGAGATGCAGTACTGCACCTCGCGGGCATCGCACGCCTCCAGACAGCGCCACGGACAACGGAAATCTTTGCGCGCGCCGTTGGCGACCTCGTCGAGGAACGAATTGCGGATGGCGCGTCCCGGCATGCCGACGGGGCTTTTTATGATGACGATGTCGTCGGGATGGCAGTCGACATAACTTTCCTTGAAACGGATATCGGCGTCGCATTCGTCGGTGGCCACGAACCGGGTCGCCATCTGAGCGCCCGCCGCGCCGGTCTGCATGATGCGCTGGATATCCTCGCCGGTGTAGATGCCGCCCCCGGCGACGACCGGTATGGCGCGGTTGAAGCGCTGTGCGAAATCGCGCACCCCGGCCACCACCTCGGGGACTATCTTCTCCAGCGCGTAGGCCGGATCGTCGAGCTGTTCGATCTTGAAGCCGAGATGTCCGCCCGCCTGCGGCCCTTCGACCACTACCGCGTCGGGGATATCGTGATAGTTCTTTTCCCACGACTTGAATATCAGTTTCGCGGCGCGTCCCGACGAGACGATGGGGACCACCTTGACCTTCGCGGCGCGCAACTCGGCGATGGGGATATCCTTTATCGGGAGTCCGGCGCCGAGGAAGACCACATCGGGCTTTTCCTCGATGACCACACGCAGCATGTCCTGAAAATTATTGACCGCCACCATCAGATTGACGCCGATGACCCCTTTGGAAAGTTCCCGCGCCTGCCGTATCTCGCGGCGCAGGGCGCGGATGTTGGCCTCGCGGCCGTTCTCGCGGTAGTCCGGCTCCATCAGGCCGATGGCGTTGGCGGCGATGACGCCGATGCCGCCTTCGTTGGCGACCGCTGCGGCAAGCCCCGAAAGCGATATGCCGACCCCCATGCCCCCCTGTACGATGGGAAGCGGGGCGACTGAATCACCGATGGTCAGCGCGGGCATCGAAAAAAAGCGCATGTGCGACTCCGAACACCGTTAGGAGACGACTCTATACCTAATTACCGCTGATTGGCAATAAAATTGACGGGTTTTTTCTGCCGGAGAGGTTACTGGATCGTGTAGCGGACGATAACCTCGGCGTAGTCGGTGGCGATGGAGCCCATGTCGGTCAGGAAGCCGTTGGGGGCGGTCGGGACGACGGCGAAGTTGAATTTTCGCAGGCCGCTGTTGAGCAGTGTCTGTATCTCGACCGGGTCGGTCGTTTCCCATGTCACCGGCGCAAGGTTGTCGGGAGCGGCGGTGTTCGAGGACACCTTCACCCAGCGGTCGTGCTTCCATGCGAGAAGGTCAACGCCGTTCGTCGGCGTACCGGTGATGTCGCCGAGTCCGCCCGCGTTGAAAAGGACTGAAACGGACTGGATGCTGCCGTCGTCAGTGATACCGGAACTCTCCCATGAAACATTCATGATCTGACCGGCGCGGTCATTGCCGCCACCATTCCATTCCCAAGTGCCATAGAAGTAAGATGCTCCAGAGTTTCCCCCGAATAGGACGATTCTATCGTTATCATTATCGTATGTCATAGCATGATTGGCTCTGCCCTCGGGTTTAGTCGCTGGAGTTTTCGCTGTCCAGTTGGTGCCGTCCCATTCCCACACATCCTCATACCCATATATAGTGTTATAAGATCCTCCATACACGACTGTTTTGTCTCTTGCATGGTCATATACCATAGAATGGTCTCTTCGTAACGGCGGTTTTGTCGCCGGGTCTAATAATACCCAGTTAACGCCATCCCACTCCCATGTTTCATCACTCACATTAGTATAGTGGGACCCGGTTGAACCTCCGAATAAGACTGTTTTCCCGCGCTTGCTGTCGTAAGCCATTGCATGAGAACCTCGCGATGAAGGTTTGTTTGTCGGATTTAATTGAGCCCAGTTTGCGCCGTCCCATTCCCATGTCTCGTTGTTCAGGACGGCTGAAGCAGCCGATCCCCCGAACAGAACCACCTTGCCACGGGCGCTGTCGTATGCCATCGCATGAAAACCTCGAGATGAGGGTTTGTTTGCTGGATTTAACTGAGTCCAAATTGCACCGTTCCATTCCCATGTCTCGTCTTTGAAGACGGAACCATCGGTAACCCCCCCGAACAGGACCATCTTGCCACGGGCGCTGTCGTATGCCATCGCATGGTTTTGCCGCGTGGAAGGTTTGGTTGCAGGATTTAACGGGATCCAGTTTGCTGAGTGCCGCCAAGTCCATGTGTCATTGTAATATGATAAAGAACTGTCATACCCGCCAAACATAACTATGTTTTTATGTGCAGCATCATATACCATTACATGAGACTGTAGCATTCCAGGTTCATTAGATGAATTCCACTGAACCCAGTTTTCGCCATCCCATATCCATGTCTCATCAGTGAAATTGTCTCCTCCTCCTCCGAACAAGATTGTTTTTCCGGTAGCGCTGCTATGAACCATGGCATGCCAATACCGAGGCGATGGTTTATTTGCAGGAAATACCTGTGTCCAGTCAGTGCCATCCCATTCCCATGTCTCGT
>ERZ1645192.1323-NODE-1323-length-20692-cov-6.299898_pt1 | contig 20692 bp, 17 predicted proteins | sample MGYA00575354_ERZ1645192 | MGnify/ENA primary metagenome ERZ1645192 (study PRJEB40844, sample SAMN11349763) | freshwater sediment metagenome | isolation source: river sediment | host: Sediment | place: India: Faizupur Khadar , New Delhi | collected 2017-02-21 ... | reverse complement strand
TACACAAAGCCGTTGGCTGCACACTTGTTGGGTTACGTGGGAGAGGTGGATGACGAGGATTTCACCTTTGCCTGGCAGTTGATGGCCGGTGTGAACTACGCGATCAGTGATCGGACCGAGATCGGTATTGGTTACAAGTTCCTCGCGAACATGGAACCCGAGTTTGAAGACGCCGAACTCGACGATGTTTACACACACGCAATCCTGGCGGTGATCAAATTCAACTTCTAGGATCTGTCAAGTCGGGCACAGACCCGAAAGAATTCAGCCCCGGCGGATAATCCGCCCGGGGCTTTTTCCTTTCAGAACCGCGCCCTGAATCCCTCTCTTTCGTTGCACGGACCCGGGGTACTGGGCTATTTTACAACCTGTGGATTGGCCCACTGACAAGCATTTCTTTTCGGTTGCGGTATTGATGTACGGCGTAGGCGCTGCCTATGCCGTGTTCCTGTGGCGAAAGGGTTTCCGTCGCGATAACAGGGTAATCTACCTGGTGCTGCTCTCGGGATTCCTTTTCCACACGATTGCCATGTTCAAGAGAGGTCTTTCTCTGAACCATTGTCCCGTATCCAATCTCTATGAGGCGACGAGCTTTGCGTTGTGGACCATCGTTACGGGCTACATCGTCATCGGCGCCTTCCGACGGGTGCGGTTTCTGGGCGCATTTGCCTCCCCGTTTCTGTTCGCACTCGGAGTCTTCGCCCTGATGCCCGGGCTGGACAGCGGCCCGGCGGCCCGAGGTGCACCCGCTGTATGGACCAGCCTGCATGCAGCGGTTACGTCCTTATCCTACGGAGCTTTCGGTCTCGCCTGTGTGGCCGCCCTGATGTTCATCACCCAGGAACGGAACCTTAAATTCAACAAGCTACAGGCGTTTCTCTCGCTCCTGCCTCCTGTCCAACGATTGGAAATGATTATCGGCCGGGCGCTTGTATCGGGATTCGCGTTGCTCACTGCCGGCCTCGTTCTGGGCGCCTATGGGCTGGCTCAGCTAAAGGATCCCCCCAACTATCACTTCGATCCCAAAATCATCTGGTCATGTATGGTTTGGATCATGTACGGCTCGCTCATCCTGATGCGTTGGAAATACGCCCACGGAGGACGGCGTTTCGCTCTGGGCGCGATTGGCAGTTTCGCTTTCGTCATTCTGACTTTCTGGGGCACAAATGTGTTGTCCCCACTGCACCATCCACAGTGACCGCCTGGCATGCCCATCGTCATCCTAGGCCTAAGCCATCATTCCGCGCCGGTCGTGATCCGCGAACGGTTCGCTTTCGCTGACGCGCGAATTCCTCCCGCCCTCCAACTGCTTCGGGACGCGGGAACGATTGATGAAGGAGTAATTTTATCGACCTGCAATCGCGTGGAGATTTACGCCTCCACACCCCTGCCCCCCGCCAAAGTCTTCCCCGCAATGCAGGAATTCCTCGTCGGTTGCCATGATTACAGAGATCCGCTGACGGACGAGATTTACAGCAGAACGGAGCCTGAAAGTCTTCACCACCTTTTCCGTGTTGCCTGCGGCCTGGATTCCATGGTCATTGGCGAAACCGAGATTCTGGGGCAGCTCAAGAAGGCCTACGAACTGGCGTTCAAGGGAGGTTTCACCGGCCCAAAGCTCAACAAGGCGTTCCAACGCGCCTTTAATGTCGCCAAACAAATCCGCACGGAAACTAATATTCAGAGAGGCAGCGTCTCAGTGGCTTCGGTGGCCGTCGAGCTCGCGCAAAAGGTCTTCTCCGATCTCAACGAGGCAAGCGTGCTCGTCGTCGGAGCGGGGGATACCAGCGAAAAAACCGCCCGCGCATTGTGTTCCCGCGGAGCTACTAATCTCTTCTTCACGAACCGATCCCCCGAGAAATCGGCCGCACTCGCCAGCGAGTTAAACGGCAGGACCATTCCCTGGAGTGACTGGACGAATCAAATCCCGGGTGTGGACATCGTGGTTTCCAGCACGTCTGCCCCCGGCTACATCCTGGACCGGGCAAATCTCCTCCCCCTGATGAGGCTCAGACGCGGCAAGCCCCTCGTGCTGATCGATATTGCTGTCCCCCGCGATATTGACCCTGAGGTCAACGCCATGGACAACGTGTTCCTTTACAATGTGGACGATCTACAGGCCATTGCCACCGGTTACCTCAGACAGCGGCAGGAGGAGGTCGTCCGTTGCGAAGAAATCATTCGTCAAAAGGCAAAAGCTCTCACTGGCCACAGTAGCGCCACAAACGACAGCACCTCGACAACAAACCCGGCTTATGGAGGCTGAGGCGATCGAGCAATCAATAATACATACCGCAAACTGCTATTATTCCCATGCCTGACCCCGTCTTTTACCTGGCAACCCGAGGAAGCGCACTGGCATTGGCCCAGGCAAACATGGTCCTGGACCAATGCAGACGCGCCGCCCCCAACCTCGCCATTGAAATCAAGGTCATCAAGACCACGGGCGACAAACTTCAGACTGCCTCCATGGCCCAGGAAGGACACGCTCTTCCAAAAGGGCTATTCACGAAAGAGCTGGAAATTGCACTGCTAAACGGTGAGGCCGGACTTGCGGTGCATAGTCTCAAGGATCTCCCCACGGATCTTCCCTCCGGCCTCGTCCTTGGAGCTGTGACGCGCAGAGCTGATGTTCGCGATGTGCTGATCTATCGCAGCCAGTCCGGTGGCGCCGGCCGCGGCTTCCCTCCAGGAACATCGTTGGCCGACCTGCCCGCAGACAGCACCATCGCAACATCAAGCACCCGCCGCAAAGCGCAGTTGCGCGCGATCGCCCCCGGAATCCAAACGCCGGATATTCGTGGTAACGTCGCCACGAGGCTGCGAAAGCTTGCCGAAAATCCCGAACTTGACGCAACAGTGCTCGCATGCGCCGGCATGAACCGGCTTAATTACAGCTTTATGCCCGATGGCCGCATCGAAGGCTCAGACGTGCCCGCGGGGTTGCTGGCATGCATCCTCGATGCGGACACGATGCTGCCGTGCGTCGGACAAGGGGCAATTGGAATCGAGATTCGATCGAACGACGAGGTGGCCCGAAGACTCTGCGAGCAACTCAACAACTCGGAAACCGCCCGGTGTGTAACGGCTGAGCGAGCTTTCCTCTCCGCAATGGGCGGAGGCTGTCAAAGCCCCGTCGCGGCCCTCGCCCAAACCAGTACGTCGGACCTGGTCATGACTGCGATTTCCTTTGCGCACGGCCCCGCCCGCAGGGCAATACTGCACGGCAGGATGGACGCCCCGGCCGAATTGGGGCAGCGTATGGCGGCAGAATTAAAAAAATGAGCGTGAAAGGAACAGTATATCTTGTGGGCGCAGGGCCCGGTCGGACCGACCTGCTCACTCTGCGCGGAGCCGATTTGTTGCGAAAAGCAGACGTTGTGGTCTATGACGCTTTGGTGGACGCGGACATTTTGCGCTTAGCCAAAGACGGCGCGGAAGTCATCTATGGCGGCAAACGGGTTCGCGACCACTCCATCCCCCAGGACGAGTTGAACAGACTGCTCATCTCCAAGGCACGGGAAGGGAAAACAGTCGTCCGCCTCAAAGGCGGAGATCCTTACGTCTTCGGCCGTGGCGCCGAAGAAGGGCTGGAACTTGCCGAAGCCGGCATTCCGTTCGAAGTCGTTCCCGGCGTCTCCTCGTTCACAGCAGTGCCCGCCTACGCAGGAGTGCCCCTAACGCACCGCGACATGGCCTCGAGAATCACGCTCATCACCGGACACGCGGACCCGGAAACGGGCGCCACAACCATCGACTGGCCGCACGTGGCCGCCACTCCCGGCACCAAGGTGATCATGATGGGCACAGAACGCATCGGCCAGATCGCCGCAACTCTCGTGAAGCACGGCATGCCACCCGGAACGCCCATCGCGGTCGTCCGATGGGGCGCCACCGCCCGCCAACAGTCTGTCGCGGGCACCCTCGCCACCATCGCAGATGTTGTCGCTAAGGAGCGCATCGGCCCGCCAACGGTGGCTGTGATCGGCGACGTGGTCCGCTTGCGGGAGAAACTCAACTGGTTCGAAAAGGGCTTGCTCTGGCAGCGGCGGATCGTCGTCACCCGTGCCACAGAACAGGCCGGCACGCTGGCACAGCGCTTTCTGGACCTGGGCGCGGAAGTCCTCTCCGTCCCCACGATAAAGATGGAGCCTCCGACGGATCGGCAAGGCCTCGTGGACGCTCTTCTCGAACTCAATTCTTACGACTGGCTTGTTTTCACGAGCCCCAACGGCGTTAACACTTTCTTTGGCTATTTCTTCAAGCGCTTCCAGGATCTGCGCGATCTGGGCGGCGCCCGCATCGCCGCTGTGGGACCGGGCACTGCGGAGGCACTGCGGGCGCTGCACCTCCAGGTGGATGTCGTCCCTCGGGAAGCTTTGGCGGCCAGCCTCCCAAAGGCGCTGACCTCATTCGAGAGCATCGAGAATCTCAAGATCTGCCTGCTCCGTGCTGAAGTAGCCAACCCCGAATTGCCGCGCGACCTTGAAAAGGAAGGGGCCATCGTGGATGACATCGCCTGCTACAAAACGGTGGCGGAAACTCAGGATGTCACAGGCGCAGCGGCTGCGCTCGCCGAGTCCGGAGCAGACTGGGTTACATTCACCAGCGGTTCCACGGTCTCCCATTTTCACCAGCGGTTCGACCTCCCGGCGCTGGCTGCAAAGTTCCCGTCTATGCGCCTGGCATCCATCGGACCTGAGACGACCAAGGCGATCAGAAAGCTCGGCCTTTCCCCCGCCATCGAGGCGAAGGAACACACGGTCGATGGCCTCGTCCGCACGCTGCTGGACGCTGAAACGAAATCCAGGCCGGCCCCCTTGCGTTGAGACAACTCTCTTCTATGTTACACCTATGAAGATACCGCGCGAGGTGCCGGTAATGACGTTGCCGAACGCAACCCTGTTTCCACAAGCGTTGCTTCCACTCTACATTTTTGAGCCGCGCTACCGCAAGATGCTGGCCGACGCCCTCGACTCGCATCGAATGTTCTCGGTTGCCATGCAACGCCCGGGCTCGAACCGCGAAAGCCCCGCGACTGTGGCCGGCCTGGGGCTCATCCGCGTATCCGTCGCCCACCGCGACGGCACCTCGCACCTCATCCTCCAGGGAATCGCACGGGTAGAGCTCGAGCAAGCCGTTCGTTACAAACCCTACCGCATCCAACGCATTCGCCGCCTGCCAACCCCCCCTTGTGACACCGTCAAAGTGGACGCGCTTGTCGCAAAGGTCCGTGAATTGCTTCAAGTGCGCATCGAGCTTGGCCTGCCTTTTCCGTTCCCTGTCGTGCCCGGCAGAGCAAAAAAAGATAATCACGGCTTTACCGCTAAAGACATCCTTTCTTACCTCGATTCCATCACGAGCCCCGAGCAGACGGCGGATCTGGTCTCCTGCGCCGTCCTGCCTGGAGCCACCCAGCGACAAGCCATCCTCGAAACTGTCGAGGTCGAGCGACGCCTCGAGCGCCTGATTCGCTTTTTGCTGGCGGAAATCCGCGAAAAACGTCAAGGTGATGCATCATGAGTAACAATTCCGACCCCGGGAAAGCGCAAAGTCAGGAGCATCAGTCGGCTCTTTTCTCCAGCCTTGTCATGCAACAATTCAGCATGGCCATGATGCTCATGGGCCGCACCCAGATGCCCGGAGCGGAGAAAGCGCCAAAAGACCTGGAAGCTGCCCGGCTCTTCATTGATCAACTGGAAATGCTCGAAAGCAAAACCAGGGGCAACCTTTCCAACGATGAGGCCGCGCTGCTGAAGCAATCTCTCATGAACCTGCGCATGACCTTTGTCGAGGCTGTCGAGGAGGGCGATAAAGCCCAACCGAGTCAAACCCACGGCGATGCAAAGCCAGCGGCCACTCAAACGCCCTCCGGAGAATCGACACCTGGCGCCTCGTCCGAGGAGTCACACAAGAAGTTCTCGAAAAAGTATTAATCCCCCCTGGAGCGCAGGAGGATCCCGCACAGGCTGTGCGACCATTGGTTGAAATGCTCATGCAAAAACACGCCCGCCTTGCCATCGTCGCAATCCTGCTTTTGGCCTTTCATGGCCTATCACAACAAAAGGATCAGCCAGACACCGCCGCCATCCTGGAACGGGTTAAGATAGCACCTGCTCACCCACGCCTTCTTTGGCCCAGGGCCGCACAACAGCAGATCCAAAACAAGCGGGGCAATGACCCGCGCCTCAAGGAGGCATGGGACGCCGCCCTGCTCACCGCCACGCACCAACTCTCCGAACCCCCGGTGGTGTATCGCAAAGAGGGACGGCGGTTGCTTAGTAGATCACGCGAAGCCCTGGACCGCATCACGCACCTTTCATTCGCCTTTCGCATGACCGGTGACCACCGGTTCGTAGAACGTGTCGAGGCGGAAATAAAGGCGATGTCGGCAATGCCGGATTGGAATCCTTCGCATTTTCTGGATGTGGCTGAGATGACTCTTGCGCTCGCGATTGCTTACGACTGGCTGTACCAAGATCTCTCACCCGAGATAAGATCCCTCGGCCGCAAGGCAATCGAGGAAAAAGGCCTCGGCCCATACCTGAAGCCCGGCTCAAAACATGGATGGGAGCGGGGCGGAAACAACTGGAACCAGGTGTGCCACGCCGGAATGCTGGCCGGCGCTTTGGCGCTGGCTGAGGACAATCCCGAGAGAACGGCCCTCGTCGTTCGCCGCGCGGTGGATGGTCTGCCCTTTTCGATGAAGGTCTATGACCCCGACGGGAACTACCCGGAAGGCCCCTCCTATTGGCATTACGGCACAACCTTCAATGTGCTGGCAATCGCCATGATCGAGTCCGCCCTGGGCACAGACTTCGGCCTGAGCCGCATGCCCGGCTTCCTCAAGGCCGCAGATTTTCCCCTGCACACCACGGGACCGACCGGGCTGCCGTTCAATTTCAGTGACGCCGGTGCCGGAGAGCATTTCAATCCGGCCGCGTTCTGGTTCGCCTCCCGCACATCCAGCCCGCACCTCCTCTGGCTGCAGTGGGATCGACTGGCCAGGCAGGTCGCCGCTGTCCGCCACTCCAAGGGCAGGTCGTCCGTGGATCGTCTGTTCCCGCTGACTCTCGTATGGGCTGAAGCCGGCGCCAGACTCACGGAACCGACAGATAAATCGTGGATGGCCCGCGGAGAGAACCCACTGGCGGTTTTCCGAACTTCATGGTCCAATCCAAACGCCCTTTTCCTTGCAATCAAGGGAGGCACACCCTCGGCCAACCACGCGCATATGGATGTCGGATCGTTCGTTCTGGACGCCTTTGGAGAACGCTGGTCAATGGACCTGGGCGCACAGGGTTACAATGAGCTTGAGCAGCGCGGAATCCGCCTCTGGAACAAGGCCCAGGACTCGGACCGCTGGAAAATCTTCCGCTACCACAACCGCGCACACAGCACGTTGCTCGTCAATGACGATGAACAAACGGTCTCAGGCAGGGCTGACATCATTAGTTTCTCTCCAGGCCCCGAAAACGCGCATGCGGTCCTGGACATGAGCAAAATCTACAACGCCCACCTCTCCAGCGCAGTGCGCCGCTTCGCGTTTGCTCAGCGGGGAGTTACCGTCCGGGATGACGTTGTTACCGGCAAAGCGCCCGCAAAAATCCGTTGGGCAATCGTCACCCGCGCCACTCTAAAAACCAATGGCGACCGCGCCGGCACGCTCGAGCTCAATGGAAAGAGGCTTCCAATAAGTGTTCTATCCCCGGAAACCGCCACCCTCAAGGTCTGGCCCGCAACGGGTCCGCACGATTACGATGCCCCAAACCCTGGCGTGTCAATCGTCGGCTTCGAGGTTGTCTTGAAACCATTCTCGAACGGCACGCTCGAAGTCAGATTGGGCGAGTAGAATCATCTGTCCCCGGATTTTCCCCGGGTTCGAAATACGAATTTCCCCGGGTTGTGAAAACCTGCCCCAGAGGAGATTCTGTTCCCGGACTTGGGCGGGTGGTTGACCGAAGTCGCTTGAATTCGAAAGGTAGCAACTTCGACCCTCCGCCAGATGCGGCTCCGTGTGGAGCCGCTTTTTTTATACCGTCCAAAGTCGAACCGGCCGGATTGGGTGGCAATCCTCCCCAGGGTGCTGCTCGTGGGGTTTGATGGTTGCCCGGTGCTGGGAGGGAAGACTCGTTCCGCCGCGCGTGCACTCCAGGAATCAAATGCCACAGGGCGGATTGCGCAGCGGGGCCGGGCTCTCTATCCTGCCCGGATGATCGGATTGATCGATTATGGCGCCGGAAACCTGCGCAGCGTTCACAGAGCGCTGGTCAAGGTCGGCGCACAAGTCCAATTGATAACTGATCCCGAGGCGATGCCCGGCTGTGATGCCGTCGTTTTGCCAGGAGTCGGAGCTTTTGATGACTGCCTGAACGCGCTCGACAGGAGCCGCATGTTCGCCGCGTGCCGCGAGTTCATCGCCACCGGAAAGCCTTTTCTCGGCATTTGCGTTGGTTATCAAGCACTTTTCGAACGCAGCCATGAATTCAATAGCAAAGCCCCGGGCCTTGGCATCTTCAAGGGGGAGGTGGTTCGCTTCCCTGAAACGCAAGGTCTTAAAGTTCCTCAAATTGGATGGAATCAGATCGAAATCGTTCAGCCAGCCTGCCCTCTCTACAGGGGCCTGCCAAATCGCAGCTATGTCTATTTCGTCCACAGTTTCTTCCCCGTTCCAAAGGATCCATCCATCACGGCAACCTGCACGGATTACGGCTGCCGCTTCGCATCTTCAGTGTGGCGAGACAACGTGTATGCAACACAATTCCATCCGGAGAAGAGCCAGCAGGTCGGCCTCCGTCTCCTCACGAACTTCGTGGAACTGACCACCTGACGGGTTCCGGCGCAATACCATCTGAAATGAACCTGGCAGGCATGCAGCAGCGCCACTCGCGACAACCCCGCCGCCCGGCACTCTTCAGGTCGGTCTGCCGCCTCGCTGTCGCCTGCGTCTGGGCGCTTTCCTGCGTTCAACTCCGCGCCGCTGAACAAACTTTTCAGCCCGAAATCTTTCTGCCCGAAGACACAATCGCTTTTGTCACCACTCCCCAGGCGCCAAAGGCATTTGCCTTCCTTGGCCGCACGCCTTACGGAAGACTCTGGAACGATCCCCTGCTCAAGCCGTTCAGAGACAATTTTTGCAAAAAATTCGATCAGCATTTTCTCAAAACCTTCCGCGAAGAATTCGGCATCGGGGACCATGGCTGGAAAAGTCTCTTTAAAGACTCCGCCACCATTGCTCTGACTCAGGATGGGTGGGATGCAAAATCCACAAATCGGCCCGGTTGGATTGCCATCCTCGATAGTGGCCCCGGAACGACGAACCTCCAGGCACGGCTTGCAACGATGCGCAATCACTGGCAGCAGAAGAATGGCAAGCCGGCGCGTCATTGCACGATCGCCGGGCATCCATTCTCTGTATTCGAGATTTCCACCAACAGTGCGTTCCACCAGGTGGACCAGTTGCTGCCCGTGCAACTCGTATCCCAACAACTCATCACGGCCGCACCGACAAACAGCCACGGGGCGCGCAAAGAACTTTTTGTCGGCCAGGTCAACGCCCTCCTGATCGTCGGCACCTCCCAGATCGCTATTGACAAGGTTGTCACGCGCATTTCCGGCCGGGCCTCGCCCGTTCTCGCGGACCAACCCTCTTACAAGGTTTGCCACAATCACATTTTCACCAACGCCGTCTTCCGTATCTGGCTTAATCCAAAACCGCTTTTGGAGGGCTACCGCACCGCCGCACTGAAATCCACCCCCGCCAGCCCCGATGCGCTGGACCCGGCAAATCTCATTCAAAGCAGCGGTCTCACAGCGCTGAAATCAATCGGCTTTGCGGCCATCAATGCTACCAATGGTTGCAGGTTTGAGCTGCTGCTCAACGTCCCGGAAAACGAAAGGCAGGGCCTGCTAAGGCTCTTTGCCGGCAAGCCCGGCGACACCTCCGTGCCCGCATGGATTCCCCCGAATGCTGTCCGTTTTCAACGCTGGCGCATGGAGGGCTTGAACGCATGGAACACGTTTCAGGAAATGATGTCACAGATCTCTACGCAGTGGACCGGCACCACCGATTTCATCCTGAATACTGCAAATGAAGCCGCCCGCCTGAAGGAACCCGGCTTCGACGTGCGCTCAAACCTTCTCGGAAATCTCGGAGACGATTTCATAAAGTTCAGCAAGGTCCCGCGCCCCGGCGCCGCGAACCAGGAAGCAGGTCCGAGTCTTCTGGCCGTATCTTCCCGGCGCCCCGAACAAGTGGCTGCCGCTCTGCAGCGAATCCTCATATTCCTTTCTGCGGAAGCCGAAAACCCCGTTCAACGGGAGTTCCAGGGCCACAGGATTTACTCGGTGCCCCTGCCCCCGGTCCCCTTGCCGTTCGAGACCCTGCCGTCCGTCCCTCCCGGCCGCACGCTGCACTACACCGCAACAAGCAACTACGTAGCCATCTCTACGGATGCCGCCTTGATCGAAGAGTTTCTCCGTGGACCGGGAACCAACACGGCGGCACTCAAGAATCTGCCGGGATTGCGCGAAGCAGTGACAGTCGTCTCCAGACCCGCGACGAGCCTGTTTCTTTACGAAAACCAGTCCGCTCCGGTTCGTTCCTGGTACGAAGCGGAACGCTCCGCAAACACCTCGACCAACCAGCCCAGGTCCCTTGTCCCGGCCGCTCTCGGGTTGGCAAAACCCTCCACAGAACTTCAGCGCTTCTTCGAATTCTCGCTCCTGCCGCCATTCGATCAGGTCTCAAAGCACTTCTCCTTTTTCGTCCGTGCCAGCGAGCCATCCCCACACGGCATCCTTGTCCAATGGTTCATCCCCGATCCTCCGGCAGCCCCGAAATAACCTTCTGCGGCCTTTGCCCCAACCTGGAATCGCAACCTCTGCTCCGCCGATCTCCGCCAAGCGCCAGTTTCGCCCACCCAATTTCATTTCCGTGCAATGGCCGGAGCGCGTTCGAGTTTCTGCGCCCACATCGCTGCGCCAAAACAGGCTGCCGCGTCCGTTCCTTCAACGCCATCACTCGCCCGGCGTATCCGGCCGGGTAATCTGCAGCTTCTCCATCAGCTCGTAAAGTGTCGGCCTGCTGATGCCAAGTTCGTTCGCAACAGCGGTTATTTTGCCGGAATGCTTTCGCAGTCCCTGCAGGATGAGCTTTCGCTCTGCGTTTTCTCTTGCCTCCTTCAGTGTCACAGCTCCCGTCCCTTCCGCCTGTTCGGAAAGTTGCAGATCGCCTGCGCTCAACCGTTTCCCATCCGCCATGATCACCGCACTCCGAACGCGATTCTCAAGTTCACGCACATTGCCCGGCCACCCGTAACTACCGATCGCTCTTATCGCCGTCTTGTCGAAAACCAATCCTGTCTTCCCCGTCTCCGCAGCCGATCGCCTCAGAAACTCATGCGCCAGGAGGGCTGCATCCCCCTCCCTCTCCCGCAACGGCGGCATGGTGATCACCACCACCGCCAATCGAAAATAAAGATCCTCACGGAACTTTCCATCCGCCATGTTCTTCTTCAGATCCGCATTCGTGGCGGCAATCACGCGAGTGTCCACATCCACCGGGTGCCTGCCTCCCACACGCTCGATCCTCTGCTCCTGAAGGAATCGCAAAAGCTTCACCTGCAGCGACAACGGAATCTCCCCGATCTCATCCAGGAAAAGCGTCCCGCCACTGGCGGTCTCGATCCGGCCTTTCCGCTGGGCGTGCGCGCCGGTAAAGGCTCCCTTCTCATGCCCGAACAACTCGCTCTCCAGCAGCGTCTCCGGAATCGCGCTGCAGTTGATGGGAATAAAGGGCCCATCCTTGCGCGAGCTTCGCCGGTGGATTGCCAACGCGGCCCGCTCCTTGCCCGTCCCGCTTTCCCCAAGGACCAGGACCGGGGCGTCCGTCGTGGCAACTTTTCGGATCGAGTTGAAAACGCTCATGATCACCGGACTGCCCCCCAGCATTCCTTCAAAGCTCTCTCCTTCAAGCTGCCGCTGGAGTGTGCGGTACTCTCTCTCCAGTGCCGCAACTTCAAAGGTGCGTTTGAGGATGATTCTCAGCTCCTCAACATCCACCGGCTTCGAAAGAAAGTCGTAAGCTCCGGAGCCAATCGCCTGAAGCGCATTCGCCTTTTCCGACTGCCCGCTGACAATAATCACCTTTGCCTGTGGATCGCGCTGCTTCATTTCCGAGAGCGCCAGCATTCCCTCCTCGGGACAGGCGGGCCGCGGCGGAAGTCCCAGGTCCAGCAGCACCACAGGCGGCTTCTCGGCCTGAAACAGGGTCAGAGCGGCAGCGCCGTCCTCCGCAAGGTGGACTTCATAATCCCCGCTCAGCGCCCATTTGAGCTGGGTGCGGATTTCCTCGTCGTCATCTACGATCAACAGCTTATGTTTCATGCTTTCCAAAATCGGCTCGCCTTACGCGCGGTTCATCGGCAGCAAAACGCGAAAGGAGGTGCCCCTGCCCTCCTCGCTATCAACTTCGATCCTGCCCTTGTGCGCTTCAACAATCATCTTGCAGTGAAACATCCCGATCCCAATACCACGCTTCTTGGTGGTTTGAAACGGCCGGAACAGATTGTGTCGCATGAATTCCTGCGACATTCCGCAGCCGCTGTCGCTCACAGCCAGTACGGCCCATCCGTTGTCCACATGCGTCTCAATCCGCACCTGCCCGCCCGAGGGCATCGCCTCCAGTGAGTTGAGCATCAGGTTTGTCAACACTTTCTTAAACTGGACGGGATCCACACGCACTCTCGGCACGCTGCCCAGAACTTTGACAAACTCCACTCCCGCTGCGCCCTCCTGCTCCTTCAAGGCCTCCAGCACAAGCTCGTTCAAGTCGCATTCCACAGGCACGATCGCAAGCTCCTGCCGAAGCGCATTCAGACGGCTGATGATGTCGTTCACATGTTCCACAGTCCTCGAAATCCCCCGCAGCGCGTCCTCGCGAAAGGCGGGGTCATTGTAATGCACCGGCAGATTCTTCAACATCAGGGAAAGGGTCGAAGCGGTGTTCTTTAAATCGTGAACGAAAAAAGCCGACATCGCCTGGAATGCTTCCAGTTGCTTCGCCTGTGCGAGTTCCTGTGACAGTTTGATGTTCAATAGACTCCCGGCCACATGGCCCGAGAGGGACTTCAGCAAGTCCATGTCCTGAAGGCCGAAAGGCACTCCTCCCACCCTGTCCCCCATGGCCAGTATTCCCAGCAACTCGCCCGAAGCATTGATGGGAACACAGACGCGATTGCCGCCTTTGTGGAATTGGTCCGGATGGATCCGCCTCAACGCTGCCGCCCACGCCTCAGTGGATTTCTCAATGTCTGCGGGGTCCGGGTGCGCTCCCAAATATGTCATGAGTTCCTTTGCCTCACCAGGCTCAAGCCTCAGCGTTGCTGCCCCTCCCTCCAGCAAAAATGTGGATGCCTCCAGAACGAGATTCGCGCGGCGGCTATCCACCAGCCATATCGAAACCGACAGCGCCTCGAAAATCTCGGATGAAAGCTTCGAAACGGCGGAGCACAGTCCGGACTGATCCACACAGTGCGCCGTAGCCTGGGTCACCTTCTCCCACACCGCCCTGTAATCATGCACAGGCCGTTGAAAATGACGGCTGACAAGCTGCCTCGTGTACAATCGTACCCGGTCGGATAGCAGCACTGTCGCCAGCAGAATCAGGCACACCAACACCACAAACGCCTTCAATGCAAACGAACTGTCACCCCCAAGCCAGGTAACCACCTTCGCCAAAATGCCCACCGCAAACAGGTAAAGGCCCGCCACCAGGATCGTGAGGGAGTGAGTGATCACCGCCTGCGATGGATATACGGTAACTTCAAAATTACCCGCCCTGAACAGGGAACGCAGGAGTATCAGACAGCTAAGCCCAAGCGCGGCGTCATCTGCTGTCTGCCATGAAATGTCTGTGCCGTGGAAAAGCAGCGCCTGGCTGCTGGTATAAGCCCGGACGACAAACAACACGCCAAGGCCAATCACCATATACTTGATGCGCCACCGCATCGTGCCCACCGCCGCCCGGAAAGTCCGCTCGAGGTTTAATAGAACGATAACAAAGGACACCAGCAGAATCACCTGCAGCGCCGTGCCCCCAGAGCCCAACCGGATCGCCCAGCCGGCATCGGTGCGCACGATCTCCCTGACAAGATGGTTTCCAAAAACCCCCACGATCACCACAGGCAAAAACGCTCCCGCCAGAAGCATGACGCGCTGCTTCCACAATTGTTCCGTCGCCGCCCCGCGCGCATAAACAAGACTGAATGCGACCCACACCACCGGAATGAACGATTGGGCCGCAAAGGTGCACTTCACCCAGAACAGGGTTTGATCCACCAGCAGCGAGTCGCCGGCCAGCGCACCGCTCATGCTCTCGGCCCCCAGGACCAGCAAGCCGGCGCTAAAAAGGTAATGCGCAATGGACCGCCTTGCCCCAAATGCCACAAGCAGTGCAATCACGGACGCAATCAGTGCGCCGAAAACCCCAATGAAAAAAGCCACACTCACGAATTCTCGCTTTTCATGCCCGGTCGATTCTCCGGCAGCATAAGGGCATCAAAGCACATTCCTCAATAGCAAAGCCTCCACTCCCACCAAACAAAAAAGCGGAGGATTGCTCCCCCGCTTTCTGAAATAAATGACAACTCTTACTACTTCTTGGCGCCGAGGATCGCATCCTTCGCCGCTTTAGCCACGCGGAACTTCACAACGCGCTTCGCAGCGATCTTGATCGTCTCGCCAGTGGCGGGATTCCGGCCCATGCGGGCCTTGCGATTCACCAGGACGAGCTTGCCCAGCCCCGGGATCGTGAAAGTATTCTTTGCGTTTTTGTAAGCCAGGCTCACAAGAGCTTCGATCGTTTGGGTCGCTTGCTTCTTGGTGATCCCTACCGTCTCCGCCACTTCGGCGGCGATTTGTGATTTGGTCAGTGCTTTTGCCATATGTGGGGTCAATGGGTAGTGTGCTTCCGCTCCGGACGCAAGCAGATTTTCTCAGAATTTTCGTTCATTTTACCCTTCTTTTTCCTAGCTTTTTCTCGTGGAATCGATGCCACTCTGCCTCTCCTGCGGCTTGTGCTGCGACGGAACGCTCTTCGCCGACGTAAAACTCACTTCGGCAGACGCAGCACGCCTCGCACAACCGCCCGGATCCGTCGTCCGCGGCAGAAAATACAGCCTCCGGCTGCCACAGCCCTGTTTTGGCTGGATTCACAGCAAGTGCAACATCTACCACTCCAGACCCGACCATTGCAGAAGGTTCGATTGCGACCTGCTCTCCAGGGTTGAAACGCGCGACATCTCCAGCGATTGCGCCCTCCAGATCATTCAGCAATGTCGGAGCAAAGCCGACCAGGTCCGGGACCTGCTCCGCGCTCTCGGCAATGCCAGCGAGCGCACGCCGCTAACCCAGCGATTCCGGCAAGTGACCCGCACACTCGAAAACGAAAAACCCGATCGCCGCACCCGGGCAACTTATGGAGATCTGTCCGTCGCCATGCACGAACTGCACTGCCTGCTCGCCGATAATATCTACCCCGTCTGAAGTCCCCGCCACCCCCAATCAGCCACCCGCAGCTTGCAACTCCTCCGGCATCGCCGTATCCATACTGCAAATGAGCGGACGCCTCTTCGACGCACACAATCATTTACAGGATGAGCGCCTGGGACCCGACAGGGAAACACTCATCGCCGCCTCAAGGGCCGAAGCGATCTCCGCTATGGTGGTCAATGGATCCTGTGAGGCGGACTGGCCATCTGTCTTCGAGCTTTCCCGGCGCTTCCCCGAGGTCATTCCTTCCTTCGGGTACCATCCCTGGTACGTGCGCGAACGCACACCGAAATGGCAACACCGCCTCAACGAATTCCTCGATCAGGCACCCTCAGCTCTCGGGGAAATCGGACTCGACCGATGGATCAAGCATCCCGATATCGCAGCCCAGGAAGACGTCTTCGTAACTCAACTGCGCATGGCGGCTCATAGGGAAATCCCGGTCAGCATCCATTGCCTCCAGGCATGGGGCCGACTCCACGATCTCCTGAACAACAATCCCAGGCCCGCCTGCGGCTTCGTCTTGCATTCGTTCGGTGGACCCGAGGAAATGGCGCCCGCTCTCGCAAAACTCGGCGCTTATTTCTCGTTGCCGGGTTACTTCGCGCACGAACGCAAAGCGCGGCAAAGAGACACCTTCCGAAAAGTTCCCCTGGACCGGCTCCTGATCGAAACGGATGCCCCGGACCAGAATCTGCCGCCGGATCGGGTGAGGCATCCCTTGCCAAATGGACCTGACGGGAAGCCAATGAATCATCCGGCAAACCTCAGGTCTGTTTACGAATTCGCCTCCGAATTGCTGGACATCCCGCTACAGGAGTTGATCAACTTAATCGAACAGAATTTCCTGAGGCTCTTTGGCAGATTCGTTCGGACGCCGTAATCGTCCGGACGGCGCCACGCCGGTTATACCGCCCCACCCCAGCCAGCACCGCCAGTCCCTGCTATTGCCCGCACGACTCGCGACGCCGCCACAAGCCCGAATGCGCCCGTGACAAAGCTGACCGTCCCATATCCCTTCTTGCGCCCGGCCCGCGCCCCGCCGCCCTTCGCCCCTGACCCCTCGCCACATTCGCCCTCTTCGCTCCCGACCAATACGCAGGCCTCGCGCGAAAAAACGCATTCTATCCCGAACGGCGCATCGCCTCTCGAAAATCCATGCGCTCGACGCAGTGTGCGCCGCACTTCCTGCAGCAAACCACAGTGCGAGGATGTCGCCAGATCGGCCACTTCGATCTGCGTGGGATCTGTTCTGCCCCCGGCTCCGCCCGTAACCACAACCCGCTTGCCCCGCTCGCGGCAACTGGCGATCAGCAGGGCCTTCGAACTCACGGAGTCAATCGCATCCACTACAAAATCAAAAGTTCCCCCTAAAACCCCTCCCACATTGGTTTCGTTGATGAACGTCTGAACCGGGTGCACCCTGCATTCGGGATTGATCTCGCGAACCCGCTCCGCCATCACCTCCGCCTTTCCACGCCCAAGATTTGCCTCAAGCGCGGGCAACTGCCTGTTCACGTTGCTCATGCACACGTTATCCACATCCACCAGCGTCATTTCCCCAATCCCGCAACGGGCCAGCGCTTCCACAGCCCACGAACCAACCCCTCCCAATCCCACAACGCACACGTGCGCCCGCCGCAGCCGCTGCAGACCGCTCTGCCCGTATAGCCGCGCGACGCCGCCAAACCGTTGCCCGTGCAAATTCATCCCCAAATCTTTAATGAGACCCGGCTCAAAAGCCAAGACCCTAAAGCCCCCTAAAGCCACAGACAAACAGGGGAAAGCGGCAGTCGCTCAACCCCGACGGGCAACGCCATGCGATCGTCGAGCGTCTGCGAATGCCACTTTACATCGGCCCCGCAGCAAACCAACATTGCACGGACTCTTATGAAAAAACGCTCCGCCCCGCTGCTGCCGGTTTCCATGCTGCTCGCCTGCATCACCACAGGTGAACCTGCCCTCGCCGCCACCCATCAGCCAAACATTGTCATCGTTTACGCAGACGATATTGGTTACGGCGATTTTGGCTGTTACGGCGGCACAGGAGCCCCCACACCAAACATTGACCGCCTCGCTGCTTCCGGCCTCCGGCTCACCAGCGCCTACGCGTCATCCGCCACATGCACCCCGTCCCGCTACTCCCTGCTGACGGGCGAATACGCCTTCAGAAAACCGGGCACAGGCATCCTCCCCGGCGACGCCGCCATGATCATCGAACCCGGCAGGGCCACCCTGCCATCCCTGCTCCAAAAAGCCGGCTACCGCACCGCGGCAATCGGCAAATGGCATCTCGGGCTCGGCACAGCAAACCAGAAACTGGACTGGAACGGCGATATCAAACCCAGCCCCCTCGATATCGGGTTCGATTACTCCTTCATCATGGCCGCCACCGGAGACCGCGTCCCATGCGTGTTCGTCGAGAATCGCCGCGTCGTCGGTCTGGACCAGGGCGATCCCATCGAAGTCGATTACGCCAATCCCTTTCCCGGAGAGCCCACAGGCGTCAGCATCCGCGAAACGCTTAAAATGGATTGGAGCCATGGCCACAATATGGCCGTCGTAAATGGCATCGGACGGATCGGCTATATGAAAGGCGGCAAAGCGGCCCTTTGGAAGGATGAAGACATGGCCGATACCTTCACCGCCAGGGCCATCCAGTTCATCGAACGCGAAAAGCAGAAGCCCTTCTTTGTCTATCTTGCCCTCCACGACGTCCACGTCCCCAGGATCCCTCACCCGCGCTTCATCGGCAAAAGCAGCATGGGGCCAAGGGGCGATGCGCTTGTCCAATTCGATGCCTGCATCGGCGCTGTCCGATCAAAGCTCGACGCCTTGAATCTCCTCGATAACACTCTCCTCATCATCACCAGCGACAATGGCCCTGTCCTGGACGACGGCTACAAGGATTTCGCAAACGAGAAGCTCGGCTCACACAAGCCCGCAGGCCCGTTCCGGGGTGGCAAATACAGCCTCCTCGAAGCCGGCACCCGCATGCCCTGCATCGTCCATTGGCCCGCGCGCGTCAAACCCGGCGTCAGCCACGCAATGATCTCACAAGTGGACTTCCCGATCTCCCTGGCAGCCATCGCCGGATTGAAAACCAGGCCCTCAACAATGCCAGACAGCCAGGACCAATCCAATGCGCTCCTCGGCCGCGACTCGAAAGGACGTGACCACGTGCTGCAACACGCCAGCGGACGCGTTGCTCTCCGGCGCGGCGATTGGAAATTCATCCCCCCGGGCCGCATCCAGGAACAACTCGGCCCCTGGAGCCGGTTCGAAATTCCCGAACCCGGCTGGCTGTTCAACCTGGCAAAAGACCCGGGTGAGACAACCAATGTCGCCGCAGAAAACCCGGATGTCCTGAAATCCATGCGCACTCAGCTTGACGCCCTGGACGGCAACAACATCGCGCCCGGAAAGGCCCGGAAGAAGAAATCATGACGATCTGAACAGCAACGCCGCCGCCCGGGTGAATCCAGCCCATCCGGGTCCAGGCAATGCATCAGGCATTCGCACCATGGTATGACTGCTGATCTCATTCGCCGTTGGCTGCCCGTGCTGCTCTGCTTCCTTGTTCCTGCACTCGCGCGCGCCAATCCATTCATTCTAAACCCTTCGTCGGCCCTCGCTTTCGCAGTCGTCGCCTTCATGGCTCTGATCGTTGAAGCTGGCATCGTCTCCTCCCTGCTGGCATTCGCGGGCCTCAATCCGCTGAAACTTTTCCTCTCCTTCTGGGTGATCAACACAGCCGTTTTTCTATTTCTATTCTGGCCGTTGCAAAGCCGCCTGCCCCTCCCCGCCCTGGAAGCCGCTGTGGTGCTCGCAGATGCCTGCGGCATCATGCTCCTGGCGCAAGTGCCCGCCTTTCAGGGAGAAACCTATTCCAGACTTCGCTGGCCGGTTGCGGGCATCATAGCCCTCCTCGGAAACGCCTCCTCATTCTTTATCGGTATCATGGCCAGCGGAGAACCGTGGAAAGTCCACGACACGGGCGAGTAACTCAATCAGTGGCGGAAGGGGTGGGATTCGAACCCACGGATGGATTACTCCATCGCCTGATTTCGAGTCAGGTGCCTTTAACCACTCAGCCACCCTTCCACTCGTTTATTCACAACAACTTACATCTTACATGATGCCCCAGGCGAATCGTATTTTGCCCGAATTCATGCCGGCGGCAAGCTGATTCGCCCGGACAACCGGAAAACCAAGGCATTGTCAAAGAAGTCAGCGGCGCATAGCGCGACAGGGTCTTCTGCGCAAAAAAGCTGCTCGATTTTCTGGAGGCACCAGCGCGGCTGACACCTGCCGGGAAGTTTTAATATCAAAGTATCCATCCTCGAAGAGGGGGAAAGGTCCAGAGGACCGCAAACGTTTGAGAGCTAAGGGCTCTCTGGAACCACCTCTTAAACACATTCCTACGGTCCAGCAGACCGGCACAAGAGCGCAAATTGCCGGTCCTGACGGACGCGAGCCGAACTCACAGTCTCCGTCGCGTGGATTGCACTCAGATTATAGACGAGAACCCGCGAGCACTTACCACATCTCCTCTCGAAGGCCCGAGCACCTTCAAACTCAGACCGATAATCAATGCTCCAAATTTGAATATTACAAAAACATCGACCGACACCTTTTCGCCCACAGCTCATCCGGGCAGTTCCCAGACCGCAACTATCTTGCCTTTTTCAGGCGATAGAATTTCCGAGGATCTGTGGTCCAGTCGGTGACCGCTTTTTGATTCCCGATAACAACAGCCGGGTAGGGAAATGGCTGCCAATCGCTCGGGCCGAAGATGTTGGTTGTGCTTTCGAGGTTAAATCCGGCGCCGACTCCCGCAAACCAGGAGATCTGGTTGTAGCCCTGCATGGGGGTGATCTTCAAAAACGGAGGAGTTTGGTTCAGCGTGATCGCTACGTATCCGTTGTTCATGCACGCGAAAGCAGCATCCGGCAGCCCATTCTTGTCAAAATCGTCGGCGGCAATTGTCCCCTGAAGGTTTGCGCCGGAAGCGACCGGCATGATTGACCCAACCGTGAAGAAGCCGTCGCCATGACCCATCAGTACACAAGCGGCCGTCGCGCCGCGAACGAAAAGATCCGTGTTTTCATCGCCGTTGAAATCTCCTGTCGCGAGGCTG
>ERZ1645192.1321-NODE-1321-length-20713-cov-21.134863_pt1 | contig 20713 bp, 18 predicted proteins | sample MGYA00575354_ERZ1645192 | MGnify/ENA primary metagenome ERZ1645192 (study PRJEB40844, sample SAMN11349763) | freshwater sediment metagenome | isolation source: river sediment | host: Sediment | place: India: Faizupur Khadar , New Delhi | collected 2017-02-21 ... | reverse complement strand
TTTTGAGCCTCTTGTCGGATTCGAACCAACGACCCCGAGATTACAAATCACGTGCTCTGGCCAGCTGAGCTAAAGAGGCAAGTGGGTAAGCCCCCTGCATCGCACCGCTACAACCTAATACCCTTGCTGCGGTCAAGCCCTGGGGGAGTTCAAAGGGAGCTGGTCGTGCAGGACTTACCCGGGCACAAAAGTACTACATTTCGTCGATATGACAAAATATTCATCTGTATTTATTTATTAAAATGTCCTTGCAGCGCATCATTGAGTGTTTTTGAAATTTTTCCGGTTCTGAATAATATTCATTACCTTTGATTGCTAAACGAATCCCGATGGACAAAGCAACACTTCATTTCATACTCGAGCATGCAAATAGCGATGTTCATTCACTAATGCTTCAGGCTGCTAAATTTCCCGAAGTGGATATGCCGTTGGCTGTGAGGCAAATCACGGGTATGCAGAAGGTAAAAAACAAGATTCCCACCTTTTACGCCTGTAAAAACTTACTGTATCCTGTGAAGTTATCGCTTGAACAATCGTCGTCCGAAATAACCGCGAAACACAAATCAGCACTCTGCGAAGGGAACGTACTGGCGGATCTTACAGGGGGCTTCGGAGTAGATGCGTATTTTTTTTCCTTCCGGTTTGATAATATAATTTATGTTGAGAAAGATCCGGAACTTTGCAGGCTTGCTGAACATAATTTCAAAGCCCTGAACAGAAAAAACATCACGGTGATAAACGATACGGCTGAGAATTTTCTGAAGAAAACAGACAGTGTTTCCTGGATTTTCCTGGATCCGGCGCGCAGGACCGAATCCGGAAAAAAAGCGGTGCTCCTCTCCGACTGCGAACCCAACACGGTTAATCTGGCCGATGAACTGCTATCCAAAACCGGGCATGTGATGGTTAAACTCTCACCGATGATTGATATTTCTGTTTTGTGCAGGGAATTGAGCAATATCACTGAAATACAAATAGTTGCAGTAGAAAACGAATGCAAGGAAGTCATAGCAATACTTACTGATAAAGCATCGGATGCCATCAGCATCAAAACAATTCATTTTCCAAATTCAAAGCCTGCTGAGACACTGGATTTTGATTTGAATGATGAACATAATGCGGTTGTACGGTATGCTGATGAAGTTAAAACGTATCTTTACGAGCCCAATGCTGCAGTATTGAAAAGCGGTGCATTCAAACTCACCGGTGAGCGCTTCGGAATAGATAAATTGCATATTAACAGCCATTTATACACATCGGATCGTATGGATTCCGATTTTCCGGGCAGGATTTTCCTCGTTGAGAAGGTTTATGATTTCAGTAAAAACTCTCTGAAAGAATTGCAGGCAGAAGTTAAAAAGTCGAATATCACGGTGCGAAATTTTCCGGTGTCGGTAAATGAATTACGTAAAAAACTGAAAATCAGTGAAGGTGGAGATATTTATTTATTTGCCACTACCCTGAAAGATGGAAAAAAGGTATTGATCTGTTGCCGAAAAGCAAAATAAAAAGAGCAGAAATTCCGCAATGAAATGCTGCTCTTCTTATTTCAGATAACTTGAGAGGCTGTTTTCAGTTACTTCTTACCATTTTGCCGAAAATATTCGGGGATTCACGTTAATAGACATAAATGCCCAGTCCTGCCACTTTTTATGATCTCCCCCTTTTACATAATCCATCGTTTTAGTGCCCAGAAAGGCTGAATATCCGCAGGTGAGTTTTACATCTTTGAGTAAAGTATAGTCAAATTGCAGGTCGATTTCCGAGCCCAGGCCTTTTTTGAGTTTCTCTCCCATCATTTCGTATGCATCACTCGCGATGGAGAAATGATGATAATTAAGTCCTAAAGCTGTTTTTGGCGATATTTTGATTGATGTTCCGAGGTACTTGTCCCAGATTCCCACATTCATGCCGGTTCTGTAGGGCGCATCAATAAATAAATCCATCACGCCGTAAAATCCGTGATTTCCGGCATAAAGGGTATTGAATGCATTGTAAGAGTCATTTGCATCGGGCGAACCATATTCCTCGCCACTCAGCAGGTCGGTTCCGGCAGTTAATTTAAGCTGTTTGGTTGCATCGTATTCAGCCTTCAACGACAACAAATAGGCGGAAATATTCATATCGTTTTTAGTTTTTCCGCTCTGGTAGTAGCCAATTCCGTGTAAACGAAGATTTTTCAACGGATTGTAAATCAGATTCGTACCCATGGTTTGGATATTAGCAAGTTTTGATTCGTTCTTCAACGGTTGTCCGTTTTCTAATCCTACGTTGATAAAAATAAACGAAGGATTGAAGTTTTTCCATCCATTGTATTGATAGTAAAGCGTTTGCAATGTTTTGTAAGGCACTCCGTAAGCATAATAATAACTTCCTCCGCTGTTTTTCTCCGCATCCTGATTATATGCAAGCACAAAATCGAGCTGGTGCATAATGGTCTGATAACCCAGTTTCAGCGCATCATGTGAGCGGGCTGCCTGATTCCAGTCGGCAACCGACAGCAGTCGTCCATCGTTGTAATGCAGCACCTGACGGCCGAATTTCATAAAGAAACCGTTCCGGCTCTTCAGTTGCGCCCATGCTTCGTTTACTACCGTATTGCTTTTGTTCGTGTTCGAAATGGGATACTCGCCCCACACACTTACATTTTGCAGACTAAGTCCTGCCGAGAGTCCTTCGCGCTGATATTCAAGCGATAAACGTGCACGTTGATTGATAAATCCGGCTGATTTATCATCTTTGTTCAGCGGTGTTTTGTAGCCATTGCGGTATTCGGCCCGTGGGCGCACCTGGATGCCAACACTGATTTGATTTGCTTTATCATTTTCCTGAGCAAACGAACTCCAACCGGATACTGAAATCAAGACAGAGAAGAATAAGAATAATTTTAACTTCATAATAATAAGAATTTAATGATTTCTTACAGCATAATTAAAATGCAAAATTAAGATAAAATCAGGAATATTGACTAAAACGGAACATGAAACAGCCATGCCAGTTTATTTTTGACACACAACTTGTCCCGAAGTATTTCGGGAAGGGAATGATTGTATGGCGTGTTCTCCCGATAAGTCGGGACAAGCTATCTGACAATAATTAAAAAAAACATAAACAGATGAATAAAATGTATCCATTTCCTATGTGTATGATTTTTCAATCCAAACTATACGTATGCACGCTCACTCCCTGTGCCGAAGGCAGGTAGTTAATGCCGTACCAGCACACCTGCAACAATACAAACGAAAGGATAAGAACAACAAGTGCATTTCTGAGATTTTTCGGCTTATGATTCCGATAATGTGTGTAGATAAGATAGCCCAGCCAGGTGGCGGCTGCCCACGTCTCTTTCGGATCCCAGCTCCAGTAATGTCCCCAGGCATCTTTGGCCCAAACCGCTCCAATCAGCATGCCGATGGTGAGAAAAGCAGTTCCCACATATACCAGATTATCAATTAAGTGCATGACACTCTCGGAGATACTTTTATCATTTTTCCGAATCAGAAAATACAATCCGATAACAGTGGCAGCTCCTAATACTGCGTATGAAAACATATAAATGATCACATGCGGTGCAAACCATGGACTCTGCAAAGCCGGCATCAGCGTTTTATTGTGGATTTCGGGCTTGAAAATATTGATGAGTATAAACACAAAAGCCAGGATGGTGCTGAACGAAAGAATCCATTTATACTTCCAACGCAGATAAGTCATCAGTCCGGCCACCGGAAGGAAAAACGAATACCAAAGCCGGGTTTCGCCCATGGTGCGCAGGGGTGGTCGCTCCAGCGAAATCCATATACCGGCAATGTAAGCAGCAAAGACCAGAATGCCGGTAATGGTTAATGTCAATGCCAGCTTCCTCTTATCACGAAATGCAAAATAAGCTCCTGCAGCCCATAAAATTACAGATGGAATGGCAAAATAAATGAATGTTTCCCAGGTCATTTTTTCTTCTTATTGTATTTTTTTTTAACAATGCTACAATTAATCGTTTTCTCCTTTATTTTCATAAGCCGTTTTGCCGGTTACAAACAAGCCGATTGCTCCTGAAATCATTAAAATAATTCCTGCATACACCCATCCAATCCACGGATCTTTCACCAGTTCAAACTTGCTGATATTACTCCACTTACCCATTCGCTCATCGTAGCTGATCTGGTAAATTTTCCATCCGTTCACTTTGAGGGGTTTATTCACTTCGATAACCGAATGGATGTTTTTACCGTCTTTGGTAAACACATTCACATCCGAAGCAAATCGTTTCGGTTCGCGGTCGGGCATAACTATGCTCACTTTTTCGTCCAGTTTCAATGCATGATACGGGAAAAGAAAACTACCACTGCTTACCCAGCCTGCTGCCTGTTTTCCCGATTTTCGGTTTGCGGCTGTCACATACACGGCAGCTGCGGCACCTTCTGAGTGAAATTCCACAAAGTGAACACTGTCACGTCCTACCACAGGAGCGGCATTTTCGAGAACATTTGATATTGAAACATCCCAATCAAGCAACGAACCTGCCGTTGGCGCTTTTTCAATCAACAAGGTCACAGGTTGTTTTTCGGGGAGTGTTTTTCCTGAATGATTGTCGATAAGCATCAGTTTTGGCGGATATTCGTCGATGGTAAAATCATTCAGTTCGATAGCCAGATCCATTTCAATGATTTTTCCTGAGTCTTCAGTAGCGCGCCATTCCGGATTTTCACTCCCAACCACCATTTGGTAGCGATGCATATCAGCATTGCCCAAAACAGCTGCGAAAAGCGTAATGAACAAACCCAAATGATTGAGCAGGAATGGAATATCCTTTTTCCACCTGAAATGCTTCAACCGGCGAAGTGTAACTAATGCCAGCACGCTCATCATATAAATGAAAACAAGCACAAACGACCAGGAGGAAAGCATATTTTTGAAACCCAACACTCCCAAAATCCCGGAATTGTCATGCACGCCCGATTGGCGTGTAAGCCCCATTATCAGTACCAGAAGCAAAAATGCCGATATGGATGTTATACTGGCAGTCATACCTGATAACCAACGTATTGAGGTGTTTTTGTTTGATATGAAAGATAAAACAACAATGAATATTATATACAAACCGCCTAAAAACACATTTACCGGAAACTGTAAAAAGTCCGTATTCACAGCACCTGTCGTCAATTGGAGCAAGATGCCGGTAAGAACCAATCCGGCGCTTATTGTAAAACCTTCTTTATATCCCCAGGGATGTTTCCACATAAAAAATCTTTTTTTAAAAAACTCTGCCAAAGTTATAAAAACCCTGGCAGAATATCTGTAATTAGCTATTTAACCAACATACCCAAAAAACCAATAACTAATTGGCAGCAACAATCTTATTTTCCGATTTTGCCTTTTGGAGCCATTGGGGAACAATTTCTTTCATGAATTTATCTTTTGCCTGATGTTCGGCATTCATATCCAGTCCGATGTATTTCTGGGCTTTGGCTTTCGTGGAAATGTCGGGCATAGGCACATCACCGTTGAAGCCGAGTTTTGCCAGAATTTTTGCATTTGCCAGCCGTGCCTGTAATGCCCTGTCCACTCCATGACTCAACATCCGCTGAACTTCCTGGGGTGCATGGAATGATGCTCCGTGTGATGCCACACTGAAATCCCAGCGCCATTGTGCCTGACGAATCAAAGCCAGAACAGGTTTCATTTGAGCTTCGGTAGCACCTTTTTCCCAGGCAAATTTTGCTTCGATATGTGCTTTTGCCAGTTCTTCTTCGAGCCTTCCACGCGTTTCGAATACCTTTTCCTGACGTTCATACACATTATTGCGCAGTGTTTCTTCGCTTTCGCGGTGGCAAACCAGGCAGGTGCGATCTATTTTGGCCAACGGACTTTGAATGTGATGATCGCTGAATTTTACTCCTCCTTCGCTCTTGTATGGCATGTGGCAATCGGCACAGGCTACACCGCGTTGTCCGTGAATTCCCAGTTGAGCTATTTCATAATCCGGATGCTGAGCTTTCAGAATGGGTGCTTTACTCAATGCGTGAACATAATCCGTAAATTCGGCTTCGTCATAGTACTTTTCCATGTCTTCTACCGTCATGCCCTTATCCCAGGGGAAAGTGAGGTATTTTCCCTCACCTTTGAAATAATATTCAACGTGGCACTGTGCACAAACCAGCGAACGCATTTCCTGATGAGTGGCTTTTGTAATGTCTTTCCCCTGCCGCTCGAATGCTTCCCGCAAAGCAGGCCTGCTTATCTGAAGGTTCATATTTTCGGGTTCATGGCAGTCGGCACAACCAATCGGATTCACTATTTCGGCTCCCAAAGCACCCCATTTTCTGTGATAAAAAGAATCAACACCCAGAATGCCCATCATCCGGGGTACATCCGGACTTTTGCAGGTCCAGCAGGTAGCGGGCTGAGGACCGTCTTTATCGGTCATGGGTGCACCTGTGCGGAGCGTGCGGGTAACATCTTCCACTGCATGCATGTGTCCTCGCGGTGTGGTATAATCTTTTGAAAAAGCATATCCTGCCCAGAGTATCACCATATTCGGTCGCTCGGCGAGTACATCTACTGCCTGGCTGCTGTTATGCTTACTCCTGAAAGTAGTATCGGCTGTTTGTTTCCAGGTTTGATACTCACGGGGATAATTATTGGCAAAAACTTCATTTCTGCTTTCCAAACCGATTATCTCTGTTTTTTTATTGTTAAAAACACTGGCTATTTCAGCACGTCTGTTGAGTATGGACGATGCCAGCATTCCTAAACCAAAAACAACGAGCATGGCTGCAATGAATAGCAGCCAACCTTGCCAGGATTTTAATTTCTTTTCCATAGTTGAGCCCTCCTGTTTCCCTTAAGAGAAAATTTTAAGTGCAATTAATTTTGTAATTTGTGTTTTTCAATTATTTATTTGCTTTTTTTTATAAAAATCATCGAAGTGCTTGTTTAGTAAACTATTCTGTTCAAATCTGAAATTCGTGGTTGGTCATTATTTCTCTTTTATCACCTTTTTCAACCATTCAGGAACTTCAGATGTCGGGTAAGGCACCAGTGCATTTGGAGTGGAAGACAGACTGTTTTTACCTCCGTGGGGTACGTCCCGGTGACAATCCCAACAGGCCTTTCCATTGCTTTTTTCGATCATTTTGAAGGTTTGAGTGCCTGTTTTTACAAATTCTGTATTGAGCTGAGTATGACAGCGGATGCAATTTTCCATGATTACAGCCTGACTTCCCGAAATGGCTTGCGGAACCTGCGGCTCCAAACCGAGTGTAAAGACCGTAGAATGTCGGAGGCCATCCATGGCATGAAAGTAATACTCGCGGAATACATTGTCATGAGGAACGTGACAGTCGTTGCAAACGGTATTGCGTGCATGCGAACTGTGATTCCAGGTGGCATAGAACGGGCCCATGATGTGGCAGTTGACACAGGTTTCCGGTTCGTTGGAAACGTAGCTCCAGGCGCGCGATGCATACACGGTGAAAATACCCAATCCGCAAATAACACCCAACATGATGATGGCAAAAATTTTCCATCCTCTTGTTGGTAATATCCTGTTTATGAAATGTTTGAGGTTCATAATTGTGATATTTTTTTACTTCAGAAGAAGTCCGTAATGTGAATTAGTATTAATAAACATTCAAAGATAGAAAATATTCTTAATTAAAAGAGATTTAAATGTTTTTTTATTCAAAAAAATAAAAAAATTAGAATTGTTCTAAACAATAAATACCTCCCGATTTCAGGGAGGTATTTATTGTTGAAATTAGTTTATCCTATTTCTTTTATTCACCTATTCTGCTTACTTCTCCATTTTTAATCCGTTCTTCTACCATGGCATCGAGCACTGCTATGGCGGTCATATTCACAATGCTGCGCACCGAGCTTTCTACATCCAGAATATGCACCGGCTTGTTAAGACCCATCTGGATAGGACCGATTGTTTCAGCCAGACCCATTTCGAGCATCATTTTCTGCACCATATTTGCCGAATTCAGATTTGGAAAAATGAGCGTATTCACATTTTTTCCTTTCAAACGGGAGAATGGATATTTTGTATCACGAAGCTCTTTGTTCAGTGCAAAATTGACCTGCATTTCACCATCAACAATCATATCGGGATAGTTTTCGTGCAGTTTTTTCACTACTCCGTGCATGGCAGCCGGGCTTCCGTCTTTATCGGAACCAAAATTTGAATACGATAACAGGGCTATTACCGGTTCGTGAGCAAAAAATTTCACGGTATCGTAGGTCAGTTTTGCGACATCAAATATCGTTTCGGGCGACGGATGACGGTTGAATAACGTATCGGCCAGGAAGAATGTACCTTTCTTGGTGTTCATGATGTGCATGGCTCCAATATTGTTCAACCCCGGACGAATTCCGATTACTGTCTTTGCCGCTTTAATGGAGTCTTCGTATTTGGTGATGATACCTGTGATGAGCGCATCGGCTTCGCCTGTTTCTACCATCATCATACCGAAGTAGTTACGCTCGTACATCTTTTCGTAAGCTTCCTCAAAGGTCATTCCTTCACGATGCCGTTTTTCGGCCAGTTTTTTAGCATATCGGATTCTTCTGGATTCTTCCCGGTCGTGTCTTAAATTAACTATTTCAATTCCTGTGAGGTCAATTCCGTTTTCGGCAGCTACATTTGCCAGTTTTTCTTCATTCCCGAGGAGCACCGGATAGCAAATACCTTCTGACAGAGCCAGTTCGGCAGCTTTCAGCATGTTAATGTGAAGAGACTCTGAGAATACAACCCGCTTGGGATGCTGTCTGGCGGTATCATAGAAATGACGCAACATCTTGTGATCCAACCCCATAATATGATGTAGTTTATGGTCGTATGCTTCCCAGTCGGTAATTATATTGGCTGCCACACCCGATTCGATGGCAGCTTTGGCTACTGCCGGAGCCACTGTGGTGAGTAAACGTGGGTCAAGGGGTTTCGGAATGATATACTCACGTCCGAAGCTGATTTTTTTCATTTCATAAGCCGCATTCACCACATCAGGCACCTGTTTTTTAGCCAGTTCGGCTATGGCTCTGACAGCTGCAATCTTCATTTCCTCGTTGATGCAACTTGCACGTACATCCAAGGCGCCTCTGAAAATGTAAGGGAAACCAAGTACATTATTTATCTGGTTAGGATGATCGGAGCGGCCTGTAGCAAATACAATATCCGGGCGGGCGGCAATAGCCAGATCGTAAGCAATTTCGGGATTCGGATTTGCCAATGCGAAAACAACCGGATTTTCATTCATACTCTGAACCATTTCAGTGGTCAAAACATCGGCCACTGAGAGTCCCAGAAATACATCTGAGCCTTTTACTGCATCTTCGAGTGTGTAGATTTCTCTGTCGGTAGCAAATGGTTTTTTTCGCTCATTCAGGTCGGTTCTTTTTTTGTTGATAACTCCTTTGGAATCAACCATTACGATGTTTTCGAGTCTGGCACCCAACGCCATATATAGTCTTGTACACGAATTGGCCGCAGCACCGGCTCCGTTGACCACAATTTTTACATCTTCAATCTTTTTTCCGATGATTTCAAGTGCATTTAGCAGCCCGGCTGACGATATGATGGCAGTCCCGTGCTGATCGTCGTGCATAATCGGAATATCAAGCTCTGCTTTCAGCCTTTCTTCAATTTCAAAACATTCCGGTGCTTTGATGTCTTCGAGATTTATACCTCCAAAAGTGGGTGATATGGCTTTAACTACCTGGATAAATTTCTCAGGATCTTTTTCATTCACTTCGATGTCAAAAACATCAATTCCAGCAAATATCTTAAACAGTAATCCTTTACCTTCCATCACAGGTTTTCCGGCCACAGCTCCTATATCGCCTAAACCCAACACAGCGGTTCCGTTGGATATTACGGCAACCAGATTACCTTTTGAAGTATAATCGTAGGCTTTTGACTGATCTTTTTCAATTTCGAGACAGGGCTCAGCCACACCGGGTGAGTATGCAAGTGATAAGTCGCGTTGAGAACTGTAAGGTTTGGTGGGTACAACTTCAATTTTTCCCGGCTTGCCCTGTGAATGGTACAGCAGGGCATCTTCTTTAGTTAATTTTGACATTTTTAGTGAGTTATAAATGGAGTTATTTTTTTAGAAAAAAAAATCGTGCAAATTTACAGTTTTTATTTCAATCTATAAATAATAATGCATTTCTAATTATAAAAAATAATTGAAAAACACAGAACACTAATAAAAAATACTTTTACGGATTTTTTTTACTGTCAGGATAAAGCCCGTTTGACTTTTGTTAATAGAATAAAAAGATAAATTACAAGCTGACAATCCCGATGAAAAACCATAGCGAAACACCCAACATAAGCGGTTTAATTCCAACTGCTTTAATAGTACTGCGGGATAATCCGGCACCAATGAAAAAGAGGGTTAACGTCAGACTCTGATGCAATACAGTAACTATGGCAGAAGTTATTTGTTTGGGTATATTCAGGCATGTATTGATTATCATGGCAATGATAAAGAAAAGTATAAACCACGGAATGTATAATTTGTCACTTTTTGATTTGAAATAGAAAGTAGTAAAAACAGACAGCGGAATAATCCACAATGCCCGGGTCAGTTTTACGGTAGTGGCTACTTTCAGTGCTTCCTCTCCGAAGTCAGAGCCTGCACCTACCACCGAACTGGTATCGTGAATGGCGATAGCTGCCCATACACCAAACTGATGCTGACTCATATTGAGCCAATGTCCTAATACAGGAAAAATAAACAAAGCAATCGCATTCAGAACAAATACGGTAGCTAAAAAAATAGTCATTTGGTTTTAATTGGCTTTACTGATTGGACCCACGGCAGCAATGGCACTTCCGCCGCAAATAGCTGTTCCGCTGGATATCAGGTATGATGTTACCTTATTCACTTTATACATTTTACCGAGCAAGATACCTAAAGCCATGACACCAACCACCGATATGACTGTAAAAATGATTCCATCGCTGCCGGCCTGAAGTGATTCATGTAAATTCATACCAAATCCCAACCCTACAACAGCAATTTGGAGAAGGTATCGGGAGGCTTTTTAATTAAATACCGGAAAAGGAGAACCCAGGGTAAGAGCAAATAAAAGTCCTAAAAAAAGTGCAACCGGTGGTGTTATCCAGGGAGTTAAACAGATAAAAGCAAGTATCAGGTAATAATAACTATTGTATTTCTTAAAATATAAAAATAGTTTTTTCATTTAATGTAATATTCTGAAAACCAATTCTTTAAGTAAATCGGCTGATTCGGTTCCTGTATCGTCAATTCCTTTGCTGCGAGCGTCGGTCATGCGAATATCGGTGATTATCTGCATGGTTTTCCATGCGTTAAAGGATCGGGCTGCCTGTGTGTAATCTTTTGTAAAATAAGGATTTATCTTTAATTCGGAGGCGACTGCACCCGAAGATTTATCCGGTAAATAATGATATAGCATCAGATTGCTGAAGAAGCTGAACAACTGCGCTAAAACCATCTGAATTGGATTTGATTTTTTGTTTTCGCCGAAATAACGGATTATCCGGTTTGCCTTCAATACATCTTTTCTGATTAGTGCATCCTGTAGTTCGAAGACATTGAAGTCCTTGCTGATTCCAATGTTTTTTTCAATTTGCTCGGGGGTAATCTGAGTTTCATTCGGGGCTTTGGTTATCAGCAGTTTATCAAGTTCGTTAGCCAATCTGGAAAGATCGTTACCAATAAATTCAATGAGCATCATTTCAGCTTTATCGGTAATGCGAACTTTTTTTTCTGACAGATATTCCCTTATCCAGGGTCCTATCTGATTGTCGTACAGCTTTTTAGATTCAAAAACCACAGCGTGTTTATTCAAATCCTGAAAAACTTTTTTTCGTCCATCCGGCTTTCCGTATTTGTAACAAAAACATAAAATAGTGGATTTCAGGGGTTTAGCCAAATAGTAACTGAGCGATTCCCAATCTTTTATTTGTTGCGCTTCTTTCACCAACACAACCTGATACTCAGACATCATCGGATAGCGTTTGGCAGCGTTTATTACCGTGTCAAGGTTCACATCTTTACCATAAAGTACTGTCATGTTGAAATCTACTTCCGATTCGTCCAGCATATTATTCTGCATAAAATCAGAAATCTGATCGATGTAATAGGTCTCCTCGCCCATCAAAAAATAAACAGGACTATACACCTTACGGCGTAAGTCCGACATGATTTGATCGTATGTTGGTCCGGTTTGTTTTGCCATATTAAAAGCCCCCTAATCTCCTCAAAGGAGGACTTTAGTTGGTAAAAAAAATAATAAATACGAGTAAAAATTAGTTGTTTTTGTCTCAGTGTCTTAGTGTAGAAATATGAAAGTCAAGACTAGTTCATTTATAAATATCTGTTCAATCAGAAAAATCATAATAATCACAGTCCAGACATTACTCAAACCTCAAATGTTTGATTGTCCGGCTGTTGTTAAGCAACGACGAGAGTGCCTTCACTCCTATTCTCAGGTGTTCTTCCACAAAATTAGCCGTTACTTTTTTGTCACTTTCTTCTGTTTTGATGCCTTCGGCCTGGAGCGGCATATCCGAAACAAGTAACAGTGCGCCAGTGGGGATGCTGTTATAAAATCCGGCCGAAAACAGCGTGGCAGTTTCCATGTCAATAGCCATAGCACGCGTTGTACGAAGGTATTCTTTGAATTTCTCGTCGTGTTCCCATACGCGGCGGTTAGTAGTGTAAACCGTTCCGGTCCAGTAATCTTTGCCAAAGTCGCGTATGTTGGACGAAACGGCACGCTGCAGGCTGAAAGCCGGTAAAGCCGGAATTTCCGGAGGAAAATAATCGTTGGAGGTACCTTCGCCGCGAATGGCTGCGCTCGGCAAAATGTAATCACCTATGTGATTTTTATCCCTGAGCCCTCCGCATTTGCCTAAAAACAGAACGGCATGAGGATGTATGGCCGAAAGAATGTCCATAATGATGGCTGCATTCGGGCTTCCCATACCAAAATTGATAATGGTGATACCGTTTGCCGATGCATTAATCATATTTCCATCGCGCCCCACTACCGGCACATTAAACCACTGGGCAAACATTTCCACATAATTGGAAAAATTTGTGAGCAAAATATAGTCTGTAAAATCTTCCAACGGTCTTTTGGTATAGCGTGGCAGCCAGTTTTTTACGATTTCTTCTTTTGTTTTCATAAATCTGATTCTCCCTCAGGGATTTTTTTTATTAATTTAATAATCTGTTTGAGAATTGCTTTTATCAAATGTATCTTTGTACTGATTTAAGTTTCGAAAATTATTTGGTTGACAAAATTACAAAAAAAATGTTGCAACTCAATCTGCCGACATACCAATTTCGTATCAAACAGTCGGAAAAAAATTACTTTATTCTGGATAAGTTTCGGAAAAGATATGTTCGACTGACTCCCGAAGAATGGGTCCGACAAAATTTCTTACTATTTCTTACAGAAGAAAAGGGATTTCCGGCGGCTCTCATGGCTGTAGAAAAACAACTTTTCATTCATGGTATGAAAAAGCGTTGTGATGCAGTTTTGTATGATTTAAATGCTCAACCACAGATAATTATCGAACTGAAAGCACCTCATATACCTATCAATCAGGCTGTTTTTGATCAGCTTGCAGTTTATAATGCTAAGCTTCATGTGCAATATTTTATGGTGAGCAACGGGATGGAACATTATTGCTGCAGAGTTAACTCCGAAAATGCAGCGTATGAGTTTTTTGAGGGAATACCGCATTATTCCGTTTTTTCATCCCAATAATTCTTTCTCAGGAATACTTTATGAGTTTGAATTATTTTGCAGTTTATATTTTTCATAACATTATACTATTGATAATCAAATTCTTAATGTAACCTTAAAGCTGTTCTCTTTTTTATTTTATCGTTCAGTACTTTTAGCGCATCCCGGGAAATCCATTTGGCCGATGTTGTGTTTTGCTCCAGAATTCTTTCAGCCACTTCATTGGCTTTCACCCGCAGATTTTCGTTTCTTTTATCAATCTGCCGCAAAGCCCGGTTCACAGTTTTTTTTACCGGGATTCTGTTATTCCACGCTTCACGTTCTATTAATTCAAAAAAAGGAAAGAAGAATTCATCCGGTTTTTTCTTGTCATGCACAGCAAAACTGCACATCAATTCAAAATTGGTACGTTTAACGAATTAACTCTGATTATCAGCATACTGGTGAATTAAATCAAGTGCGAATGGCGTCTTATACAAAAATATATACCTACAATCGCAAACATTCCACGATTTAGATTCCGATACCCGAACATCAAACTCCTCTCTTGATATTTGATTGTACTCTGCCACCTATGAAGCCAACAGATGTGCTTCATGAACATTGGTTTTATGAAGTTCCACAGCGGGTTGATGCTTTTACCCAATTTAGTTAGCTGGTTTTCTGATGTGTGGTATTCTCTCACCATACGCTTCGTCAAAATGAATTCCAATTCGGCTCATTTGGTTTCCAAAATCTTTATCAGAGAGTGCGTTCAATTCTTTAAGAACTTAATATACAGTTATTTTTGGACATATTTTAAATAAAACAAACACAAATATACGTCTTTTCAAACGATATTTGTGTTCATTTTGTATCACGAAATCTGTTTTGATTTCAGATTATGCTGAAATTAAAAAATTTCCGCGATTGTCAATCTATAATTTAAGTCTCTGATTATGAGTGACCTCCAACTACTATTCGCATTACTTTAAGTGCAAGCACAAAGAAACGATAAAGTTGGAATATGAATGACTGACGGAGAAATTTTGTCCAGGCTGTTGGTTCCGGAGCGTATGATGAATTGCTGTAAGGAACAGTTTTATCAAATTCTGCCATAATTATAATATTTTGATGTTAGATTTACGAATTTAAATCATATACAATAGCTGATTTCCTAATTCTCCCCTTCGGGTGAGTTAGAGGGGGGGGTAATTACTCTGGTATCAACCACCATAGTGGATTCGCTTTTGCCTTGTATATAAACATGTAGTGCATTGCCCACTTGAACCAGTGTCCGGCACGTCCCATTTCGCCAACGGTGTAGTTAATATTTCTGCCCCATTTCGGGTATTTTTCCCAATCCTGAGCTATAGGAAATACGGTCATGGTAGCCGCTTTGCCTTTAGTAAGCCCGTAGCCGGCAGATATTACGCAAGCAGCGCCCATTCCGGCCATCGAAGCCCGGTGTTTGAATTCTTTCCGGCCTGTTTTTATTTGCTCTGCAATATTTTCAGCTACAATTTTTCCCATTACTCCCGAAGGCATACCCGTACGGGGTGCTGTAGCGGTGATGGGTGTGCCGTTTTTGGATGTCATCGGTTTGGAGATGGTGTGAGGTGGTGCAAATGCAATTCCGCAGGCAAACATATTGTCGTACAAGGGCGAAACATAGGTCGATGGCCAGTCGCTTGCCTTCCATTCCTCAAAGGGTTTGGGGGTGTAGTCTGCATCCACTTTCATAAATCCGTTGGGTGCAAAAACTTTAGCGGTGATATCTTCCTTGTTTTTGTCGTAAGCTTTCAATCCTACGCCTGCAAAAGCAGGAATAAGCATTGCGAAATCAAATTCAATGCTTTTCTTTTCTCCTTCCAGATTTTCATAATGTGCTACTCCGGGTTCAACTTTCTGTACGGCTGAACCGGTGATCCATTTCACACCGTATTCTTTGAATATGGATTCGGCAAAGATTTTAGTTGGTGTGGTGTATCCGCCCTGTTTCACATAAGCACCTCCCATTCCGAAATCGCCTAATTCGTACTCATTTGATATCCAGATAATTTCTGCAAAATTTTCAAGTTTTCTGCGTTTCACTTCGAATGCAATATTCAGTGAAAATTCAAAAGCAGCTCCCTGGCACGTTGCCATTCCGTTGCCTGTGCCGATTAGGAATCGTTGTTTTTCGCCTTTTTCCATTTTCGAAAAACACTTTTGGAGCTCAGTCCAAGTTTTCTCAGCATGATCATACGTGCAAACAGAGTTACTGTTTAGTTCCGGACCTAATCCTTCAGTTGCGGCAAAATTCAGTTTCGGACCGGTAGCATTAATCAGGTAATCGAATTCTACCATTTCTTCCTGATTTTTCATGTCGCCAGCCACGTACTGAATGGTTACGTACTGTTTTGGGTTAGTAGCGTCGCCTTCAGGATGAATGGAAATGGCTTTCGCCTGCTTGAAAATGATTCCCTGTTTTTTGTAAACAGGCGCTAAGGCAAAAATTACCTGCTTAGTAGTCATTCTGCCTACTCCTACCCAAATATTGGATGGTACCCACTGGTAGTTCGAATTTGGGCTTACCACCACCACTTCGTGGCGTTTACCTAGTTTTCTTTTGGCAGCCAATGCGGCTGTGTGTCCGGAAATTCCGGCACCTAAAATTAAGACTCTTGCCATAAATCATTGATTTAGAATTTACTTAATGTTTTTTTTAGTTACAAGGATTTATCCACATGCCTTTCAAATGTGTTTTTCGAAGTATGTTTTTTCTTTATGATCAGGGCAAATATATGAATTTTTTAATAAGTGATAACAAAATAATTATAAAATTTTATAAAATTATTCATTTTCTATCATCACATTTTTCAGCCTTCTTTTGATATCATTGTGAAATTGGACAACTGAAACACTATCAGCAGATGGTATCGGGTAGTTTGCAGTATTTTTTAGAAAATCGTTCGACGGAATGAGATAATATTGTCGTTTATGGTTGACAGAGCCTTTGAATACGTAAAGTGGTGTAATTGAAACGGCTGAAATGTACTTTTTATCTTTATTTATTTTTATATGGGCAAGCAAGCCGCCGTTCCGGTAAATATCTGTCTGATTTGAAATGAAATTTCCAAGCGAATAAAAAACCGGAACAAGTCTTCCCTTTTCTTTGTTTTCGATAAATCTGACATTCTGGACCACGTGCGGGTGACTACCTATTATCAGATCAACTCCATGCCCGACACAAAAACCGGCTATTTCATCCTGATCTGCGTTGGAATACAAATGATACTCATACCCCCAGTGAGCCAGCATAATGATGATATCGGCTGATAATTCCCTGGCTTTGCGTATATCACTCAATACCTGTAAAGAGTCAAACACGTTGACAACGTTCGGTTTTTTCACTATCAATCCGTTTGTACCATAGGTAACATTAAGTACAGCTATTTTAATCCCTTTAATATCAATCATCAGTGGATAATGTGTATCGTGCTGGTCCTGATTTACGTAGGCGCCAACGTGACGCATTCCTTCGTTCCGAATAAGTTCAATTGCCCTTTCCAATCCCCTGCTTCCTCTGTCAAGTACATGATTATTAGCCATTTGAATGACATCGAAACCTGTTTCTTTCAGAGCGTACAGAAGTTCGTCGGGTGCAGAAAACCGCGGATAACCCGAAAACGGTTTACCTCCCAGCGAAGTTTCGAGATTGCAAAATGCTAAATCAGCTTTTTGAACGGTAGTCTTTATATACTGAAAACAAGGGGTATAATCAAGCAAATTGGTTTCCGGAACGTATGCAGCATACATTTGGGGCATGTGATGCATGACATCCCCTGCAAAAATCAGAGTTACCGGTTCGGACTGAACGGGCTCCGGTTTTTTGATATTTTCCCTTGGTGTATTGGGAGTACATGACCACAGGAAAATAATCAGGAAAAGACTTTCAAATTTATTCAATGAAAAAAAGATTAAAAAGTCCTGAAACCAACTTTGAGAAAAAAAGTGAGAATATGCTGTGAATCGACTCAAATCAAATGAATAAATCACAAAAATATTCCTTCTGGTATATGTGGAAATCAGGTTTATACCTCCATAGCTCCTACTATTTCCCTGGCAGAAACAAATCCGTTTTCATCCAGATAGGCATTTATTCCTTCAACGATTTTTACAGAAATGGCCGGATCGATAAAACTGGCAGTTCCAATCTGAACTGCCGATGCTCCCACAAGCATAAATTCAATAGCATCATTCGCATTCATGATACCACCCAGACCCACTACAGGTATTTTCACAGCATTTGCTACCTGCCATACCATTCGAAGCGCTATGGGTTTTACAGCCGGACCCGAAAGACCTCCGGTAATGGTTGACAGCACGGGCTTGCGTGTTTTTGCATTCACAGCCATCCCAAGCAGCGTGTTGATCAGCGAAACACTGTCAGCACCCTCATATTCTACTGCTCGCGCAATTTCGGCCACATCTGTCACATTGGGCGAAAGCTTGACCATCAGTTCCTTGTGATACACTTTTCTTACTGCCTTTACCACCTCTGATGCAAGCGGACAGCTTACGCCGAAAGCCATTCCGCCTTCTTTCACATTCGGACAGGAAATATTGAGTTCGATGCCCGGAATTTTGTCCAGTTCGTTTATTTTTTCAGCAATTTCCACGTACTCTTCGATACTTGAACCTGATACATTTACAAATATACTTGTATCGTAATCTTTAATGTCCGGATAAATGTGTTCGATGAAGTATTGAGTGCCTTTATTCTGCAACCCAACAGCGTTGAGCATACCTGAGGGCGTTTCTGCCATGCGCGGATAGGGATTTCCCTGACGTTCGCGAAGTGTGGTACCTTTTACAATAATACCCCCTATTCGCGACAAATCCATGAAATCCAGAAACTCTGTACCATAGCCAAAAGTACCCGATGCTGTCATCACCGGATTTTTCAATTGAACTCTTCCTAATTGTGTGGTTAAATCTGCCATTTTAATTTTGTAACATTAAATATCGGACCTTCGGTACACACGCATAAATTTCCTTCGGTAGTATCGGTGACGCAACACAGACAAGAGCCAATGCCGCATGCCATCGTATTTTCGAGCGATGCTTCGCAAAAAATGCCGTTTTCCTGCGCATAGCGGGATACGGCTTTCATCATGGGAGTTGGTCCACAGGTGAATATATAATCAAAATCAGGGGTATTTAAGAGTGAATGCTGAGTGATATAACCCTTTTCACCATGTGTTCCATCTTCGGTAGTGGTAAATACATGGCCGTACTTCGAAAATTCATCCAGTTGAAGCAAATCCTCCCGGGAGCGGGCACCAATCATGAAATTACATTCAAAGCCTTTCCTGTAAAGCCATTCACCATACATCAGCAGGGGAGCAACTCCTACACCGCCTCCAATCAACGCAATTTTTGCATTTTTCACAGCCGGAACTGTAAATGTATTTCCCAGCGGAAAAATCATATTCAGCATGTCGCCCTGCCGGAGTGAGGCCAATTGACGTGTGCCTGCACCCACCACCTGGATGAGCAGCCACAATTCATTTCTAAGGGTATCTATAAAATTGATGGAAATGGGTCGCCTTAAGAAAGTTTCGGATGAGCCGTCCACCCGCACTTCGGCAAACTGACCGGGCAGGACAGGCGGTAATTTTTCGCTGTGAGTGAGTTTCAATAACACATACTGATAATTCAGGCGAACATTATCCACTACCGTTAAGTCAAGAATGAATTTCTTCATCGGTTCATGAGGTATTAATTATGTGCAAAACTACAAAAAACTAAGCACATAAACAATCTGTCAATTTTTTATTGAAAACAGAAATATCGGGCTATTTTGTTTCGAATTCCTGAAAGGTATTGTCATCATAATAAACGATGATTTTTTTAACAAGTTTAGGGAGTGGTTGTACTTTCAAATCAGATTTTTCAAGTGCAGTCGGCATTTTCTCCGTTTCTTTCTGAATGACTGAAATTTCAGCACCTGATTTTTCAGTATTTTTATCATCATATATCACTGATTTACTTTCTGTTATCTCAGATTCTTCGAAAAGTGAAAGTGTCTGAGATTGCTTTATTCCACGATACATCGGACCAACACCCAAAATAAGCCAGTCTGAGCTTATTGTCCGGTACCTTTCCAAAATTCTTTTCAGCACTTCGAGGCTCGGATTGTTTCTTCCGTTGAGTATATGCGATAAGGTCGGACTTTTTATTCCAATTTCTGCAGCAAACTGTGTTGCATTCAATCCTACCTTGTCCATTACTTTTTCGATACGTTCTTTTTCTGTTTCCATAATCAATGATAGAAATGTAAAACATTATTTTTGTGTAATTGCAACAAAGATATGTAAATAAAATTACATTTGAAAATTGTTTACAAAAGTATGTGCAAGGTTATATTATTCACATTTGTATATTAAATGTAAACATTAGGATTATACTGATTAATTTCAGTACAATGCTGTAATTCTTATGCTTATGTAAATAAATATCATTTAATTTAATAATTAAATTTTTGATTGATATAATTATATTTAATACTGCTGATATTCTGTGTATTATATTATTTTATTGATGTATTATCAGTCATAAAGCACTACAATTTACAAAAGTAAAACAATATTTAAATATACAATTTATATATATTTATTATTTCACTGATTTTGTGTGTATTATATGTCTGAATAATCAATGCAGGGCTTTTGAATTTTGCTTCTTTTACAAAAATACATCTGATTACTATTGTTAATTATTCTGCTGATAAATGATTGTTTTTTATAGAAAAATTCTATCATTTATTTTTGTAAAATTACATTTGTATTTACTTTTGTGTTGTAATTTGTTTTACAATTATAAACAGTGAACATTGGAAAAATAAATAAATCACAGGAAGTACATTTATCTTATTGATTAAACATTTTTTACGTATACTGTCATATGCTCTGATTCAGAAAGCAGGCACAAATGATAAAAA
>ERZ1645192.1320-NODE-1320-length-20724-cov-21.055445_pt1 | contig 20724 bp, 11 predicted proteins | sample MGYA00575354_ERZ1645192 | MGnify/ENA primary metagenome ERZ1645192 (study PRJEB40844, sample SAMN11349763) | freshwater sediment metagenome | isolation source: river sediment | host: Sediment | place: India: Faizupur Khadar , New Delhi | collected 2017-02-21 ... | reverse complement strand
TTCATAACTGCGTCATAATTACCCAAGATCACATTGGATGGAGGTTGCTGTCCAAATTCCGCAATTTTTTCATCGGCTGAGAATGTCAAATCAGCATTCCAGTCGGCATAAATGTAAGCTTTATTGTAACGAAAATCCTGGTAAACAGTTGAAGTAGATCTTTCACCGGCTTGAAATCCTTTCAAATTCAGAGTAAAAGTACTTCCTCTTTCGGCCTCAATAAAATCATCCAGGTATTTTACATAAACTGATGTTGGCGATGAGGTTACGTTGTAATTAACGTTTTTTTTTGCTCCATCCGTAGTTGCACTTTCCAGATAAGCTTTCTTTTCCGAATGCTGAGTTCCACCGGGCGTGCAATAACCTTCCAGATTTGAGTTAGATGCATCTCCATCGTTGTCATACACTAAAACACGTGTTACTGTGTTAAATCCGGGTATATGATTATTAGTCGGATTGTTCAGCTCGATGTAGAAATCCTTGTTACCTTCAGCCAGCGAATTTTCCAAAATGTTTACAGTTGCTGTTTTCACAGACTCACCGGCTGCAAATTGTATCACTTCTGTTTTATCTTCGTATGTTTTTCCATGAACTCCCGTTCCGGGTGTAGTGATAAAAGTTACAGAAGCAGGTTCGCTAAGTGAACCATATCTGCGTATTTCAAAGGTAAATGTTCCGGCATCTTCCCGTGATTCATCAAAAGTTTTTGCCATCTCAAACATCCCTTTTACGCCATTTTCTAATTTGAATACATTTTGCAAAATAATTTTACTATCGATGGAACTATTGTTTTTTGTTCCGGTAGCTTTGATCAAAACAATGTGATTGTCAGCACTCAGTGAATTATTTTCGTACAAGACAGCGTCTTTACTCAGTAAGGCTGCATAGGTATCAATTGTAGCCGATTTTACTCCATCGATCCAAACTTCAAAGATGCCTGTCGAAGGTGATTTTGATCCCAATAACCGGAACCATCCTCCCTGCACGCCAAATTGAGCAACTGCTGTATTTGTTTTTGACTGAATAGCCGTACCTGTTGTGCTGTAGTTTTGCAAAACGGTCCAGTCTGAAGAAGCAATTGGAGTAAACTGAGCTGTTTTTTGAGTTGCAATAAATGTTCCTCCCGATAGCGATAAAGTATACGGATCACCGGCGTTTTCGGCGGTGTAAATATTAAACTTCGAGGCAATATCCTGATCTGAAGTCTGGCGGGGCAGATAACTGATTTCTGAGAGATCAATCTGTTTTCCAAAATTATACATTAACGACTGAGGCATCGAAACCTTAGGTTTCCATTCGGGCTGCCAAATCGTAGAGATAGTATTATCTAATGTGTTACTTGCAGGGCAGTCCGGTTCACCGTTCACCGCTTGTTTTGCTTCTGAAGTAGCTGTGGCTGTAAATCCGTTTCTACTTATTTCTTCACGGGTTCCGTTCAGAGAATTATAGAATTTCATTTCAGCTAATGTAGGCCAATGTCCTGAAGGCATCTCAAGAACTTCAAATTTTAATTTTGAAACCTTCATGGTTTTCAACGATTGAAGAACTGAGGCTTCTGTGCTATTTATACCTGGTGGAACCGGACCAACTGAAGTAATTGAAGCGTCTGATTTATAGGCTTCAATACTATTAATTAAGGGAACAGCGAGTGCGGAAGTAATGGTCAGGCGAATTTTGCGGACGGGCAGCAGCGTTCCTTTAATCATACGCTGATAACCAATTGTTTGTCCTGTTCCAAATTCTCTCCAGCTGCCGTACACTTCCACTTCTGCTTTCCAGCCGCTGACGCGTTGTCCGAGCGGGATATATTCCCGGATGCGGATTACGTCCATTTCCACATCTTTTCCAAGATCAACGGTGATAGTTCCGCTCGTTTGTCCGTCAGCCATAGTCCAGTATGTATCGTAGTTTCCATCGAGCACGTTAGCAGCTTCAAATCCCGAACCCCGCACAGCACTCGCTGTAGCTGTCATTTGGGTTGTCAGTAAATTTGTTTGAAATGTATTGGAAATGGCAGTGCCAAATTTCATCAGAGCCACGGAGTCATTAGCATGAAATTTTCCCTGACGATTTGGCGGTACATTTAGCAGCAGTGGAATTCCCATACCTACCGAACGAAAATAAATATTGTTGATGAGATAATCCAGCGTTTTTACACTGCCATCCTGGGCTGCGTGATAAAACCATCCCGGTCGAATGGAAACATCTGCTTCGGGTATGCACATATACTTTCCGTTGCTATTGTACTGGCTTACACTGGTGCCGTTAACGGCAACTTTCATCCAAACAGGATCATTCACATACCCTTTTTCATTGCCCACCCAAAATGCATCCACCGGGAAACCTGCTTCGGGGCCGGAATAATTTTGTGCTGCCTGCAAGGTCATCCACGTAAGACAATTGGGTTGCAGTTCACGTACAGTATTCACAAACCTCGTAAAATCATAGGTCTGATGTGCTACACCATCGCCGGTAGCTCCATCGAGCCATATTTCCACTATTTCACGTTTACCGGTTTCGGTATTCAATCTTCCATAAGCACCGCCCAGTAATTCGCGAAGCTGACCGTCGTAGAAATCGTTGTAATCGCCCGGAGTACTGTCGCCATACGAAGGCTCCCAGGCATCCCAGGGCGAAAGATAAATGCCCATATCCAAACCGTACTTATCACAGGATTCGGACAACTCTTTTGCCAGATCGCCCTTTCCGCCCAGATATGGACTTTTTGAAATATTGTAATCTGTTATTTTTGTAGGCCAGGTACAAAATCCGTCGTGGTGTTTGAGCGTAATAATGACACGGGTGAAACCTGCTTTTTTCAACAATCGCACCCATTGGTCTGTATCCACTTTTCCATTGGTAGGGTTGAATGTTGATGCAGGTCTTTTGACGTCATTCCCCCACTCTATGCCATCGGAACCGGCAAAAGTATTCATTCCGAAATGGATAAAAGCAGCCATTGGATCTTGCAAATACTTCATTTGACGGGCGTTGGGTGTCGGACCTGACTTTACGGGAGGGGTGGTTTGTGCAACAGTTATTCCAAAAAATAAGCAACATGCACACAGGAAAGCAATTGTTTTTCTCATAGTTTTAAAAAATTGATTTAAGCGAGACAAAGATAATGAAGAATTCTTAAAGCTAAAAATATCAATAAAATAAAAACATTATTTTCAGTTAAATTTCTAAATTATTAAAATATTAGATTTCTCACTTCGTTCGAAATGACATTCAGTATTTTACCTTTCAGAACAATCTCCACAAACCACTGTCGTCCGGAGCAAAGCGAAGAAACTAAAAAATTTTATCGGACAACAATAAAAAAATCTACCAATCTGCTGATTGATAGATTTTTTTAGTATCCGAAAATTAATCCGTTTTTTCTAATCCTCTTCTTTGGCCTTAAATGATTCCCACACAAAAAATGCAATCAGTGCAACGAAAGCCACTAGTGCAGTTACCTGAGCTCCTACTCCGGAGGGATCTGTCCATACTTTCAGATCCAAAGCATCACCCCGGCCGGTAATGAAAATAACGAGAGCGCCTACAACTCCAAATAAAGCCGCGCCGGCAATAAATCCGGATGCTATCAGAATTCCGCGCTGATGACGGGCGTTGTTGAGTTTCGCATTTTTTGTACTTCTGTTAAACCATTGATTCAGAAGGCCGCCCACAACCAGCGGAGTATTGAGCGGTAGCGGTATAAACATTCCCAGGGCAAATGCAAGTGGTGAAATTCCCAACCAGTTAATCAAAATGGAAATAACAGCTCCCACGCCCAACAGAATCCAGCTGACTCCGGTTCCGGACATGAGCGGTTCGATAATGGCAGCCATGGCGTTGGCCTGGGGGGCTACCATTGGATTGGTGTGCTCCGGAGTGGCTACAAATCCGTAAGCTTCGTTCAGAATGTAAATGACTGCTCCCACAGTAGCTGCAGAAACCAGCGTCCCGAGGAATTTGAATGATTCCTGCTTAGCCGGAGTGGTTCCAAGCCAGTAACCTATCTTCAGGTCGGTGACAAAACCTCCCGCCATGGATAATGCTGTGCAAACCACACCACCGATTATCAGACCGCTGACCATCCCCTGCCAGCCTTTCAAACCTACGGCAACGAGGATCACGGATGATAAAATCAGCGTCATCAGCGTCATTCCCGAAACCGGATTAGTACCTACAATGGCAATGGCATTGGCTGCTACGGTAGTGAAAAGGAACGAAATGACAGCGATAGTCAGCAAAGCAATCACTGCCTGAAGAAGAGTGACTTTAACACCCACAAGGAGAAAAATAAATACGGCTACCAACGTCAGAAATAAGAAGAGCATCACAAAAGTCATTTTAATATCACGCTGTGTGCGTTCTGTTTTTTCTTCGGCGTGTCCTTTGGTTTTGCCACCCACGGCCAGTTTGAAAGCGCTGCCGATTACTCCGGATGATTTGATAATACCGATAATTCCCGCCATAGCTATGGCACCGATACCAATAGGGCGAACATACGCTGCAAAAATCTGTTCGGCGGACATAGCTGCAAACGGATTGACACCGCCGCTCAGGGTGGCTGAAATCATTCCGAATTCGTTTACCAACGGAATTAAAACCAGCCACGAAAGCAACGAACCAACCGTAATGATAAGTGCATACCGAAGCCCCACGAGGTATCCGAAACTAAAAATCAGTGCACTGACATTAAATTTCAGCACCATTTTGAATTTTTCTGCCAGTATGGCTCCCACAGGAACAATTCTGGTTGAAATCTCTTCGCTCCAAAGACGAAAAGCTGAAAAGCTGAAATCAAAAAGTCCTCCGATTAAACCGCTGGTTACCAGCAATTTTGCCTGATTTCCACCTTTTTCACCGGTCATAAGTATTTCGGTGGTAGCTGTCGCTTCCGGAAAAGGCAATTTGCCGTGCATATCTTTTACAAAATATTTCCGGAAAGGAATCAGAAACAAGATTCCGAGAAATCCGCCAAAAAGGGATGAGAAAAATATCTGCCAGAAATCCACCTGTATTTCGGGGTATTTTGCCTGTAAAATATACAGTCCGGGAATGGTAAATACAGCTCCTGCAACAATTACTCCCGAAGATGCCCCGATTGACTGAATAATCACATTTTGCCCCAGTGCTCCTTTTTTCCGGAATGCTGCCGAAGCTCCTACTGCAATGATGGAGATAGGTATCGCAGCTTCGAATACCTGCCCTATTTTAAGGCCGGAATAGGCAGCTGCAGCCGAGAAAATAACAGCCATGAGCAAGCCCATTCCTACCGACCACGGTGTAACTTCAGCTACTGACGAGCCGGCCGGCATCACAGGTTTGTACTCTTCGCCCTCTTTCAGTTCGCGATAGGCGTTTTCCGGTAAGTTTACCGGTTTTTCTTGATTTTGTTCCATAAATAGCTGACATTATTTATACATTATACTTGCCGAGGATGCTCCGAGAGTAAACAATGGATTTTTCACAGTCATGAGAGGAATTGACGGAGAAATTTTTCCGTCGTGACAAACCACATTCCATTCGCCTTCCGGAATTTCCACTTTTACATTTTTCCGGTTTCCGTTAAGAATTACCAGAATGTCTTTCCAACTATCACCGTTTGCATTATCAGACAGTGTGAATGCAATCACGTTGGGCACATTCAGTTCAATGAATTTCAGATGCTTTTTCATCATCTCAAAATCAGTCATTCGGAAGGCCGGATGGGCTTTGCGCAAAGCAATAAGACCCTGATAATATTGGAAAATATCGTTGTAAGTGGTTTTGTTGTCCCAGTTGATCTGATTGATGCTGTCGGGCGATTCGTAGGTGTTGTTCACCCCTTTTTTGTCGCGGTAAATTTCTTCTCCGGCATATATAAACGGTATTCCCTGCGAAGTAAATACCACAGTCTGGGCCAGTTTGTTGAATTTTTGAATTTCGGCTTCAGTGGCTCCCGCCGGTTTACGTTTACGTAGTTTATCCACCAGACACATATCGTCGTGGCACGAAACGTAATTGATTACCTGCGTTGGCTGAGTGGCATAAGGTGCTTTGGAATGTACGAGTTTAGTTGTATCAATTCCCGGATAGGGTGTGGAAGCCACAATGCTGAATTTGACGGCATTTTCCAGGCTATCCCTTCCCGAAACAAATCCCGGGAATTCGTTCATCCAGTTTCCTTTCAGCGCATCGCGGATATCGTCGCTGAATACGGCTATTCCGTTCAGTTTACTTACATTTTTCTTCACAGCCCGTTTTTCTTCTCCAAGCGGTGAGGCAGCTGCTGTCCAGCCTTCTCCGTACAGAATAATTTTCGGATTTACCTTATCAAGAGCTGCGCGGATGGCGTTCATAGTTTCGATGTCGTGTATGCCCATGAGGTCAAAGCGGAATCCGTCCACGTGATACTCGGTAGCCCAGTAAACCACTGATTCGACGATAAATTTCCGCATCATGGCACGATCGGAGGCTGTTTCGTTGCCGCATCCCGATGCATTAGACCAAGTGCTGTCGGCATTGAACCGGTAGAAATAACCCGGAACGAGCAGATTCAAATGGCTTTCCTCGCCAACATACGTGTGATTGTAAACAACATCCATTACCACTCCTATTCCTTCTGAATGAAGTGATTGCACCATTTGCTTGAATTCCTTGATACGGCTTACCGGATTTGCCGGATCGGTTGAATAACTGCCTTCCGGAACGTTGTAATTCAGGGGATCGTAACCCCAGTTGTATTTGTTTTCCTTCAGTTTGGTTTCATCCACCGAGGCATAATCGTATGATGGCAGCAGATGCACGTGAGTGATTCCAAGTTCTTTCAGGTGATCGATACCGGTGGACTGTCCGGCTGTATTTTTTGTCCCCTTTTCGGTGAAAGCCAGGAATTTTCCCTTGTTTTTAATGCCTGAATTCGGTGAAACCGAGAAATCGCGCATGTGCACTTCGTAAAGTACCGCATCGGTCACGTGTTCCGGCAGGACATGTTTATCATTTTCCCAGCCATCCGGATTTGTTTCGTTGATATCTATGATTGCAGCGCGTTTACCGTTGATTCCCACGGCTTTCACCCACATGCCGGGAGTTTCGTTGAGCCATTTTTCGCCCATTTTCACCTGAAAAGTGTAATATTTGCCTTTCAGATCTCCTTTTACGTTGGCTATCCAGGTACCGCTTTTAGAGCGTTTCATGTCTTTCATTTCATAAGCAGAGCCATCCAGTCCGTTGTCGAAAAGCAACAGTTTTACTTCGTCGGCTGCTGGCGACCATACTCTGAATTTTGATCCGGATGGAGAATAAGTCAGTTCAAGGTCATTTCCTTCATACACAGGAAATTCTTCATAACTCTTGAATTTTTTCCCACTACCGGTGCAGCTAATCAGTATTCCGGATATTGCCAGAATTATCCATGTTTTTTTCATGATGATGTTGTGTTATATTACAAAAATTACAATTATTTGATTCCGTGACGCTGCAGTAAGGCTTTGATATCTGGTTCCTGGCCCCTGAAACGTTTGTAAAGCACCATGGGATGTTCACTTCCGCCTTTTTCAAGGATATTTACCCGGAAAGAATCGGCTGTTTTTTTATCAAAAATACCGTTTTTAAGGAATACAGAGAATGCATCTGCATCGAGCACTTCGGCCCATTTGTAGCTGTAATAGCCGGCTGCATATCCTCCGGAGAAAATATGACTGAAAGTGGGGCTCATTCCGGTATTTTCCACTACCGGAATTACCTGTGCAGGCGCCATTGCTTCCTTCTCGAACGCAATGACATCTCCTTCAAACGGTTTATCAATCGTGTGCCATTTCATATCGAGCAGTCCGAAACTCAGTTGGCGAAGGGTAAATGTACCTACGTTATAATTGTCGGCATCCTTGATTTTCTGAATTAATTCGGCCGGCATTTTTTCACCGGTCTGGTAATGTACGGCAAACTGATCGAGAAATTCCTTTTCAACGCCCCAGTTTTCCATTATTTGCGACGGGAGTTCCACAAAATCGCGGTAAACGCTCGTACCCGAGAGTGACTGGTAGGTGGTTTTAGAGAGCATGCCATGAAGTGCATGACCAAACTCGTGGAGCATGGTGGTAACTTCATCGAATGTAAGCAAAGCGGGTTTAGTAGATGTGGGACGGGTAAAATTCATGACGTTGATGATGTGCGGACGGCTGTCTTTTTTTCCGTCCATCCACTGATCCTTGGTGCTGCTCATCCATGCTCCGGCGCGTTTGCCGTCACGCGGATGATAATCGGTATAGAGTACCGCCACGAATTTTCCCTTACTATCGGTCACATCGTAGGCTTTCACTTCGGAATGATACACCGGAATGTTCGGATTTTCCTTGAAATTAAGTCCGTAAAGCTTGTTTGCGAGCCAGAATATGCCTTTTTTCACACGTTCCAGTTCGAAATAAGGTTTGAGCATCTCGTCGTTCAGATTAAATTTCTCGGCTTTAAGCTTTTCGGAATAATACGACCAGTCCCAGGGTTGAATTTTGAAATAAGCACCGTTTCGGTCGGCATAAGCCTGCACATCGGCATATTCTTTTTCGGCAGTGGGTTTATATGCATCGAGCAGTTTGTTAAGCAGTTCGTACACGTTGTCGGTATTTTCGGCCATCCGGCGCTGGAGCACATAGTCGGCATAGGTTTTATGTCCGAGCAGATTGGCTATCTGAAGACGCAGATTAGCTATTTTTCGTAGATTTTCCCGGTTGTCGTAATCACCTCCAATCATACATTTTGTTGAACTGGCCAGGTAGAGTTCGCGCCTCAGGTCGCGGTTGTCTGCATATTTCATTACCGGTGCGTAACTCGTAGTTTTCAGGTTGATCAACCAGCCTTCTTTTCCGGCTTTTCGGGCATTTTCGGCCAGCATTTCCATCACATCTTCGGGCAGTCCTTTGAGTGTTTCGGGATTTTTGATGAGCATTTCATATTTGTTCGTTTCCTTCAGCACGTTTTGGCCGTAGGTAAGTGTGAGCATGCTCAGCTCTTTGGTCAGTTCGCGGTATCTGGCCTTATCGGCATCCGACAGGTTGGCACCGTTATTGGCAAACCCATCATACGTATCTTTCAGGAGGGTTTTTTGCTCTGCATTCAGTTTGAGCTTGTCTTTCTGATCGTAAACGGATTTGATGCGTTCGAAAAGTTTCTCGTTCAGCAGGATTTCATTGGAGTGTTCGCTCATCAGGGGTGAAAGTTCCTGAGCCACAGCCTGCAGTTCATCACTGGTTTCGGCTCCGAGCAGGTTGTAGAAAGGTGAGGAAACCCGGGCAAGCAGTCTGCCTGCTTTGTCGAGCGCTACGATGGTATTTTCGAAAGTTGCAGGTTTGGGGTTGTTGACAAGGGCTTCAATTTCAGCTTTATTTTGCTTCATTGCCTCCAGAAAAGCAGGTTTGAAATGTTCTGTTTTTATTTCGTCAAACGGAACGGTTTGATACGGAGTTTTATACGGTTGTAACAATGGATTGGCGGCAAATACGCCTGCAGTAATGGTTAATGCGGTCATACACACAATTATTTTCTTTTTTATCATACTCTTTTTTTTTCTGAATAAACTTAATTATACTTTTTTTATGGTTCAAAATGAAAAAAAACCTGTCAAAGTTAAGTACAATTATTCTAATAAACAAGATTTGAATTCTCCTTTTATAAATTTAAGGAAATGTTGAATTTATGCTTTTAGACAAACCTTTTATTTAGAAGAATTTGATATTATTAAAAGATTACACTATTTTTGCATATATCGAACCAACTAATATTTCAAAAACTATGAAAAAACTGGAAATCCCTTCGATAAAAGCACTGAATGATGTCGGGGCAGATTCAGCCGGTGACTTACTGGAAGAATCAGGCTATAAGTCTGTGATAGAAATACTTAACTGGCCGGATCAGTATGCATACAAGCCCATTACCTATTTTTTCATCGGGAGGTCTGCCGATGCTGTTTTTTTGAAATTTTCTGTAAATGGCACCATGCTGAAGGCCGTTTATACCGAAGATCATTCACCCGTCCACGAAGACAGTTGTGTGGAGTTTTTCTGCATGCCAGAAGGGGCCGACAAATACACCAATTTTGAATTCAACTGCATTGGAACCTGTTCAGCATCGAGCCGAAAAGGGCGTAATGAAGATGTGATTCCTTTTTCAAAAGAAGAAATGGCTACCATAGAGCGGTATGCATCCATAGGCAAAAAGCCTTTCAAGGAAATGGAAGGCATGTTTGAATGGGAACTGACCGTAAAAATTCCGTTGAAACTGATGAATCTGGATCCAGAAAATCTTCCTGAAAAGATTCGGGGCAATCTGTACAAATGTGCCGATGATACCGATTCGGTACACTTTGTGAGCTGGGCGCCTATCAAAACGGAAAATCCCGATTTCCATCGTCCGGAGTTTTTTGGCGAAATGTATTTCAAATAAACCTTTACCGAACTGAAAAATTTTCCAGGCAAAAAAACTACCGGCTTCGTTCATCTTTATATTTTAAGAATTATTATTAACTAATTATTTTTAATTAAAGTTTTTAATAATTATCTTTGTACCCTGTGACAATAATCTACATCACATGAAAAAAACATTTTCTACTGCATTATTTATCACTGCTTTTGCTGCTGCAGGTTCGGCACAGAATCAAAAACCAAACGTAATACTGATACTGGCCGACGATCTCGGTTATTCGGACATCGAACCCTACGGACAGGAAAAAATCAAAACACCCAATCTGAACAGGATGGCCGAAAATGGAATGCAATTCATGCAATTCTACTGTGGCACTTCTGTCAGCGCACCATCCCGCGCCAGCCTGATGACAGGCCTTCACACAGGGCATACACACGTACGCGGCAACAAGGAATACACTCCCGAAGGACAGGAACCCATGGGAGAAATGAAAACGCTGGGAAATCTATTTCAGCAGGCAGGATATGCCACCGGAATATACGGAAAATGGGGACTTGGATATCCCGGATCGGGCTCAGAGCCAACCAAAAAAGGATTTGATCACTTCTACGGATACAATTGCCAGCGACAGGCGCACACTTTCTATCCAAACTGGCTTTGGAAAAATGATGAAAAAACCGTTCTTACCGGCAAGGAGTATTCTCAGGATTTAATTCACCGGCAGGCACTTACCTTTATACGCAGTAATGCCAACAAACCGTTTTTTGCCTATATAACCTACACATTACCTCATGCAGGACTCGAGCAACCCGACGACAGTATTCTGAAGATTTATTCCGGAAAATTCCCGGAAACTCCCTACAGTGGAAACGGAAATTATGCCCCTGCTGATGAACCTCGTGCACAATTTGCAGGAATGGTCACCCGAATGGATGCGTATGTGGGCGAAATCAGAAATGAACTTCAAAAACTGGGAATTGAGGAAAATACACTGCTCATTTTCACCAGCGATAACGGACCGCACATAGAAGGCGGTGCAGATCCGGCGTTTTTTGCCAACAAACAAACGCTGCGCGACACCAAACGCTCGCTTTACGAAGGTGGAATAAGAGTACCCACAATTATGGAATGGCGTGGAACTATTTCTGCCGGAGTAAAATCTGAATTCCCGTCTGCTTTCTGGGATTTTATGCCCACTTTTGTCCACCTTACCCATCAGCAAAAAACATGGAAGCAAAAAACCGATGGAATATCCATTCTTCCAACTCTGACAGGGAAAAGCCAGCAGCAACCGCACAAGTATCTCTACTGGGAATTTCATGAGGAAGGTGGCCGCCAGGCAGTAAGAGTAGGCGACTGGAAGCTGATAAAACAGAAAATAAAAAGCGGAAATCCGACTTTTGAATTGTATAATCTGAAGAATGACCCGTTTGAAAAAAGAGATCTTTCGGCAGAAAATCCGGAAAGAGTCAGAAAGCTGAAAAAACGAATGGACAAAGCACATACCCCTTCGGAAATGTTCAACTTTGGTATTGACAAATGAGATGAGACAAATCATATATGCTATTCTGATGCTGATATGGCCATTAATAGGTGTAGCTCAACAAATGGAATCAATATCAATGAATGATGGCTGGCAATTTTCCAAAAGCGGAAAGAACCAATGGAAACAAGCCACAGTGCCCGGTTCGGTTCAACGTGATCTGATCCGATTGGGCGAACTGCCCGATCCTTACTGGGGAACAAACGAAAAACTCGTTCAATGGGTAGAAGATAAAAACTGGGATTTCAGAAAAACGTTTACAATTGATTCAGTACAACTTACATCCGACGAAGCTTTGCTTTGTTTCGAAGGACTTGATACGTATGCCGATGTTTTTCTGAACGGATCGAAAATACTTCATACAGAAAATATGTTTCTGCTTTACGAAGTTTCGGTAAAAAATCTGCTGAAAAAAGGCGAAAACAATCTTTTTATACGATTTTTCTCACCCATCGAAACCATCCTGCCTGCTCACACTACAAGCGGATTCGATTATCCGGCCGACAACGACCACCGAATGCCCCGGCTGAGTGTGTACACCCGCAAAGCACCCTATCATTTCGGCTGGGACTGGGGAATGAGAATGGTTCAAACCGGGATCTGGCGACCAGTTTCGCTACTTTTTTACAACAAAGCACAAATAAAAGACTACTGGGTGCAGCAGATTGACATTCAGCCGGAAAAAGCAATTCTCAACAATCACCTTGAAATTCATTCCCTTTCTGAAAAAAATGCAGATGCCACATTGACAATTGACTATGATCCATTGATTTTAAATCGAAAACCACTACAAATCCAACAGAAAATAACCTTAAAAGAAGGAAAAAACATTATTTCCATTCCGCTGGAAATAGAAAACCCAATGCTTTGGATGCCCACAGGCTGGGGTGAGCAGGTGCTTTACGGCTTTCGGGCAACCATTAAGACTGACGAAAAAATCATTGCCGAAAAAATTATAAAAACCGGACTGAGAAAAATTGAACTTGTTCGGGATAGCGATATTGATGGTCGATCTTTCTATTTCAAAGTCAACGGAATTCCGCTTTTTGCCAAAGGAGCCAACTACATTCCCGGAGAAATTATCAACACACAGCAGGATAAAGCATACTACGACCGCCTTTTTGAAAATATTACGGCTGCCAATATGAATATGATCCGTGTATGGGGCGGAGGATTTTACGAAGACGACTACTTCTACCGGCTGGCCGACGAAAAAGGCATTCTGGTATGGCAGGATTTTATGTTTGCCTGCACTACTTATCCGCACGACGGGACATTTATGGATAATGTAGAAAAAGAGGCAGAATACAACATCAAACGTTTACGCAATAATCCTTCGGTAGCGCTGTGGTGTGGCAACAACGAAGTGGCTGAAGCGCTGAAATACTGGGGCTGGGAGAAGAAATATACGCCCGAAATATTCAACGATTTCAAAGTGGGCTACGACAAACTTTTCAAACAGCTACTGCCCGAAAAAGTGAAAGAACTTGACCCCGCGAAATATTACATTCACTCCTCGCCCGACACAGCCAACTGGGGCCGCCCCGAAAGTCTGAAACTGGGCGATGCCCATTACTGGGGTGTGTGGTACGGACGCCAACCGTTTGAAATTCTCAACGAACGGGTTCCCCGCTTTATGAGTGAATTCGGATTCCAGGCGTTCCCCGAGATGAAAACCATCCGCAGCTTTGCACCGCCCGAAGAATGGAACCTCGAAAGTCCGACCATGCTCACCCACCAGAAAAGCACCACCGGCAACGACGCCATCAAAGAATACATGGAGCGGTACTACCACACACCACGTAATTTTGAGGATTTTGTGTATATCGGGTTGGTGATGCAGGGACGCGGCATGAGCCACGGGATGAAAGCGCACCGAAGAAACCGTCCGTACTGCATGGGTACGCTTTACTGGCAACTGAACGACAGCTGGCCGGTAGTGTCGTGGTCGGGCATCGACTACTATGGCAACTGGAAAGCGATGCATTATCACGCACGGGACGCTTTCAAACCTTTAACCATAGACATTTACGAAGAAAACGGGAGAATCGGCTTCTTCACCTTATCCGACAAACTGCAGGATGAAAATGACCTGAAACTTGAAATTGAACTGAAGGATTTCAGCGGAAAAAACATTCGGAAAATCAAAAAAGTCATCACAGCCAAAGCCAATGATTCCAAAAAAGTACTGGAAGTGAACAGCAGTGATTTCGTCACAGAAACAGAGCGAAAAAACAGTTTTTTACTTGTTAGACTTTCGAATAAACAAGGAAAGCTGATAACACAGGAAATTCATTATTTCGACGCACCGAAAAACCTGAATTTACCTGAAACAACTATTCAAAAAACATTCAAAAAAGAGGAAGGAAAACTCACCATCACGTTCAAAAGCAAGATGTTAGCAAAAGATGTATTTGTGGAAATCCCCGTTCAGGGAGCAAAATTCTCGGATAATTTCTTTGATTTATTGCCGGGCGAAAAGAAAGTAATAACTATCACTTCGCCGGAGCTGAAAGCCAATGGAAATGATGCAATTAAGGTAAAACATTTGAGAGAGACCTATTAATAATGTATAAAATAGAAATTTGCGCCAATTCCGTTACCAGTTGCCTCGAAGCTCAGCGTGGCGGAGCGTATCGGGTGGAGCTGTGTGCTGCAATTCCCGAAGGGGGAACTACGCCTTCTTACGGCGAAATTTCTTTTGCGCGTGAACTGCTGGATATCAGGTTGAACGTGATTATTCGTCCGCGCGCCGGCGATTTTCTCTATTCCGAAATCGAACACCAAACCATGCTGCGGGATATTGAAATGTGCCGAAAACTGAGAGTTGACGGAGTTGTATTTGGCTGCCTCACATCAGGTGGCGAAATTGACATGAACAGAAACCGGGAACTGATTGAAGCAGCCGCAGGAATGAGCACAACTTTTCACCGCGCTTTTGATATGTGCCGGAATCCCATGGAAAGCCTTGAAAAAATAATCGAACTTGGTTTCGACAGAATTCTGACTTCAGGTGGAAAACCAAAAGCCGAACAGGGCATTGATTTACTGAAAAAATTAACAGAAAAAGCCGGTCACCGTATCATCATCATGCCCGGAAGCGGCATTACGGAAGACAACATTGCAAAAATTGCACGCGAAACAGGCGCCTCTGAGTTTCATCTTTCTGCCAGATTGCCGGTGGCAAGCGCAATGGAATACAGAAATCCGGCAGTGTCGATGGGAGGAAAAAACATCGAAATCGACGAGTACACTTTTCCTGTAACCAGCGCCGAACGGGTAAAACGAACAATTGAAAATCTAAATAAAAACTAAAAAAATCAACAACATGAAAGTATTGAAAAAAATCATTTTCACCGCTGTGGCTTTTCTGATAATAGCAGGTACTGCAAGCTTAAACGCAGCTGAAGCTAATTATCAGGTCATTCCATTGCCAAATTCCATTAAACCGGCGAAAGGCACAGGATTTTCACCAAATTCAAAAACAACAATCGTTTATCCGAAAGGGAATGTTAAAATGCAGAAAAACGCCGAATTTCTGTCGGATTACCTCTCACAGATGAACGTGGCAAAATTAACAATTGCCACATCGGGCAAATCAAATGCAATTATTCTGCAAACCGGATTAAAATCTGCCAATCCGGAAGCTTACACGCTGACTGTCGGAAAATCGTCCATTATCATCAAAGGGGCGAGCGAAGCCGGCGTGTTTTACGGTATCCAAACCCTGCGCAAAGCCACTCCCATTGGCGGGAAATCTGTAATTTATCCGGCTGTAATCATCACAGATGCACCGCGTTTTGAATATCGCGGCATGCACCTGGACGTAGCACGGCATTTCTTCCCGGTGTCATTTGTAAAAAAATACATCGATATGATTGCTTTGCACAACATGAACAAATTTCACTGGCACCTGACCGAAGATCAGGGCTGGCGCATTGAGATAAAAAAATACCCGAAACTGACTGAAGTGGGTGCCTGGAGAAGCGAAACGGTAATAGGACATAACACCGGAAAATTCGACGGCAAACCACACGGCGGATTTTATACGCAGGACGAAATCCGTGATATTGTAAAATATGCTCAGGACCGCTATGTGACCGTTATTCCTGAAATTGACCTTCCGGGACACATGCTGGCAGCACTGGCTTCGTATCCGGAACTCGGCTGTACAGGCGGACCGTATGAAGTGGAAAAATCATGGGGTGTATTTGACGATGTGCTTTGTGCCGGACGGGAAAAAACATATACTTTTCTCGAAGATGTACTGACCGAAGTGTGCGAACTTTTTCCGTCGAAATACATCCACATTGGCGGTGACGAAAGCCCGAAAGTACGCTGGGAAAAATGCCCCGACTGCCAGGCAAAAATCAAAGAACTGGGATTGAAAGATGATAAAAAACACAAAAAAGAATTTTATCTCCAAAGCTACGTGATGGAGCGGATGGAGAAATTCCTGAACGGCAAAGGACGCCGGATTATCGGCTGGGACGAAATTCTGGAAGGTACTCTTGCTCCAAATGCCACCGTGATGTCATGGCGGGGCGAAGCCGGAGGCATTGAAGCCGCCCGCATGGGTCATGATGTGATCATGACACCAAACAGCTACCTGTATTTTGATTATTACCAAACAACCGACACGAAAAACGAGCCCGATGCCATAGGCGGCTATGTACCCGTGGAACTGGTTTACAGCTACGAACCGATGTCGAAAGAACTCACTCCGGCCGAACAGAAACTGGTACTTGGCGCACAGGCCAATATCTGGACCGAGTATATCCCCACAACACAGCAGGTAGAATACATGGCCATGCCGCGCATGGCTGCACTGGCCGACGTACAGTGGACTCAGCCTGCAAAAAAGGATTACGCTGATTTTCTCAGGAGAATACCCCGCTTACTCAGCCTGTATGATTTACTTGATTACAACTATGCCACACACCTTTACGACGTGAAAGCCGATCTCAAGCCAAACACGGGCAAAGGAACACTGGACGTGATTTTATCAACTCTGGATAATGCACCCATCTATTACACCCTGGATGGCACCGAACCTTCGGCAAATTCGATCCGGTACACCGAAACAATCAGCCTGAATAAAGATGCTGTTATCAGCGCCAAAGCCATCCGGGCCAACGGCAAAAACAGCCGTACTTTTTCAGAAAAAGTGAAATTATCAAAATCGAGCCTGAAGCCGATTACGCTGCTCACTACTCCTGATCGGAACTATACCTACACAGGAGCCGGATTACTCAATGACGGACTAACCGGCGATACAAATTACAAAACAGGTCGCTGGATGGGATTTCAGGGAACTGACCTGATTGCCGTAATTGACCTGCAGCAAGATACCGAAATTTCAAAAGCCGGAATTCGAACAAACATAGTTACCGGCGACTGGATTTTGGATGCAGAGAACTTTATCGTGTCTGTTTCGGACGACGGGAAAAATTTTACTCCCGTTGCAGGTATTCAGACTAACCTTACCGACCGGGCCGAACACTGGAAAGGAGTTGTCACTCACACTGTTACATTCAATCCGGTAAAAACTCGCTACGTTAAAATCACCGTCGAGCCCTTCAAAGCATTCCCCAAATGGCATGGAGCGAATGGCAAACCATACATTTTTGTGGATGAAATTTCGATATTCTAATAATAGCGAATTACACGAATAAGAAAATAAGAAAACGCATTGCCACTGGCGGCAATGCGTTTTCTTATTTTACTGCTAATGTTTTGAAAATCAATTCACTTCGGCTTCAGCTTCCTCTATTTCGCGGTTGCGACTGGTTTCATACGTATCCACCAGCTTATCCAGCATGGCAATAATCACATACGGAGCAGCCAGCTTGGCCATATTGGTAATAGCGTTCACGCTTTTAGTGCCTTTACTCCTGGTGGCATAGAGGTAAAGTCCGCCGCCGATAGCAGCTCCGATAATGAATCCGAGAGGCAATTTTGAGAATTTATCTTTTACCACCTGAATGACTTTGTCTTTTTTATCTTTTTCAGTTTCCATCCGATTTTTGAATGAAGGTTTTTACTACCAATGAAACAAAGACCTGACGCTTTTAGTTTATAAAATCTTAATAAAAACAGATATTTTCGTGCAAGTCTGCAAGATTGATTATTTTTGCAGAAAAATTCCGAATGAGACTCTACGATATCTTTCTGAAACATCCGCTTATTTGCACCGACAGCCGAAATTGTCCACCCGATTCAATATTTTTTGCCCTGAAAGGCGATAACTTTGATGCCAATGGCTTTGCTGCCGGAGCTCTTGAAAAAGGATGCGCCTATGCAGTGATTGACAATCCGCAATATGCTGTGGATGAGCGATTTATTGTAGTTAACGATGTGCTGGAAAGCCTCCAGGAACTGGCACGTTTTCACCGGCAAAAACTGGGTACAAAAATAATCGGCATTACCGGAACCAATGGCAAAACGACTACAAAAGAACTGATTGCATCCGTACTGATGGAGAAATTCAACACCCATTTTACCCGGGGAAATTTCAACAATCACATCGGAGTGCCGCTCACACTGCTGCAACTGAAACCCGAACACGATATTGCCGTAGTGGAAATGGGCGCCAACCATCCGGGAGAAATCAAAATGCTCGCTGAAATTGCTCTGCCCGATTACGGCATCATTACCAATGTGGGCAAAGCTCACCTGGAGGGTTTCGGCTCTTTCGAAGGAGTAATGAATACCAAAGCCGAACTGTATGATTTTATACTGAAAAAATCCGGAAAAATATTTCTGAATACCGGAAACGAATATCTGAAAAAAATGGCTGAAAAATCGGGTTTCAGAGATGCAAACAGTATTTTAGCTTATAAAACGGACAGTGAAATCAACGGCAATCAGGCTACCGGCACCATTACTTCGTGCAGTCCGCTGCTCAGGATGAAATGTGTCACGTCAGAGGGGGATTTTGATGTGAAAACCCAATTAATCGGCACTTACAATGCCGAGAATGTGCTGGCTGCAGTAGCTATCGGAAATTATCTGGAAGTAAGCAATGATCAGATTAAAGCCGGTCTGGAAAATTACCAGCCGAGAAACAACCGTTCGCAATTCACTGAAACAGACAAAAATAAACTCATCATCGATGCCTACAATGCCAACCCTACGAGTCTTCAGGCAGCTATTCTGAATTTCGCCCAGATGGAAGCACCGCATAAAACGCTGATTATCGGCGATATGCTCGAACTGGGCAGCCAATCGGCCGAAGAGCATCAGAAAGTGGTGGACTTAGTAAACGAATCGGGATTCACGGACGTTTTTCTGGTGGGGCCGAATTTTAATGCTACCCGGAATAATTTTAGTAATTTTGCAGATGTTGATTTACTGAAAGAGTATCTTCAGAAAAATCCGCTGATCAACCGTTTTATACTCATCAAAGGGTCTCACGGCATTCATCTGGAGAAAGTCATCAGCGAATTGTAAAAGAAAAATCTCCGAATATTTCCAAAAAAGGGACTATTTAAGTACACATTTACAATAAAATAGTAAAAAAAGTTTGATTGCCCGGTTCTTCTCCGTGAGGGAAAAGTGCTGAAGAGAATGAGGCTTCAAAAAAAAATGAAAAAATATGGATAAAAAGAAACTGACCATTTTGATTGTAGTTCTGACATTAGTAATAGCCGCTCTGGTGGCTGGTTTGATTATTTTTATGAACAAATCAAACAAACAAAGCCAGCAAATAGCTCAGACAGAACAATTTATGGAAGAAGAAAAGCAGCAGATGGTTACAGAAGTGGATGCGCTTGCAGGCGAAATGGACGGTTATACCATGTATGTACACAACGATTCGCTGTTGCGTGAATTTGACCTGCAGAAGCAAAAAATCAAGGACTTGCAGGCAGAATTGAAAAGCACCAAAGCTACGGATGCCAAACGCATAGCCGAACTGAAAGCTGAAATAGCCACACTCCGAACTATACTGGCACATTACGTGCAGCAAATCGACTCATTAAACTCCCTGAACAAACGGCTCACCAACGAGAATCTGGAGGTTAAGCAACGATACCAAAACGTTTCGGAAACGGCAGAAATGCTGGCAAAAGAGAAAGAATCGCTGAGCGAGGTGGTAACCCGCGCAGCCGTACTCGAACTATATAATTTTTCATTCAATCCGATGGATGAAAGAAACCGCAAAACGGAACGTTCGTCCAAAATGACAAACCTGAAATTCAACTTCACCATCGGCAAAAACATAACCGCCGAACCGGGACCAAAAACTGTATATCTGCGTTTGTCGCGCCCGGATGGTGAAGTGATGCAGAAAGGAAATAGCGTTTTCGCCTATGAGAACAAAAACATCGAATACTCACTGAAAAAAGAATTTGATTATACAGGTGAAGCGTACTCCGATGCCGTGTACTGGAAAGTGGAAGAAATTCTGCAAATAGGCACCTATCAGGCCGATTTCTTCGTGGATGGAAACAGAATCGGAAGTTACTCTTTCAGAATTGAAAAAAAATAGTATCTTTACGCTTTCATTATCTGATAAAAAAAATACAAATATTTCTCTGATTTATAATTATGAAATTTCATCAAATTTTCTCCATATCAGCCATTTTTACCCTTTCACTGTTATTCTTTTCCTGCGAAAAACAGGATAAATACACGGATTGGAAAGTAATGAACAACGATTGGCTGGAAGCCAACAAAAACAGCAAAAGCAGCTTTCCGTTCAACTGGACAATCGATGTGCTGAAAACTCCACTCGTAAATGCTGAATTTCAAACTACCGAATCAGGTATAAAATACAAAGTTCTTCG
>ERZ1645192.1317-NODE-1317-length-20735-cov-11.252563_pt1 | contig 20735 bp, 17 predicted proteins | sample MGYA00575354_ERZ1645192 | MGnify/ENA primary metagenome ERZ1645192 (study PRJEB40844, sample SAMN11349763) | freshwater sediment metagenome | isolation source: river sediment | host: Sediment | place: India: Faizupur Khadar , New Delhi | collected 2017-02-21 ... | reverse complement strand
CTGCCGTAGAAGGAGCCCATCCACATGGCCACCACCCGCTGCTGAATCTGCTCTAGAGGAATATCGGGGACTTCTGTCATGTTCATGGCGTCTATGCAGCGGCCATTATAATACTTCCGGGGGGCATCGCCGGTCCCTGGAGAGCATTTCATCGAGAAAAGCAGCAATGCCGCCCGGATAATAGACCTCCAGTGCGTCAATCTCGGCCATGCCTTTGCCGTCAAGGCCAAAGGACTGCAGATATCTTTTAAAGGCATTTCTTTCTTCTTTGCTCTCTTTATCCGGTCCGGACCCTCTGCCGGCTTGAATCATGGGAATCTTCCAATCCAGTATCTGCTGGGGATGCAGGCCCAGGCTCCTCACCTCAATGGCGGCACATCCATCTGTCTGTCGCGCTTTTATGGCTGCGGCCAGCTCTCGGGCGAAGAATGCTCCCTTTGCAGAGAGGTCGGAGAGGCAGAGGATTTGGGCCGGTGAGTTGCCTCTCTGGCAGAGAGCATCAACTGCCACTGTTGTCGCCCCGCTCTCTACTGAGATAAGTGTTGCATTATGCTTCTTGCAGACTGGGTAGAGCAGCGGATTTAATGACTGCTTGCTGGTCCAGACCTCCCGGCGGGGGGCAGGCGTGCTATCCGATATAGGAAGGAATATTTCTTTTTCACCCATGCCGGACTTCTCCTCCAGCAGAGCGTCAGCCGGGATGAATCCAAGAGTTCGGGCTTTGCTGGCCCATTTGGCCAGCTTCTCTCCGTCGTTCTCGTGATACGGCCTGGTGATCCTGATCTCACCCACAAAGCCGCCGCAGATGGGGTAGTCTGAGGCCTTCCTTTGCAGGGCAAAATAAAAGAGCCCTCGCAGGGTGGTCCTGGCCCTGCCCGTCTCATTGACGAAGTCGCGATAGACTGAAGAAACCCACTTCGATTTGGTTCTGTCGGTTTCGGTGAATGCAAATGCCTCGGTAGTCCTGGTCATATATTGCAGTTATCTATTCAACAGCGAGTATTTATGATAGAACGTTTCTTTCATGATACTGCATTTTAAGCATTGAGTGTCGAATGGCTTTTGGGCGCGTTTCATAGCTTATGAAATGATTTGTCTCTATTTATTATATGTTGGCTGTTATTATTATTCTTATTGAGAAAATTAGCTCAAGGATATTCTCGGCGCAAACTTAAAATATCATAATTCTAATCAGGACTTATAGTAATGATAAAATGATCTAATTAAATTAATGAGGGAAATTAGCTTCATTATGGTGTGATTAAATGTGCGCAGATATTGTTTATTTAATAAAGCTTTTTATGAATAGAATATATGTATACTTTAATTATTTATTGTTTTATTTCTGATTTGAAGGGGAACTATTAATTCACTGTTTATACTAAATTTTTAAAATAAAAAAAATAACTGGATGTGTTTAGCATGACCAAATCTAATAGTGAGTTAGTCAAACAAGAGTCAGTTGAATCTCTGGCTCAGCTTTTCAGCCAGAGGGGACTCAGTTATGTATCAAAATGCGCAGTATTTGCCACGTTTTTCTTAAAGGAAGGTGCAAAGAATGCTGAGAATGCCTTAAGGACGTATCAAATACTCAAGGATCTTGCTTTTCAAATTAATGAAATAGTTCATTCAATGGAAGTCAATAGTCAAAAGAATTTATTTAATTCAACTGACTTTCGGCAAAAGAAAACGAGTCGAAAATCCGCAACCGGGCACACTCATGCTGTGATCATGGGTGTGGATTTGTCTCTCTGGCAGATTCTCGGCCAAAGCTTACCAGATAATTCATCTCAACCTGAAATCAAGAATGAAATCAACAATATTTTGAATCAGTCTCCTCCTTATAAGAATACTGGAGGTGACTTATACTTCCATATAAAATCCGATTCGATAGAAGGTTGCAGGGAAGTTTTGAGTCATATTGAAGCCTGGATCAGGCCCATCTCTGAAGTGGATGGCAAGAAGGTCACTGAGGGAAATTTTTTGCGTGAAGGGAGGGTCTATGGTCGTCGCATTCTGCACGGGCTGATTCAGGTTGTAGATCCCATCAACCTATCAGCGCGGGTTCTGATTGGAGACGAGGATATTTTCCATAAAGGCGGATGCTTCTGCCTGACACAAAAATTCGTCCATAATTGGGCCCAGATCCAGGAGATGTCGCAGACAGAAATAGAAGATATGATCGGTCGCGATACCGCCGGGAACATCAATCCCCAATTGGATAAAAGAAGTCATATGCGTTGCGTCAGGGCAAAGGACGAAAGCGGCCTAAACCATAGCATCTTCACCCAGGGCCAGCCTTTCGGCAACTCGTCCTCCGATCACAGTCGGGAAGAAGGCGTTTACGTATCGGCATTTGCTAGGAGCATTACAGCCTTCAATGCCGTATTAAGCGGAATGCTTGGTCCAGATTATTATAGCACGGGAGAGATCCTGGACAAGCATTTCCGCTATTCTCACAGCGTCGAGGGAAGCATATGGTATGTTCCAAGCTGCAAGGAACTGGGAATGCAGCCGCGCCGCTTTCTCCACCCTGTGGAGGTCAATCACTTCTTCCAGGAACGAAGCAAGAACGGGCTGATGTACTATAACAGCAAGGACTTTCTCCACAGCATCTGGAAGGATCGGAGGAGAGATGAATATCCTATCTCCGATCGCATCATAGAGCTGCTGGAAAAGGCCTTCGTTCGCTGGCAGAATACCTGGTATGAGCCTCCGGTCTTTCCGGTGCTGCCTGAATTAAGAGACTATCTTAAAGACACCTGTCATCTCTCTGATCAGCGCATAAATGAAATTATGGGCGGCTCAATAGCCGAACGCAAAGGCTATGCCATCAATGCTACCCTAAATCTCTTCTCAGATGAGGACTACTGCCGGGAAAACAAGCTAGACCTATTTCGCATCGATCCCAATGAACTGATAGCAGGCATTCTGCCGCCCTTCACCTTAGGTACCGGAGTTGCAGCAATGCCATACTTGGATGAAGCGGAGCGGATGAACGGCTTCTTCCTGGGACTTGATGAAAGCTCCATGGCAGGCCATATTGTACCTGGATACGATGCTATCCTTAAAAAGGGCATAAAAGGCCTTTTGCAGGAGACTGAAGTCCTGCTCCAAGGGGCTTGTGATGCAAATGAAAGAGATATGATTGAATTCTATAATTCGGTAATTCTCTCTTTAAAAGGAGTTCAAAAGTACTTTCAGAATTATGCGGATTTGGCTGGCAAAATGGCCGGCAATTTGTCCGGGAAAAATGGAGGAGCTTTGGCGCCCGGCCAGGCTGCCGATAGAGATAATCTGCAGCAGATATCTTCGCGCATGAGCCGCTTGAAGGATGATCCGCCGGAAAGCTTCCTTGATGCTCTGCAGATGATTTTTAGCCTGCACTGCTGCTTGCATCTCATCGGAGAGCTGGTCTCCATTGGCAGGCTCGATCAACTGCTCGAGCCGTACTCTCCGAAGGATGCAGCCGGCATTGCCGCAGCACAGGAGGCAGTGGACTGCTTCTGGATCAAGATGAGCGAAAAGGTGCTCTTAAACCGGCATTATTATGAGGAGAAGAGGAGCTATGGAACCTGCGCCCTGCCCTATACCGGAGGACCTGTGCCCATCGGAGACAAGCTTAGCCAGTGGGTGATGCAGGTGACTGTGGGTGGCTACAAAAATGTCGACGATCCGAATCCGGCGGACGGGTGCAACGAAGTCACCAGAATGGCCCTGCGCTCAGCCCGCCGTCTGCCATTGAACTCACCCTGCCTCTCCCTGCGCCTGAACCGGATGACTCCAGATGATATCTTCACCGAATCTGTCCGGGCAATATTGAGCGGAGGGGCTTCTCCCTTCTTCTACAATGACGACCTTCTGGTAAAGGGAATAATGAATTGCGACAGGGCCGTCATGAATAATGATCCTGCCCTCATGGAGAGTGCCTCGGCCATCAGACTTCAGGACGCTAGGAATTATTGTGCCGACGGCTGCTGGGAGACGATGCTCCCCGGACAGACGGAGATGGCCCTATCCTACGTGTTGGTGACAAATGCCGTTGAGATGGCATTAAACCAGGGCGCCACATACATAAACGCTGGCCCTGGAAATATCAGAGGAAGCCAGGCATCATTTTTATCGTCTTCCGTCAGCGATATCAAACGCTTTGAGGATTTCCTGGATATATTTTTTAAGCATTTCAAGTGGCAGATGTCGAACTTCTTCAATGGCATATTCTCGCGCTATGGAAATATTTGGAAATTCTGTCCGAGCCCCCTTCTATCCACAATGGTGGAAGGCTGCCTGCAATCTGGAAAAGATCTGACCAATGGAGGGGCGCGCTATCATGTCCTCATGCCCATGATCTTCGGCATCCCCTGCGCCATCGACTCTCTATGGGCCATCAAGCAGATGGTCTTCGAGAATGAATCCGCGGTCACCTCTCTTCCCGAGCTGGTTGAGTGCCTCTTCTGCGACTGGGGCTACGACATGATCGAGCCCTTCCAGAGCGTCCTTGGAGACCCGGAACGCTCCGAATTGAAGGCCAGGCGCTACAAGGACCTGCGCAAAGTCTCCTTGCAGCTCCCTAAATTCGGCTCAGGCAACAGAGATGTAGACGAATTTGGCGGCAAGATTGCTGCCCGTCTCAAGTCCATAACCTTCGATATCCTGAGCCATCCGGAAAAGGAGGTCAGCAGGGAGATGAAGGCCATGCTGGACGGCATTGTGCATAGATACAGCCTGCAAGGCCGTCCATTCCTCTTCCATCTCATGCCGGCCTATGGCACTTTTGAGGATTACATCGGCCTGGGGCTTCAAAATGGGGCATCAGCAGACGGCCGCCGAAAAGGAACCAGTCTATCCTCTAATTTTAGCCCCATGCCCAGCCCCATGGACCTTCCGCCTGATAACAAAGATCGCGATATATTTAGGACTCTGATGGGGTGGAACGGTCCTGAATTCAAAGATGTACTTGATATAGTCGCTCCAGTTGATATCGATATCCCGGAGAACCTCCCTTCCCAGGCCCTGACCGATGTGCTTCTTTGCTTCAGGGAGGGCAAGCTGGGCTCGAATATGCTGAGCATCAGTTGTGCCGATCGGGAGACTCTGCTGAAGGCTCAGGAATATCCCGAGCGCTACGATCTCCTGCGCCTCAGATACGGCGGATGGAGCGAATTTTTCATCGGCATGTATAAGGACCATCAAGAGCAGCATCTGCGCCGTCCTGTTTTTTCTTCTATTCAGAAGTCCGGATGCAATGGATGGGATGCTGAGAGGGCTGAATGAGGAATAGCCCGGTGAAACTGGCGGCTTGCATAGCCGCAATCCTTCTCTTTGCCGCGGTCATCAACTGCTTGGCTCCGGCTGCTTGGGCGGAAGAGCGCTGGAAATTTGCAGTTTTATGCGACACAAGAGGGGGAGATCAGAATGGCTCAAATAAATCATGCATAAATGATACCGTTGTAAAGGCTCTGGCCCAGGCAGTGGTTGCTGACGGCTGTGAGCTGGTAATCGTGCCCGGAGATCTGGTAAACGGATGGTGGCGCAATTGCTGCAATGATTCCACAGGTCGCTGCTGCAGAAATGGCGCAAACGGTTGCAGCGATAATTGCAGGATCTCCTATGAGGCTCAGTTCAATAACTGGAAGAAAGCCATGGCACCGGTATACGAAGCTGGAATCGATATCTATGCCGTGAGGGGCAATCACGAGGATGGGCCATCCATTTACCCTCCAGAATACCCTTACAATACATCTCCAGATCAGCAATTGAAGTCTTCATTCGCCAAAGCATTCGGCTCTACAGAGACGTCAAACGGGCCTTCTGGCGAGGAGAATCTGACCTACAGCTTTACTCATGATAATGCCCTGTTCATAGGTCTGGATGAATATGTCACGCCTCATAAGATCAATCAGGCATGGCTAAACCGTCAGTTGCAGGGCAATGACAAAAGCCATATCTTCGTCTTCGGCCATGAGCCTGCCTTCCAGGTCAACCATTCTGACTGCTTGGCTGCATTTCCTGAGAATCGCGATGCTTTCTGGGAGAGCATTGGGGCTGCCGGAGGACGTGTTTATTTTTGCGGTCATGATCACTTTTACAATAGAGCCCACATTGAGGATGGATCTGGCCACAAAATCTATCAGGTTTTAGTAGGTTCATGCGGCGCTCCTTTCAAACAGTGGCATCCTCCATATAACGATTCTTCTGTCCAGGGGGACTACCATAATGAAAAAGACTGCGGCTATATTCTTGTGACAGTGGATGGAGATATTGCCTGGATTGAATGGAAGGCCTGGCAGAAGGGCAACTGGGTCACCCGTGACAGTTTCGCTATAAAATCCGCCAAAGCCACCTCAGGAAAAGCGAAGGATGCCAAGATCACGCTCACTTACGAGGGCCCCATTCCGGTGGAAATAGAGGCATTGGTGAATATCTTTCCGCTAAACGGTTCTGGAAGCGAATTGCAGGGATCGCTCATTTTATCAAGTAGTCAGGGAGGAAGAAAATGACAAATGGTTACATGGGAAAGATTTTGAGGATTGATCTCAACAAGGGAGACGACGGAATAAAAACAAAAGAGGTAGATGACGAAATCTATAGGAATTTTCTATGCGGCTACGGGCTGGCATCCAAGATTCTATTCGAGGAGTTGGATGCCGGCATTGATCCGCTCGGACCGAAAAATATCCTGGCTATTATGAGCGGGTTGCTCACGGGAACCGGTTCTCGTTTCAGCGGCCGGTGGATGGCAGCCGGCAAAAGCCCTTTAACCGGGACATGGGGCGATGCCAACTGCGGCGGATCCTTTGGCCCGGCCATAAAGGGCTCCGGCTTTGATGGATTCTACTTTAAGGGAAAGAGTGAGGAACCTGTTTACCTCCTGATTGACGGGGGAAGGCCGAGCCTTCAGAGTGCGTCGGATCTATGGGGTCTGGATTCATTTGAGACTGAGGACATATTGAAGGGGCTGCATGGCGAAGATAGCAAGGTTGCAAGCATTGGGAAAGGCGGTGAGAAGCAGTCTCTAATTTCAGGGATTGTCACAGATAAGGGACGTCTGGCAGCAAGAAGCGGACTTGGTGCTGTGATGGGATCGAAGAACCTGAAAGCGATATGCCTGAGCCAGGCTGACCAGAAGGTCAAAGTATTCGATGAAGCGGTCATGAATGCGCTTACCAAGGATTACAGGAGGCGCTTTGACAATTGCCATCATGGTTTTAAAGAGACTCTGGAAACCTGGGGGACGGCCGGTGGAACGGCTGCATCTGCTTACATAGGTGACTCACCAATTAAAAATTGGACTGGGACCTCATTTGAAAATGCAGAATTTATTTCCAGCTTTAGCGTTACCAGGTTCGAGACTTCAAAATTCTTCTGCGCGGAGTGTCCTTTAGGCTGCGGAGCCCATTGCAATGTAGGAACGCTCAAGGATACTCATCGGCCGGAATACGAGACGCTGTGTGCTTTTGGAACATTGCTGCTCAATGATAATGTTGAGACCATCTTCGAGGTCAATGACATGCTCAACCGGGCCGGAATCGATACCATAAGCTGCGGGGCAGTTGTCGCATGGGCCTACGAGGCCTTTGAAAGGGGAATAATCACCGAAAAGGATACTGACGGACTTAATCTCTCCTGGGAGCAAAGCTGCGAATCCCTCCCTCAGCTCGTGAAAAAGATAATAGAGGGAGAGGGAATCGGGGAGCGGCTCAGAATGGGTGTGAAAGTGGCGTCCGAATATTATTCAAAAGTATCAAAGGATCCCGATGCTATAGATTTTGCCATTCATTCTGGAGGTCAGGAGCTGCCCATGCATGACCCCCGCAATAATCCCAATCGGGAAGGACTTGCTTTGGGGGTGGCCTATGAAGTGGAGCCAACTCCAGGGAGACACACGGCAGCATTGTTCGGCTCGACTGAGGAGTACAGGAAGCAATATGCAAAGAGAAACCAATGGGTTCTGCCCAGGACGCCCCGCCTACCCAGAGGAGTGCGTCCTTTAAGCTCAGACTTCAGATCGGAAAATAACGGAGAGCCTACCGGACAGGAGCTGGCCGACAGCAGTCGCTTTTCTTGCTTCATAAATGGCCTTGGCATGTGCAACTTCTCTTTCTTCCTGGGCATCATGCCTCCAGTAGTTGACTGGGTGAATGCGGCTACTGGATGGTATTTAGACTTTGATGAATATCTTGAGATCGGACGGAGGATTCAGACGGTCCGCCATGCTTTCAATTTGAGGGAAGGATTCTCCAAGGCAAAAATGACCAGCCGGGCCAGGGGAATTCCACCACTCAAAGACGGACCAAATAGATGTCAAGCTCCTGACTTTGATCGGGCTGCAAAAAGATATTATCAGGCAATGGGCTGGGATCCTGAGACTTGCCGGCCATTCAAAGAGACGCTGGATGATTTGAATCTCCCGTATTTCTTGCCGGAGATCGTAAAGCAGTCCTGTTAAAGGGGGCTGCATGATAATTTTTTGAGGTGATTTGCATGAGTGTTTCTGTATCCAAGATAACAGGCAATATCGAATTGAAGCTGACTGCTTATCATAACTGTGATGATGTTCAGCTATTCTGGCGGGCAAAGGTCGATGGCAAGCAGGACGCTGCAATTCCCGGGTGCCTCGGATTCATGATTGAGAGGCAGAGGATTATAAAAGATAAACTGTTGGCGGAAGTAGAGATCCTGAGGAATCGAGTTGGATTTACTGATGGCAATGCAGGTGATGAATTCGCAGAATCAGTCTCCCCATCGAAACCCTCCATAATTTGGCCTTTTCAGCGATATGATTGGACGGATCACGGCGCAAATAGCGGCCAGACGGTGAGGTACAATATTAAGGCGATGTCCCTGCCGCAGGGGAAAAAAGCCGGAGAAGATGTGCTTTCAGTGATAGCAGAATCCGGCTGGACGGAGCCAATTGAAGTGAGCGCATACAGCGGAAAAGGCATCTCTGCTTTTTTCAATCGCGGCATGGTCATGTCTCAGTATGTGGGCAGGATTGTTAGGAAGAATAATTGGAAACCTGAGGATATCGTAAGTCATGTCAAGGAATTGGAGGACCCTCTTCGTGTTTTTTTATCAGGGGAACTGCGCATCGAGATGCTAAAAATAATTACAGAAGTATTCAACAACAAAGACGTCGAGCTGTATGCGGCTTTGTATGAGCTTAACGATAAAGAGCTCATTGATGGATTAAAATCGATTGGCAAGAGAGCGCATATACTTCTTGCCAACGGTTCAGATAAAAAGCACGATGGGAATTTGGCTGCAAGGGGCGAGCTTATAGGTGCAGATGTTGATGTTCGCGATCGCCTTTTGAGGGGAAAAGGTCTGGGACACAACAAATTTGCGGTAGTAGCATCAGTCAATGGTGATGAAAAATCTGCCATCAAGGTATGGACTGGGAGCACAAATTGGTCTTTCACCGGCTTGTGCACTCAATTGAATAACGGCATTCTTATTGAAGACCCCGCGATTGCGGAGATGTTCCTCAAGCAATGGAATCTGCTTGACAATGCTGGCAACTGTTTTACCAAAAAACTCATTGATGCCAACGACAGGTCCCCACAAAGTTCCGGCAGCATCGATGTATGGTTTGCACCCATGCATAACAATTTTGGAGAGGATGAGCCCGGCCCCGACCTTAAGGAACTGATCGAAATGGTCCTTGGCGCAAAACGTGCCATTCTCTTTGTGATGTTCGAACCGGGCGAAAAGTCAAAACTGGTCTCCAGCATTCTCGGAATGCCTGATAATATTTATGTGCGTGGCGTCAAGAATACTGTGGCAAATAGCAGCGAGACTTTCTCTCTGCATGAGAAAGGAACGTCTCAGGAATTCAGAACGCGTGTCATCCAGCCGGAAGGAATAAAAAAAGACTTTTCCGGATGGATTGGAGAGGTAACCAGGGAGCAATTCATCACCACAGGCAAAAATAAAGGAATTGGGCACGCGATTACACATGCCAAGATGATAGTAATCGATCCACTCGACGAAGACTGCAAGATAATCACAGGATCGCATAACTTCTCAAAATCGGCTAGCGAGAAAAACGATGAGAACTTCGTGGTCATACATGGAAACAAGCCACTGGCTGAGGCCTATGCAGTCTCATGCCTCGCTACATATTCTCACTACCGTTGGAGAGCATATCTAAAAGAGACTGCATCCTCCGGCAAAATACCATGGAGCCACTTATCCGATAATCCTATTTGGCAGGCTAAATATCTCTCCTCCCAACGAAAGAAGCATCTGGATCTCTGGTGTCCATGGTAAATCAATCAAAGGTACAACTATCTGTACCTAAAAATCTCTTTTTGCGCCCTTCCCGCCCGTTGGCAAGAGGGGCGCTTGCAGATTTCGCTGGTCTGTCTTGCAGCGGCCAGGTCCAGAGAACTGTGGTTTAGACTGTGGGGGCTTCCGGAGCGGGTGCAGCCTTGGCCATGCCTGGTTCAGTCATGATCTCAGTCTTCCGGACTTCAACGCGCCGCAGGGGATAGATCATCTTGGCCTCTTTGTATATGTCCAGTGATATCTTGCCACCCACAGCATCCTGAATCAACTGGTTCAAGTCCAGGCTCTTAGACCTCTCCATTACAACCTTCTTGGAGAGCTCCCTGATGCTCTTGACCTGATTGGCCCGCGCCCTCTTTACAGTGAAGCAACTGGGCTTGATCCTGACCTGATAGCCGTCGGTCGTGGTTACGTCGACGATGGAATCGATCCTGGAGGTCCTTCTCTTGACCAGCGAGCGCACATAATCGGTGGTCATCTCGTGGCCCAGGAACTTGGTATATGCCGAATCTCCGGCTACGCGGTCAACTCTGAACCGCAGCTTTGTGTTCTGCTTGGAGAAGTTGTTTGTGAGGTCTCCCAGGGTGGTCTCAATGATCCTTCCCACGACCCTCTCCGGATCGTTGGCGACGGTCTCACCGAAGGGAGCTCTTCCGAACATCTCCGGACTTACAACTTTAAACCACTGCTTGGCCTTTCTGCTGTCAGCCTTCCTTTGCGATCTTCTAGCCAATAAACATCCTCCGAGATAATATTGATCCGAATTCCGTTCAAACTCACTGTATTTAAACCGATCGCCCAAAAAAAAAAGAGGGGCTCACTCCTCCGGCCAGACGTAGATGTAAATGTAGTTGGACCAGTCGCTGCAGTGGTAGCTGAGGATGTGCCAGCCGGGCTTATTTCCCTTGAACCAGGTCTGATGCCACCCATATGTCTTGAATCCGAAGCTACTGGCCTCCGGCATCCAGCAGGTGCTCGATTCTCCCCCGCAGGGCGTCCATTCGTAGGACCAGTATTGCCCGGCTCTGTTGATCTTGGACCAGAGGGGCAGCCACTCACCGCAGAAGACTCCGGCCACCGTCCCCAGCTTACCGGTGCAGTCCTGCACATAATACTCATTGCACTTGCAGACTGAGGGCAGGGGATAGACCGCATGATAGCTCTGCGGGGCATAGCCGGCGGGCTGGGCAGAGCCTGATGCCTGGGTGTAGGTAATGGATGATGCCGTTGTTGTGGTTGCGGAGGACATGGATCCTCCTGCTATCCCGGAATATGTGCCAGCCAGCGCAGGATTTGCCGTCGCGGGGCTCAGCGAGCCCGTGCCTGTGGTCGTGCCCATTGCAGTTGTGCTCTGGGCGGCCGCAGTCGCGGTGCTGTAGGCTGAGGATACAGTTGCTGTGGCCGGACGATACTGGCTGTAGTCGGGCATGACGATATTTTCAGAGCCTGGATTGGGAGGGACCGGCGCTCCTGAGGGAAGGGTTCCGGTAGATCCGTAGCTTACCGGATAGACGTAGATGTAGATGTAGTTGGACCAAAAGCCGCTGTTGTAGCAGAGAGTATGCCATCCCGGCCTGTCTGCATAAAACCAGCCCTTCTTCCAGCCGGCTGCCGTCCAGCCCCATGAGCTCACCAACGGCGAGGAGCTGCCAGGGTACCATTCGTATACAAAGAAATAGCCGCTTGATTTTATGTCCGACCAGATGGGCAGATAGCCGTAAAGGCTGCATCCTGCCGCTGTCTTGAAGCCGGAGGCCGTCTCAATATAGAACCTGTTGGTTGACGACACCTGGCCTGGGTAGTACCAGTTGTAGCTGCTCTGCAGCCCAAAATAGCCTGATTGCTGCACCTGGGATGACCCCAGAGCCGATCCGTATGCAGACCCGGACTGCTGGGCAGAGCCTGATACTGCCGTCCCCGTCCAGCCGGTGGAGACTGACGTGACGGATGGGCTCGCGGATACAAAGCCCAGGTTCTCGTCGGGAGAAAAGCTCTCCATCTGCGGAATGGAGAGGCCCAGGTCATCAGCCGTCATCTTCTCCTGCACCGGCCCGCTTGCCTGGGGGGCGGAGTAGGGTCCCTGGCTGGTGTATTGACTGACTGACACCTGCTCCGATCCGCTGCTGTACCACTGGCCGGTGGATGACGCCGGGCTCGACCCCGTGGTATCCAGCATCTGATAGCCTGTGCTCTGTCCGTATACCTCCGTGGTCGTGCCTGCTAGGCTGTCCACGGTTGATGTATCGGATACGCTACTTGATGTGGTCACTTCGCCCACTGCGGCTGAGGCAGTGCTGCATAAAAGCAAGAATACAATATATAATTTCATTCACCCCACTCCTGCAGATCTGCTGCACCCTTTTTTCAGAGTTATTCTTTTTAGGGCGTTCTATCTATTTAATACTTACTTATTCTTCGAGATCAGGAAGCCTATTAGAATGTATTAATAATATTTTCCGCAGTCTCTGCGGAAGAGGAAAAAAGAAATGGAAATGAATTCCCCTGCCGGATAGGCGCTACTCCTCCCTCCGGCTCCAGTTGCTTCTTACCATCTCCGCCAGGCGCGGGTTGTCAAACTGATTGTATATGTCAAGATCTGTAGTGTAGCCTATGTAGGGGTCGACCGTCCCCTTCTCCAGATTGCAGATCCAGATCTGTAGCCCCTTCTCCTCTGCCGCCTGCCCCTTCTCCCGGAAGAACTGCACAAAGGGCTCCAGCGTCTCGCTGCTGGAAACCATGATTATGCAGTCGCTGCCCTGTTCAGTATTGTAACTGTCTATGTCCAGGCTTTTGACGCTCGTGGCAACGAAGGCCTTCGTCCTGCGCTCCTCCGCCGAAAAGGCCATCTCTCCCCCGCTTTCCCCGACCAGGGTGTATCCGGCATCGAGCATGAACTGCTTCATCCGATCTGTGAGGCAGCTTGCCAGTATGGCCTTCAGTTCGGGAATGGACCTTAAAAACCGGCTGTTTGCATTGGCGAAGTCCTGCTTGCTGTACCTTCTGGTGTGCAGGAAATGAAATATCCTGCCGCTCATCTGGGTGTAGGTGTCAAGCTTGGGCAGATCGAAGAGTACCGGGTCCTTTCCCATCATGGCTGCGAAGATTCCGGGAGCGATCCTCTCTCCCACTGCCTCTGAAAGCTCCTTCTTCTCCTGTTCGCTCAAATCCGCCGATCCTGCGATCTGGTAGATACGAAGGAGAAGCTCGCACCTGGCAATTATCTCCTTCTCTTTCAGAAGCTCTCCCAGGGGTTTTGATATCTTTTCCGTTAGCATGGTTATCTCCTCAGGCCGGCCAGCTCAGCTCTCAGCTCTCCCATCTTGGCCGTCCTCTCCGCAAAGGCATTATGCTGGTGGATGCTCTCCTCGTTGATCTGCTTCAGGGTCACAGCAGCATCGTCAGGCAGGTCGGTGAATGCCTCCACCAGCTTCTGGGCCATGGTCCGCACGCAGTCCTCCACGAATTTGGGATTGCTGTGTGCCCTCTTCACCACCACCGCCTCATCAGGCCGCTTCAGGAGGCCGAAGACCCTGGAGCTCATGGACTCCTCTATGATCTTTATGATTCTGTCGATGGAGACGCACCTTCTGTCGTGGACCTCCACGGAGATGCTGCCCCTTCCCCTCTGGTTGTGGGTGGCCACAGGCAGCCTCTCGGCGAGCTCAGATGCCGCCTCTTCGGAGAGGCCCGCCCCGGCCAGCTCCTGGCGCACCTCCTCCCTCATGATCTCCTGGGCGCAGGGGCAGGCGGTCATGCCCAGAACCTCAGCTCCCACCGTCTTTCGCAGGCGGTAGGGCGCAGTGCCATTGGCAGCCCTAGCCACAGCTTCGGCGAAGATGTCCACCACCTCCTGGCAGATGGCCCGGGTTACTGGCGACTGTCTCCTCACTATGTACTCGCTCTTCATCTTCACCTCGGCCCTGGAGGCATACTCATGGCGGGAGAGGAGCCTCTTGGCGATCTCGCCGCACAGCTCCTCTATCTCGTAGACCGGGCGGTTGATGGCTTCCTCTAAAACCTCATCGATGGCCTCGAAGTTGCGGGAGAGGTTTGCTCCCTTGCGGTCGGAGGGCAGGTCGACAAATACCTCAAAATTGGATATCAGGACGACAGGCCGCTCGTCGTTGCCGCGTTCGACCTTTACCAGCTTCTTGACGCCGGTCACACCCACTCGGGTCAGGTTGAAGGGATAGTCGGGCTCGCAGGCCTGGATATCTGGCAGACTATGCACGCCGATTCACCTTTGTCGCGGATACAGGCCAGCAGAGTGCTCCTCGGGATGGCTGGAAGCCTCTGCTTCATACAGCAGGGCTTCCGTCTCTATCTCCTCAGCCACGCAGATGAGCCGGTCCACCTCCAGCATCATATCCTGCAATTTGTCATCGATTCTCTGGTGGCATTCGTCCGAGGAGAGCAGAGATCTCTCCAGCTCGGCAAGCAGCTCTTCATCATCCATATCAAGCAGCTCGCAGATCCTGCTCCGGACATCCTTCCTGTCGGGCATGCTCTTTCATTGATGACGAACATATTTGAGACTTTGCCAGGCAGCCGGATTTGATCAGCAGTCAGATATATCTATGCGAAGGGCCAACCCTCTGGAAAAGGAGATCTAACTGATGATCAAGCGATGTCCTCAGCACGGATTGTTCAGGGGGGAGCATTGTGAGTGCGGCTCCGCCGGCCAGCTTCTATTGGACGATGCTAAGACGGAGCAGCTTGGCAGGCTGGTGGCGGGGTGCCTTCGCCATTTCCCCGGAGATCTGGGGCTGGTCATGGATAGCCACGGCTGGGTGGACCTGACCAGGCTCTCCCAGGTGGTCGCCAGCCGCCATCGCTGGGCGAGCAGGGACATGATTGTGGCACTGGCCACATCCGATTCCAAGCAGAGGTTCGAGATCTCCGGCGATAAGGTTCGGGCCAGGTACGGCCATTCCGTAGATGTGGAGCTGGACCATCCTGACAATGAGCTGCCCAGGCTCTATTATGGGGCCAGCGAAGAGGAGGCTGACAGGATCCTCGAGATCGGCATCAAGCCAGCATCGCAGAGGTATGTTCACCTCTCCACCACTCCGGAGAAGGCATGGCACGTGGCCACCTTCCGCACCGGCAATCCCAGGGTGATCCAGGCCGATTCTGCAGCCGCCCAGGCCGCGGGAGTCAGGATGATGACTGTGAGCGATGATATCGTCATATCCGAGACAATCCCTGCTCGATTTCTCAGCATACTGAAGGCTCAGGACATTCACCGCCAGGATTAGCGGGGCCGGGCGAACATCCATTTTATCTTCCGAAGCGCCTATCCCTTCTCTGGCTGTCTCTTATGGCCCGGAGAAAGTCTATCTTTCTCATCTCCTTCCAGTTGACATCTGTAAAATAGAGCTCTGAGTAGGACGCCTGCCAGATCATGAAGTCGCTCAGCCTTTTCCCTCCAGCTCTGATCACCAGATCGGGCTTTTCGCTGAAGCGCAGGTGCGATTCGATGGTCTTCTCATCTATCTGATCCGGGCTCAAGCGGCCCTCCTCCACGTCCCTCATAATGCCCCGAAATGCTTCAGCCACCTCGCGCTTGCCTCCATAGCCCAGGGAGATCACAACATTGAGGGGGCCGCCCCGGCCTGTCTGCTCGGTCCCATCCGGGGTATGCAGGCTGATATTCGCGGGGGCCTCAGCCAGAAGGCCGGCGATCTCCCGGCGGAGATGGGGCTCGTCGTCGCCAACATAGAGCAAGAGGGAGGACAGACCCAGGGATAGGCTCCACTCTATAAGGTCGCATAGGCGCTGCCTCCCTTGGCCGGACAGGTCTCCGGAGCTGAGGACCACGGCCACGCAGCCGGGCAGATTGCTCCTGTCTATGCGGGATAGGAGGAGATGCTCATAGAGGCGGTATATCATATCGATTCGGCAAAGCTCACTCCTAGGCAAAGTATTTTTGCGATGAAAGCCCTGCCGTATTTCCGTGGATCGAGAGGATATGGCCAGGCTGGCCGTGGGAATGCTGGTGCTGCTGCTGCCAGGCCTGGGAGCTTTCACAGTTATCCCTCTGGCCATTATCTTCTTGCTTGATCGGGGATCGCGTCTCCTGTCTGCGTCCCTGGCGATGCTGCTCATTATGAGGCCGGCTTTAGCCGTTACAGGCACCAATCTGCCGCTCTATGTCATTGCCATCTCCTTTGTGGCGGCCACATTTGCGCCTCTGGCCTTTCGCAGATTCGAAGCCCTGGCGGGAAGCATAGTGTATCTGCTCATCACCATCGGCCTCGGCTATCCGGCAGCCAGGATGATTGCGGAGGCGAGCCTCTCTCCGGAGAGGATACTCTTCCTGCTCATACTGGGCGGGCTGTCCGGGGCCTTTCTCCATCATGCCGCGCAGTATCGCGACTTCGCTGTGCCCTTCGGCACGGCCATGGTCATGTGGCTCTTCTCCTTCGACTATCCTCTGCCGGAGCTGCAGCGTATACTGCTCATATGCATATTCGCCCTGCTGATTGGCATCGGAGCCTACTATGCCAAGGCAGCCGACTCGGACGCCGTTTTAAGCGAGACACTGGTTTGCATGCTGGTGATACTCTTTGCCGGTATTACCTGGTTTTTGCTGCTGCTCGCTTTCTACCTGCTGGGGGGTGCCTTTACTCGCTACGGGTACTCCCAGAAGCTGAAGATGGGCATAGCCCAGTCTCACGGGGGCGTGCGCGGCTACAAGAACGTCTACAGCAACAGCCTGGTGGCCTTGGCTCTGGCCATATGCTACGGAGTCTACGGCAGCGACATCTTCCTCTATGCCTTCATAGCGTCCGTGGCGACAGCCAACGGAGACACTCTGGCCAGCGAGATCGGTGAGACCAGCTGCTCCCGGCCGCGCATGATAACCACATTAAAAGAGACCCTGCCCGGGGTGGACGGCGGTGTTACCCCTCTGGGTGAAGCGGCGTCCTTTGCCGGGGCTTTGCTCATCGGCCTTCTGGCCGCGGGCATGGGAATGGCCGGATACTCTGCGGTCCTGGTGGGAGTTGTGGGCGGATTTTTGGGCACCAACTTCGACAGCTTCCTGGGGGCGACATTGCAGAGCCGGGGTATTTTGAGCAACAATGGAGTGAACCTGGCGGCGACGGCCTTTGGGGCGGTCCTGGGGGCGGTCCTCTGGTATATCCTGCAAATTATTTAGGGTAGAAGGCCAATTGCTGTCCATGAAGATCTTCGCCATCTTCGGCGATCCTGTAGAGCACAGCCTCTCTCCATCCATGCAGAATGCTGCGCTTTCAGCCCTAGGATTGGACGGCTGCTACATCGCCCTGCGCGTCGCGCAGGAAGACCTCTCCCCGGCTCTGCTGGGCGCGCAGGCTATGGGCTTTTGCGGGGTCAACCTGACCATACCCCTCAAGGAGAAGGCTTTAGATATGGATTTCCTGCGCCTGGACCCTTTTGCGGTGGCCATCGGGGCGGTGAATACCGTCTCCTTCGCCGGGAGAATGACCGGCTACAATACAGACGGATGGGGGGCGCGGCTTGCCCTGCAAAAGGCGGGTGTGGCTGTGAGGGGCCGCAGCGTCCTGCTGATTGGAGCGGGGGGTGCAGCCAGGGCCGCAGGCTACACTCTTGCAGAGGAGGGAGCGGATGTATGCATCGCCAACCGTAGCCTGGAAAGGGGCAGGCAGCTCGCCGCCTCACTGGGAGCGCAGGCCTGCGGCCTCGGCGACCTGGAGAGGATTTTGCCGGGAATGGACATAATCATAAACTGTACATCGGTAGGGATGAGGGAGGGAGACGGACGCCTCCTGGAGGGCAGGCTGCTGAGAAGAGGCCAGGCGGTCTTTGACATCGTCTACAACCGGGAGACGGAGCTGCTCAAGGATGCCCGCGCCGCCGGCGCCAAAACCATCGATGGAGTGATGATGCTGGTCTATCAGGGGGCAAAGGCCTTGCAGATCTGGACGGGCAGGGAGGCGGACGCTGGAGTCGTGGATATCATGGAGAGAGCCGTTCGCGAAGGGCTTATAGCCAGAGCCGGGCAGCAAGCCCGGAGGAGAGCCTGATGACGAGAATGTTGATCCTGGGGGGCACGGGCGAGACAGGGTCCTGGTTTGCCCGTTACTTCAAGCAGAAGGGATTTGATGTGGCCGTCTGGGGGCCGAGCGGCAGGGTGGATGTGGCGGAGCGGCTGGCTGTGCGCTATGCCCATGACATGAAGCAGGAGGTGAGGGAAAGCGATATCGTCCTGGTGAGTGTGGTCATCGACAGGACTGTCCAGGTCATCCGGGAGGTTGCGCCCCTCATGCATCCGGGGAGCCTGATCATGGATGTGACGAGCGTCAAATCGGGTCCGGTCAGGGCCATGAAAAGGTATGCTCCCAAGGGGGTGGAGGTGTTGGGAACTCACCCCATGTTCGGGCCCACCATGAAGAGCCTCTCAGGCCAGACCATTATTCTGACGCCCGTTGAAGGCAAGACTGGCAAGTGGCTGGACAGCATGAAGGGCCTCTTCGAGTCGGACGGGGCCAGGATCGAGATCATTGACGCTGCCGAGCATGATGAGATCATGGCGGTGGTGCAGGCCATGACCCATTTTGCCATCATCGGCATGGGCTCGGCTCTTCGCGCCCTGGACTTCGACGTGCAAAAGTCGAGGAGGTTCATGTCGCCGGTCTACGATATCCTCATAGACTTCGTGGGCAGGATTCTAGACCAGAATCCGGAGCTTTACGCCTCCATTCAGAGCAATCCCAAGGCCATGGCCGCCCGCCAGACATTCGTGGCCGAGTGCATGAAATTGTGCGAGAGGGCAGATGCCGGGGACAGCGAGGGCTTCAAGCAGATGATGAGGGACGCAGCGGAGCACTACGGCAAGACTCGTGAGGCCTTGCAGAGGTCGGACCGGGTCATTAACAGCCGGATTGGGGAGAAGGCCCCAGCAGAGAATTCTTCACTCCAGAGATGACGACCGGGGATGGATCGGTTTGGAAGAGGCGGCTGGGATTGGCTCTCTTGGTGCTCTCCTTTGTCATCTACAGCCTGATGCTGGTTGTGCCCCTCCTGCCGCTATCCGCCCAAAATAAGCTGCTCATCGGCTCGGCCATCGTCGTCACCGGAGAGTCTTCATTCTGGCTATCGGTATTGATACTGGGAAAGGAGGCGGCGGCAAAGTACAGGCATGTCAACTGGCGGGGCTGGAGGGACTGGCCGGCGAAAGCTCTTGCGGTCATCAAATCCAGTGACCCTCGCAGGAAATGAACCTCCTTCTTTGTGCGTCCTTTGTGATCTTTGTGGTGAAGTATTCGTGATTTAATTGACAACTCGCTTCCCGCTTATAACCACAAAGATCACGAAGCGCACAAAGGACTCACAAAGACGGCATTTTCGTGCCAAGAGCTAACAACCACAACGACAGAATAACTCCGGTTTAGCCATAGTAAATAGCGAAGAGCCAAATAATAGCCGCTGAGCAATATCCAACTATCGATGAGGTGTCATGATGCTACCCAGAGTGATTCTCCACAATGCCATCAGCCTGGACGGAAGGATCGAGGGCTTTCCCGTGGACCTGCAGCAGTACTACGGCCTGGCCGCATCCTTCGGCGAGGATGCCACCTTAGCCGGAGCGGACACGTTTCTCAGCGCCGAAGATGAGGCTCCGCCGGAGGATGAGTCCGCCTTCCTGCTGCCCCGGATCGATCCAGGAGACAGCCGCCCCATCCTGGTCATACCCGATAGCCGGGGGCGGATTCGAACCTGGCACTATCTGAGGGCTCTGCCCTACTGGCGCGACTTCGTTGCCCTCTGCTCGCGCCGCACGCCGCCGGAGTTTTTGCAGTATCTGGAGAAGCGGCACATCCACTGCATCATCGCCGGGAAGGATCACGTCGACCTGCGCGATGCCCTGGAGAGGCTGGCCTCGGATTACGCTGTCCGGGTGGTGCGGGTGGATGCGGGAGGCACATTGAACGGACAGTTGCTGCGCCTGGGGCTGGTCGATGAAGTGAGCGTCCTGCTCTGCCCTTACCTGGTGGGCAGCAGCTCGCCGGGAAGCATATTCCGGGCGGCGGAAATAGCCCCGCTGGGCAGCCCGACCGGGCAGGGTGAGGCAATTTCCCTGCGGCTGGCGTTGGTGGAGCGATTGGCTGGCGATGTGGTGAGGCTGCATTATGAGGTAGTGCGGTAGCCCGTATTGCGCCGGTCTTAATGATTTGGCATATGATTCGAAATATAATCCAATAATTCATGTCCTCTCAGAATTGCAACAGTCGGTTCGTTAAGTTCAGTTGTTAGCTCTCTGTGCGTTCTCTGTGTCCTCTGTGTCTCTGTGGTGAAAGCGTCGTCGTCTGCTGGTTATAGCCAACCGCCCGCGGACTGCCACCACACAGGCATGAGTGGCATGAGAAGCGCACAGAAAACTTTCATAGATGAAGACATAGCTCACCGCGCGCCACCCAGGCCGTGATCCAATAACGTTA
>ERZ1645192.1316-NODE-1316-length-20735-cov-12.228095_pt1 | contig 20735 bp, 13 predicted proteins | sample MGYA00575354_ERZ1645192 | MGnify/ENA primary metagenome ERZ1645192 (study PRJEB40844, sample SAMN11349763) | freshwater sediment metagenome | isolation source: river sediment | host: Sediment | place: India: Faizupur Khadar , New Delhi | collected 2017-02-21 ... | reverse complement strand
TTGTCTCGACTGGTCGAGCCATCGTTCGCCCCGTTTCTTTTGTCGATACGCCCCCGGACGGTCCGCCCCGTCGCCTTCCCCCGAGTTCCGACCCGGTCGAAGGACACACGGTCCGGCCGTCCGCCTAGATTTCCGGCGTTCCTACGGCGAACACCGAGTTCGCCCGGTGAACGACGTCGAAACGCCGGAGGGTATCGGTCCGACCCTATAGAGCCGACCCTCCCCCGAGACTTTGATTCAGGTCAACGAAACCCGAACCCGCAGGTCACGCAGGCGAAGACCGGATTTTCCCCGGTACGGACACGTCGCCGACAATAGCGGCGTGCGCATCCTCTCAGCAGCCGGTCGAAATACCTACGAACCCTCTATTCGATTAAGACCTTCGTCGCCTCGGGGCAATCCAAGGAATGTCACTGCACACAAGCCGATCGTCGCAGTCGGCTTCCGCCGGGTTTCTCATCAGCATTGATACGGTTTGCAAACGGCGGCGGCGACGCTACTTTCTCGCGGTGGCACCGTGGCCGGCACCGCACCGGAGGAGGGGTTCTTCGGCGGGTCGTGGTTCGCGGAAGGCCGGCGGGTCCACGGACGGGTGGACCGCATGACGGCGTTCACGTGATCGTCGGAGCCCCGCCCGGAGGGTGGGCGCGATCGTCGACGAGGTGCCGAGCGACGAGCCGTCGCGGCAACGCTTTCCCGTCCGAAAATGGAGACCCGACGGTCCTCCGGCTGCGGAAATCGTTATTCCGCAACGGAAACCGTCGATTCGAACGGTGGTCGTGGCGTCTCGCCCTTCGGGATTGATGCGCGTCAAGGCCGCAACAGGAAGGTCGACACATGGTCGCCGCCATGGCTCAGAAGACGACGAAGACCCCGCTCGACCTCGAGTACGCGACGCGTAGCGTGCCGCGCTACACCTCCTATCCGACAGCGCCGCACTTCGACACGTCGGTGACGGCCGAGATCTACCGCGGCTGGCTCGCCGGCCTCGATCCGACGGACCCGATCTCGGTCTATCTGCACGTCCCCTACTGCCGCACCATCTGTCACTACTGCGGTTGCCACACCAAAGGTGCCCGCAAGGACGATCCGGTGATCGACTACGCCGAGGGGCTCGTCGAAGAGATCCGCCTTCTGGGCGAGGCGATCGGTCGCAGGCTTCCGGTCGCCCACATCCACTGGGGCGGCGGCACGCCGAGTCTGTTGCCGACCGAATCGTTCCGCGCCGTGGTGAAGGCGCTGCGCGCCACCTTCGACATCCTGCCGACGGTCGAACACGCGATCGAACTCGACCCGCGCACGGTGCGCGAGGACCTCGCGGCGCTGCTCGCCGAATCGGGCGTCACCCGCGCGAGCCTCGGCGTGCAGGACTTCGATCCGGCGGTGCAGAAGGCGATCGGCCGCATCCAGCCGATCGAAACGGTGGAGCGCGCCGTCGCGGCGCTGCGCGGCGCCGGGATCACGGCGATCAACTTCGACCTGATGTACGGCCTGCCGCATCAGACGCCGGAGACCATCCGCCGCACCATCGAACTCACCCATGGCTTCGCGCCGAGCCGCATCGCGCTCTTCGGCTATGCCCACGTGCCGTGGTTCAAGAAGCACCAGCGGCTGATCGACGAGGCGCAGCTGCCCGGCGCCGCCGCGCGATTCGCATTGGAACAGACGGCACGGTCGGCGCTCGCGGAGTTCGGCTACGAGGCGATCGGCCTCGACCACTTCGCACTTTCGACCGACGAGATGGCGGTGAAGGCGAAGTCGGGCGAGCTGCACCGCAACTTCCAGGGCTACACCACCGACGATGCCGGGACGCTGATCGGCATCGGTTGTTCGTCGATCGGCAAGATGCACCAGGGCTTCGCCCAGAACGATCCCGACATCGGCCGCTGGCGCCGGGCGGTCGACGCCGGACGGCTGCCGATCGCCAAGGGCAAGGCGCTCGATGCCGACGACCGCCTCCGGGCCGACATCATCGAACGGGTGATGTGCGACTACGCCGTCGACGTCGACGCGGTCTGTGCCGCGCACGGGGTGACCGGCGCCGCGGTCGCCGACGCCTTCGAACGGCTGATCGGTCCGGCGCGCGACGGGCTGGTCGAGGTCGACGGGGCGAAGCTCCGGGTCACCGAGGTCGGGCGGCCGCTGGTGCGTATCGTCGCCAGCGCTTTCGACGTCTATCTGGCCCGGGCGGCGGCGCGACATTCCGTGGCGGTGTGAGGCGCGCCCCTCCCCTCAATCCACCGCGATCGGCGCGACGATGGCGGCGATCGCCGCCACCAGGTCCTTCGGCGCGATCCGGATCTCCAGACCGCGGCGGCCGCCGGAGACGCAGACGCGCTCGGGCGACATCAACGTCGCGTCGGCCACCACCGGCAGGGGCCGCTTGGTGCCGAAGGGCGAGATGCCGCCCAGCACGTAGCCGGTGAGGCGTCGGGCATCGGCCTTGTCGCCCATCTCCGCCCGCTTCCACCCCAGCGCCCTGGCCGCCAGCGGCAGCCCGAGCTTCTGCGCCACCGGCACGAGCGCGAGGGCATGGGCCTTCGCGCCGTCGCTCACCACCAGGGTCTTGAACACGCTCGCCGGATCGAGCCCGAGCTTCTCCGCCGCTTCGAGGCCATAGGCTTCGGCACGCGGATCGTGGGCGTATTCGAGGAGATCGAAGGTGATCTTCTTCGACTTCAGGAAGGTGGTGGCGGGAGTCGCGGCCACGGCGACGGCTCCGACGGGACGGTGACTCCGCCGTTCTATCGCGAGCCGATGCGACGCAGAAGCCCCGCCGCGGGGGTGGGGCTCGAGGGCGCCACCGGAGCCGAACTCCACGGCTTCAGTGCGTGCCGGTCAGGTGGCAGATGCCGCAGATGTCGGTGATGCGGATGCGGTCCTGCTTCTCGATGGCGATGAGGCCGCGACGTTTCAGGTCCGAGATCACCCGGCTCACCGTCTCGATGGTCAGGCCGAGATAGTCGGCGATCTCCTGACGGGTCATGGTGAGTTCGATGGTCTGCTCGTCCTTGGGGCCGGAGGGCCCGGTACAGCCGGGCTGACCGCGCTGAGGCACGAAGTGCATCAGGAAGGTCGCGACGCGCTCGAAGGCCGACTTGCGGCCGAGCAGGACGGCATGGTCGTGCAGGCGCTCGATCTGGTCGCGCAGGCAGCGGGCGACGTGACCCTGGAACTCGCTCGACGCCTCGATGTCGCGGCGGTCGAGAATGCGCACGACGCTCGGCGTCAGCGTCTCGGCGTTGCAGTCGTAGAGTTTGCCGCCGACGACACCGAAGAGCGAATTGGGCGCGACGATCTCGACCACCTGACGGCGTCCGTCGGGCAGCAGCTTGAACAGCATCACCGCGCCTTCGATCAGTTCGTAGACGCGTTCGGCCGGATCACCCTCGTAGAAGATGGCATCGTGCTCGCCGACGCGCTGGGTCTTCACCCGTTGCGAGCGGGCGAACTCCGACCACATCAGATCCGCCTCGCTTCGGGCTTCCTTGGGGAGCCCACCGGCAGTGCCGAGGGCTCGATCGGAATAGGCCATCGTCGTCTCCTCCTCGCCGATCCCCACCCGCCCGACATGGCGCCCATGTCGTTCGTCCGCGGTCGGGAACCGGTGCCGATCGCATCGGTCGTGCGATTCCGACGGAAGCGTCGTCACTCCTCACCTGTCGCTCTGCTCGTCGTCGGCCCGTCACCGGCGACGAAAGGATCGGGATGTGGCGCGTCTTTCGGCAGATCCAGGCTAGGAACCGGGCACGACCCCCACAATTCGGGGGGCCTACTTACGCCCATCTACCTAAATCCACGATGATTCGTCTCGTCACACGGCATTCCGGCCCCGCATCCGGCGCAGCCCTTCCGGCGCGAGCCGTCACAGGAGCGCGACGAGTGTGTCTCCGGAAAGCGGTTTACGCAACAGGCGCACCAGCGGCAGATCGCGCAGTTCGTCTTCGATGACCTTCTGCGCCTGACCGGTGATGGCGATGACGCGCGGGCGCGGGGCGAGGCGATCGAGCCAGCGGATGACCTGGGCGCCGCCGATGCCGGGCAAGCCGAGGTCGACGATGACCACGTCGTCGGCGGAGGGCGGCGGTCCTTCGAAGAAGCTCTCGGCGTCGGGGTGGAGCACGACGTCGTGGCCGAGCGCCTGCAACAGGAAGCGCAGGCTGTCGGAGACGCCGGGATCGTCTTCCAGGATATGAACGGACCCGATCGGCGCACGCCGCGCCGCGGGGGTCGTCTCGGTCATTCTCACGCACTCGTCCGAACGGAGGAGCCGTCACCATCGACCGAATCGTTTCGACGCGCGATCCGTAGTGTCCCCGATCGGTGATCACCAGCGCGTCATCACCCGCCGCCACAGGGGTCCGAAACGCGACGAGGCCCCGTCCGTCGACGGGGCCTCGGGAAAGACCCGGAGGATCGCGGCGGACGGATCAGCCGTGTTCGCCGGTCAGCACGATACGGACGAGATCGGCGGCGTTGCGGGCGCCGAGCTTCTCCATGATGCGGGCGCGGTGCACCTCGATGGTGCGCGGCGAGATGCCGAGATGCCGGCCGGCTTCCTTGTTGGAGGCGCCGGCGGTGATCTGGCCGAGCACCTCGATCTCGCGCGGAGTGAGGAGTTCGCGTCCGGGGAAGTCATGGGCGACCGACTTGTGGTCGGCGGTGTCGCGACGCGCCTGGGCCTCCAGTGCCTCGTGGACGCGCTGGACGATGTGGTCGGCGTCGAAGGGCTTCTCGATGAAGTCGAAGGCACCGAACTTGATGGCGGTGACCGCCATCGGGATATCGCCCTGGCCGGAGATGATGAAGATCGGCGCCGGATAGTGATCGGCATTGAGCGCCTTGAGGATGTCGAGACCCGAGCGGCCCGGCATGTGGACGTCGAGGAAGACGCAGGCCGGGGGATGGGTCTTGGCCGCTTCGAGGAAGGCGTCGCCGGTCTCGTAGCCGGAGACCTTGTAGCCCTCGAGCTCGAAGACCACCGCGAGCGCGTCGCGAACCGCCGGGTCGTCGTCCACGATGTAGATCGCCTGGTCGGATTTCTGCGCGCGTCCGATCATCTGCCACCTCGATACGTCGTTCTTCCGCACGCGTCGTCCGCGGCGGTCACATCGTGTTCACCGTCGTCGTCACCCCGAGCGGCAACGACAACACGAAGGTCGCGCCACGGCCACCACCGCCGGGCTCGACGAGGAGATCTCCACCGTGGTTCTGAGCGATGGAGCGAGAAATCGCAAGTCCCAGACCCAATCCGGTCTTCTTCGAGGTCGAAAACGCCTTGAAGAGGTTACGAACCGTCTCCATCGGGATGCCGGCGCCGCTGTCCTCGACCTCGACCAGCAGCCGGCCGTCCTCGGCGCGCACCGCGATGCGGATCCAACGCTCGTCGCGTGGCTTCACCGCTTCGATGGCGTTGCGGATGAGGTTGATGAGGATCTGTTGGATCTGGATCGGATCGGCCTCGAAGGGAGGGAGATCCGGCATCTCGTCGCGCACCACCTCGACCGCGGCGCCGTCGTTGCCGAGCAACGTCACCTCGAGCGCTTCGTCGATCAGCTTGCGGATGTCGACCGGCTGGCGGTCTGGCTCACGCTTCTCGACGAAGTGGCGCATCTTCTGGATGATCGAGCCGGCGCGCTCGGCTTCACGCGACGCCTTGCCGAGGATCTCCAGCACGGCCTGCTCGACCTCGCCCTCACCGCCCTTGAGCTTGCGGGTCAGTGCCTGAAGATAGAGCATCACCGCGGTCAGCGGCTGATTGAGTTCGTGGGCGACGGCCGCCCCCATCTCGTCCATGGCGTTGACGCGCGCCATCTGGACGAGCTGCGCCTGGAGCTGAGCGAGGCGTTGTTCGACCGCCTTGCGCGGCCTGAGATCCCGCATGATGCCGATGTACTGCGGCCCTTCCGGGGTCTTGGCCTCGCCGACCGACAGTTCGATCGGGAAAACGGTGCCGTCGGCGTGGCGGGCGCGCACCTCGCGGCCGATGCCGATGATGCGTCTTTCGCCGGTGCGTTGGTAATGGCCGACGGCGGCGTCGTGATCCGACGCGTATTCGGGCGGCATCAGCAACGAGATGTTGCGGCCGATGACGTGCGCAGCGGGATAGCCGAAGAGCGTTTCGCAGGCCTTGTTGAAGACGAGGACGCGGGCGCGATCGTCGATGACGACGATTCCGTCCACCGCGGTGTCCAACACCGAGAGGAGTCGTGCCTCCGAAACCGTCGGCGACCGATCTGTCACCTCGTACTCCTCAGATTCCACCGACCGGGGCCACGCGGCAACGGCGGCGCGCGGCAGTCGGGATTTCTCCTGACCCGCCTCCATAACATTTCATCCGGCGACGATTCTCAAGTCGTCGCCCTCTCCCGTCCACCGAAGGTCGGAAGGAGAAGGGCTCAACGGCGCTCGAGCCACCCGACGAGGCGACGCGTCGCCTCGCGCATTTCGTCGGGACCGCGGGCGAAGCACAGGCGCAACCAACCGGCCCCCGCCGCACCGAAGGCGGTGCCGGGGGCGAGGCCGATGTTGGCCTCGTCGACGAGGCGCAGCCCGAGTTCGGCGGTGTCGTTTTCGCCTTCGACGGCGAAGAACAGGTAGAAGGCGCCGGGCGGGGGGACGAAGCGGGCGCGGCCGGTGGCGGCGAGGGCGTCGCAGAGAAGCGTCCGGCTCTCGGCGATGCGGGAGATCTGATGGGCGAGGAAGTCCTCGCCCTCCTCGAGCGCAGCGATGGCGCCGCGCTGCAGGAAGACGGCGACACCGGAGGTCGAGTACTGGATCAGGTTCTCGATCACCTGGCCGAGCGCCGGCGGCGCCTCGATCCAGCCGATGCGCCAGCCGGTCATCGCCCAGTTCTTGGAGAAGGTGTTCACGAAGATCACCTTCTCGTCGGGCGCGGCGACGTCGTGGAAGGAGGGGGCGCGGACCGAGCCGTCCCAGACGAAGCGGCCGTAGACCTCGTCGGCGACGATCCACAGGCCGTGGCGGCGGGCGAGGTCGAGCAGCGCCAGGAGATCGCCGCGGCTCGCGGTCCAGCCGGTCGGGTTACACGGGCTGTTGACGAAGATCGCCTTCGTCGCCGGGGTGACCGCCGCGGCGAGGCGGTCGAGGTCGAGGCTCCAGCCGGTCGCGCCGAACTCCATCGGCACGTCGACGGCGCGGGCGCCGCGCACCCCGACGGCGGCGGCGAAGTTCGGCCAGGACGGCGTCGGCACGATCACCTCGTCGCCGGGGCCGGCGACGGCGGTGAGCGCGATCTGGATCGACTGCATCCCCGAGCCGGTGACGAAGAAGCGCTCCGCCGAGACGTCGCCACCGTAGAGGCGAGCATGATGGCGCGCCAGCGCCGCGCGGAGATCGGGGATGCCGCGCTGCCAGGTGTAGAAGGTCTCGCCGGCGGCGAGCGAGCGGGCGGCGGCTTCGCGGACGACGGCGGGCGTGGCGAGATCGCCCTCGCCGGCCCACAGTGGGATCATGCCCGGCCGTTCGCGGCCGTAGTTCATCACCTCGACGATGCCGGAGGGTGGCGCGGCGAGGGCGACGGGGGTCAGGGCGGCGAGGAGATCGGACATGCGGGTGCTTCCGGCGGGCCGAGAGGACGGGAGGGCGGTCGAACCGCCATGCTAGCCTCCCCGGCGGAACGCCGAGATGAAAAAGCCTGATCGCTCCGATCGAGATCGCTGATGGGCGATCCCGATCGGTCGCAGATCACGGGGGATGTGGAGGATCGGCCGTCGACGACGGCTCGATCGATCCGGCCTCACTTCTTGAGGAGGTCGCGGATCTCCTCGAGCAGCACTTCCGACTTCGGCGGCGGCGGCGGTTCGGCCGGGGCGGCGGCTTCCTGCTTCTTCAGGCGATTCATGCCCTTGACCACCAGAAAGAGGACGAAGGCGATGATCAGGAAGTTCAACGTCACGGTCAGGAACTGGCCGTAACCGAGCGTCGCGCCCACTTCCTTGGCCTTGGCATAGGTCGCCGGTGCCGCGGCGTCGCCGAGCAGTGACTTGAGCAACACGAACTTGTTGGAGAAGTCGAGACCGCCGGTGATCGCGCCGATGACCGGCATGATCACATCGGCGACCATGCTGTCGACGATCTTGCCGAAGGCGCCACCGATGATCACGCCGATGGCGAGATCGACGACGTTGCCCTTGAGAGCGAATTCTTTGAATTCCTTGAGCATGGTCCTGGTCCCCCTGATGTCGATCCCCGTCGGGATCGTTCCGACATCGCGCCATCCGCACCGCTTCTGCGTCGATCTCTCGATCGGATCGATTTCGACGACTTGTGTCACGAAGTCGAGGCGACGACAATCCGGACCGTCACACCGGGGCGGCGGGCCGACCGCACCGGCGCGGTGGACAGCGGGCCGCACATGTGGTCGATTGACCGGAATTCCTTCGTGCCGGCACGGGTTTCCGTCGAGTGGAGGCCGCCGAACCATGCTCCAAGGCTGGGTCGTCCTCGCAGTCGCCGTCGTCTACATCGGTCTCCTGTTCGGCATCGCCCACTGGGGCGACCGCAACTCCAATCGTTCCTCGCCGATCACCGGGCGTCCGGCGATCTACGCCCTTTCCCTCGGCGTCTACTGCACCTCGTGGACCTTCTTCGGCTCGGTCGGTCTCGCCGCCAACAAGGGTCTCGACTTCCTGACCATCTACGTCGGGCCGATCGTGCTCTACACGCTCGGCTTCCCGGTCCTCAAACGGGTGGTCAAGCTCGCCAAGGCGGAGCGGATCACCTCGATCGCCGACTTCATCGCGGCCCGCTACGGCAAGAACCAGTGGCTGGCGGCGGTGGTCACCGTCATCGCCTTCATCGGCATCGTTCCCTACATCGCGCTGCAGCTCAAAGCCGTCAGCCAATCGGTGGAGACGCTGCTCGCCCGGATCGAGTTCGGCCTGATGCCGGGGGTGCCGGCGCCGTTCCACCCGGACGTGCCGCTCACCGTGGCACTGTCGATGGCGGCATTCGCCATCCTGTTCGGAACCCGCCACATCGACGCCACCGAGCACCAGTCGGGACTGATGCTGGCGGTGGCGACGGAATCGGTGGTCAAGCTGGTGGCCCTCACCGCGGTCGGCATCTACGTGATGTTCGTGTTGTTCGACGGTCCGACCACCCTGTTCACGGCGGCGCTGTCGAACCCGCTCGGCAGCGACATGTTCACGCGCGGTCTGTCGGGGGGCAACTGGATCGTCATGTCGCTCCTGTCGTTCTTCGCGGTGCTGTTGCTGCCGCGGATGTTCCACGTCGGTGTGGTCGAGAACCACACCACGTCGGAGCTGACCGCGGCGCGCTGGATGTTCCCGGCCTATCTCGTCGCCATCAACCTCTTCGTCGTACCGATCGCCATGGCCGGGCTGGTTCACTACGGCACCGCCATCGATGCCGACACCTACGTGCTGCGCCTGCCACTCGACGCCGGATCACAGGTCATCACCCTGATCGCCTTCATCGGCGGGCTGTCGGCGGCGACCGCCATGGTCATCGTCGCGGCGCTGGCGCTCGCCGTCATGGTCTGCAACGAACTGGTCGTGCCGATCCTGGTCAGGCGCGATCTGAAGTTCGAAGACGGCGGCGCCGACATGGTGCGGGTCCTGTTGACCCTGCGCCGGGTGGCCATCATCGTCATCGTCCTGCTCGCCTACGCCTACAATCGTGCGGTCGCCGACGCTTCCGCTCTGTCGGAGATCGGACTCCTCGCCTTCGCCGCCATCGCTCAGTTCGCGCCGGCCTTCTTCGGCGGTCTGATCTGGCGACGCGGTACGGCACGCGGTGCCATCGCCGGTCTCCTCGCCGGTTTCGCGCTGTGGATCTACACCCTGGCGATGCCGACCTTCGTGCAGGCCGGCTACGGCCCGTCGTCGTTGCTGCTGCAGGGGCCCTTCGGCCTGTGGCTGCTCAAGCCGCAGGCGTTGTTCTCGCTCGCCTTCGACCCGCTCGCCCACGGGGTGTTCTGGAGCCTCCTGGTCAACACCGCAGTGTTCGTCACCGTGTCGCTGACCCGGGCGCCGGAGCCGATCGAGCGGCTGCAGGCCAACGTCTTCGTGCCGTCGGACTTCACCCCGACCCCGGCGCTCAGGCGCTGGCGCACCGCGGTGACGGTCGACGATCTCGTCTCCACCGTCGCCCGCTATCTCGGCGAGGAACGCACCACCCGCGCTTTCGCCGACTACGGCCGCAGCCACACGATGGCGCTGATCGGTGATCGGCAGGCCGACCTGCATCTGCTGCGCTTCGCGGAGCAGCTGCTCGCCTCGGCGATCGGTGCGGCCTCGTCACGGCTCGTCCTGTCGCTACTGGTCAAGCGGCGCGATCCGTCGACCAAGGCGGCGGTGAAGCTGCTCGACGATGCCTCCGCCGCCATCCAGTACAACCGCGACCTCCTGCAGATCGCGCTCGATCAGGTGGGCCAGGGCATCTCGGTGTTCGACCGCGAGCTCGGCCTGATCTGCTGGAACCGTCAGTTCCGCCAGATGCTCGACCTGTCGCCCGAGTTCGCCCAGGTCGGCGTGTCGCTGCAGGCGATCATCCGCGACCGGGCGGAGCGGGGCGAATTCGGGCCCGGCAATCCGGAGCGGATCATCAAGGACCGCATCGACCGTCTGGTCCGGCGGATGGAGACCTATCACGAGCGCCTCGCCTCGACCGACGCGGTAATCGAAGTGCGCACCGCGCCGATGCCGGACGGCGGCATCGTCACCACCTGGACCGACATCACCGAGCGCGTCACCTCGGCCGAAGCGCTGGCGCGGGCCAACGAGACGCTGGAGCGGCGGGTGCGCGAGCGCACCGAAGAGCTGACCCGGCTCAACGCCGAACTGTCGCGCGCCAAGGCCGAAGCCGACGACGCCAACATCGGCAAGACCAAGTTCCTCGCCGCCGCCGGACACGACATCCTGCAGCCGCTCAATGCGGCCCGTCTCTACGCCACCTCGTTGGTGGAGAAGACGGTGCAGACGCCGCTCGCCACCCATGCGGTCAACATCGACCAGTCGCTCGACGCGGTCGAGGAGATCCTCGGGGCGCTGCTCGACATCAGCCGTCTCGACACCGGGGCGCTCAAGCCGGAGTTCTCGGTCTTCCGCATCGACGACATCCTGAAGCAGCTCCGGGTCGAGTTCGAACCGATCGCCACGGCGCGTGAACTCGACTTCCGGGTGTTGGCGTCGAGCCTGTGGGTGCGGTCGGATCGTCGTCTGTTGCGCCGCCTCGTCCAGAACCTCGTCTCCAACGCCATCAAATACACGCCGGAGGGCCGCGTACTGGTCGGGGTCAGGCGCCGGCGCGGGCGGCTGACGGTGGAGGTGCTCGACACCGGCCTCGGCATCCCGCAGGCCAAGCAGCGGCTGATCTTCCAGGAGTTCCAGCGGCTCGACCAGGGCGCCCGCATCGCTCGCGGCCTCGGCCTCGGCCTCTCCATCGTCGAGCGCATCGGCCGCGTGCTCGGCCACCCGGTCGATCTGGAATCCGCCCCGGGCAAGGGGTCGCGCTTCTTCGTCGACGTGCCGACGGCGGCGGCGCTGCCGAACGTCGCGGACGAAGTGGGCATGCCACGAGTGTCGTCGACCCGCTTCGATGGGATGCTGGCGCTGTGCCTCGACAACGAGGAGAAGATCCTCGACGGCATGGAGGCGCTACTGGTCGGCTGGGGCATCGAGGTGGTCAAGGCGCGCGACCAGAAGGAGGCCTCGGCGGCGCTTTCGGACCTGGTCAAGGAGCGCGGGCGCGGACCCGACATCCTGCTCGTCGACTATCATCTCGACGATGGAACGGGCATCGACGCAGTGGTGCAACTGCGCTGGCGCTTCGGCGCCGACCTGCCCGCGGCCCTGATCACCGCCGACCGCACGCCCCAGGTGCGCGAGGAGGCGAGCGAGAAGTCGATCAGCGTGCTCAACAAGCCGGTGAAACCGGCAGCGCTCAGAGCCGTACTGGCGCAGTGGCGCGCCGCCAGAGCGGCGGCCGAATGAGGGACCCGACCCGGCATTCGCGCAAATCGGCGCGGTGATTCCGGGTTCATGAAGTTTCGAACAGGTCGAGACTTCGTGAACTCGGTATGACATCGATCTCCGACCGCGGGTGCATCGTTCTCGGACGGAGCACCGCCGTCGCGACGGTGGATCGACCTACTGCCGATTCACTCCGCCGTGTGGAGGCGAGAATCTCGGGTTTCGGATCTGCCGGCGCCACGGAGGGCGGCGATGAAGCCTGTCGATCGGTGAGCGAACTCCGACCCGGACCGGCCCTTCACCGGTGCCCCCCTGAATTCGTGAAGCTCGCTCTTCCGATCGGAGGGTGGAGGAGGCGTTGTGGCCGCGCCGGTGACCTTGCCGTACAAGGCCCGCGGCGGTCCGTCGAAGGGCGGGGGCGACCGGTGACGATCTCCGCCACGCCTCCACGCCCGAGGAATGCGCCGCCTTCGTCACCGATGCGGGCCGAGATGCAATTGATCCGATATCGCCGTGGTCATCGAAGATCGGTCAAACTCGGAGCTCGTCGATCGTCACGATCGGGCCGGCCAGGAAGTCCGCGAACCCGGGAATCCGCATCAGGTCCGAGTGCCTGAGCGATCGACCGGTCGGTCGGTCCAGGACGATCTTCGACGCCCCCGAGCCGAGGCGCGTCGACACGAAACCGACCAGAACACGATGCACCATCGACGGTTCGAGAGCGAAGGCCGTTTCGGCATATTCGAGGGCCGTTTCGAATTCACCGAGAAGAAGACAGATCTCCGCCAACTGGCGATTGGCACCACTGTGCCGAGGGGCAGCCGCCACGGCCCGCGACTGTACATCACGGGCCTCGCCGTAGTGCCCGGCAAGCTTCAACTCGTGGGCAAGCCCGTACAGCAATTCGACGTTGTTCGGCGAAAGTTCGACAGCACGGCGCAGCTCTGTCAAAATCCCGTCGCGCTCGCTCGGCGCCGCGAGCGCGAGCGCCTCTCGGTGCTCGGCGGCAACGTCCGCTCGATCGGTGTCACCGAAATCGACACCTGAGCCGATTTCGTCGGCCCGATCATGTTGCTGCCGGTGGTTCCATTCGATCACCACGTCCTCGGCGATCCCGGGGTCTTCGAACGCCAACCGGATCTTTGCTCGAAGCCACCCCGCGAGCGGCGACGGGTCCGCCAGGCTCTGCAACAGGGCATGGAGCCATTCCTTCTCGCCATCGGCGAGCAACCAGTCTCCGAAGTCGGTGACCGGCCCTGTCTTCTCGGCGACATAAGTATGAAAAGCCCCGAGAAATGCTCCGACCGCTATCTTACGACAGGTTTCCCAGACCTCCATCGGCCACGGCATCACTGCCAATGCACATACGGCAGCGGCCTTTGTTTCACCGAGCTCCTGGAAATTCTCACAAAGTACGATGAAGAAGTTGTCCGTCGCGTCCAATCCGGCCGTGGTGGCCGCCGTCGCACACGCACGCAAGCGATCGATCACCTGCGTCGCACCGGACAGCCGCTTCGCCGTCAATGCCGTCGAAACGCAGAATGCGACTTCGTGAGCAGCGCTCCAACGAGCCGAATCCGCGCGCATTTCGTGCAGAGAACCGCTCAACTGTTCCAATGTGATGAGGGGGTCCGCAGCGAAGCGCTGTGCGAACGGTAGGTTCTCCACCTCCGGGGTGATGGCACGGATGAGATGGAACAACTCCTTGTGAATGTGTTTCCATTCTTGTGGGATGAGAACCGTCCGAGCGAATATGGAACTGTAGGCGTCCATGATGTCGGAGCGAGCCGCCGCGAACACGTCGTTCACCCAGGACGTTTCGCTATCCCAACCGGTTACGAGCATTCGACCCTGCCGCACCGCGTCGACGACATATTCCAAATTCGCTCCATCCAGGATCAAATCCGGACGCATGCGGATAACCACATCGAATGGTCCATGCTTCCTTTCCAGCTTGCGCTTCAGCTCGTTCGATCTCCAGATCTTATATGTCATTCTCTTTGAATTCGAATCTTCGACCGGCAGATCGAAAGCGAGATCAAGTACGTCCGAAGCCTCGATATCGATGACAGCTCCCGGAAAATATTCCCCTATCTTTCTTCTGATTATATCTTCTTGAGGCGAATTGATCTCATCGTCGAGTTGCGATCGCAACACCGGAAGCCTTTTCCAGAGCCGCTCGAAACCATGCCATGAGCGAGATATACTGACATAGGCATCGCGCTCGAACATTCGCGGCAGCTGATGTACATTGAGGGCACCATCGAGCTTCCGGCCGACCTTGTCCCATAGAGAAAAGACGAAGGTTACATCAAAGCCTGAAGCCAACTTTTGGAGGTGCGAAAAAGATTCATCCGTTGCTCGCAATTGTCCAGAAATACAGATGCATATCCGCATAATTGTCTGCGCCACATTGCATGAGAATATCGATTTGATATCATGGCACCATAGAAATGTCAATGAAATTGGGTAGTTCCAGTACTACCGGCTTGCTACCTGTCGGCCCGGCACCCGAAACCGGAAATTTCCGGCCGCGCGGTCCACTTCCGAACTGCTGAGCAGCGGAGGGTGAGGTTCAGCCGCGCTGGCCACCGACTCGATGTCCTGGTCGGCCCGGACCATCTTCGGAAAGCCGTGTTCACGGTCGACCGGTTCGACGGCGCGACCCGCGCCCTCCCGCCGTGAGCCGAGCGTGGCTCCTACCATGGGCGAAGCGGGTGAAAATGCCGAAGACGGCGAGGGTCCGTGTCATGCGTCGGGTCGCCGACCGGCATCGAGCGAAGATCATCGGCGGCGGCTTGCCTCGCTGCTCGGAACGACCAACTCATACTGGGCTCATGACATTCGGACTCGTCCGAATGTCATGTGCGTCACGGCCCGACCGGCCGACGCCCGTTCGGGCTCGCCTTGGTTCACGAAATTTCGAACAGGTCGAAACTTCGTGAACACGGTATCACCGATAGCCGCGCCGCGATCGATCTCTCCGCCATCCGTGCCTCGAGCAGATCATCTCACGCCGAGTCGGAGGACGAGCGAAAGGACCGCTCGCCGGCCGACACCGTCGGACAAAACCCGGCTCGACCCTCACACCCAGTTCAGTGCGAGGTGATCGGGGGCCGCGCCGAGGCTCGCCGTCGTGCAGGCGAAACGGCCGTCGTCTCGGACCACGAAACCGCTCTTCGAAAAGACGTCCCGGCAGACGAAGTTGGCGTCGGTGGCGACGACCGTTCCGATCACCGGTGTCGATGGCGCCTTTCGGGCGAGCGCCTCGACCACACGGTTGAGAACGCCGCTCTCGATCTCCAGCCCGAGCACCCGGCAACTCATCGCGAACTGCACGATTTCGGTGCCGGCTATCAGAACGACACCGACCAACCCGTAGGTGGTGAACTTGTCGCGCGCCTCGAAGGCGACGATGGTGCCCCCCCGCTCGAAGTGCTGCTCCGCCTCGAGCGGCGTCCAACGCCGGCCGGTGGTGTTGAACTGATTGGTCTTGTTGAGCAACTCGAAGGCACGGTCGAAGTTCGGATGGCGCGACGAGGTGATCGTGTGCAGATCGACCCGGCAGCCGAGGTTGCGGAGGAACTCTTCGCGGCTCAGCGTCTTGCGTTCGGCTTCGCGTTCGCGTTGGCTGCGCACCATCCGGTCGCGCCGGGCCGACTCGTCGGTCAGGACGCGAATCTGCGTCTCCGCCGCATTCAGCAGGATGCGACGGGTCAGAAACGGGTTCGATCCCAGAACGCGGATCGCGGGAAAGGCTTCCTGCACCGCCGAGCGTTCGACCGGATTGTCGTCGACGAACACCACGCTCTTCGGAGTGAGGCCGACTTCGCTCATGATGCGGCCCACGGCCTCCGCCTTCGGGGCCCAGCCGATCTCGACACAGACGAAATCGTCGAGATCGATCCATTCGAGCGGAACCGCCCGATACCAGCGATGGGCGACCAGTTCGGGGTTGTTCTTCGAACAGATGGCCACCAGGATCCCGCGCGCCTTGAGATGGTGGATCGCCTCGTGCATCCCGAGCGGCCAGCCGTCCGAGATCGGCCGGGGGCCCTCGTCGTTGTAGTGTTCGCCGATCAACCCGCGCCACAACGTGTCGTCGAGGTCGAAAATCACCAACTTGACCGGATCGACCTGATTGACGACGCGATAGTGGTATTCACAGGCTCGCCAGATCGCCGCGTAATATTCGCCGAGCTTGTGCTCGGATATTTCTTCCAAGGGCGGAACATGTTCGATACGCCCGCGTTCGATGTCCACCCAATCCGGATACCAGAACGAGCCGTGTGTGAAGAAAACCAGAGTATCGTCGAGGAAATGGCGTTTTCCCATCGACGAGGCGATCGCTTCGGCATCGATCAGATAGGCGTTCTTGTAGCGGGCGACCAGTTCACCCAGTCGATGATTGAGGCGCTCCATGAGATACTTGAGGTCGCGGTAGCCGGCGACGTTGTCGAGGCCGGCGGCGACCGGCATCTGCGGCACCACGAAGTTCTGGACGAAGGTGATCGCACCCGTGTCCTTGTTGAACTTCATCGCGGCGTCGAGCATCAGCTCCAGCGCGTCGAAGCTGTTGGTGACGATGTTCTCGTTGATCGTCGCGTCGGTGAACTTCGAAAAATCGATGGCGATGTCACCGATGATGTGGCGGGCGGGCAGTTGAACGTAACTGAAATCATAGGTCTCGATCGGACGGGGGGGCGCCGCACCGATGTCGGCCACGTTGTTGAAAAGGACGAAGTCGATGTGTGTCGACGGCTTCTGCTTGCGGAAGTACACCACATAGGCTTCGGCGACGCACGAGCCTATGAACAGGCAACTCGAAAGGTGCGTCGGCTGAACCTCCAGCTCCTGAGGAAACAGGAAGTCGGCGATCTTCAACATGGTTCCTCCACACCCACTCACCGGGGCCGCGCGGACCGTCCGGAGGACGGTGCCGAAAGCTCCGTTCATCTGTTTCCCGTACAGGGGTCCCCCTCGTTGCCGGCGCGATGCGGTATCCATCACGCGCCACACCGAAGGGAGCACGGTCAGCCGTCGTTTTCCGCCTCACCGGTTGTGAGATCGTAATAGTCGTACGGAAACCGATCATACCGTCGAAAGGCGACCGGTCGGGCCTTCGCCCATTCGTCTGCGACCGACAGTCGGAGAATCGCATCGTTGATCGCCCCGGGATCGCAGAGCAGCTTCGAATCGAGGACCACGCCGAAGCCGGCAGCCCTCGCTCGATCCGCTTGCGCACCGAGGTCGAAGACGATCGGCGGCACACCGAGCGCCAAGGCGATGGACAGCGTGTAACAATAGGTCTCCGGCCAGATCGACGGGAGCAGCGCAAAGCTCGGACGGGCCACCTTCATCTGCTCGATACATTCACGCGTCGAGAAATATCTACCCGAAATCGACACTCCGATCTTTTTCAGATCGCTGTCGATGGCCGTATACCCTACGATGTGATACTCGATCGGCAGCTTCCTGTTCTGGGCATCGAGAGCGAGCGAATAGATCAGATTGCTGCCCTTGTGCGGGCCGATGGCACCGAGACCGACCAGCCGCAGGGGCTCGTCGCGATCCGGTGGGGGGAGCGCCGCGACGCCGTCCAACTCTTCCTCGTGTTCGCGTACCGCGAATGCGATGTCCGGAAACGTCTCCGCCAACCGATCCCGTGTATCGGTCGACGGAACGAAGACGCGCCGCGCCTGCCCGAGAAAGGCGCGCCAGCCGGCGGTGCGGACATCCGGATCACAGCGATTCGGCGCACCGGTGGCTCGCGCGCAGGAGATGCATTTTCGCCGCTCGGGTCGCTCGCAGTATCGTCCCTCCGCATCGACCAGATTGTGACGGAAGCACAACGGGTCATAATCGTGCAGAGTCACGTAGAGCCGGTCCCGGTGATGACCGCACAGCCGCATCGTCACCTCGGAGGCACGCCACGAAGCCAGCGCCAGTGAATGCAGGTGAATGAGGCTGGGCTGCAGCCAGTCGAGGAATTCGGCGAACAGATCGGCGTCGAAGGACAGATCAATCGACTTCAACGATGGCGTGTAGAGATCGCGCTGCCGGTCGAACGGCCGGAAGGTCACCGAATCCCCGGTGACCTGAGCGAACAGAACGGTGATTCCCGCCGCCTCGAGCCGGCGCGCCATGGCGTCCACATGGACGACGACGCCGCCCCCGGCGTTCATCGTCACCAGAAGGGCGACCCTGTCGCCCATGGCGCGGGCCAGCCGGTAGAGGTCGAGCCGAGCCCGACCGGGACGACCGGGATCGGCGTGCACGTATTCGGCGACGCGACGGGCATAATCGGGATGCTTGCCGATCAGCAGTCTCTGCCCGGCGCCGTATTCCTCGGCGAAGAACTCGGAGAACGACACGCCGCCGCTGTGGAACACCAGCACGTCCTCGGCGAGGACATTGGTGTAGCCGGCTTTGAGCACCCGCATGCAGAAATCGTTCTCTTCGCCGTAGCCACGGCCGAAGGCGGGGTCGAACCGACCGATCTCGGAGATCACGCTGCGGCGGATGTAGAAGCAGAAACCGACGCCGGTCGGCACCGGGGTCCGGCGTCCCTCGTTGCAGCGGCCGGCATAGGCGTCGAGCTGCGCCAGGGTGCATTCCAGTGCGATGGTGTTGGCGTGGTTGGTTTCGGGATAGCTGCAGATCGTCGCGTTGTTGGAATAGGGCGTGATGGTGCCGATCCGGGCGTCGGCTCGGGCATGTGCCAACAGGCGGTCGATCCAGCCACCGAACACCAGAGTGTCGGCGTTCAGCAGGATCACGTCGAGGTCCGGCCGCAGGTCCAGGCCCTTGTTGACCGTCCCTATGAAGCCGAGATTCTCCTCGTTCTCCAGGTAGGTGAACAGCGACCGGCGCGCCAATTCCCGCAGCTTCTCGGTCAGTTTCGGCTCGGGTCCGAAGTCGTTGATGACGGTCAGATGGAATCGCGTCTTCTGTGGGTGCGCCAGGACCGAATGGATCGTCGCCAGCGTATCGTCGTAGCCGCGGTAGACGGGAATGATGACGTCGACCTCGGCGTCCGGGTCGGACGCCGCGGCGACGCGCGCCCAATCCGCGTCGCTCGGAGCGGTCGGACGCGGCCAATGCCCGCTGCCGATCGGGCTCGTCCGATAGCCTCTCTCCCGGCCGATCGTCACGTAGTGGTAGAGCGGATTGACGTCGGGACCGAATTCTCCGCCGTAGCTCGCCTGATAATAACGGGTGTCGAACAATGCCGAGGGGTTGCGCCCCTCGCGCCAGCCGTGATCGACGAAGTGAATCAGCGGGTCGAGACCGGCTTTGGCGACGTCCTTGTATGCCGTCTTGTAGAAGTCGGCATCGAAATCGGCACCGATCGCAGACAGCAGGTCGGCTCTCCCGATCGAGTGCCACCGATCCCGCGGGAGCTCACGGGTCGACGGCTCCGCCGCCCACTGCGGCCGAGCCGTCGAGTCGGATGCGACCGATCCGCGCTGCGGTTCGGCCGTCGTCGGTTCGTCGGCGACGATCTCCGGACGTCCGTCGGTCGACAGCACGAAGTGGAACAGCGGATTCAGGTCGCTCTGCGACACGTATGCGTGTCGATCGAGATAGGCCTGACTGTCGAAATCACCGGAGGGATTGCAGCCGATCCGCCAACCGATCGCGAAATAATGATCGATCGGTGCGAGCCCGCCGAGCAGCGTTCCGTAGTGCCGACGATAGAAGGCATCGTCGAAGTGATCCGCCACCACCCGCATCTGCAGGGCGATCCAGTCGTCGGCCACTTCCGGAAAGGTGTCCAGTCCGGAAAGATCGCCGCCGCGCGCCATGAAATGAGCGAGCGGATCCTCGCTCAATCGACCGTTCGGCAGGTGCCTGACCGCGTAATAGGCGCTGTGGAAGTCCGCAGCAGGATTGCGCCCCTCCCGCCAGCCGTGGGTGCGATAGTGGGTCTCGGCCGCCAGACCGCTTTCGGCGACGTCCGGATAGTGTCTGTAGTAGAAGGCGGTATCGACCCCCCTCCGGCGCACCCGGAACGGAAAGACATACCCGAGGATTCGGCGCCCGATGTCCATCAGCCCCCCCGAAACAGCCCGAACCCCGTGTACGGTGATCGCCATTCGGTAGAGCCCGGCCGATCGAAACGCGCGCGCCGAAATGCAACGGCGCCATCGTCGACGGCAGCCGAAATCTCCGTGAGAAAGTCCTCCGCATCGATGAACATGTCGCCCTGCCGTGGACCATCGTGACGACCGAAGTCGACGCGACGCCCTCCGGTGCCACCGACGCCATTACCGACCAGTTCGCCGTCGACATCTTCATATCGACTCGGGCGGCACTCCTGATCGGCCTCGAACATTCCGACCGCAGCCTCGAGACGGTCGGTGAAGAGATCTTCCGGACCAAGATATCCGACATATCCGTCCAGTTTTCTCGCCTCGATGTCAAACCGCATCAGTAGAACCTTGGCCATCTGACCTCTTTCGACACAGTAGTCTTCCGATGCAGCGAATGACGAAGCCCCAGAACGACAAAGTCCCCATCTGTAGAGTAGTCAAGCTCGATGATCAGCAATAGATCTTAGATATATTTTACAATTGATGATCTTCAATCGTTGACAATTCGACGGAAAATTACACCTTTTGCCCGCCATGTCAACGGGTTGTATTCCCTGCGTGCCGCACCGCGTGGACCTTCGAAGGGGGCGGCCTCATCTGCTTCCTGAGGCATTCGGATCGTGTTCAGATCGTGTCCCGTGAGGTGGTGTAGCTGACCGTTGGCCAGCGGGGCGCGCCGATA
>ERZ1645192.1313-NODE-1313-length-20782-cov-9.201428_pt1 | contig 20782 bp, 24 predicted proteins | sample MGYA00575354_ERZ1645192 | MGnify/ENA primary metagenome ERZ1645192 (study PRJEB40844, sample SAMN11349763) | freshwater sediment metagenome | isolation source: river sediment | host: Sediment | place: India: Faizupur Khadar , New Delhi | collected 2017-02-21 ... | reverse complement strand
CCCGGGCGGTCCATTGACTGGGGTTTCGAGATCGTAGAAACCGGCGCCCGTGATGGTGTCCAGGTTTGTGGCGGCGGCGAGGTTGCTCGCCGCGGACCACTTGAGGCCGGAAACGGTCATCGGTCCCGAAAGCGTCGCAGACCCGTCCCTATTTAGGACAGCTACGTTAAACGACGAACTCTCCGCGTCATTATGTGTAGCGAAGATAAGTTGGCCAGAGGGAGCGCCAAACGCGATCCACTTCTTGGCATCCACCGCATTGCCGGTCGACTCGAAAATAATATGTGGGTAGCTCGGGCGAATAGACCGGATTGATCCACCGATCGCATGAACCGACCCGTTTTCCGCGATGAGACCGCCATTTACGGAGCGGAAATTGCCGTTGGATTCGAAGCGGAAATACTTCTCGCTCCCTGCCGCACCAGAGCGTGCAACCGGGTTGTCGCCGTCTGCATACAACAGCGCATTCCCCGCTCCGAGCTTTGCGCCGACACCAGCGACGAATGTCGTCGAGCTGAACGCCGTGTTGACGTCGGCCGCGACATCGGCGGCCGTGATATTCCCAGAGCGCCCCATCCACGTGGTGACACCGGCCGAAATCGCGGCGATGACGCCACGGACCCACGACGTGTTGGCGACCTTGGTCGAGTTGTCGTCGGTCGCGGGGGTGGGCGTTGTCGGCGTTCCGGTGAACGTCGGCGATGCCAGCGACGCTTTCGCCGCATGCTCCGTCATCGACGGAGCGACCTGGAACACCGTCGAGCCGTCGCTCGAATAGAGCTTCTTGTCGCTGACGTTGACAGCCGGCTCACCGGCCAGCAGCGTCGCCGGCACCGCGCTGGCGGTCGCCGACCGGCGCATCTGGATCGTTAGAGTTTTTGCCATCAGAAACTTCCTCCAGAGATGGTGTCGCCGGCCAAAACGGCATCTGATACGTTGGCTTTTTCCAAGAATGCGGCTGCCAGGCCGGACACATCGGCCATCACGTGGCCATGCGCCGTCGGGGGGAAAGCCGCCGGCTTGCCGGTGATGGCCTCCCATGCCGGGGCGCCGATCGAGGCCGCCGCGGCTTCCGCTTCCGCCGCCGCAGACGTGGCCGCGGCGGCGCGATCGACGGCGACGGCGAGAGCCGTCGAGATGTCGACCGGCACCGGCACCGGGAGCGGGTTGTCGGGCAGCTCTTCGTTGGTGACGATCCAGGTCGAGACGGTCATCGCGTCACCCCTTGTTCGACGACGAAGGCCCCGGCCGCCCACGGCACGGTGCGGCCCGAGACAGTGACGTAGAGGCCGTCCCACACGTAGGTGCCGGCCTCGAGGGTGCGCATCACCGAAAGCGGCACCCGGTGGATCAGTACCCCGGCGACCAGATCGATGCTGCCGTGGGTCGCGGGGATGTCGAGGACGACGCCGTGGTCGTCCGCCACCGATCGGACCTGCATCCGCCACGACGCCGTCGCCGCTTCGGGATCGGCGGCGAGGATCGCCGACACGTCGCGCGCCCACACCCCGTCGACGTTGTTGCGGACGGCGAGGTCGATTTTCGGAAGGACGGCCATGGCGTCACCCGTTCGCCGGCCAGGACGCCGCGTCGACCGCGGCGAGGGTGGTGATCGTGCCGGCGTCGATCGCCTCGCACACCCCCCGCTCGGCGGCAAAACACGCCTGGACGTGGGCGCCGACGGCGAGCGCGATGGCGGTCATCGCCGCCGCGTCGAGCGTCACCCATCCCGACGCCGTCTTGTATTCGACCGTCGTCGCCGGCTGGGCCTGCACATAGGCATAGGCCCCGGCGATCATCGTCTGACTTTCGCGGCTGGTGTCGATGGTGGCCCCGCCGACGGCGATGCCACCGGTTTCGACCGCCCATCGCTTCGCCGCCGCGGCAGCCTTCAGGTCGGCGGTGCCGGGCGGCGGAGCAGGCGGCGGCGGCACATGGGCGGCGATCTCGCCGTAAGTGCCGGCGAGCGCGGCGGCGTGGATCTGCCGGCCGTGCGGCTCGACATCGCTCGCCATTGCCACGAACTCGATCGCGCCAAACTCGACGGTTTCGACGTCGACGAGTACCCCGGTCTGGGCGGCGTCGGACCAGCGGGGGTTGGTGATCGAAAGGATGGTCGGCATCACAGCACCCGGACGTAGACGAGGACATAGTTGAGCAGAGAGACGTCGTCGCCGAACCACTGGACCCGCTGGATATAGGCCAGCTTGTAGGTCCCCGAGATGCCGCCGACGACGAGCGTCGTGGTCGAGTCGAGCGTCGGGGTCGGCACGGAGTTGAGCGACGACTTGACGATCGTCGTGCCGAGCCCGCCGTAGGTGTAGGAGCCGGGCGGTGTGGTCCAGCCGAGCCCCCCCGCCCCGTCGTTGTGCAGCCATCCGGCGGCGTTGGCGGGGAGGGTGACGCCGCCACCACCTCCGAGCCCCCCGAGGCGGGAGTTCAAATATCCGAGCCGCACCAGGTGATCGGCCGCCTCTGGGTCGATCGGATCGGAGATGTGGCCACCCCCGGTGAGCGTGCCACCCGCCTTGGCGAGGTAGGCGGAGAGATCCATTCCCGCGATCGCGGTGGCGATCAGCTCCAGGATCGAGGCGAGCAGCACACCGGCCGAGCCGGGTGGCTCGTCGCCTGCGCCGATACCGGCGGCGGCGCGGACGGCGTCGAGGTTGGTGACGATCAGATTCAGCCATTCGGCCGACACTTGGGTGCCGTCGTCGGTATCTTCGTCCGAGCAGGGGGCGAAGAAGGTCGGCGCGCCTCCGGCTCGTACCATTTGCGGTGCCAGTACCGGCCGAGTGGTGACGGCGCCATCGCTGGCGGGGCCGAAGAAGTCGTCGGACATCAGAGGGTCCTCCACTCCCGGGCGACATGGTCCGGGATCAGGCGTTCGAGTAGACAGACGAAAGGCGTGATGTCCGGGCTGCAGCCGACCGCCTGACCGGCGCGATAGCGGTCGGCGCGGGCCGGGCGAAAGCGCGGGGCGACGAAAGCGGGCGAAGCGGCAAGGGCGACGGTGATCACCACCGTCGGCCCGTTCCACCGGTCGCCGGACCGCGCCCTACTCGACGAGGCGCGAAAACCGCCGGCGCGGCCGCCGCAGGGGCGGACCTCGTGGCAGGTGATCGACCAACCGGCAGCGGCGGCGAGCGCCACCCAGCGTTCGCAGCGGGTCGCGGCGAGCGAAGCGCGCTTGACGCAAGGGTCCGGATAGGGGTCGCAGGCGTCCGGTAGACCGTGATCGGTCAGCCACCAGTCGCGCGTCGCCCGCGTCGCCGAGGCACAGAAGAACTCGTCGCGCAGGGCACAGAGCCGCGCCTCGAGGACGGCGAGCGGATCGGCGACGGCCGAGAAGAACCGCCGCATCACCGATCCGTCGCGCCACACCGCCCCCCATGCGGCGCCGCGCGGCAGCAAGTGCGCCATCATGTCGACGAGCGCCGAGGTGTCGGGGCAGATCATGCGGTGAAGCCTACGTTGCCGAGCACGGCGCGCTCACCTGGGGCGAGGACGATGTCGGCCGTCGGCACCACCGGCGCGTGGCGCGCCTCGCCGGAGGCCCGCGACACGACCTCTTCGATCCACGACCTCGAGAAGGCGAAGGGGGTGGCGCGCATCGGGAAGCTCGGGTGAGCGTCGGCCTCGCCGGCGACACGGGAGACAGCGGCGAAGAGATTGGCGAGATCGGCGGCGATCGTCTCACGCAGAGCGCGCGAGGTCGGGACGAGCCCCGGCACGGTGACGTCGACGCGGACGGGCGTGAAAGCCGAGACGGTGATCAGCGCGCCGTCGGGCGCTTCGGCCTCGACCGCCTCCCGCACCGCGGCGAGGTCGGCGGCGGTCGGGATGCCGTCGGGGCGCGTCCCGTCGAACACCGGGAACAACGCCACTCGGCCGACCCCGCCGCGGCGCGGCCAGACGAAACACTCGCTGCAGCCCGGGACGGATCGCGCCCAGCGCCAGTAGTCGGAGGTGGTGCCGCCCTGCGGCGGAAAGGCGAGGCGCTCGAGCAGCCGTGCCCGATAGGATTCCTTCTCCTCGATTTCTTCGCCGCCGACGAGGCCGGCGGCATCGACCGTGAACGCCGCCTCGCCGTCGACGCCGGAGAGGGCGACTAGCCCGCTGCCGGCGGCGGCGTTGGCGGCGGCGCCGGTGTCGACGGCGCGCACCTCGATCGTCAGGCGGCCGGCGCCGCCGATCGACGCGGCGGCGAGGGTGCGATAGCGCGTCCCGTCGGCTCGGCGCAGGATGGCACCGGCGGCGATCGTGACGGCCTCGGTGGAGACGCAGATCACCGTGCCGCTCGCCGCCACCGGCGGCTTGCGCGGCAAGGCGAAATCGGCGCCGTGGCGCTCCAACGCCTCCTCGTCGGCGAGGTGGACGAAGCGATCGCGGGCGACCTTTTCGAGCTTGGCGTCGATCTGCCACAGTGCCCCGCCGATGGCGGTCGCCGTCGGCCCGAGGTTGTTGCGGGCGAGGCGCGCGTCGATGCCGGGCAACCACGCCTCGAAGGCGGCAGCGACCCGATCGACCCATGCCTTCGTCGTCTCGGCAACCCAGCTCACACCTGCCTCCATAGGATGTCGTAGGTTCGATCGTGCAGCGTCTCGCCGGAGGTGGCGCGCACCGTCACGGTGAGGTCGAGCCGGCGCGCAGCGGCGTCGGCCGTCGCCGTGATCGCGACACTCGCCGCCACCCGATCGCGCACCAGCCAGGCCAAGGCGCGCTCGGCCTCGGCTTCGGCTGCTAAGGCCGTCGCCTCGTCGGCGACAGCGTTCTCGAGCACCGTCCACAGCCACGAGCCGAGGGGCTCGACGCCCTCTTCGGTGAGGCCATCGCCCCACCAGCCCCTGCGGTCGACCACCTCGGGCCGCCAGCCGTCGGGGGCCCGAGCGTCGGTGAACAGCGACAGGACGATGGCGGTGGCGAGCGCCGCCCGCGACACGAGGCCGCCGGAGTCGGCGTGGCCGTCGAGCGGCGCCAGCGCCCAATCGAAGGCGAGGCCGTCGCCGGCGACGAGGACCGTGTCCCAATCGAGCGGCGTCGCCGGGCCGGTCGCTTCGGCGTCGCGAAACGAGATGGTCCAACTCATTCGACGAAGACCCTGGTGGCGAGGCCGGAGACCTGCGCATCGCCGTCTGTGTCGACCGAGCCGAGCATCGACGCCGGCTTCGAGGCGCCGGGCGAGCCGAGCTTGATCGTTCCCTCGAGGATGATGGTCGCCGCCGAGAGGTGGATCTCGTCGCCGCCGACGATGCGGATCTTGCGCTCGACGATCGAGATCACCTGCCCGGAGGCGTCATAGATGCGAGTGCCGCCGGGGGGGAGATCGCGCGGGCGATGGGCCGGGTGCTCGAAGCCGAGGGCATAGGCGCGCTCGGAAGCGCCGGACTGTTGCAGAATGGCGCCGACCGACTCGGGCGGCGGAGTCGAGGTGAAGCCGAAGGGCTGCAGGCGCAACACCTCGCCGAACCGTGTCCCCTTGTGGCCGGTGGCGGTGACGGTCTGGAGCCCCGGCGCATCGTCGATCTCGACGAGGCGAGCGCGGACGAGCGCCGCGTGGATCGCGTCCCTCATTCCGGCATTTCCCACTCTTTGCCCGACTTGCCGCCCTTGCCCTTGTCGCCACCGAGGGCGCGGGGGTCGACGAGCTCGAGATGGGCGGTCGTGCCGGCGTCGGATTGACGGGCCGAGACCTTTTCGATCGCCATGTCCTGCGCCACCCCGAGATAGGGGCTCTCGACCCAGACGAGGTGACCGGGCTCCCACAGCTTGCCGCCGGCGTCGCGCCAACCGAGCGTGGCAGGGGCGATCATCCGCAGGCCCTCGCCGGCCGCCTGATCGCGGCGCCAGCGGGCACGGCGGGCGGCGGCGGAGGCGTCGATATCCTCCGAAGCGACGATGATCACCTCGACCGGGCGGCGGACGGTGCCATCCTTTGCCTCCTCGTCGATCTCGACGTCGTCCTTGCCGGCGCCGCGCGACTTCTGTCCGCGGACCTTCTGTGTCTTCGCCCGCTTCGACCAGTCGTGCACCGCCTCGGCGCCCTCGCAGAGGTTCGCACCTTCGACGAGGCCGCCGGCATGGCGGCCGAGCGGGCCGCGGTAATAGGTGACGCCGCCGTCGGCGGTGCCGGTCATCAGGTGGCCGTCGACGCGGGCGAGGCGCCATGCCGCCGAGAGCGCACTCTCGCCGAGCGTCAGGCGAAAGAGGCGTCGCGCCACCGATCCCTTAGACCGGTCGGTGAGTGTGACACCGTGGCGCTGCGCCAATTCCGAAACGATCGCCGCCGGTTTCGAGCCGCGCCATTCGCCGGTCGGGTGGATCGCCGAGGAATCGACCAGCAGCGACGATTTCGACCGCCCCTCGACGACGATGCGCGGCGAGGTCGACGACAACGTCGGATTGTAGCGCTCTATCCAGCCGTCGAGGACCAACGTGCCCGAGGCGGTCAGCGTGCAGGCCGGACCCTGCGCCAGGACGACACCGAGGGCGGCGACATCGGCGGCGAAAGCGGTGATGCCGGCGCGGGTGACGTCCTTCGGCGTGATCGTCGCCTTGAACGTCCGCGCCGCCTCGGAGGCCGACGCCTCCCATTCGATCTCGACCGGGTGGAGATCCACCCCGCCCGCCGACAAGATCACCGTCTCGAAGGCCTTCATCGCGCCAGCGCCTCGAAGGTCGGAGGTACGAAACCAGGATGATCGATCCGGTTGCGCGCCGCGATCTCGCCGGCGCGGCTCGGGTCGCGGTAGAGATCCCATGCCCAGACGAGGGCCGGGCGGGTCGTCGACGCCGAGACGGTGACGACCGGCGCCAACGTCGTCGCCCGAGCGCGGAGCGCCACCACGGTGCGGTCGCGCACCTCGATCAGGGCGCGGATGAGGTCGAGCGGCGGCGGCGCGAGGCCGGCGAGATCCTCGATCTCGGCCGCGAAGAGTTCGGCGAGGCGGGCGCGCACCGCCACCGCGGCGGCGCGGTCGGCATAGGTCCGCATCACCGCCGCTTCGGCGAAGGTCACGAGCGACGCGACGGCGAGCGCGCGGGCGCCGATCTCGGCGGCCGACGAGGCCGCGGCCGTCGCCGCCGTCGCCACCGCCGGGGGCGGCAGAGGGTCGGAGACCGTGGCCAGACCGGCGGCGCGGGCCATCCATGTCGACGGGTCGGCAACCGCGGCGAGATCGCCCATGATCTCGGCGGCGAGAGACCCCCATGCCTCCGGCGACGCGACGAGGTCGACCGCTGCGACGGCAAGAGCCTCGATCCGCTCGCCGATCTCGACGACGCGCGCGGCCGCCTCGGACGGGCGGACGGTGCCACCCCCACCGGCGACGAGACCGCGCACCGTCTCGACACGGGCCGCCGCGGCGATGCCGCCGGAGGTCGCCGGGCCTTCGAACCCGACGCCGGCGGCGGGGAGCGATCGCACCGAGGCGGCGACGAAGGGGCCGACGAGCGCCAGCGCCGCCGCCGCGGCGACGAACACCCGATTGTCGAGTGCCGCGAGCGAGGCGCCGGAAAGCAGCGAAGCGCCGAAGCCGGGCGCCGACACCACACCGGCATCGACGAGAGTCAGATTGACCGCGACATAGCCGAGGCGAGCCTTGTCGAACGACCTGGTCGCCCGGTCGACCACCACCATGGCGGAGGCGGTCGGCAGCACCAGGAGATGAGGCCCGACGCGCCGATCGAGATCGAGCAGCGCTTGCGCCCGCGCCGCGGCGGACACCCCGCCGCAATAGGCGGTGACCGAATAGCGCCGCGGCTGCGCTCCGAACTCCTCGACGACGTGGCCGCCGTTGGGGATGGTGTGGACGGCGTGACGACGACCGGCCTCGATCTCGTCCGAGGCGACCTCGAAGCGAAGCCCGGCGAGCGAGGCGGGAGCGAGGCGGGCGGCGAAAGCGTGCATCACGGCGCCCCGGTGAAGTCGCCGCCCTTGAACGAGCGGCCGGTGTCGAGCGGCGCCCGCGCCGGATCGACGCGGGTGCGCAGAACCAACGGATTGGCGTCGAGGCTCGATTGGAGGCGGGCCCGCAGTCGCTGCATCTCGCCTTCGATCTCACGGTCGTCGAGCTTGGCCGGAATGTCGACGGCCGCACCCCGACGGGCATCCCCTTCGAGATCGGGCCGAGGGCGAGGCATCGGTAGGCGAGGCGCCTGCGGTGGCCCCGGTCGAAAGCGCTGCGCGTCGGCCGAAGCGAAGCGAGCGCGGTCGAAGACCGGCCCGAACCGCTGCCCGTAGTCACGCGGCTCGGTGTCGATCACTCGGCGCGCCGCGTCGTACTGCGCCTGAAGGACCGGCGGCATCGGCTCGCCACCATAGCGGGTGCGAATCCTGTCGAGCCTCGCGAGGTCGGTGCGAGCCGCCTCGAGGCGCTTCGCCGACCCGGCGCGCTCCGCCGCGGTCATACGCTCACGCTCGGCAGTCGTCGGCGTACCGTCGCCGAAGCCGAAGGACTCGTCGGCCTTGACCAGCTTCTCGGCGTCGGCGCGCGAGACGCCGCGCGCCACCATCTGCCGAATGCGCTCTTCGCGCCCGCCGCCGGGCGCGGCCCATTCGGCCTCGCGGATCTTCATGCGATCCTCGAGGCCCTTCGAAAAGCGATTCAACACAGACGACGCCCCCATGTCGTCGACCGTCTTGCCGAGATTGGTGACGAGGCGATCCCAGGAATTGGCGAGGCGATCGACCGACGCCTGGGCGTCGCTGGTCACCTTGGCGAGATCGCGGAGCGTCGCGCCGTCGACGTCGTTCAACGCCGCCTGGAGCTTGCGCAGGGCGTCGCGCTGCGACAGCAGTGCCCGCATGCCGCCGGCGACCTGCATGTCCGAGAACAGCTGCGGCACCTTGGAGAGATCACCTTTGAGTGCCCTTTCGGACAGGTCGAGGAAGACCTCCGTGAGTTCCTTCCCTTCCTTGCGGGCCTTGGCCATTTCCTTGCGCAAGTCGACGCCGAATCTTCCGAACCTCTTGGCGGTCTCCTCGCTCTCCATCTTCTGAAAAACGTTGGTGAGATTGGTCGCCGCCTCGCTGGCCGTACCGGTCTGGTTGCGGACGATCTGCAGCATCGCCGTCAGGCGCTTCAGGCCCTCGGTGCCCCTCAGACCAACCGCAGCGGCCATCGGCGCCAGGCTCGGCAGGTACTGCGACATGTCCTTGAGTTCGAACTTTCCGGCCTTGCCGCCGGCGACGAGAATATCGAAGGCGCGCTGCATCTCGCCGGACGAGATCCGCAGACTATCGGCGAGCGCCCCGGTCGAGGCCGCCATGTCCTTGACCTCGGCGCCGGACGCTGCAGCGGTGCGGGCGACCGACGGCAGGAAGGCCAGCGCCTCGGGCAGGCTCTTGCCCTGCGAGACCAGGTCCTCGAGACCACTCGTCACCTGATCGATCGGCGTCGCCGTCTCGCGCGCAATGTCCGACAGCGTCATGCGCATGCCGGCGACCTGCCGATCCGTCGCATCGGCGGTGAGGCCGATGCGGGTCAGACGACGATCGACCTCGGCGAAGTGCGCGAAGCTCTTGCCCGCGGCGGCGCCGATCGCCGCAGGGGCGAGTACCCCGGCGGCGCGCGCCATCATGGCCGCCTGTACTCCCGCCATCCGCGAGGACGCCGCCGTGACGGCCTTGGCCTTGGCGTCGATGGCCGCCATCCGACCGGACACCGACTTGAACGCGGCGGCAGTGCGATCGACGGCGGAGAGCTTGAGCCGAGCCTCGATTTCGCGGGTCATGGATCACCTGTGGCGGAAGAAGGCGGCGGCGCGGATCACCCGCGCCTCCATCTGACTGAAGGTCAGTCGCTCGACGGCGTCGGGACCCCACCCGGCGCGGAAGGCGAGGAAGTCGAAGAGGGCTCCGACGTCCCCGCGACCCTGAAAAAATCGAGCACCGCCGTCTTCACCGCACGGATATCGGGGAGCGCGAGCTGCGGCAGGATCGCGCCCGCGTCGGTCTCGCCCTCGAAGGTGACGCAGGCCTCGACATAGGCGCGGATCGCCTCGCGGTTTTCGATCACCACGGCCTCGCCGGCGGCGGTACGCTGCGCCTCCACCGGTTCTCCGTGGTCGAGATAGAGGCCGCCGGTCGGCTCGCGCACCAGCGCCACCGTGGTGCCGCCGCCGTGGCCGACGTAGCGGCGCGTGAGAGGGACGCGGGTCACCATCAGATCACCCGATAGACGGTGGACTCGAAGGCGAGGCCGGTGGTTTTGCCGGTCATCCGGTCGGTCTTCGGGTCACCGGTGAAGGTGCCGTCGGTGAAGAGATGCGTCCGGCGAGTGTGACTCTCTTCGATGGTGATGTTGCCGTCGAAGGCGAGAAGGTCCTCGGAAGTGACGCCATCGGACAGCTCCAGCGACATCATCGCCTTGTAGTTGCGCGGCTTGATGACCTGGGCGAAGGAGCCGTCGAGGTTCTTCTCCGTCTCCTTGGTGTAGGCGGAGGGGTCGACTTCGAAGTCGCCGCGCATCTTGACGCGGCGACCGTCGCCGAGGGTGAGGATCATCGTACCGCCGACCTTGTCGTTGGCCATGGGGGTTGTCTCCGAATGAGAGGGGCGGCGCCGGGCGAGCCCGGCGGCTCGGCTCAGAACTGCGCGTAGAGGACGGCATTGGCGGCGACGACGTCGAGCGGGTTGACCCGATCGAGCGGCGCCAGGATGTCGACCCTGGTTTCGGAACCGGCGTTGCGCACCGCCTTGGCACGGGCGACGAAGCCGTCGACATCCTCGAGCACGCCGCGCCGCACCAGATCGGTGTAGGCGTGAACGAAGGTCGCCAGGATGTCGTTCGGGGTCGAGATCGCCGGGTTGCCGCCCGGGTTGGTCGAGGCGAGCGCCTTGTTGCCGTGCTCGATCGCCGCCCGGCCGCGGAAATACTTCAGCGCCGCCATGGTCTGATAGAGCGACTGGACATCGCGGAAGGTGCGGTCGACCTGACCGAGCGAATTGACCTTGGAGAGCGTCACCGCCTTATCGACGACGACCGCCCCTGCCTCCACCCGCCACGTCGAGGTGCGCGACTTCAGCAGTGTGTTGCGGTTCTCGTAGCCAGGCCACCTCGCCCGCGAGCGCGGCGGCTTGACGAAGGGCAGCGGCAGGCCGCTCATGTTGCGCGAGACGTTGCCCGAGACGCCGTCGTGCAGCCAGACGACCTGGATCGCCGCATAGGCCGCGACCCATACCCACGGCGGGGTGGCGTCACCGGCGGCCTCGATGCGGCCGAGCACGGTGACGTGGCGATCGTCGGTCATCGCCTCGCCGGCGGTGACGAGGTCGGCGACGGAATCGGTCTGCACGGTCCAGACATGGCCGTAGACCTGCCGCAGCCACGACCAGCGACCGCCGGTGTCGGACATCATCGCCCGATAGCGGGCGAGGTTGGTGGTGTCGCCGAAGGCCGAGATGACCGTCGTCGCCTCGTCGTCGCCGATGGCGGCGATGGCGGCGGAGGTGTTGGGGGCGCCGGTGCCGGCGGTGCCGGCGGCGACGGTGGCGATCGACACGTACGTGTTGTCGGCGCGGGTGGTGTCGACCCAGACGTCGACGTCTCCGGCGACGGCGCCGGCATGCACCGCGGTCAGCGTCACCACCCCGGCGACGGCGGCGGCGGTCACCGGCAGGGTGGCGCGAGTGATGTCGTCATAGAAGCCGTTCACCGCGGCGGCGAGGTCGGTCGCAGCATCCGACGCGGTCGAGCCGGCGGGGATGGTCAGCGAGACCTCTCGCCCGGCGATCGAGATCACCCCGGAGCCGCCGGCGGCGGGCGGCGCGGCGAAGGTCACCGTCCAGGTACCGGCGACACCGGCCGCGGCGACGGCGACGATGTCGATCCGTTCGGCCGGCGCGGCGGCACGCGCGACGCGATACATGTCACGTAGCATCGAGCGCGAGCCGCAGAGGACGTCGACCGCCTCCTGCGAAGCGGCATAGACCGGCGTGTCGGCATCGATGGTGCCGTCGGCCGCGGCATGGCCGACGAGGACGATGCGAGTTTCGGTCTCGACGGCGCCACCGGAATTGACCTCGAAGGTCATGATCGGCGCGACGAGACCCGACGGGATGGAGTTGAAGGGGACGGTCATGCCTCAATCCTTCGAGCGGGGAGTGGAACGAGCGGCGGTCGCCAGCGACGGAGCGACGGCGGGCAGGGGCGGATCGACGACTTCGACGATCGAGCCGGCGGCGAGCATCGATGCCCAATAGGGCGCCTCGACATCGACGCGGCGCCCCGGCGTCAACCGCGACGCGGTGCCGGGGATCGGGATGATCGCCTGCGGATCGGCAGGACGGACGGCGACGAGACGCATGGACGTCACTCCTGGAAGGTGACGGCCCCCTGCACCTCACCCTCTTCGAAGATGGCGGGCGCATCGGGGCCGAAGGCGAAGCGGATCCGAGTGAGCGGCGACGGATCGTCCGGCGTCGTCAGGGTCGCCGCGACCGCCGAAAGGATCGCCGCGCCGTAGGAGTCGCTCGGGAGCGCCGCGGCGACCGACGCGGCGGGCTGCGGCAGGCCATCGGCCATGTCGCCCCAATCGTCGTCGTCGATCTCGATCGCGAGCCGCAGCGTCAGGCGGGCGAGGCGCACCCCGAGGTCGGGGTCGCGCGTCCAGCGAGTCTCGGCGCGGCCGTAACCGCGGACAAGAGACGGCACCAACAGGGGCGAGGTGACGAGAAGCCGGCGGATCTGCGCCGCCGCCACCTCGAGCTTCGCCGTCGCGTCGGCATCACCGGCGGCGGGGGTCATCGCCCCGGATCCGTCGACGATCGGGATCTCGAGATCGACGATCAGATGGACGGTGAGAAACTGCGGATCGTAACTCTGCGCTGCCCCGCGCGGTTCGCCGACGACCTCGTCGACATAGACGGCGCCGAGGATCTCCCCCGGGACCGGTGTCGACCGATCCCACGGGATCGAGCCACAATCGAGCACCCGCGGCCCGAGCAACGTCGGCCAGGCCGGATCGTCGGCGGCGAACATCGCCGTCGGCGCCAGCGCCTCGATCACCGCGAGACGTAGAGCAGTCGTGGAGAGCGAGGGCATGAGGTCACTGGGCCGAGGTAAGGCGCCAAGCCACCCGGCCGAAGCCGGAGCGGCGCGGTTCTGAGAGCATGAAGACCTCGCCGCTCGACTTGCGCTCGAGGTGGTCGCCGGCGCGAATGTCGAAATCTGGGACGACGAGATGAACCACCGGCGCCGATCCGGCCGACGGGGTCGGCGCGAAGGAGGCGACACGGGCACTGTCGAAAGCGAGCGCCGGACGCTCCTCGTAGAGGCCGACGAGCGGATCGACGACGGCGCGAGAGGGGTCGGCGCTCGCCGCGGCATTCGGGCCGGAGGCCCGCGCCATCGGACGGAAGATCCAATCTTCGCCATAGGCACGGTCGACCGACCGCCTGAGCTTGGCCAGGCGATCGGTATGAACGGACGACACGGTCACTTCGCCTTGGCGCGGAGCAACATTTCCGGACGCGTCGGGATGAACAGCGGGTAGCTGTAGACCTCGATGCGGTCCCACTCGTCGCGGCCGGACTTGTCCTCGAGGATCAGTCCGTAATACTCGCGACCGCGCTGGTTGACATAGGGCTTGAACTCGGACGCCGGCGCCCATCCGACCTTGAAGGCGCCGCGGGCGCCGACCGGGAAGAAGCGAACCTTCTCGGTGCCGATCGCGATGGTCGAGTCGTCGTCGGTGCCGCGATAGTTGACGAAGGTGATGCCTTCGATCTCGATCGACGAATAGCCTTCGATGTTCTCGAGCGACGCGGCAGCGGCGGTGCCGAGCTTGGTCTCCTTGATCTGCTGGTGATTGACCAGCATGTCAAAGAAGGTGTCGCCCGCCAACGCGTAGACGCGGGTGGACGGGGTCCACACACCCTTGGCCGCCTTCTGCATGGCGCGCTTGACGTCCCGGCACTTCTTGCGGACGTCGGTGGCGGGGTCGTCGAGTTCGAAGTCGACCTCGGCCGGCTCGGCGATCCCCCACTCGTCGTACCAGTTGAACAGGACGGTCATGCCGTCGGCGTCGAGAACCCTGCCCTGCACCGCGCCGAAGCGCATGTGTTCCCAGGTCAATTCGAGGTCGTCGATGATCTGGCCGGTGCGGTCGGTGACCTCCTGGGTGACTTCCTTCGTCTGCTGGTCAGAGGGCAGCGCCAGAACGCCGGCCAGCTCGATCGCATAGACCGTCGAACCCTTGGCGAGACGCACCGCGTCGAACTTGCGGATCTTGGCGCCCTGCGGGATCAGCTCCTGCGGCGGCGCGCCGTTCTCCGACGTCGGGATGAGCGACATGGTGCGGTCGCGGCTGGCGACGGCGATGGTGCGGGAGCGCGAATAGATCGGCTCGAACAGATTGAGCGTACCGAGGAGCTGCGGCTTGTGGTCGACCTTCTCGACCACCTCCTCGTGGAACTCGACCGCGCCCCAGGCGTTCTGGGCGAAGATGTCGGTGATCAGTGCCATGGTGGTGCGCCTCCTCAGCGGCCGATGATGCCGAGCGTCGCCAGGGAGGCCAACGCGGCGGTCTTCTGATTGGTCGTGACGCCGCTCGCCCACACCAGTTCGGTGATCTGGACCTCGGAATCGCGGGCGGTGACGGTGCGCCGACGATCGACCGAGGTCGCATCGGCGCCTTCGTAGAGAATGGCCGTCGCCGAGCGGGAGCCGTCGTAGGGCACGTACTTACCGACGGCGGTCGGGTTGGCCTTGGTGACGGTGATCGGGAACCAGCTGCCGGCGACGAAGTCGGTCGAACCATCGGCGATGGTGAACTTCACGTCGCCGGTGAAGGCCGTCCCGACAACGGCGCGGCCGATGACGATGCCGTCCGGGTCTTCGACGACGAAGGTGCCGCCGTCGGTCGCCGGCTCGATGCACACCACCTTGTAGATGCCGGCCTTGACGCCGGTGCCGACCGACGGATTGGCGAGTGTGAGGGCGCCGTTGCCGGTGCCGACGAGCACGCCGACCGCCGCCGAGGCGGCCCCGCTCGCGGCGGCGACGTAGGAGAGCACCGCGCCGGCCTTCAGAATGCCGGAGCCGGAGGCGACGACGATCTGCTCGCGCGAGCGGTTGCCGGAGGCCTCGGAGACGAGGTAGCCCGCGGTGCGGGCGAGATCTTCGGTGAGAACGGGCATGTCTGGACTCCTCAGCGGCGCTTGTTGGTGGCGGCGACCGCCGCCGCCAGCGGCGACTTGTCGATCTTGGTGGTCTGACCGCCGGGCTTGGCGAGATCGGCGGCAGCGGCGCGGCGGGCGGCGTAGGCGGCCGGATCGGAGGTGGAGGTGGCCTTCGGCGCGGCATCAAGGATGGCGAGCGCCGGCTCGACGGCCGTCTCGGTCTCGTAGGCGAGATGGCGAGCGAGATCGCCACGGCCGATGGCCTTGTCAGAGGTCATGATCGCCTGGATACGGGCGGCGGCGGTGGCCGCCCCGCGCTTTTCGGCGGCATCCATGGTGGCGAGCTTGGCATTGGCCTCGGCCAACTCGGCGGTCAATTCTTCGAACGTCGGCATGGTCTGTTCCTCGGTCGGGACGGGAGGCTGGGTGGTGGCCGTCGCCGTCGGGGCGACGGGATGACGAAGTGGCTTCCAGCCACGCGCCTCGGCGAGGCTGGCGAGCGCCCTGGGCGCGTGGGCGTAGTCGCCGTAGGCGAAGGCGGTCGGTTCGATCTCGGTGGCAGCGGCGCCGGTCGCATCGGCGAAACCGGCGTCGACCGCCTCCTGCGCCGTCATCCAGGTCTCGGCCCGCATCAGGCCACGCATCTCGGCGGACGGTTTTCCGGTCTTCTCGGCGTAGATGTCGGAGAAACTGTCACCGAGACGATCGAGCTGTTCGATCGACTTGGCGTGCGCAGCCGCGTTACCCCAGGTGACGAGCGCCGGATCGTGGATCATCAGGACGGCGCCGGTCGACATGACCAAGTGATCGGCGGCCATTGCGATGACGCTGGCGGCGCTGGCGGCGACGCCTTCGACGATGATCTCGACCTTCCCCTTGTGCGCCTCGAGCGCGTTGTAGATGGCCGATCCATCGGTGGCGATGCCGCCGCCGGAATTCAGTCGGACACGGATGTCGGTGGTGCGCCCGACTTCGGCGAGGGCCATGATCACTTCGGGCGGCGTAAACCCATCACCCCACCAGTTGTCACCGACCGTGCCGGTGAGCACGATCTCGTTTCCGCTGACGATGACGGACATGATGACCTCGAAATCAGTAGAAGCGGATACCGCGGGCGTAGCGGCGGCGCGGCACGGGTTCACCCCGGGCGAGCGCGCAGTCGCGCTCGGTCGAGGCGATGAGACGATCGAGCGCCGGAAGGTCGGCCTTGTAGAAACGGACCTCCTCGTCGCCGAAGCGGATCTGGCTCTCGGCCTGACCGGTGACGATCGCGGTGCGCAACTCGCGCAGCCGGGCGGCCTCGGCACAGGGGTCGGTCTCAGCCATTCGGCCCTCCGATCATTGCGGTCAGGTCGGCGGCACCACCGCCCTGAACCCGCAGGAACGGGCTCGGCAACCCGGCGTCGGCGAGGATCTTCATCTCGCGCTTGCGCTGCTCGATCACCTCGTTGTGGTCGAGCCCCATCTCGGCGCATTCGAATTCGAGCGAGGTCGTACCGTTCTGCATGCGCTCGCTCGCCGACTTCGCCGACTTCCAGTCGTCGGCAGTCGGCTTGGCCGGACCCTGCCATTCGGCCCATGTGGCGCGCGCCCGGCTCGCCGCGAAGGCGCGATGGCCGCCCTTGAAGGGAATGCGGCCGGTGGCGACCTCCTCGTCGAGCCACGATTCGTAGAGCGCCTGATAGATCGGCGCGGCGATGCGGCGGCGGCGGCGCAGGACCACCGGCCAGATCGACGACGACGCCATGCGGACGCTCGAATAGGTGGCCTCCGAGTAGTCCATCGACAGCGCCTCGGTCATGACGCCGATGGCGCGGGCGAGTTCGCGACGCAGGTCGGCCGAGAACGGCAGATAGTTGGACGACGGATGCTCGGCGGTGTGGAGCTTCAACTCCTCGCCCGGCGCCAGATGCGACACCTGTGGGTCTCCGGCGATACGGATACCACCCTCCTTCGCCTGATCGAGCCGCGACCCGAAATAGCCGAGAAAATCGCTCTTCAGCGACTTGTCGACCTCGTCGAGCCGCTCGAGCGCGTCGAAGACGTCGGCCGACGGCTCGGGCGACGTCAGGGTGACGGCCATGACCGTCTGCAGGATCGCCGTCGACAGGGTCGCGTCGCCGAGGGTCTCGGCCATGGTCTGGCTGCGCAGCGCCGAGGCGAGCACCGAGACGCCGCGCACGTCGGCGCCGTCCCAGGGATCGAAGGCATGGACGACGAGGGTCAGGTTGTCGGCGTCGCGCGCCGGCCTGTCGACCCGTGTCTCGATGCCGTTCGCCTTGACGGCGAAGCGATAGGCGGTCGGCCGACCGTTGGCGTCGTGGAAGACGCCGGTGTGCAGGCCGCGCAGCTCGTCGGTATCGCGCACCAGACGATGCGGCGACACCAGCAGGAGTTTGGTGCCGGTTTCGATGCCATAGGCCGAGCAGGTCGTGGGTTCGAAGAAATCGATGGTGCCGACCGCCTCGCCATAGGCGATGTGGTGGCGCAGCGCGATGTCGACGAGGGTGGCGAGATCGAACTTACCACGGAAATCGACCTCGTCAGGGTTCTCCGCGTAGCGCTTCCACCGCGCCTCGACGGTCCTGACCCACGACGAGATCTCGTCCGGTGACCAGCCGAGCCCGGCGAGGTCGGGACGGGCCGAGAGCTTCAGGCCGGTGCCGATGGTGTCGGCGCAGACCTGATCGCAGGCGCCCTTCAGGCGACCGGAATTCTGGATCAGATCAAGGGCGATCGAGGCGAGGCGATCCCACTGACGGCGGATGTCGTCACGGCTGTCGATCAAGGGCCGACGACGCGACGCCAGAATGCCCGACGGCGTGTCGCGACCCCACTGCGCCCGAGCCCGCGACCGCATCGGCGGCGCGACAGCCTGCGGCACCTGCCGCGGAGCCAAGCCGAGGAAGGAGCGGACGGCATCGAACTTCATCGTCTGCGGCTCCAGGCCTTTCGGGCTTCGATGATCGCTCCGGACGGAACCGAGGGCGGGGTCGATGGGGCGCTCGGCACACCGATCGGCTCGACGACCTTCGCATTGGGGGCGAGGAGATCGAGTTGACCAGAGGTCGGGGCGTGACGGTCGTCGAGGATCGCCGTCCAGGCGATGCGGTCGTAGCGATCGATGCCGAGGCCGTTCGGATAGGCGCCGTAGGCGAAGCAGCGGGCATAGACCGCGAGGTCGAGCGCCTCGTTGGCGCGGCCCTTGAGCTTCTCCCACTTCTGCTCGACCCGTCCGCCTGTGCGCTCGTGCGTCACCAACACTTCGGCGGTGAGCTGATCGGCGTAGTCCAGATCGAGGATCTCGTCGGTCAGATGGATGCGCCCGGCGACGTCCTTGCCGTCGACCAGCGCCTTCAGCGCGTGCGAGAGCCAGGCCTTGGCCGGGCGGGTGTTGACGATGTAGAGCGGGATGCGGAAGCGCACCCGGCCGAGGTGATCCTTGACCTCCTGTCGCTTCGGCGTGCCGATGATCGGTGCGTCGGCGATCGACCCGCCCTTCAGCGCCCGCCAGTGGCGCTTGCCGCGAACGAACTCGTAGACGGCCTGGGTGTGGTTGCCGCCCGAGTCGATCACCCTGAGATCGACCGGAAGCATCTTGCCGCCGGCGTGCTCCCAGAGGCGCCCGCCGAGCCTGTCGAGTTCGGCCCATGGTTCCGGGCCGAACATGTCGCCGACGACGACACCGGCACCGATCAGCCATTGCTCGGGGACGACACCGGTCTCCGGCGGGCCGAAACCCCACACCGCCCACTCGAAACGATCGCCTTGGGTGTCGACACAGAGCAGGGTCCGGCCGACGGTGCGCGGAACGACGTTGCGCGGATAGGACTCGGCCGCCTTGACGATACGTCCGGAGTCGATCTCCGACCCCTGAGCGTCGTAACTCTCGCCGAGGACGAGATTGGTGAAGGCCTTTTCCTCGAGCGGATCGCCCTGGGCCTTCCAGAACTTGTCGGCGATCGTGTCCCAACTCGTCAGGAGCGAGGTGAGCGCGTTGATGAAGTAGCTCGGTTGGCGACCAGGGCCAGGAGCGGTCGGCTTCCACCGTCCGGCGAGGACCATGTCGCGCTGTTGCCATGATGCGATTTCCGCGCCGCAGCACTCCGGCACGTAGTGTGCCTCGTAGGGCGCGTGGCGTTCGAACTTCAGATTCTCGAATCGATACTCGATCTCGGTGCCGCAGTGGGGGCACGGCATGAACCAATGACGCTGATCGCCGGCCGCATAGGCCTTGTCGATCCGCGACGCGCCCTTGTTGGTCGGCGTCGAGATGACCAGCTTTTTCTGGGTGCCGGCGCGTGTGAACGACGACTGGCGCGCATCGAGCAACCCCATCGGGTCGCCTTGATCCTCGACCTCGGCCGGCCAACGGTCGACCTCGTCGGCGAGTGCGAACCGGACCGTCTTCGACGACAGATCCGTCGCCGAGTTGGCGCCGGTCAAGGTCAAGCGTCCACCGGGGAACAGCTTCGCCATCGTCGTCGAGCCGACGAGCCCCTCACCACGTCGGTAGGGGTAGACACGGCAGTGCGACGACTTCGTCAACTTGATCGCCGGACCCAACTTTCCGACAGAGAACTCCCTTGCCGCCGGGATTGTCGGCTGGACGATCATCATGTCGTCTGGGCATATTTCGATCAAAGACAGCAGCCAACTGATGCCCATCAGCGAAAGACCGCTTTGACCAGACTTCTTCACCGCGATCTCTGTCCACGGTGAATCTACGCCGAGATTGTCGAGAATCTCCTTCACGTATGGCGTCAGCGACAGGTCGACGCGCCTACCCTTGGCAATGCCATCTGGGACGATGAGATTGTCGGCCGCCCACTTGGCCGGCGAGACCTGAGGACGCGGACGCAGGCCGGTGGCGAAGGCGTCTAGAAGAAGGTGCGTTTCTTCAATCAACGCTGTCGCTTTCGCGTTCATCGTCGCTCCCGCCGCTGTCCTGGTCGAGGACCATCAGATCGGCGAGATGCGCGCAGAACTCGATTCCCTTCGTCCGAAGGAAGGCGGTGACGCCGGACACCCCCGCCGCATGCGCGATCGAGGTGATCTCCTCGGCCCATTGCGAGATCGACTGCAGTTCGTTCGCCACCCGGCGTCCGGCCTGCTCGAAGGCGTCGATCTGTGCCTGACGGGCGATGAGTTCGCCGCGCTCGCGGGCGAGACGGAGCCTCAACAACTCCGATTGGAGCTGCTCCTTTTCGGTCTTGACGCCGGTCAGCGTGCCGCTGACGGCCGGAGAGATCGGCGAGATCGGCGGAGGCAAGATCACGCCGGCCTTTCGACCCCCATCATGGGGCTCCACATCGTCGACGAGATCGACTTCGGCGGCGGTCTCGGCCGCGATCTCGGCCAGCATGTGGTCGTCGACCCGGGACCGGCTCAACCGAAACGCCGCCCGAGCCTCGTTCTCCTTGACGAACTTGCGCCCACGATAGTCGGCCGAGCACGGCATCTCGTGCTCATCGTAGACCGGCACCCGCCCGGCCTTGATCGCCTTCGACACAGCCTGATGGCTTACGCCGATGATCCTCGCGAATTCTGTCGGCCCGATCATCCCGCAACCCGCAACATCGGTGCCCGCAACCTACGCAACCGCCGCAACCCTATTTTCTAAACCCCCAACTGACGGAATTCCGCGGGCTGCGGACC
>ERZ1645192.1311-NODE-1311-length-20788-cov-11.283027_pt1 | contig 20788 bp, 20 predicted proteins | sample MGYA00575354_ERZ1645192 | MGnify/ENA primary metagenome ERZ1645192 (study PRJEB40844, sample SAMN11349763) | freshwater sediment metagenome | isolation source: river sediment | host: Sediment | place: India: Faizupur Khadar , New Delhi | collected 2017-02-21 ... | reverse complement strand
GTCTTTTCTGAATGTCATACAAACTACGCTTTATAGTTGAATCAACACCCATCCTCACAGATGGTCCAGTAAATTACTCCATTCTGACGCTCAGGCCCAATCCCCGCAGTTCATGCAGAAGGACGTTGAGTGATTCAGGGATGCCCGGTTGTGGCATGGGTTCCCCCTTGACGATGGCTTCGTAAGCTTTGGCGCGGCCCATCACATCATCCGACTTGACAGTCAGGATTTCCTGCAGAATATGGGAAGCTCCGAAAGCTTCGAGGGCCCAGACTTCCATTTCCCCGAAGCGCTGACCTCCGAACTGGGCTTTACCGCCCAAAGGCTGCTGGGTAATGAGGGAGTAAGGACCAATGGAACGGGCGTGCATCTTATCTTCGACCATATGCCCCAGTTTCATCATGTAGATGATGCCCACGGTAGCAGGCTGGTCAAAGGGTTCACCGGTTTCCCCGTCATAAAGGACAGTCTTCCCATAACGGGGAATACCAGCCTTCTCGGTGTATTGGGTGATCTCTTCCAGTTCAGCACCATCAAAGATAGGCGTGGCGAATTTCATGCCCAGTTCTTTGCCGGCCCAGCCCAGTACGGTCTCATAAATCTGTCCCAGGTTCATACGGGAAGGCACCCCCAGCGGGTTGAGCACAATGTCGACAGGGGTTCCGTCGGCCAGGAAGGGCATATCCTCCACGCGGACCACGCGCGAGACAATCCCCTTGTTTCCATGGCGGCCGGCCATCTTATCCCCGATCTGAAGCTTCCGCTTCTTGGCGATATAGACCTTGGCCAACTGGATGATACCTGCCGGCAGCTCATCACCGATGGTGACATTGAACCGCTCACGCCGCGATACGGCTTCCGCCTCCTTGTACTTAATGATGTAATTATTGACCAGGCGGAAGATCAGGTCGTTCTTATCCTTGTCGGTGGTCCACTTCGATGGGTTCACCGTCAGGTAATCAATCTCCTGCAACTGTTTGAGGGTAAACTTTACCCCTTTGGCAATCACTTCCGTGCCGTAATAATCCTTGACCCCCTGGGAAGTTTTTCCGGAGACCAGCTCAAAAAGCTTATCTTCGAGGCGCCCGCGGATGTGAGCCACCTCCTTTTCGAATTTCTCATCGATCTGATCCAGCAGGGGCTTGGTAGAAAGTTTTCCTTTCTTTTCCTTGGCCACACGGGAGAAGAGTTTCTTATCGATGACCACACCGTTCAGGGAGGGAGAGGCCTTCAGTGAGGCATCCTTGACATCGCCGGCTTTATCGCCGAAGATGGCCCGCAACAGCTTCTCCTCAGGAGAGGGATCTGATTCACCCTTGGGTGTGATTTTTCCAATAAGGATATCCCCTGGTTTTACATTGGCGCCAATACGAATGAGGCCATTTTCATCCAGGTTACGCGTAGCTTCCTCGCTGACATTGGGGATATCGGAGGTGAACTCTTCGACACCCCGCTTGGTATCACGTACTTCCAGGCTATATTCGTCGACATGGACCGAAGTGAAGACATCTTCACGGACGACCCGTTCCGATACCACGATGGCATCCTCGTAATTGTACCCCTGCCAGGGCATGAAGGCGACCATCAGGTTGCGGCCCAGGGCGAGTTCTCCATTTTGGGTGGCATACCCTTCGGTGAGGATTTCACCAGCCCTGACCCTTTGTCCTTTGACCACAATGGGTTTGAGGTCAACGGTAGTTCCCTGGTTGGTCTTGGCATATTTGGCCAGGTTATAGGTGACCAGTTCCGGGTCAAACCTGACAAATTTGTCATCCTCCGTCATGTCATAGCGCACGATGATCTGGCGGGCGTCGACATATTCGATGACGCCGTCGCCCTCGGCTTTGACCAGGATACGGGAGTCGGCGGCAGCTCTGCCTTCGAGGCCGGTGCCAACGATGGGGGCTTCAGGACGGAGCAGCGGCACCGCCTGGCGCATCATGTTGGATCCCATAAGGGCACGGTTAGCATCGTCATGCTCCAGGAAAGGAATCAGCGATGCAGCCACCGAGGCAATCTGGTTGGGGCCTACGTCCATCAACTGGACGGTTTCCCGTTCTACGAGCGGGTAGTCGCCGTCAAGACGGGCTTTCACCCTGGGACGGATGAAGTTCCCTTCGCTGTCCACAGGGGCACTGGCCTGGGCAATAATGGTACTCTCCTCCTCTTCGGCGGTAAGGAACACCACCCCTTCATCGGTGAGGTCCACCTTTCCGTTGGTGACTTTGCGGTAGGGTGTAGCAATAAAGCCCAGTTCCGTGATCTTGGCATAGACACACAGTGAGGAGATCAGTCCGATATTGGGACCTTCAGGGGTTTCAATGGGGCAAAGGCGGCCATAGTGAGTATAATGGACGTCACGCACCTCGAAACCAGCACGCTCTCTCGACAGACCTCCGGGCCCCAGGGCAGACATACGCCGTTTATTGGTCATCTCGGCCAGAGGATTGGTCTGGTCCATGAATTGCGATAAGGCATTGGTGCCAAAGAAGGAGTTGATCACCGAAGAAAGGGTCTTCGAATTGATCAGGTCAATGGGAGTAAACACCTCATTGTCCCTGACATTCATCCTTTCGCGGATGGTCCGGGCCATACGGGCCAGGCCCACGCCAAACTGACCGAACATCTGCTCACCGACCGTGCGCACACGCCGGTTGCTCAAATGGTCGATATCGTCGACATCGGTTCTGGAGTTGATCAGCTTGATGAGATACTTGATGATCTCGATGATATCCTCTTTGGTAAGCACCCGGGTTTCCATACCGATGTTGAGGCCCAGCTTCTTGTTGATCCGGTAGCGTCCTACATCTCCCAGGTCATACCTTTTATCAGAAAAGAAGAGCTTGTCGATGACATCTCTGGCGGTAGCCTCATCCGGGGGTTCGGCATTCCGCAACTGACGGTAGATGTGCAGCACAGCCTCTTTTTCAGAGTTGCAGGGGTCTTTCTGTAAAGTATTGTAGATGATCGCGTAATCCTGCTGGTTCTGATCTTCCTTGTGGAGCAGAATGGTTTTCGCCCCAGAGTCGATGATTTCATCGATATGGTCATCGGTCAGAAGCGTTTCGCGATCAATGATCACTTCATTTCTTTCGATGGAAACCACCTCGCCGGTATCTTCGTCGACGAAATCCTCGACCCATGATTTGAGGACGCGGGCAGCCAGTTTGCGACCCACCACCTTCTTCAGGCCGGTTTTGGACACTTTAATTTCATCGGCAAGGTCAAAGATCTCCAGTACATCCTTGTCGCTTTCAAAACCGATAGCCCTGAGCAGCGTGGTCACCGGCAATTTCTTTTTCCGGTCGATGTAAGCATACATCACACTGTTGATATCGGTGGCAAATTCGATCCAGGATCCCTTAAAGGGGATGATTCTCGCAGAATAAAGTTTTGTTCCGTTGGCATGAACACTCTGCCCGAAGAATACTCCGGGAGACCGGTGCAACTGGGAAACAATGACCCGCTCAGCACCGTTAATGATGTAAGTACCCTTATCGGTCATATAGGGTACGGTCCCCAGATAGACATCCTGGACCACAGTATCGAAATCCTCATGTTCAGGATCGGTACAGTAGAGTTTAAGCTTGGCCTTCAGCGGCACGCTGAAGGTCAAACCCCGCTCGATACACTCGTCAATGGAGTAACGCGGGGGATCCACCTGGTAATCGATGAACTCGAGAACAAAGTTGTTACGGGTGTCGGAAATAGGAAAATTTTCCAGGAAAACTTTAAAGAGGCCTTCGTTTTTCCGGTTCTCGGGGGTGGTATTCAATTGAAAAAATTCCCGGAACGACTTGACCTGTACTTCTAGGAAGTCAGGATAATCATACCTGGTCTGGGATGAGGAGAAACTTATCCTCTCGTTCTTTTTATCTATAAACATGTATTTATACTGGTTAATTAGTAAAAATATAAATACAAAAAGGTTTAGAATCTTGCCGGAGCGAGATTCTAAACCATATTACCTTTTGCAAGGCTCCACTTATTTAATTTCAACTTCTGCTCCTGCTTCTTCGAGCTGGGCTTTCAAAGATTCAGCTTCTTCTTTGGAAACTTTTTCCTTGACGGCCTTGGGGGCTGCATCGACCAGTTCCTTGGCTTCTTTGAGACCCAGACCAGTCAGTTCTTTAATAAGTTTCACCACCTGGAGTTTTGCCTGACCACCGAACTTAAGGATAACATCGAATTCAGTCTGGACGGCTTCTTCAGCGGCTTCGGCGCTGGCGGCCACGGGACCGGCAACAGCCACTGCAGCAGCAGCGGGTTCAATGCCATATTCGTCCTTCAGGATCTTCGACAATTCGTTAACCTCTTTAACAGTCAAGTTCACTAACTCAGCTGCAAGCTGTTTTAAATCTGCCATTTGTATTTAATTTTAAAATTGATTAATTACTTTTTTTCTCTTCCAGAGTTTTCAGTACTCCGTGTAAAATAGTACCACCCGACTGCAACTGCGAGAGGAGCGTCTTGATGGGTGATTGCAACAAGGCGACCACATCGGCCACGAGTTCATTCTTCGACTTGACGTTGATGAGCGCTTCGAGCTGGTCATCACCGACGTATACCGATTCTTCCACGAAAGCCCCCTTCAGCAGGGTGGTTTTGTGTACTTTCTTGAACTCCTTGATCAGTTTGGCGGGGCCGTTTCCGGCATCGCTGAACATCACCGAGGTATTGCCCTTAAGAATTTCGAAGAGCCCCGAAGCATCCTTACCGGAATTTTCCAGTGCCTTACGCAGCAGAGTGTTTTTTACAACAACCAGTTTGATCTCCTGTTTGAAACATCTTCTCCGGAGTTCGCTGGTACCTTCAGCATTGAGCCCACTGATGTCAGCCAGATAAAAATGGTTGTACTTCTTAATCTGTTCGGTTAAATTATCTATAACCACTTGTTTTTCAGAACTTTTCATAACAACGCATTTTTAGTCAGTCACTGACTTGGGTTCGACTTGGATACCAGGGCTCATGGTGCTGGAGAGGTAGATGCTCCTGATGTAGGTTCCCTTGGCGGCCACGGGTTTGAGCTTAACAATGGTATTGACAAACTCGCGGGCATTGTCCATCAGTTTATCAGGGGAGAAAGAGACCTTCCCGATGGAAGTGTGGACGATCCCGAACTTATCGACTTTGAAGTCGATTTTTCCCTGTTTGACTTCCTGGATGGCTTTGCCCACCTCCATGGTAACGGTACCACTCTTCGGGTTGGGCATCAGTCCGCGCGGACCGAGGATACGACCGAGGGCACCAATCTTTCCCATCACGGGAGGCATGGTGATGATCACGTCGACGTCGGTCCAACCGCCTTTGATTTTCTCGATATACTCTTCGAGACCTACATAGTCAGCACCGGCATCTTTGGCCTCCTGTTCCTTGTCGGAGGTGACCATCGCCAGTACCCTGACCTCTTTACCAGTTCCATGGGGTAACGAAACTACGCCTCTAACCATCTGGTTGGCTTTTCTCGGGTCGACGCCCAGGCGGATGTCAATGTCGACGGAGGCATCGAACTTGGTGAAGGTTATCTCCTTCACCAGCGATGCTGCTTCATCGAGGGAATAGACTTTCGCCTTTTCGATTTTCCCAAGTGCAGCTTTCTTATTTTTCGTAATTCTGCCCATCGTATAAGATTTAATTAATTATTGAATGGGGAATTTCCTTCAACATTGATCCCCATACTTCTGGCAGTACCAGCTACCATGCTCATCGCCGACTCCACGGTGAAGCAGTTGAGATCCGACATCTTGCTTTCAGCAATTTGTCTGACCTGTTCCCAGGTCACGGTAGCCACCTTTTTCAGGTTGGGTTCCGCGGATCCCTTCTTCGCCTTGGAGGCTTCGAGAAGCTGAATGGCCACAGGGGGTTCTTTGACGATAAAATCAAATGACTTATCAGCAAAAACCGTAATCACAACAGGTAAGACTTTCCCTGCCTGGTCTTGCGTCCTGGCATTGAAAAGCTTACAAAACTGCATGATGTTAACCCCTTTTGACCCTAATGCCGGCCCCACCGGTGGTGAAGGGTTAGCCGCACCACCTTTGATCTGTAACTTGATTAATCCAGCAATTTCTTTCGCCATAGCAAAATTTTAGAGCGTTTTCTACTCCTTCTCAACTTGTAAGAAACTGAGTTCCAAAGGAGTTTTCCTACCAAAAATCTTCACCATTACCTGCAGCTTCTTCTTCTCCTCATTGATGATCTCAATGGTGCCGTTAAAGCCGTTAAATGGTCCGTCGATTACTTTTACAGTTTCACCTACTACAAACGGGATGTTCAACTCTTCCCCAGTATCAGCCAGCTCGTCGATTTTCCCCAGGATACGGTTGACCTCGCTTTGCCGCAGGGGCACCGGGTCTCCTCCCTTGGTATCGCCCAGAAAGCCGATGACATTGGGAATATTGCGCAGAAAATGGGCAATTTCCCCTGCCAGAATAGCCTCAATCAGGACATAACCGGGGTACAAATTTCTCTCTTTGCTGACCTTCTTACCGTTCCGGATCTGATAAACCTTCTCGTTCGGTATTAAAACCTGTGACACAAATCCCTGAAGACCACCCTTGGCAATTTCGTTTTCCACGTACTCCTTCACCTTCTTCTCTTTGCCGCCTATCGCCCGAAGGACATACCATTTTTTAACAGAATCGCTCATTGTGCGTCTTCAGCAGTTAATTAATAAAATAAGCCATAGATAAATCTCATTATGTTCTCGAAAGAGATGTCCATAACGAAAATTACAAGTGCTATAATAAAGGAAGCAACCATTACAACCAAAGCGCTGCTTTGCAGCTCTTTCCAGGTAGGCCACGTGACTTTGTGCATCAGCTCGTCGTAGGCCTCCCTTGCATATTCCCTGAGTTTCCCGAACATATTGATAATGTTTTGCACGGATGGTAAGAGTCGAACTTACTGTGCCTGGCACCCTCCCGTTTGAGTTTCATCCGAAAATAGTCCCGGACCGAAAAGAGTCCGGGACTAGTCTATATTGCCTTATGAGGAATAATCTGAATTATTCGACGATCTCGGTCACCTGACCGGCACCTACGGTACGGCCACCTTCGCGGATAGCGAACTGGAGACCGATGTTGAGGGCCACCGGGTAGATGAGTTCCACTTCGATGGAGACGTTGTCACCGGGCATCACCATTTCACGTCCTTCGGGAAGATGGATTTCACCGGTTACGTCAAGGGTACGCAGGTAGAACTGCGGCCGGTATTTGTTGTGGAACGGGGTGTGACGACCGCCTTCTTCTTTCTTCAGCACGTAGATCTCAGCCTTGAAACGGGTGTGAGGTTTGATGCTGTTGGGTTTGGCCAGGATCTGACCGCGTTTGATTTCTTTCTTGTCGACACCGCGGAGCAGAAGACCCACGTTGTCACCAGCCTGACCATCGTCAAGGATCTTGCGGAACATTTCCACACCGGTACAGACGGTTTTGCGGCCGTCAGCACCCAAACCGATGATCTGGAGTTCGTCGCCGGTGTGCACCACGCCGGTTTCGATACGGCCGGTAGCTACGGTACCACGACCAGTGATGGAGAAGACGTCTTCCACGGGCATGAGGAAGGGTTTGTCCTTGTCACGGGGAGGCAGCGGAATCCACTCGTCGACGGCATTCATCAGTTCCATGACTTTTTCTTCCCACTGAGCTTCGCCGTTCATGGCGCCCAGAGCAGAACCACGGATCACAGGTGAATTGTCACCATCATATTTATAGAAAGTGAGCAGGTCGCGGAGTTCCATTTCGACCAGGTCGAGTAACTCTTCGTCATCGACCATGTCGACTTTGTTCATGAAAACAACGATACGGGGAACATTCACCTGGCGGGCCAGAAGGATGTGTTCACGGGTCTGCGGCATAGGACCGTCGGTAGCAGCACACACCAGGATGGCTCCGTCCATCTGGGCAGCACCTGTGACCATGTTCTTCACATAGTCGGCGTGACCGGGACAGTCGACGTGGGCATAATGCCTTTTCTCGGTGGAATACTCCACGTGAGCTGTGTTAATGGTAATACCCCTTTCTTTTTCTTCAGGTGCATTGTCAATCGCATCGAATGACTTGATTTCAGAAAGACCTTTCTTGGCCAGTACCATGGTGATGGCAGCCGTCAACGTGGTCTTGCCATGGTCAACGTGACCAATGGTGCCGATATTGACGTGCTCCTTGTCCCTTTTAAAATGTTCTTTTGCCATAACTTCAGTTTTTTAACTTTTTTAATTTAAATCATCAGAGCCGAAAACGAGAATTGAACTCGTGACCTCATCCTTACCAAGGATGCGCTCTACCCCTGAGCTACTTCGGCATTTTTTTTAAAGAACGCCCGGACTACCGGTCTTCTGTTTGAGCGGGAAACGGGACTCAAACCCGCGACCCTCAGCTTGGAAGGCTGATGCTCTATCGACTGAGCTACTCCCGCTAGTTTTGAAAAAACCGTGCAAAGTTAGAATTTAATCTGATACGAATCAAAAAAATCTGAAAATTCGTAAAAAAATTATTTCCCCCGCACTTTTTCCTTATGTCTTGTGAGCTGTATGCGAATAGCATCTACCGCCAGATCAGTGGCTTCTTCGAACGTGTCGGCCTGTTTCCGTGCAAAAAGATCTTCTGCCGCGGGAAGTTGTATCCTGATTTCTGCGATCTTATTGTTGGCCACTTCCGGCTTGTCGACTTTCAGGGCCACTTCCGCACCGATGATCCCTTCAAAAAAGGTATCCATCTTCGATACTTTCTTGCTTACGAAATCGATCAGTTTCTGATCGGCCGTAAAATGTACAGAATTCACCTTAATGTTCATCACGATATATTTAAGTTAGTCCAATCTCCATTCTCGTACGTTTGTTGCCTTTGCGGGCTTTTCGGGCCGGCACAGGCCGGCTTTGAAAGGTGGCCCCTGCGGGCGCCCCGGTTATCCCCTGGGGTGGGCTTGCTGATAGATACTGCGCAATTTCTCGAAGGTGGTATGCGTATATACTTCTGTGGCAGCCAGACTGGAATGACCCAGCAGTTCTTTGACCGCATTGAGGTCAGCACCTTTATTCAGCAGGTGGGTTGCATAGGTATGCCGCAACACATGTGGGCTTTTCCGGTCGGCCAGCGTAACCTGGCTCAGATAGCGGTTCACAATCCGGTAAATCAGCTTCCTGTAGGCCGGGTCTCCCTTGTCAGTCACCACCAGGGGCCCATCACTGCTTCCGGTCACTCCTTCCCTGAGCAATAGATACTCCCTGATCTGGGATCTCATGCTCATCGGAAAGGGGATGATTCGCTGTTTATTCCTTTTCCCCGTCACCTTGATCTGACTCTGTTCCGTATCGACCTGCGCAACAGGAAGGGTTAGCAACTCAGCCAGCCGGATTCCCGTTCCATAGAGCAGGGTGATCACCAGCTTGTCCCTGACCCCACTGAAATCAGCCGTGAAAAAGCCATCATCGAGCAGGTGGTGAAGCCGGGGTTCTTCTACAAATACCGGCAGTCTTTTTTTCAACCTGGGCAGGGGAAGATCAACGATAGGTGAGGCTTCGAGGTGCCCCATTTTCATCAGGAATCTGAAATAAGATTTAAGGGTGGATATCTTCCGTCTGACACTCCGGGGAGACAACCCTTGTTCCATCAACCTGACCACCCAATCTCTCACCAGCTTCCTGTCAACGCTCCCCGCATCAAATTCACCCCTCCTTTCCACGCAAAACTGCGTAAACTGGTTCAGATCCTTCCGGTAGGCCGTTATGGTATGAGAAGAATCCCTCTTCTCAAACTGCAGATATGCTATGAAAGATTCCTGGTAATCCATCTGATTTCACAACTAATCAGGAATCCTGACCTGAAAAATCAGTCTTCCTGGCGCTGCAAACCCTGAATATAAACAGCCTTTTTCATAACGGCCCTTTTCTTCTCAGAGGGCTTTGAAAATACCTGTCTTTCTCTCAATTCCTTGATAACGCCTGTTTTCTCGAACTTGCGTTTGAACCTTTTCAAGGCTCTTTCGATATTCTCTCCTTCTTTAATCGGAATAATGATCATAAAACTCTGTTTTTCATTTTTGAAACGAGGCGCAAAATTAAAAAATATTCGGTTGCAATCAAATATAATACAAAAATTTCACATTTGAAACCCTTGCAGAGACAATGGTTTGAAAAATCAGTGGCAAGAGAGGTAAGGGGCCAGTTTTAAGAACGCCAGGCTGTCGACCATGCTGTTTTCGAGCAGTTGGGCGGGCGACAGGAAGGGGCCGTGAGCTGATCGAAAGTCAGGGATTGCCCGGGAGAGGGTCCGTCCAACATAAGGATGGTTCGCCAGAGTACGGGTATCGGCGAAATTGATCCTGAGGGGAGTGATCAGCTCCGGATCGGCAGTGAGCCAGGGAATCAACAGGAGAAACCGCTCCTCTGTCATGCCATACACTTCCCTGAGTTGGTCCAGAGAGGCGAATCCTCCCAACTTTGTACGGTAGCGGATGATCCTGCCGGCAAATACAGGACCTATTCCCGGGAGGGTGGTCAGCAGGGCCGAGTCGGCCAGGTTCAGCTCCATCGGTGTACTGGGTGGGCTTTGAAGCGGCAGTTGTTCCGTCACCGGGCTCCCCACCACGATCCAGCGCTCCAATTCCTGATAGAAGGCACTATCGATCCCATAAATTTTTCTCAGATCTTCCTTTTTCCTGAATTTTCCTCCATGGGCACGGAACCCCAGGAGGTTACGCCGCTGATAATCACTGAAGCCCAATTTTTTAAGCTCCTCTTCAGTAACTGTTGAGGGGTCAAATGGGAATAACTCCCGCTGCCTCTCCCCGGAAGAATGGGTTCGGTCAGGGCCGTAGGCCCCGGTCGTAGAGCCATGGGAGGGGGTGGGAGAAGGATCACCGGAGGGGAGTCCTGCAGGTGAATTTCTGGCAGATCGGGGGAGGGCATATGGGGCAGCCCGGGTTGAGGCAAAGGGGGTTCCTCTTGCCGGGGCAGGGGCACCAGGGATCTCAATGAAGGGGAGGAGGAGGGCCATCAGGGAGTCGTTCATCCCATAAAGCCGGCCAAGATCCTTGGGTTGACGGAATTTCCCTCCCCGGGAACGGTAGCGCAGCAGGTTTTGGCGGATCTGGCGGGGCAGCGCCAGAGAGTCCAGGGCTTCGGGGGAGATGGTGTTGGGGTCGAAGGCAAAAAGACGCCCCACAGCCGGCCCATTCTCCTGCGGCAACGGGATCTGTTCCAGCAATGCCCTGGCCTCACCCGGAATCTTCCGGGCAGGGAAACCCCTCTTACCCGCCACGATATTCAAAAGCAGGGAGACCAGCAATAATCCCCCCAGGAGCAACATTCCGTTGCGCTCCGACCGGGTCAGGGTGAAATAATCCCTCGCCATTTGTCTGAAACGGTGGTCTCCCATCACGGTAACGGGTTAAATGTGTGGTTTGGAGCGTGCCGGCACAGGACCGGAAGCGTCTGCTCTTCTTGAAGTTAATTTAGTAAAAAGGAACGAAAAAAGCAAGGTTTCATTCCTATAAACGGGAGGGGACCACACGAGCAGGAGAAACGAAGGTCATTCAGGGCCGAGGCGCCCGGTATGCCGTGGACGGTCAGGTCTCAGAGCCGGCTCAGAAGCGTAACAGTCCGATGCCGTTGAGGAAGATGATGGCCAGGGCCACAGGGGCGATGTAGCGGATCAGAAACATATAAAAGGGGATATAGCCGGTTTTGAGCGTTCCCTCATTGGAGAGTTCAGAAGCTGCCTTTTGCCTGCCAAAAAACCAGGCCACAAAGAGAACGATAAAGAAACCTCCCATGGGCAACAGGATATTGGCTGAGGTGAAGTCCAGTACTTCAAAGACATTTTTACCGAAGAGGGTCACCCCTTTCATCATGGGATTCCAGGCCAGGGTGCTCATCAGCCCCAGGATGGAGACGGTTCCTGCGGCGGTCCAGGTAGCGGCCTTTCGGGTCATTTTCAGCTCCTCGGAAAAGAAAGCCACAATGACTTCCAGAACGGAGATGGTTGAAGTGAGGGCAGCCAGCGCCAACAGGAGGAAAAAAAGGACGGCGAAAAAGGAACCTCCCGGCATTTGCTGGAAGATGCCGGGAAGGGTGACAAAAACGAGGCCCGGACCGTAACCCGGTTCGATGTGGAAGGAGAAAACGGCGGGGAAAATGGCTACCCCGGCGAGGATGGCTACCAGGGTATCGGTGAAGGCCACAGAAAAGGAGGTCCCCAGGAGGTTGTCGCTTTTAGGAAAGTAAGAGGCATAAGTGATGAGGGTTCCCATGCCGATACTCATGCTGAAGAAGACCTGGCCCAGGGCGGCCAGGATCGCGGAGGAGTCGATTTTAGAAAAATCGGGTTGGAAGAGAAAGCGGATCCCCTCCAGGGAACCCGGCAGGGTCAGGGAGCGGATGCAAAGGACGACCAGGATCAGGAAGAGGAGCGGCATCATGATCACCGTTGACTTTTCGATGCCTTTTTTAACGCCGAAGACTATGATGCCGGCGGTCATCCCCATAAAAAGAAAAAACCAGAGCAGGGGCCGCCAGGAGTGATCCCTGAAATGGCTGAACATTTCGCCCAGTTGCACCCCATCTTTTCCCGGGAATCCACCGATCACCGCCTGGTAGATATATTCCAGGGTCCATCCGGCAACGGTAGTATAGAATGCCAGGATCATAAACGCGGCAGCTACCCCCATCAGACCTACGAGATACCAGGGCTTCCGGGGGGCCAGTTTTTTGAAAGCCCCGTAAGGATTCAGCTGGGCCGACCGGCCAATCACGAACTCAGAGAGCATCACCGGGATGCCGATGGCCACCACAAATACCAGGTAAACCACCAGGAAGGCAGCCCCCCCGTATTCACCCGTGAGGTAAGGGAAACGCCAGATGTTTCCCAGGCCCACTGCCGACCCGGCTGTGGCGGCAATCACCCCGAATTTGGTCGCAAAAGACTCCCTGTTTCCCTGTGGTTTTTCCATAGTTTCTGATTTTATAGGCAAATATAAGGCTAGAAAGGATATCCGATGGCAAAGGAGAGGTTGAAATCATTCCCGGCGAGAGGCCGGGCGCCTGTAATCCACCCCTTATTTTCGGGCTGGGCAGGATCCCGCATTTTCATGCCCAGATCCAGCCGGAACACAAAATAGGTGAAGTCGAACCGGAAACCCATACCGGTACCCAGGGCCATCTGCTTGTAAAACTGGTTGAGACGGAACTGGGCTCCGGGGCGGTTATCTTTTTCGTTAATGGCCCACACGTTGCCGGCATCCATGAATAGAGCCCCTTCCAGAAACCGGATCAACCGGAAACGGTATTCCAGGTTAGCTTCCAGCTTGATATCTCCCGACTGGTTGGGATAAGAGCCTTCAGGGGCCCTGTAGGTTCCGGGGCCCAGGGAGCGGACCTGCCATGCCCTGATACCGTTGGCCCCTCCGGTGAAGTACTTCTTTTCAAAGGGAAGCACATCAAAATTACCGTAGGGATACCCCACCCCGGCAAACAAACGGGCCACCACAGAATTGTATTTATCCAGCATATAACCCCGCCGCAATTCCACATCTCCCCTGACGTACTGCGCATAGCGGGTATCCAGGAACTTATAGTAAATACGTGGGTCGAGTCCGGTGGTGTCGGTTTCGGTGATCTTGTGAGCCCCTGACACCCGGGAAAGAAGATTCAGCGCATTCCCCGATGATTCGGCCGACAACCTGACATAAGAGTAATTGGCTCTGGACCGTACGATCTGAGTGTTATATACATAAGAATAGCTGGTCGCCAGGATAAGGTGGTCGGTAAAGCTCTCCCTGATATAGAGGTCATAGATGGAATTAAGGAATCCCGGGTCGAAGCGGGAGAGGTTGACCATGTTGAAGTCGATCAGATTCCAGTTATGCCGCTGGTATTCAGAGGTCATCCACTCATACCCCAGTCGCAGGGTGGAAATGGTGCGGGTATAGTCAGGACGCTGCTGGAAGTTATAGCCCAGGGTAAAGAGCGATTTGGGAAGGGTATTACCGAAAGAGGGGATCAGACTCATGGGAAAAATCAGGTTGGGGACGATGAGGGTAGCTTCCACTCCCAGTTCGCGGGTATTGAAGTCAAGCGACTGGTTGCTCACGATAGCCTGCTGTCGTTCCATGGCCCCTTTGAGTTTCATATTAAGGATTTCGGCTCCGTGGAAAATATTCCGGTGTGCGTAGTTGAGATTGCCTGCAATTCCGAAGTTCCCTGACGTGTTGGTCCCTTCAATGTCGAAGGAAGCCGATTGCCGGCTCAGGGGTGAAAGGTCTATATTACAGTCGAGCAGATCAGGGCGGAGGGAGTCGGCGGATTCCCTGAAATTAATATTGATAAACCGGAACTGGCGCAAACGGTTCAGGGCGTTGAAGCTGTTCTCGGCTTCCCCGGCATGGTAGAACTGACCTGGGGTGATCCTGTTCAGCCGCATGAAGAGCCTGGGATTATAATGCAGGTTCTCCGGAAAGATAAAGGTGTGTCCCTGCTGGTTCACCGTATCACGGTCCAGGTTCTCCTGGCTGCCCGGAAGTACATTCCAGGTCACCCGATTGATCTGGTAGGTCCTGAAAATACGGTCTGAATCGGCAACCCCTCCCGGGAGTTCAACGAACATCTTCAGACGGGCTTGCCCTGGGCTCTTCAGGGTGTCGGCTTCAAAAAAGATAAGGGGCTTCGAAAAATAGTAATACCCTTTGTTCTGGAAGAACCTGACCACCCGGTCGCGCTCCCTGTCGAGAAGGTCCAGGTCAAACCCCCCGCCTGGTTTGAGATGAGCCGTCTTATAACCGGCCTCGAAGAGGTGCCGTAAGGTGGTATCGGCTATAGCATAAGTCACCTCGTTGATCTGCCAGGGGTCCCCGCTATGGATCTTGTACGTCAAGTCGGCCTTGCGCCGGTTATCCCTGAACCGGATGGAATAATCCACGCCGGCATCATAATATCCTTTATTGTGAAGGTATTGCTCCAGCTGGTTGCGCGACTGGATCGCCAGGCTCTCATCAAAGAGCTGGGGCGCCTCCCCTGCCCGCTTCAGCCAACTGTTGCTTTTATTTGGTGAAGAGAGGTTATAGAGCCACATGTGAAACTTGAAAAATCCCAGTATACGGGTATTCTCACGCTGCCTGATATAGGAGAGGATCTCTTCGCGGTTCAGCTCCTGGTTCTTGGTCTTGACCTCCACGCGGTTCAGGAGGGCCTCCCCCTCGGGAACATACCTGGTCCCGGCACAGGAGGCCAACAGGAGCAACACCCCCAGGGCACTCCCAAGCAGGGTAAAACGACAACAGGAAATCATTTTTTCCATCAGGTGAGGATCACTTTTACAAAAATAGTGATCTGTTTCTAGCAGAGTCAGTGAATTTGAGGTTATCTTTAAAAAAATGAATTTTCAATGCTGGGGAAGAACAGGATAAAAACCATCAGGTCGCTTGAAATGAAAAAGTACAGGCTCCGGGAGCAACAGTTTCTGGCGGAGGGGACGAAGCTGGTCACGACGCTGCTGGCCTCGGAGATGGTGGTGGAATGGCTGGCTGCCACTCCGGAATGGTTGGCAGAGGCGGGGGAACTGGCCAGGAAGTCCCTGACGGTCACCGAAGCCTCAGCGGATGAGCTGGCTAAAGCCACCTTTCTAAAGGCCCCCCCGCCTTGCATGGCCCTTTGCCGCATTCCTCAATATGCTCCGGAAGAGATCGCCCCTGAAAAAGATCTGGTTCTATGCCTTGACGGCATTCAGGATCCGGGCAACCTGGGCACCATCGTGAGGCTGGCCGGATGGTTCGGGATTCGCGATATCGTATGCTCTGAAGATACGGCCGACCTCTATGCCCCCAAGGCGGTACAGGCTACCATGGGAGCCCTGACGGGTGTGCGGGTCCATTATCTGCCGCTCCATGACTTCCTGGCCCGTTCCAAAGCCCGGGGGCTCCAGATTGCCGGCACTTTTCTGGAGGGAGATGACCTCTACAAGGCTGCCCTGCCGGCGTGCGGCATCATCGTTCTCGGAAATGAAGGCCAGGGCATACGGAGCGAAACAGCCCCTCTGATGACCCGGAAACTGACCATTCCTGATTTTGCCCTGGCAGGTGTCAAACCCGAATCACTGAATGTTTCTGTGGCTGCCGCTATTGTCCTCTCCGAATTCCGGAGAAGAAAAGGTTCCTCCTGAAGGCCCCATCGCCCGTTTACTCAAAATGGAAGGAAAGGGTAAATATGTTGGAGCGGAGTGATTTCAAAGCATCGGTATAATACTCGCGCTGGAAGGAATCAGCCCCTGGTCCGGGCCCCAGCTGATTGTTCAGCCCCAGGCTGACTTTGGCTTCCACCGAAAACCTGAAAAACTGAAGGTAGCTGTCCCAGCCTGCCCCCAGCTCTGCATAATAACCGTCGCGTTGCAAACCTACCAGGTCAGTGGAGGCAAATTTGGAAATATCCAGCCGCAAGGCGCCCCCGAAAATGACATAAGGGCGGCCGTTGTTGATGCGGTCCGCTTTGTATTTGACCAGCAGGGGCAAGTCGATGAAAGTGGATTTGATGGAATAGTCGTATTGCGTTTCGCTATAATCAGCGATTTCATCGATGACTTCCACATTATATCTGAGTTTGCGCTCTCCGAAGGACATGCCCGGCAGAAAACGCAGGTCGAGGGTGCGGGTCATCCTCAGATTACTCACGATACCTACGGTAAACCCCGGAATGAGATGAGCCACATCGGCCCTGATCTGCGACTGGCCGTTGACCTCGCCAGGGTATTCACTGTAATTGGAGGAGAAAAAACGGGGATTATCCTGCAGCAGAGGATAATTGTCCACACTGAAATCGAGGGTATTCACCCCCAGGGTAAAACCAAAATGGAGCCGTTTCTCATCGAAGGTCGTCAGATGGTTGAGTTTCATCTTCTGCCCCGAGGCGGTGATGGCCCCCAGCAGAAGAAGCCCCACCAGCACAGATCTGATATTTGGTCGGTGATTACCCATGTCCTTAAAACAACATTTGCGGTGATTTATTGTGTGGTCAGGTTCGGGTCAGCAGGAGTGGGACTTCCCGGGGTGTAGTTTTTAATTCCGGTATAGATAGTGGCGATGCCGAAAGTCAGGGGGTAGGCCTGGCATCGGGTGAAGCCGGCGGCCCTGAGCAAGGCCAGGAACTCCTCCCCGTCGGGAAACTGCCCCACCGATCCGGGCAGGTAGGTATAGGCAGACTTATCGCCAGAAATCCAACGCCCGATTCCGGGGAGAATCCTGGTAAAGTAAAGGTGGTAGATTTGCCGGAAAGGGGTTCTGCGGGGGCGGGAGAACTCGAGTACCACTATCTGCCCCTCCGGCCCAAGCACCCGGTACATCTCCCCGATGCCGGCAGAGGTATTTTCGAAGTTGCGGACACCGAAGCCCGAGATCACTACATCAAAGGAAGCCTCCCCGAATGGGAGGTTTTCGGCATCCCCATAAAGGAGTTCTATCCGTTGGTCCATTCCCTTGCGGCGTAATTTCTCGCGGCCTGCAGCCAGCATTTCCTCGGAAATGTCCACACCGGTGACTTTTTCCGGAGCAGCCTTCAGGGCGGCCAGCGCAAAGTCACCCGTTCCGGCAGCCACATCCAGAATAAACCGCGGCCGGCTGCCCCGGAACAACGAAACCGCCTTCCGCCTCCAGTATTTGTCAATATTGAAGGAAAGCAAATGGTTCAACAGGTCGTAGCGGGGAGCAATCCGGTCGAACATAAGCGCCACCTGTTTCTTTTTCGGAAGCGGGGAGTCGCTGTAGGGCATACTGCTCATCAGATTCCAGAGCTCATCTTATCGGTATACCCCAACGAAAGATCGTCAATCCGGATCTCACCCCGGGTGACATGCCCCAGCATGAAAAAAGGAATATTCATCGCAGAGAGCACATCTACAAATTCATCTTCCTTTTCTGGTACTACATCGACTATGATCCGGCCCATGCTCTCCCCGAAAAGAAAAGCGTCTTTCCGCGTTTCTGCATCGGTGGTGATGTCAAACCCCAGATTTTGCGGGAAAGCGGCACGCAGAAGGGTGAAAAAGAGCCCCCCTTTGCCCACCGGACTGGCACTGCTGATCAGTTGCTCTTCGTGCAACCTGAGGAGAACTTCCCTCAGGTGGACCTCCGTATCAATGTCAAACCCCGGGAGCGGGGAATTGGAGATACCATGGTAAAATTCAAGATATTCAGAAGCCCCTATATCATCGGAAGGCCGGCCCAACAAAAAGATATTGTTCCCCTTTTGTTTAAACTCATGGGTGGTGACATGTGATTTGTTGAGGACCATTCCCATCATACTGATAATAATAGTAGGGGGTACAGGTCCATGCCCCTTGAAATGGTCGAACCGGATCTTACGGTCCGTAATTTTCAGGTTAAACTTAATGGCTGCATTCTCTAAACCCTTCTTGGCGCCCGATGCAATCAGATGTCCTTTATGGTCAGCGAAATTGATATGGTAAAGAAAAGCACTGACCACCATGGGCCGGGCCCCGTAACAAAGCATCTTTCGTGCCGCCCGCGAAATGAGGATCTCAGTAGCCATTTGTGGATTGTCCTCCAGATGATGATGAAAAGCATGGGTCGTCATTGAAAGACAATGGTCGGTATGCTCCAGTTCAAAAATACCGCTCTCATCGGTATCCTCCTCTTCCAGGTCATCTGGGGTGAGGTTCATCTCACTGAAATCATTGAAATAATTAATGGTCGACAGGTTAGGATTGACCATCAGCGTGTAAATGACATCCTCGATATTTTCGGGTTCTGCAATATCATCGATGGAAAAGCCAGAAAGGTCTCTCTCACTCAAAATCATAGCCCGGATTATTTAAATTTCGTTTAAACAAAGGTAATTAAGTGGCGCATAATTCCATCGACTCCCCACTTTTTTTTAATTTCGGGTCGTCAAGAGAAAGAGGAACAGTATGGGAGAAACGGTATTGATCACAGGCGCCACATCAGGTATCGGCCGGGCTACGGCCAGGTTGCTGGCAGAAAAAGGATACCGTCTGATCCTGGCTGGCAGAAGGAAGGAAAGGCTGGATACCCTCAGGGTAGAACTTGAAGGCACATCCGGTCAGGAAGTCTTTACCCTCTGTTTTGACGTCAGGAATCCCCATGAGGTGGAAACAGCCATCGCCTCCCTGCCTCCAACCTTTCAGCCTATAGATATCCTCATCAATAATGCGGGGTTGGCGGCGGGGCTCGATCCGGTACAGGAAGGGTCACTCCAGGACTGGGAGAATATGATCGACACCAATGTGAAAGGCCTGCTGTATATCACCCGTCAGGTGGCTCCCATGATGACGGCCAGAAAAAAAGGGCATATCATCAACATCAGTTCCATCGCTGGAAAAGAGACCTATCCCATGGGGAATGTCTATTGCGCCACCAAACATGCCGTCCAGTCGCTGACGAAAGCCATGCGGCTCGACCTGCTCAATTATGGCATTAAAGTCAGTTCTGTCGCCCCCGGAGCCGTGAACACTGAATTCTCACTGGTCCGCTTTAAAGGCGACCAGCAACGCGCTGATAAGGTGTACGAAGGCTTCACGCCCCTTTACGGTCACGATATCGCCGAAACGATTCTTTTCATCCTCAGCCGCCCTGCACATGTTTGTATTGATGACATCCTGATCATGCCTGCAGCACAAGCCTACTCACGTGATTTTAACCGGGAGGGTTGACCATGGACGCTCTGCTGGTGACACCCGTAAAAGACTCCCCCGAGACCACCCTCCGCACCCTCCAGGCGGTGGCTGCCGCTTCCGGGGACTTTACCTATCTGGTTTTTGATGATTTCAGCGGTGCCGAAACCCGCGATCTCCTCAGAAATAACCAGGAAAACTATCATTATACCCTGATAGAGCTGTGTCATCACACCCAAACCCCCTCCCCCAACTACAACCTGGTCCTGCAGATGGCACAACAAAAGGCCCTGGAAATGAACCTGCCCCTTGTCCTTATCGAATCTGATGTGGTCATCAGGGAAAAGACCATTGTTGATCTGCTTTCCGTCTACAAGGCAGCCTCCCATCCCGGGTTGGTGGGTGTCATCACGGTCGGTGAAAACGGAATATTTAACTTTCCTTATGCCCATGTGAAAAAGGAAACCACCCCCTGGTCCCCAACCTCACGCAGCCTGAGCTTCTGCTGTACCCTTTTGTCCACCGAATTTCTCAGGGCTTATGATTTCAAAAAACTCCCGCAACAAAAAGACTGGTACGATATACATATCAGCCGGCAAGCCAAAAAAATGGGCTTCAACAATTTCCTCATCCAGGAAAAGGGAGTCCTCCACTTACCACACAGCAGCCGTCCCTGGAAACAACTTAAATACTCCCATCCCCTGAAATACTATTTTTATAAATTGCTGAACCACCGCGACAGGATCTGAACGCCCCTGGCAGTTCAGATTGTTTTTTTTAAGACCAAAACGCCTATTCCTCTACCTCCTGTTTTACACCCCTTGCTATTCCGTTACCAGCATTTCAACACACTTCAACGGTACTGTCACCTGCATCTTCAACCCTCAACGGTTCATTTACCTGCATTTCATCAACCTCAATGCTTCTGTAACCTGCATCTTCAACCCTCAACTATTCCGTTACCTAAATTTTATCAACCTTAACGGTTCTGTAACCTGCATCTTCACAACCGTCTGCGGTTCCGCCAAACTGGAGACTGTTTCAGGCCTAAAATACAGGATTATAAAAAATACCTGAGGCATTCCTGGATCTTCCGTGACGGGTAATAAAAAAGGGGAACCTTTCGGTTCCCCCTTTTTAATCAATCAATTCGG
>ERZ1645192.1309-NODE-1309-length-20801-cov-5.708667_pt1 | contig 20801 bp, 19 predicted proteins | sample MGYA00575354_ERZ1645192 | MGnify/ENA primary metagenome ERZ1645192 (study PRJEB40844, sample SAMN11349763) | freshwater sediment metagenome | isolation source: river sediment | host: Sediment | place: India: Faizupur Khadar , New Delhi | collected 2017-02-21 ... | reverse complement strand
CGCCCGGATAGCTGTAGGGGCCGTATAAAGAATGGTCACTCCATACTTCTCAATGATCCGCCAGAAACGGTCTGGCTCCGGAAAATTGGGGGCACCCTCATACATCAGGCTGGTGGCTCCGTTGGCCAGGAGGCCGTAAACAACGTAACTGTGACCGGTAACCCACCCGATATCTGCGGTGCACCAGTAGGTATCTTCCGGACGCAGATCAAATACATACTTGGCCGTCATGGTGGCGTAGAGAAGATACCCTCCAGTGGTGTGCAGAATGCCCTTTGGTTTTCCAGTGGAACCGCTGGTGTACAAAATGAACAGGGGGGCTTCGCTATCCATTTGCTCCGCCGGACAGTTGGCATCCACTACGGCCATTTGTTCGTGCCACCACTCATCCCTTCCTTCTGTCATGCCGATTGCGGTCCCGGTCCGACGCACCACGATGACCTTCTGAATCGTCCTGGCAAGGAGTTCACCCTCGGTGTTTTTAAGCAAAAGCGCTTCGTCCACATTCTGCTTTAAAGGAACAACCGCGCCCCGCCGGTATCCACCGTCGGCCGTAATGACCACTTTTGCCTCGGAATCAAATATGCGGTCCGCCACAGACTGCGCACTGAAGCCTCCAAACACCACAGAATGAACGGCTCCGATTCGCGTGCAGGCCAGCATTGCCACAGCGGCTTCTGGAACCATAGGCATGTAAATCAGGACACGATCTCCCTTTCCCACGCCATTGGCCTTCAACACGTTTGCGAACATGCACACCTGGTGGTGTAGCTGCTTATAGGTCAACGTGCGCTCCTCAGACGGTTTGTCAGGCCCGGCGGGTTCTCCTTCCCAAATAAGCGCTGCCTTGTTTGCTATGGCAGAGTTCAGGTGGCGATCGAGGCAGTTATGGCTCACATTGAGTTTGCCCCCTTCAAACCACTTCGCGAACGGTGGCTGCCAGTCCAAAACCTTGCTCCAGGGCGCAAACCAATCCAAATGCTTCCGCGCCTGCTCGGCCCAGAAAGCCTCTGGATCGGCAATAGACCTCTCATAATCCTGGCGATACTCCTCGCGCGATCGAACATGCGCGCGGTCGGCAAATTCGGGTGTGGGGATGAAGACACGATTTTCAGTAAGGACGGACTCGATGCCAGAGGAGAGCAAGGTTTGTGTCATGAAATAATAATTACTTTAAGTTTTCCTTACTCTACAACGAAAGTTCCGTCCGTCAAGTGAGCCGTAACGCAATTCACAGAAAAGCCGTGCGCTTCCCTTACCGCCCAACGCCAGACATCGACGAGACCTTGCACCAGAAAAACCTGAACGCAACTCCCGCAATCCAACCGACAGGCTATTTGCTTACAGCCATTTGCGCTGATTGAATCTCCGCGCGAGCTTCGGCCAGTGCCTCCCGGAATCTCGCATTGGACATTAACTGGCGAAAGACCTCCTTGCCCACCACCCGTCCGGCAAAAACATCCGTGGGGTAGTGTTTAGCAATAATCACCCGGTCCCAGCCGATCTGACGTCCAATGCGCAAAATGTCATCCTTCTTTTCCGGCGCGAGTTCGGCAAAGAAAAGGGAATAGACGGTCCCGCGAGTGGAGTGCCCACTCGGGTAGCTGAAGCTCTGATCAACCCTGCCAACTGCCAACTCCGGCTCCAGGTGATGCGGCCGTGGGCGCTTCCAATGGTCCTTGCATTCGTCAATAATGCCGGACATTTGTGTCTTAATGTCGTTGAACAACGCCTCGGTCTTTGGCAGAGCCCCCGGCTTGAACCACTCACCCATTGCGGACTCGAAAAGAAACATCGAAAGGGAGGCGGTTTTTAACGCCGCAGCAACCTGCTCGGGCGTGCGAGCTTTACACACGGACCGAACGGTAGCGAAGTCGGCTTCCTGCTCGGCTGACCCGGGTTCCGGCGGCGGAGGCAGCAAGGCAACACCATCCACATGCTCCGGCGAAATAAATCGAGGACGGAGTTGAGCAGGCGGGGCCGCGGCGGAGACTGCCAGGGCGAGGACCAGGCCGATCGAATATAGTGGAATACGAAGTCTATGGAATTGTTTGTGCATAAGAGTTTACAGGAGACTTGATCATCAGCGTTGTTCGGCGAGAGCACGGGCATCGGCGGCGAACTGGTCAACGTCCTCAATCTGCGTGTCCCAACTGCACATGAGACGGGACTCGTCCCAGCCGCCTACGCCTGTGTAAAACTTCCATCCACGTTCGTGCAATCCCTCCACGAGCGTCTTGGGCATTTGCGCAAACACAGCGTTGCTTTGGACGGGATAGGAAATTTTTACCGTGGGGATGCCCTCCAGGCCGGCAGCCAGACGAGCCGCCATGGCATTGGCATGCGCCGCATGTTTCAGCCAGGCGCCGTTCTGCAGCATCCCAACCCAGGGAGCGGACAAAAATCGCATCTTGGAGGCTAGTTGTCCGCCTTGTTTACAGCGGTAATCGAATTCCTTCGCCAGTTGCCGGTCGAAAAACACCACCGCTTCGCCGACACCGATGCCGTTCTTGGTTCCTCCGAAACAAAGAACGTCCACACCACGTTTCCACGTGATCTCTTTGGGAGGCACTTTCAGCGTGGCCAGGGCATTGGCAAAACGCGCACCATCCATGTGCATCCGAAGCCCGTGCCGCCGAGCGGTTTCATGCAGGACATCCAGTTCTGCCACGGAGTACACAGTGCCGACCTCGGTGGCCTGTGTGATGCTGAGTGCACGCGGCTTTGGGAAATGGATGTCCGTGCGCCAATTAACGACCTTTTCAATGGATGCCGGGCTGACCCTTCCCTGCTCGCCGGTGACCAGAAGCACCTTCGATCCGTTAGCAAAGAACTCCGGCGCGCCACATTCGGAGCCTTCAATATGCGCAACTTCATGACAGAGGATGCTGTGGTAGGACTGACAAAGGGACGCGAGGGCGAGTGAATTTGCAGAGGTGCCGTTAAACACGAAGAAAACCTCGCAATTCGTTTCGAAAACCTCCCGGATCAGGTCGGATGCCTTCTGGGTCCACAAATCGTTGCCGTAGCTGACCTCGTGCCCCCGGTTGGCCTGAAGCATGGACTCCCAAGCCTCCGGACAAATGCCCGCGTAATTGTCACTTGCGAAGTGCCTGCTTTTGATTGCCGAATCTCTGTGTGCGCCCAGCATGTCCAAAGCCTACCAGGCCCGCAGCGCGATTCCAAGTCAGTTGCTGAGGGTGGCGAAGGTCTTTCAGTGGACAAAACGGCCCGCCTATGGTGAAGTGGGTCTTGATGAAGCGGTTTGATTACCTCGTGCTCGGCAGCGGGATTGCCGGCCTATTCTTCGCCTTAAAGGCAGCGCGTCGCGGGCGCGTGGCGATCATCACCAAAAAGAACAAGGCCGAATCCAACACCAATTACGCACAAGGCGGGATTGCGGCCGTCACGAGCAAAGAGGATTCGTTCGAGCTTCATCTGCGAGACACGCTCGAGGCCGGGGCGGGCCTTTGCAACGAACAGGCCGTACGCACCATTGTCGAGGAGGGCCCATCCCGCATCGCGGAGCTCATCGAACTCGGCATGCAGTTCTCGGAGCGAAAACTCCCGGGTGGAAGCGAATTGGATCTGGGCCGCGAGGGGGGCCACTCGAAGCGCCGTATTTTGCACGCAAAAGACATTACGGGCAGAGAGGTCGAACGAGCGCTGCTGGCAGCGGCAGCCGGACAGGAAAACATTTGCATATTCGAAAACCATTTCGCCATTGACCTCATCACGAGCCAGAAGCTTGGATACGTCGGCTCGAATCAATGTCTCGGCGTATATGTGCTGGATGACACCAGTCACGCTGTCGAATGCTTCAGCGCGCCTGTCACGCTCCTGGCAACCGGCGGGTGCGGAAAGGTTTACCTCTACACTACCAACCCGGACATTGCTACCGGTGATGGCGTGGCTATGTCATATCGCGCCGGAGCGCCTGTGGCCAACATGGAATTCATCCAGTTCCATCCCACCTGCCTTTATCATCCCAGGGCCAAGTCGTTTTTGATCAGTGAGGCCGTTCGTGGCGAGGGGGCGGTGCTGAGGAGCCTCGCGGGAGATTCGTTCATGGAGCGCGCTCATCCGCTCAAATCGCTGGCGCCGCGCGATATCGTCGCAAGAGCCATCGACGCCGAAATGAAGCGCACTGGAGCAGACCATGTGCTCCTGGATATCACTCACAAACCCGCTCGGTTCCTCATAGACCGTTTCCCGAACATCTATAAGACCTGCCTCGAGTACGGAATCGACATCACCAAGGAACCGATTCCCGTAGTGCCCGCCGCGCATTACCAGTGCGGCGGAGTGATGACAACCGTGGACGGCGAGACAGCCATCCGCGGCCTGTTTGCTGTGGGGGAGGTTGCCTGCACCGGGTTGCACGGGGCAAACAGGCTTGCCAGCAACTCTCTGCTGGAAGCCCTGGTCTGCGCCCACAGAGCAGCAGAAAAAATCGCGAAAAATCCTCCTGTCGCGCAGAATATCACTATTCCCGGCTGGCAATCCGGCAACGCACACAATCCTGACGAAATGGTGGTGGTGTCTCATAACTGGGATGAAATCAGGCGGGTGATGTGGGACTACGTCGGGATTGTCCGCACCAACAAACGGTTGCAACGTGCGCTCAAGCGCATTCAAAACCTCCAGGAGGAAATCCATGAGTACTATTGGGATTTCTTCGTCACACGCGATCTGCTGGAACTGCGCAACATCGCCACCGTCTCCGAAATCATTGTGCGAAGTGCCTTGAGCCGTCGCGAAAGTCGCGGCCTGCATTACAACCTGGATTATCCACAGGCAGATCCCGCCCTGGCACAAAAGAACACGATGTTGCAACGGGAGGCTTAATAGCCGCAGGCGCCAGAAGCAGCTTCTGGGAACGTCTCGCGACCCCCTCGCCTTGCTTGCTCTATTCGCTGTTTTGGCGTGCGATTCCACGGCAACCCGCTAAGCTAAATGGGTATGTTTGGATTAGCGAATGGTTGTTTTGTGTCCATGACTTGCCTGGCTCTACTCTCCAGCAGCCAGGGGGCAGAGCTTGGCGGCCCCGAAGGCCCGGTTCCGGAAGTGGAAACGAACGTGTTTTCACCTGGTAACTGGGGAATCCAGATTTCGTCGGCTATCATTTCCGAGAATTCCATTGACGAAGTCCTGTCCGGAGATTTTGATTCCGCCGAGGGCGATGCCCGGGGGCAGCTTTATTCCTTAACTCTATCGAGGGTTGTGCATCGGTTTGGAAACCCGCCGGAGTGGTGGTTGCCTTCGGCACAATTCGAACCTTACGTGACACTCACGCTTGTGGACGAGAAAGGCAGCTCTCTATTCCCCGATTACAATGCCGGGATTGGTTTCAGGATTGGAGACTTTCCCTGGAATCGATGGGTCGCCACTACCTTTTACATGGGGCTTGGACTCTCCTACTCCGCCCAGGTTTACGGCAGCGACCGTCAACGGCACCCCGATGAGGACCGCTCACACCTCAAACTTGACTGGCCAATCCAGCTAAGTCTCGCGCTACCCCCCTGGCCACAACACCAGTTGGTTTTGTTCAACGATCACCAGTCCGGAGGACACATCTTCGACGAGGGCGGCGTCAACAGCGTCGGCATCGGTTACCGCTACACATTCTAAGCCTGCCGGGGTGTTTTCCGAAAAGCCGGCTTAACTTGCGCACACACAATCTCTGGTCTATGTGTTTCCCGTGTTCAAAGCATCAGATGCCCTGGTTCTGCTCGGCCACGGCACGATTCTGAATCGGGATTCGTGCACGACCGTTCTCAAGCATGCGGAATCGTTGCGCACGATGGGTTTGTTCGGCCAGGTCGAAGCAGCTTTCTGGAAACAGGAGCCGGGAATCCAAAACGTGCTGAATCTTATCAGTGCATCCCGCGTGTTCATCGTTCCCATGTTCATCAGCGATGGCTACTTCAGCGGCCATGTCATTCCAGAGGCACTTGGATTCAGTCGAAAGACCTCCTTAAGCAACAGTTTGGAGAACCATTGCCGTGTGCTTTGTCAGTCCGGACGGACTCTCTATTACACCGAGCCTGTGGGAACCCACCCGGAAATGACAAAAGTCCTGCTGCAATCCGCCGAGGAGGCATTACGGAAGTTTCCCGTTCCGCACATGCCTCCGCGCAGCGAAATCACGCTCTTGATTGCCGGCCACGGCACTCCCCGGAACCCCGACTCCAGGAAGTCTGTAGAACGACAGGCGGACCTGATTTCCAGAATGGATGTCTATGCTGCGGTGCATCCGGTATTCATGGAGGAAGAACCACTGATTGCCAACTGGCGGCAGCGCACTCATACGCCATATGCCGTTGTTGCTCCCCACTTTATTGGAGAAGGGCTGCACGTGACCGAGGATATACCCGTGCTGCTTGGCGAACCGGAGCACCGGGTGCGTGAGAGACTAGCCAAACACCTTCCGTCATGGCCAAACCCTTTAGAAAAGCAAGGGGTTTTGATTTGGTATGCGGCCAGCGCGGGCGCAAACAAGCTCCTTGCGGAGGTCATACTGGCCCGAGTTGCTCAGGCGGCGGCAACGGCCGGTTGATTTCCCCGAGTTTGTAGCCAAATCCCTGACCGGCGACCGTGGAGAGGTCAATGCAACCGTTGACTCGGCAATACAAGCCGCGATGGACTCTCGCTTCCCACGTTGAAGCGTCGGGATAAAACTGCATGCTGTTGGTTTCCACGCCCATGATTGTCTCGGTGTAAGCCGCCAGGAGAGCATGGGGGATCTGCGCGAGCATCGGATTCGTAAGGTCCTGAACCATCAGGCTCATTCCGTGCGCCTTTGACCAACACGCCGACAAAATCGCGCCCGTCTGTGTCTTGCAGGTCTTAAGTGCCACGCCCGTCCATCCCAGCGAATGGCCGAGCCGCACCATGCTCCAGTTATGGGCGCTCTCATCCAGGAAGCAAGGCTTTCTCCTGGAGACTTCGCGAACATCGATTCTCAAGGGCTCCAGTTCATAGGGAAACGGTTGCTCTATATAGAGCAACCGCGCGTAGATAGCCGACTCCTCAACTCTCAGCCGGTCGAGAAAATCGCACACATAGGCCGGATCAAGGACCGTGCAATTAAAATCGGCGCTGAGATGCGACACACCCTCTTCCAGCCCGATCCTGCCAACCGCCACCATGCGACCGTAATCCCATGCGGCATCGGTTCCCCGCAGTTTCACCTTCAGGCATTTCAAACCATCCCGATGGATCCAATCACGGAGCAGCACAGGGTAGCCGTCTTTCGGTTCGGAGCCGTCGAGATCCGCGGGATCGATAGGATCCAAGCCCCCCACCAAATGCCATGCGGCCAACCGCGTTTCGGGGTTCTTCCTTAGGTAGTCTCCCGGAAACCTGCCGCGAAACAGCCTGCGCGGCTCGAGGTAATCCGCGAGGTCATGCCCCAGTGTCTCAGGCCCATATGCCTGGTAAATGCTGCGCCCGGTTAGTTTTCCAAACGCGTCATGCAGGGCGATGTCAAATGGCGCATCGCACAAAAGCGCGGCCAGCAGCGGGACGGCTTCGTCAGTTTGGCGACAGCCATTCACCTCGTGAAGCACGCGAGGGAGAATGTGGTCGATAAAGTTGTGCCCCATCCAGAGTGCATCGCCTCCCCCTTCAAAAGTCAGCCATTCACGCGCCAGACGTTTGCAGAGTTGCTTTAGAACTTCATGACGACTTTCATACGGTAGCGGTGATGGCCACACCCACTGGACACTTAAAGGCGTTTCACCCCAGCCCTCGAATATCCTGCCACTCTTGTCTTCAACGACAAGCGCCACACGTGCGCAAGTGACCGAAGTGAGAACCTCATTGCCGAACTTCAATGGCATGCGCGTGCGGACCGGCAAAAAGTGGAGCCGGACATCAACGATTCGGGAGATTTCCGCTCGGGTTTTCATCGCGTCGAGGAAACGCCCGCCGGTTACTCCGGCAATTGCCTGTTCCTGGTCTCAGGCCCGAACCAAATCAGCACCATCCCGGCAAGATACACGAGCGTAATGGCCGCGCCGGCGCGCGCATAGCTGCCCTCGTAATAGCTCATAAGATGGCCCATCTCGATCGCCCCAATGGCTGCGAAGATTCGTCCAACGTTAAAGCAAAGACCCTGACCTGTGGCCCGAACCCTTGTAGGAAAAAGCTCCGGCAGATACAGCGGCAGCCAGCCAAAAAACGAAGCTGTCGTGGCGCCGGCAAGAAATGCCATCACCAAAAATGTGGCGCCATACTCGTCAACACACCGGAATAGGTACGCCGACACGACCAGTGAAGCGAAGCATAAGAAGAAGTACGCCGGACGCCGCCCCATGCGCGCGCCAATCCAGGGACCCACAAAACAACCCAGCATGGCGCCGACCCCGATAAGCGTTTGGGCCAGGCCCTTCGCGTTATGCACCTGTCCCTTTGTCAACTGATCCGCCCAGGCCGGAAGCCACTGCACCGAACCCCATGTGCCGATGAGAACCACGGATGCCGCCAGGATCCCGATGATCGTCGATCGGCGCAACGACGGTGAAAACACCTCAGCAATGGGACTCCTTGATTTCGCCTTCTCCTTCTTCACGGATTCCTTCCAGCGCTCCGATTCCGGCACATACTTGGCAATGAAGAGAGCAAGCAATGCTGGCGCAGCGCCGGCGAGCATCACCCATCTCCAGGAGTCGCGCGTCACCTCGAAGAGAATTCCCAATGTGCCGAGCAGGGTGAAGCCAAGATTTGCCGCGGCCCCGATCGCCCCCGCGAGCAACGGACGGTATTTTTCTGGCCAGGCCTCCATCACCAAAGCCACGCCCAGCGCCCACTCTCCTCCCATGCCCATCGCTGCAAGAAACCGGAACACGCCGAAATGCCACGGCTCAGTCGCGAAGTAGCAGCAGCCCGTAAAGAGACTGTAAGCCAGGATGCTCAAAATCATCGACCGCACTCTGCCAAGGCGGTCACCCATCCATCCAAACACGAATCCGCCAAGAGCCGCGCCAAGTAGAAACAGAGCGGTAATATAACCCATCCACGGGCCGATCAACTTGTCCGCTTCAACGCCAATCAGGTCCTGCAGCGCCGGACGGGCCACCAGGGGGAAAACCCCCTGCTCCACGCCATCAAACATCCACCCGAGAAATGCCGCTACCAGAACAAGCCACTGATCCCTCGAAAGTTTGCCGCTCTTTTGTGCAATCACTGTTTCGTTTGTTTGCATTTGGTCATCCTAATGGCTGAGTATCCAGTGCAGAACCAGGTTGGTCTTATTGTGTTCTCCGCCGGGCCGCCCAACGGATCGCGCCTTCCACCATCCTCTCCAATCCAACCGTCTGCTCCGGGTGTGGGCTGAAGCAGATTACCCGGCCCTTCCCGAACGTGCCGGCCACGGAGGCCGGGGATCCAATCATAATGCCTTTAGGGCTGTCATGCTCGGCAACCTCTGTTCTAAATAGCGCAAGGCTCACGTAGTCGTCGATCTCTGGATCTCCGGCAGGCATCAGAATGGGGCCGTTCTGGTATTTGACAGTCACAGGACCGGTCGGACCCCGCAGAATCGGAAGGCCCTCTGGAGTCAATTGCAAACGCACCATGCCGTCGCCGCGCTGCCATTTGGGTGATACCGTCTTCGCATCCAGAACCTGGACAGCCCAGGGAAAACCTGAACAGGCAAGATAAGCGCCTGCACAAATTCCTATGTAACCGCCGCCGCTTCGCACGTGATCGCGCACAGCCGATTTGCCCGGTTCTCCAATAGCTTTGGCTTGAGCGTTGGCAGAGCCCCCCGGGAAAATAATAATGTCATGGTTGGTTAGACTTCCTGTCTGGATTTCCAGCGCGGAAATTTTTCGAACAATAACCTGCCTGGACCCCTTGAAATGAGAAACAATTCTGCCGGGGCCGGCCCCGCTTACCCCTGGTCCGTCGAAAAGTGCCACAGAAATCGGCTCGGAAAGCTTTGCGCCAGCCAAGCCCTCATTTCGCACAACTCGGGGTCCTGGTGTCTGCTCAGTCAACACCTGCATCATCGCACATGCGCTACTCTGGCCGATGCGACGGATCAAATCGCGATCGGTCCGGTCCCCGACCTCGTAGGTGATGGCCGGCACATTATAGGTTCCGCGAATCCAGGGCGCGGACGAATAGGTCGGACGCCCTCGCGCAGGAACAGATCCTTCAACTCGAACATGATAATCGGGAGCAAGTTCCTGCAAACGCTCCAGCCAACGGATGCCGGCATCGTCATCGAGACCGAGGGCTGCGCTGGTGTAGAACACGTCCTCGCGCGTTGAGTGAAAATCGATTCCAAACCTCACTCGCGCCCCTTTTGCAATCCGCCTTATTTCAGCGCTCACGGCTCTGGTTTCAGGTTGATTAAACTGTCCCCAATCTCTGTTCAGGTCTGCGCCACGCGCGTTGTGGCGCCAATGTCCGCCATCAACCCCATCCGGGTTTATCAAGGGAAATACGATCGTTCGAAACCGCTTTCTGAAAGCTACCGCTTCCGGATTCTCCGCGCACAGGGTGGAGACAAATGCCTGTAGCGCCATGGTCCCGGTAACTTCGGGAGGGTGTTGGCGGCCCAGGAGGAACACAAGGTCTGCTTTCTCGGTCGTCTCGGAAATCTCCAGCACACGCAGCGGCCTGCCCTGTACAGATTGTCCAATCACCCGCGTTTTCACAAAAGATTTGTCCCCCAGCCCGGCAATCCAGAGGTCCATGTCTTTTGAAGTAATAAGCTCCTGAGCCGCAACGAACAACGCCTTTGGTCCCAGCTCGACCGAAAAGCTGACTAAACCATTCGTGTTCCGAAGGGGCTTCGGCTGCACTGCCCTCCAATGAATGCGATCATCGCTCAGCACAGGGCTGTAACGATGCGGTCCGTGACGGTAGGAAAGCGTCAGATCAACGGTCGTGTTTGTTTCAGCCCGCACCCGAAATGCATACCAGGCTGAATCGTTGATGGGATGGTTTTCCGGCTCAATTGACAGAGTGAAGCTTCGTTCGTCAACGCGTGTTACGTCCCCCACTCGAGCGCCGTCGAATTCCGTGTCAAACGTGATGCCAACGCTCGGAAATGTGTACGCCTTGCGCGCCTGCGGCACGATTGTGCGATTCGTGGTGACACGAGTGAATCGCTCACGTCCGGAAAGCGCGTCGGCAGCCGTTAAAGTCCGCTGCCATCCGGCGGCCAACAAAGCGCACACGAGTACAAAGGCACTTTTGCTCATCCGCAACAGCCTACAGAGCCTTGAGCGTGGTTGACAAAGAGTTTCGCGTGCCGGTCCCTGAAAAATGCGATGCGGGCGGCAACGCTTCAAACGGGTCATTCTTCTTTCTTTTCACTTTAAGGGCATTTCTCTTTGTCCTAGTGTTTGCCTGTGCGCGGATTCAGAGCGAAGCTGATCGGGTACATAAGAGAACAGGCACAGCCGCCGGACAAATTCAGCCATCAGGCCCGGCTCTACGCGCTGGCCGTGTCTCTTGCAGACGGCACGCCTTTCGATGACGACGTCCTTTTTGCATCGGCCTGGCTGCATGATCTCGGGGTGTTCATCGGCCACAGGCCCGCAGACGTTCGCGCGCTGGAGAAATGGGATCACGTCGCCTACGCCATCCAAACGGCCCCACCAATTCTTTCTTCCGCTGGCTTCCCGGAGGCTAAAATCGCTCACGTCCTGAATGTAATTCGGGAGCACCTGCCGACGAGCACCCCCTCCTCGTTTGAGGCTGCCTTGCTGCGGGATGCCGACATCCTCGAACAGCTTGGAGCTGTCGGGATTCTCCGCACAGCAAGCAAAACCGGACGTGACACACGTTTTAGGACTTTTGCGGATGCCCTAACAGTGCTCGAAGCAAATTCCAGGAACCTCCCGGCCCAAATCCAACTCGATTCCACAAAACGGCGCCTGCCCGAAAGGCTCCGCCTTTTGCAGGCTTTCCTCCGGTCGGCACAGATCGAGTCCGACAACGTCCCATGGTGATTTTATGCGAACGATACCTCTCTTTCTCGCTGCCACATTCTGCCTTGCGGCTCTACCCGTCGCCTGCGCGGAGTCTCTCACTTCACCGGGATTCCTTCGGTGCACGACGCCTGTCCCTCGCGACGGCAAGGCTCACGAGCGCTTTCTCCTGCTCAACCAGCGTGCAAGGGAGGCTGGCAAAAAGGCCCGAATTGTTTTTGTTGGAGACTCCATCACAGAAGGATGGGAAGCCAACGGGCGCGAGGCCTGGATGAAGTACTATGAACCCCGGCACGCCCTCAATCTGGGCATCGGTTCGGATCACACGCAACATGTCTTGTGGCGTCTGGACAACGGGAACATCGACGGGCTCGCCCCTGTGGTTGCTGTTGTTTTAATCGGCGTAAACAATGTTCCACACGAGGAGAACGCGCCCGGGGATATTCTGAATGGTATCGTTTCCGTGGCAGAAAAACTGCACGCGAAGCTGCCGGATACAAAAGTGCTTTTGCTCGGCATTTTTCCATTCCGCGAAGGATTTAATCCACAGCGAGGCAAAGCCCTGCAGATCAATCAGGCTCTCGAAAAGTGGTGCCGGAGCAAATCGGAGTGGATCTGTTATATGGATCTTGGACACTTGTTCATAAACAGCGACGGCAAGATTTCTCGCGAGATGATGCGTGATTTTCTGCATCCCTCGCCGATCGCCTACGCCATGTGGGCCGAGACAATGGAGCCCAGGCTGCGGGAACTCCTCGGAGAAAAATAACTACAGCTAAGCTGCCCGCGCAGAAGCCATGCTTTGAGACTTTTCAAGTTCGTCCGCCATAGCCCGGAGCCGTCTCTCGACGCACTCAATCACCTCATCAGGGGTTGATGTCCCGGCCGTCAGGCCCGCCGCTTCTGCCCCGTGCAACCATTCAGATCTCAATTCCTGCTCGTTTTCCACTTGGTACACTCGATCACAATGAGCCGCGCAGGTTCTCGTCAACTCCCGTGTGTTGTTACTATTGCTCCCGCCGACAACAATGACCACATCGCAGTAACCAGCTAATTCCGCCGCCGCATTTTGTCTCTGCTTCGTCGGCTGGCAAACAGTATCCACAAACCGGACATCCGACACAGAAAACCTTCGACGAATCAAACCCACCAGGTGACGCACATGATCCATTGGCTGGGTTGTTTGAGCCACAATTCCAAACCGATCTCGACACGAAAGTTCGAACACATCGGCTTCAGTCAGCACTACATCAAATTCATCGAGATCCTCATACATGCCTCTGACCTCCACATGGTCCCTCTTGCCAATGATCACCGGGTGATAGCCCAGCGCCACGAACCGCTTCAGCGCACGGTGGACGGCACGCACCAGGGGACACGTGGCCTCCAGAACCTCCTTGCCCGCCCGCACAGCCGCTGCAATGGAGCGGTCCGACGCCCCATGGGCAGTGATCATCACGGTCCGGGTCTCCGCGTCCTCCAGACCCCGGCTCAAATAAATCCCTCGGCTGCGCAACTGGCTCAGAACCGTCTCGTTGTGGACGAGGTCGCCAAGAATTGTCACCGGCCGGTTCACGCTCGTTTTCAAGGCGAGTGAAATTGCGTCCCTTACCCCGAAACACATGCCCAAATGATCGGCTCGTAGAATTCTCATAACTACTCCTTTGTAATACATTTTGGTCTTTGCTTTGCCACACAAAGCATTCCGACAACAAGCGATGCAGAGTTGTTCAATCTTGGAATCATACTCCCCTGGTTTCTCGTAAAATGTGCTCAAGGCAGTCTATGTACTCCTTGAAAGCATCGCGCCCCCTCTCTGTCAACCTGCATGTCGTTAAGGGCCTGTTATTCCGAAATGACTTGGTCACAGCGATATAACCGGCTTCCTGCAGGGTCCGAATATGCGTCGTGAGGTTGCCGTCTGTCATTTGCAGCGAATCACGCAACTCGGTAAAGGATAGTTCCGGACTTGCCGCAAGCGATGACACGATAGCCAAACGCCCTTTTTCGTGGATCACCCGGTTGATCTCCAGAAACGGTTTTGGATTCACAGCGCTTCCCCGTTATCCTTGCTTGAGAGCAGATAAATGCCACACGCAAGATGCAGCGCTCCGAAGGTACCTCCCATAAGAAGATGCGCATTTCCCGCCAGAAGTTCCATGCCGCCCTTGACCCAGACTCCGACTCCGAGCAAACCGCAGCCCAGGAGCAAAAACACCCACCCGAGCACCTGCATTCCCCGTCGCATGAAGAAGCCCGCAGAGGTCAGCGCACATCCATGCAGAACCATCCAGACGGCCGGCAGCAACGCAACAAACGGAGCAGATAGCGGTGCAATTATCCCCAAAAGCCCGAAAATCGACCCCGCAACCAACGACGGAAGCAGCGCTTGGCTCACGTGCCTCGTAGGAGGAGACCAAAACGGCTCTGCATCCTTGATTGCCTGGCGACGGGCCAGAAGAAATGAGCCTGCCAGTCCCGAAATGCCCACCGCACCCCAAAAAATTACAAACGGCAAGGGTTTTCCAAGTCCTGCATACCAGGCCAGGGCTCCCGCGGCGATTCCCAGCACGCCGAGATAGAACATGATAGGCGCCAAAGCTCGACGGTAGAGAGCGGATCGCTCCATGAGGGTTCGGATGACGTGAAGATTGTCAGCAGCCCAGTTATTGTCCATGTCATTACTTTGCCGCGCAAAGCGTGTCCTGTCAATCCCTTTTCCCGTCTCCACTCCGCCCACCAAATCCCTCGCGCTCGCCCTTCCGCTGAAAGAACTCAAGCCAATTCAACATCAAGGCGCCAGCCAGCGTCTTTTGCGTAGCGAGTTCCGCCGGCGTCTGCCCCCAGTAGAACCCGAGCCAGCCATCCACCGGCGGCGTTGCGTTGTCGATGAACTCCCCAAGTTCCGTGATGCTGCAACCTAGAGGAAAAATCTCCTCAACGATCAAAGGTTTCCCAATCTCAAACCCGCGAAGATTGCCCAGATCAGAGTCCAGCTTCTTAGATTCCGGATAAACGTGGACACTGATGAAATCAAGGCTCCCGGCAACCTTCGATGGAGGAAATCCGGATCCGCTCACCGGTGTTTCCAGGCTATTGGGCAGCATTCCGACGGTGATTAGGTGATGCTTGTCCTCCAGACGAATGGCGCCGGAGAGCTGGTCAATCCATTGTCGGGCGATGCGGGCGCGATCGCGTTCGCCGGGATCGAGCGTGATTGCCTGCACATACCAGTACCCGGCAAGCTGTCCCACCAGCCAATCCCCTGCCTTTCGGGCGGAGGCGGGCACCACCGGCTCATTCATCAGGTCGTAGCAAAATACAGCGGGGCTGTTCCGACACACCCGAGCAATAGATCTCCAAAACACGGCCTGAGCTCTCCAACGTGCCTGTTCATCCATAGCGTCATACCATGCGGGGACATCCATCTCTCGGTAACATGCCAAACCGGTAAGGTCCAGATGCAGTCCAAGCTTCTCAGCAACCTTCAACAGCCTTTGCAGTTGACTCAACGCATGAGCATTGGGCGTCTGCGCGTCTTTCATGAACTGCGAGAATTGCAGGTGCACCCGCACAACGTTTGCGCCCAGAGCTCTCATTTCCTGAAAATCCTCCACTACCGCGGCCCATTCGGATGTCCAGTAATCCTCGATGAGGCGCATTCGATAATCCCTGTCGTAATTGAAACCCCAGGGCCGAAATACTGTGCCTCGATCCGGATCGCTCGCTCTTGATTTGACCTCCCTGAAGCACGTTCCGTCACCCGAAACCTTCACCCAGCCCGGGCGCTGGCCGGGGCCCAGGTGTGCGCAACCGGAGAGCCCGATCAGCAGCATGACCAACACGGCTGTCATTGAGCAAACTTGAGCGGAAGGCGCATCTGCCGGACGGCGGAAACGCGACAAGCCTGAAAACCTGGAGATCCACCGCGATCGCACTCGATAAGCCTCAATAATTCCACTTGTGATACACCTGGTAAGCCTGCACTGCGCCCCCGCGAAAGTATCCGTTGGGGCCCATTTGGAATGTGCGCTTTGACTTGTCATAAATAAGATCACCCGAAGCGTCGGCAAAGTTCGGGTCGTAATACCTAAACGCAATCTTTCCGTCAGCCTGCACGGCATCAAAGATGACTATCGCATGATTGATCGTGAGGCTTGGGAAAGTGCAGATGTGAACGACGACAGGACAGTCGTTGGAAATGTACTGGCAAAACTGCTCTGCTGTTTTCTGACGTCTCCCTGCGCTGAAGGGCAGAATCATGCGCCAGTGTCCCCGCTGGAAGTAGCTGCTCACTGCCGTGCCACACTCCTGTTTAAGCAGCAATTCGTGGTCGCGGCTGAATGCGTTCAAATCAGGATACCCGGGAATCATGATTCTGCGCTCAGCGGGCAACGCGCGCCGCGGCCCGGCATGCATGACCTTCCTCACCAGACGCCGGTAGTCGCGGTTCGCGCACATGGGTTGAGACGCATCAAAACGCGCGTTTAAGAAGAAAGCTTTCGCCGCGCGGGCAACAGGGAAACAATGAAGACTGTACTCCGGCCGGGGCTTGCGTGGCCGGGTGGTCCGTTTTCCCTGCTCATCCACGCAATAATCCCATAACAATTCGTTGTCGAACGCCATGGTGTCCCGCCCAAAAGCGAAGGTGCGCTCTCCGCACGGCGGGCGCGTGGCACATCCGCAAAGAATCGCGAATGTGACTGCAACAACGACAATGCCGGGCCAACGCATATACTTCTTGAATTTCAGGCTATCGCTGCACAACGTAGGAAGCAATGCTCTACGATCATTGGCGACGGGTGGCCAAAGAATTTGCCTCCGAAATTGCGCTGCACGACACATCGGACGGCACCCGGTGGAGTTTCAAGCAGCTTGCCGACGAAGCCGAGCGCGGCCACGTGCGCCACCCCGTGGCGTTCCCGACAGGTAATGGTCCGGATTTCATTCTATCGCTGCTCCGCGCCTGGCGCTGTGGCGTTGTCGCCTGCCCCCTGGAGCCGGGCCAGCCACCGCCGGAACTCGACCAACTTCCTCCGGACAGCATTGTTCACCTCAAAACAACCTCCGCCACAACCGGCGATCCACGTCTGGTTGCGTTCACGGAATCCCAGATCGCAGCCGACCCGGCGAATCTCGTCCCGGCCATGGGCATGCGACGGGATTGGCCGAATCTGGCTGCCATTTCCCTGTGCCACTCCTATGGATTCTCAAACCTTGTTTTGCCACTGCTTCTGCATGGCATTCCGCTCATTCTCGCGAGATCTGCTCTTCCGGAAGCGCTCATGCGCACGGCGTCAACCACTGCTGCCGCCACCCTGGCCGGAGTACCCGCCCTGTGGAAAACCTGGGACGAGGCAAACGCGATTCCGGCAAATATCCGGCTGGCGATTTCCGCCGGCGCCCCCCTGCCCCTCTCCCTGGAGCGCGAGATTTACCGCAAGCACGGCGTGAAGATCCACAACTTTTATGGCAGCAGCGAATGCGGGGGCATCGCGTATGACGCATCGCCATTGCCGCGGCAAGATGCCGCATGCGTTGGATCTCCCATTTCGAACGTGATGGTGGACATCTCGGAAAACAACTGCGTAAGAGTGCGCGGACGCGCTGTTGCAGAGGGATACTGGCCCAGACCGGATCCCAGGCTTCAGCGCCGAACGTTTGTCACCGGCGATGTGGGGGAACTCAGGGATGGCTGGCTCTACCTTAGCGGGCGAATCGGCGACCTTATCAACGTAGCCGGACGCAAAGTCGCGCCGGAATGGATTGAACGGGCCCTTGCGGAATGTCCCATGATTCGCGAGTGCGTAGTTTTCGCGATCCCGGTTGACGACGGGCATCGCGGGGAGGCCATTATTGGTTGCGTTACCGTTCTGCCCGGCACCACCACCGAAGATTTGCGCCGATTCGCCAGCAGCCGGCTCGAACCCTGGCAACTGCCACGTCATTGGTGGCTTGTGGATTCCCTGCAAACCAATGCCCGGGGAAAACTCTCTCGCGCACAGTTGCGTCAGCAGTATCTTTCGGAAGGAACGGGAGAAAAGCATGCAGACACAGGGACCAGAACCAACCGGGTTTAGCCCGGCGGACCGCCAGTTGCTATTGGATCTTGCCCGACGCAGTCTGGCTGAGCGTGCGGCTGGACACACTATGGTATTGAACAGCGCCGAATTTCACGCCCGGCTCAAGGAGAGAAAAGGGTGTTTTGTGACCCTGTTCAAACACGGCGAATTACGCGGCTGCATTGGCCACGTCCTGCCCCAGATGCCGCTTTTTGAGGCTGTCTCCCACAACGCGTGCTCAGCCGGCTTTCGCGATCCAAGATTCGAGCCGGTCTCGGCCGCCGAAATTGATGAAATCAGAATCGAGATCAGTATCCTGTCGGACCTGACGCCCCTCGAACCTGGCAACCCGGATCATATCCTCGCACAGTTGCGCCCGCACATTGACGGAGTTCTGCTTAAGCGCGAAGGCCAGATGTCCACATTCCTGCCACAGGTATGGGAGGCTGTTCCCCACAAAGAGGAGTTTCTCTCGAAGCTGAGCCAGAAAGCGGGCTGGGATCCTGACGCATGGAAAGGGCCGGAGGTCTTGATCTCAGTTTACCAGGTAGCCGCGTTCAGTGAGCCTAAGACGGATCGGGCCTGCTAAAGCAGGTGGCAGAACATTGCGTCCCGGAGTTTGGGCTCGAACCAGGTGCTCTTCGGTGGCATGATCCCGCCGGCATCCGCGATTTCCATCAGTTCGCGAATACCTGTCGGGAACATCGAAAAGGCGCACGCGCCGCTGCCCGAGTCCACCAACCGCTCCAATTCACCAACTCCGCGAATCCCTCCGACAAACCGGATCCGCTCGCTCTTGCGGGGATCATCAATTCCAAAAAATGGAGCCAATACGTGTTTTTGAAGGAGTTCAACATCCAGTCGGTCCATGACGCTGCCATTGCCGGCCAACTCCCGCTTGAACCGCAGCAGTCGCCATTTTCCGCCTATGTAGAAGCCAACCTCACACTTCTGCGAAGGCGCCGACACACCCTCCCTCACAAAATCAAAGACACGACCCAGCTTTTCGATAAGCCGTTCCGGGGAGAGGCCGTTCACGTTCAGACCTGTCAGCACACGGTTATAGGCCAGAATGCGAACCTGGTCGTGCGGAAAGATAACACTCAAAAACCTGGCGCTCGCGCCTGCGCCGTTCCGGCTCCGATAAACACGGGCGGCCGCCGCGCATCGGTGGTGTCCATCGGCAATATAAAGCGCAGGCATCGACGCAAACTCACGAGTAATCCATTCAATATCACCCGGATCGGAGATGACCCAGGCTGAATGCCGAACCTGGTCGGCAGCCACAAAATCGACCGCTGGCGGTTGTTCAGTCAGTCGCATGACATGCTCGCGGATGCTTTTCCTTGCTTCATGCACCAGGAACACTGGCCCCGTTTGTGCGCCAAGCACCTCGATATGCCGAACGCGATCATCTTCCTTGTCCGGCCGCGTGTACTCATGCTTCTTAATTGCATTCCCCAGGTAGTCCTCGCAGCTTGCCGCCGCCACCAGGCCACATTGCGAATGCGCGCCCATAACCTGTCGGTAAACATAATAACATGCCTGCGCATCCTGCCGCAGCGCCCCCTGTGAAATCAGCCGGTCAAAATTCTCCCTTCCCTTGCTGTAAACCTCCGGGGAGTAAATATCCGTGCCGGGCGGCAAATCAATCTCCGGTTTGCTGACATGCAGAAAGCTCAGCGGGTTGTCCTGCGCGATTTCCCTCGCCTCCTCTGAGGACATAACATCGTAAGGGAGCTCGCAAATACGTGATGCCAGCTCGGGAGTTGGGCGCAGCGCTTTAAATGGCGCGATTCCGATCATCGCCCCAAGCATAACGTTTGCCATGGTCTTCGCATCACTAAAACCCCAAAATATGCTCAAGTTTTTGTCTTGCGCTGCGACCGGTCCACAGTAAGAATAAGCACCTGACCGCGGGGTGGAGCAGCCCGGTAGCTCGTCAGGCTCATAACCTGAAGGTCCCTGGTTCAAATCCAGGCCCCGCAACCAATTTCGCCCGTTGTAACTTTCACAGTTGCAACGGGTTTTTTGTTTTTGTCGTTTATCCGACCTAGCTGCGTGCGCACTCGCGCAGACCCCGTAAACCACCGAATTTTGGACAGGGACTGGACAGTAAACAAGTCCGGTCTGATCAAAAAGTTCGCGCCGATGATCAGAAATCGTCTTTCACATCCGCGCCCTCCCGGGATCGCACATTGCGGATCGCACCCTCCATGAGGCTGATCGGGAAAACGTGCTGATCACAAATTAGGATGCCTGAGCCGGACGGGCTTGACGACGTCTCACAACATTCGTATTTGTCTTCGTGTGCCTGGCAACAGGCGACACCGCGAGTGATCCGGTCGTGCTTCGTTGCGAACCGAATTCGACTCGCCCTTCCGCAAGTGGTGAGTCGGCCTCCCCGGCTTCCAGACTGAAAAAATAAGTTGGCGTTCGCCCCTTGTGGACGAACTCAGCGATGAAGACCTGCGCATAGCTCAGGATTTTTTCAGTTTGGCCATGACAAAAACAATCGAGGCCGACGGCCTCAAAAGTCTCCTTACTCGGCGCCAAGTCGCCGATCTCATCAATTCGTCTACCCGGACGGTTGGTCGCATGGAAAGCGATGGACGGTTGCCTGCAGTTCACGTCGGTCCTCGCACGCCTCGTTATCGCGCCTCCGACGTTGCTGCGTTGATCAAACGTGGTGGAGGTGGTTCATGAAAGCCCTCCGCTCCGAATCATCCAGGCGCTCGATTCTCCGCGCCAAGGAACTCCTGCCACTGCGCGAACTGATCCGCCAGGT
>ERZ1645192.1307-NODE-1307-length-20816-cov-8.292760_pt1 | contig 20816 bp, 20 predicted proteins | sample MGYA00575354_ERZ1645192 | MGnify/ENA primary metagenome ERZ1645192 (study PRJEB40844, sample SAMN11349763) | freshwater sediment metagenome | isolation source: river sediment | host: Sediment | place: India: Faizupur Khadar , New Delhi | collected 2017-02-21 ... | reverse complement strand
CTTGGAAAACCCGGACCGCAATGATAGGAATATTATTCATTCTCTGCCTCAATAAAGGGGCCAACCTTTCAGGAGGAAAACATGAACCGCTTGTTACCCTTTTTTTTGATTTTTTTTATCACCCTTCAAGGCTGTGCTTCCGAACAGGAAAAAGCCGACACCTTTATCCGGGAAGGAAACGCTTATTTTGAGAAGCAAGAATATGCCAAAGCTGAAATCCAGTTGAAAAATGCCATCAAGCTGACGCCGGATTCGGCCCAGGCCCACCACCTTCTGGCCCAGGTCTATCTCAAGCAGAAAAAGGCCCAGGAGGCCTTTGGCACATTTTTACGGCTGGAACAGCTGGAACCGGATAATCTTGAAACCAAACTCCAGCTGGCCTCGATTTATTTTCTGGCCAATAAAAAGCCTGAGGCGGAAAAAAAAGTGGAACAGGTCCTTGCTGCTGATCCGGACAACATCACGGGGCTCTATTTGAAAGCCGGAATTCTGGGCAGCAAAAAAGCGGGACTGGAAACCCTGGAACCCATCTATGACCGGATTCTTGCGCTGGATCCCAAACAGACCAAGGCCATGCTGCTCCTTGCAAGGATATACGAGGCCCAGGGAGAATCCGCCAGGGCCGAAGCCATCCTGAAAAGGGCCGTCCAAGGGACCCCGGATGACCTGAATATCAGCCGGGCATTATTCATGTATTACCTTGCCCACAAATCCTATGACAAAGCCCAGGCCGTTTTAGAAGACCTGGTCCGCCAAAAACCTGAAGCAGTTCAACCCAGGATCATGCTGGCCACCTTCCATGCCGACCGGCAGGAAAACAGCCTGGCCGAGGCGTCCTTCTTAAAGGCGGTTGAACTGGCTCCGGACAATCCCCTGCCTTATATGCTCATTGCCCGGTTCTACAATGCCAATGAGCAGCCGGACAAAGCAGAAAAATTTATCAAAAAAGCCCTGGCCGTCCATCCGGACGATGCCGGTTTGAAAACCGTGTATGCGGATTTTTATTTTCTTCACAAGGCGTACAAAAAAGCCGAGGAACTCGTTGATGAGGTATTGGCCGTACGCCCCGACTTTCCCCAGGCCAAGGTCCTTAAAGGACAATTGCTGATAACCCGGAAAAAACTGGATCAGGCCGGGCAGATTTTCCTCTCCTTGTTAAAAGATGAGCCGGATTCTGTTTTGTACAATTTCTTGATGGGATCGGTGCTGCTGGAAGAGGGAAAAACAGATCAAGCCATCTCTTATCTTGCCAAAACCCTGGAAAAGAATCCCCGTAACCTCAAAGCCAGGATTATGATGGCAGATATCTATTTCAAGCAGGCAGATTATTTTCTGGCCGAGACTGAAATCAATGAGGCATTGAAACTAAGTCCCAAAAACTATAACGCCCTTTTATTGAAGGGAAATATTTACGCAGCCCGGAAAGAGATGAAAAAAGCCCGGGCTGTTTATGAGGAGCTGATTCAAACCCATCCGCAGAATCCGGCTGCCCTGTTCAGGCTGGGCAATCTTTACGTGATGGATAAACAACCGGACAAGGCCCTGGATGCCTATGAAAAAGCTCTGACCATCAACCCGAACCTTATGGATGTTTTTATCAACATTATCCGGTTGTACAGCGCCCAAAAAGAGTACCAGACAGCCCTTCACAGGTGTGATGCCCATCTTGACGCCATGGCAGATGCCTCCCCCGTTGTCGTGTCCATCATCCAGGGGCTCAGGGGAGACCTTTTCATGGCCCTTGGAAATACGGATGCCGCAATAAAAGCCTTTGAGCTGTCCATTCAGAACAATCCGAAATTTATTCAACCCTACTTTTCACTGGCCAAGATCTTTCATTCGGAAAAAAATGATGAAAAAGAGCTTGAGACATATAAAAATCTGTTAGCCCAGCGACCGGATCAGTCCGCTCCCCATTTCTATCTTGGGACCTTTTACGAACAAAAAGGGGAAGACGATCTGGCCCAGACACATTACAAAAAGGTTCTTGAGCTAAATCCGGAACATGTTCCGGCCCTGAACAACCTGGCCTTTTTCTTTGCCGAACGGAACAAGGAGATGAACAATGCCCTGGATATGGCCAGGAAGGCCAAGGAACTGGGCGGGGAGATTCCGGCCATCATGGATACCCTAGGCTGGATCTACTATAAAAAAGGCGTCTATGATTCGGCCATTGAAGAGTTTTCCAGCTGCGTCGAAAAGGAGCCTGAAAATCCCGTTTTCAACTATCACCTGGGCCTGGCCTATAACAAAAAATGGGATTACGTCAATGCAAAGAAATACCTGAAAGCGGCACTTGAACTGGAAAAAGACTTTAAAGGGGCAGATGAGGCCAGAAAGATTCTTGAGCAGATTTAACTGGGCTGATTTTCTTTACGGCTTGTTTTTTACGGCAAATTGAGTGTGAGTCCTAATTATAAATAGCGTTACTTAAAACCTAGTTGGGAATTTACCTTTAATGTTAATGGAGTCTGTCATCTCCCTAACCCTTGATGACGGCAAGCGGAATCAATCGGGCCACTTTTTTGGCGATGCCTGCGCCGTGAACCACCTCGATCACCCGGTCTACGTCTTTATATGCGCTCGGTGCTTCTTCGGCCAGGCCGGACATGCTGCCGACCCGTACATGGATGCCGCCCGCCTCTAATTCCTCGCGCAGTTTGGCACCCCGTACAGCATTTTTGGCTTTGCTGCGGCTTATTATGCGTCCTGCCCCGTGGCATATGGACCCGAAGGTTTGCGCCATGGAACGTTCCGTGCCGACCAGCACCCAACTGGCTGTTCCCATTGAGCCGGGTACCAGAATCGGCTGGCCGATGTCACGGTATATCTCGGGCACTATCGATGATCCGGGGCCAAAGGCGCGTGTTGCGCCTTTGCGATGAACGCATACCTTTATCCGGCGCCCGTCCACCTCGTGTTCTTCGATTCTGGCCATGTTGTGAGCGAGGTCGTACACCTGGTACACATGGTGATTTTTTACCTTTCCCGCCAATACCTGTTCAAAGCTGCGGCGGATATGATAGGTGAGGACTTGCCGGTTGACAAAGGCATAGTTGGCGGCGGCTTTCATTGCTGCCAAATAATCTTGTCCTTCCGGGCTGCTGAGGGGTGCGCAAACCAGTTCCCGGTCCGGCAAACTAAAGCCGTATTGTTGAATCGTTTTTTGAAGACGTTTGACATAATCACTGCATATCTGATGTCCAAAGCCGCGTGAGCCGGAATGGATCTGGACGGTCACCTGGTTGTGGAAGATGCCCATGCGCCTGGCGGCCGGTTCGTCGAAAATCCGGTCGACCATATCTATCTCAATGAAGTGGTTGCCTGAGCCCAGGGTACCGACCTGGTCCTGGCCTCGATTTTTGGCTCTGTCACTGACCTTGCCTGGATCGGCGCCCTCCAGGCAGCCACCCTCTTCGGTTCGTTCCAGGTCAGACTCGGTGGCATAGCCACGTTTCAAGGCCCATTTTGCTCCTTTTACGACCAAGAGATCCAGTTCACCCGCCTTAAGCTTTATATGGCCTCCTTTGCCGAGGCCGCTGGGGCAGTTGGCGTAGAGCGCCGACGCCAAATCCTCCAGATAAGGGGCTGCTTCTTCTTTTTCCAGTTGTGTTGCCAGCAGGCGCACGCCGCAGTTGATATCATAGCCCACACCGCCGGGCGAGATGATTCCATCAGGGAGTTGGGTGGCGACCACGCCGCCGATCGGGAAGCCATATCCCTGATGCATGTCGGGCATGGCCAGTGCGTATTTGACAATTCCCGGAAGGGTGGCTGTATTGACCAGTTGTTCCAGACTTCGATCGCCCTGTATAGCCTTTTGCAGTTCCGCATCCGCGTAAAACCGGGCCGGCACGCGCATATCGGCACGAAACGACCTGGGGATTTCGTACAGGTATTTGTTGATTTGCTTAAAATCATGGCTGCTGATCATTTTGCATCGTCCTTGTGATTTCCCGTATGATTATACGTCTAACACCACAGTCGCTTCCACCCCTTTTTTTGTCTCGACAATTTTCAGGTTGTGATAGGTCACCGCCTTTATATGCGTTTTTAAGCGTGAGGCATGACCGCCGTGCATAACAGCCTGCAAATGGGTCGGCGTGACGTTGTACAGGTCAAACCGCCGGAAGATGAGCATCTGTGTTTCAGCCCAATAGGCCAGTTCGCTTAACCATTCTACCAGCAAACTTTCGGCATCTATGGCCGCCAATTCAAACTGTTTTTCTATATTATCAGGAATAGAGGAAAGATCGAAGGCGATCAGGCTGTTCATGCCGCGAGCTGCGTTCAGCAGTAACTCGTTCAGGTTTTGCCCCCAAACGTGAAGCGCACAGTCGGCGGTATGCTCCATTTCTTCAAATCCTGGATCATAGAAGGCATGAAAGGATTCCGGCAAAGATTTTGTCGGCATTATGTTCCCTTTTTAACTACTTCAAAGTAACAGAACCTGTGTTATAGAAGACAGCCGTTTACCGAACAGCAGTTCGAATTGTTTGTAACCCTATTTGATTTTTCACGGGTCTTTGTTGTAAAAGTTAGCTGCCAAACATCCCTTATATATGAAGGAGCCCGTCAATAGTTCTTTATAAGCCAGTTTGCCAAAAACATCAAATTTAATTATGGGTTTTCTCTCGATGCTGACGTTGGAGCGGATTATCGAACCTACTCCGGTTATATTTTTCAGGAAGTTTTCATTTATGACCCGTTCTTTAAGCAACTCCGAGGCCTCCTGAATACGGAACAGACATGAATGCCGAAGACGCCCCGGAAGGCCAGGGTCATGGACAACATTCGCCTAAATCAGACAAGAATCGTCCTGCTCTGTATCCATAGGACATTTCAGGTCCAGTTTTTCGAAAAAATAGCCACCTGTGCGTCCGGTTTCTTCTGTCATTGAATATAAAGCATATGGCATGACTATTGCTTGTGGCTTGGTTGTAAGCTGATTAAGCCTATAGAGCCACTTGTGAGGCAATAACAATAAAGACTTGAGTAAATAAAAGAAAAAAGAGAGAGAATCACTCGGAGACGGATTCCAGAAGATTAAGAAAACTGAAACTGAAACTGAAAATTAAAGGAAAGGATGGGAGGAGAATTCCACACCCTTTATACGGGAGTTAAATCACTTCGATGAACGATATACCATGTATCTCATGTGTGTTGGCAGGAGGTTCCTGTTGCATTAACAGACAAATTGTTTTGACATTAGGCGATCTACAGCGCATCAATGCCCGTGTCGGGCATAATGATTTTTTTACGATGGAGGAACCTGAACCCTGGTATCTTGACCCTTTCTACGATCAGGCTTGGTTGCCCTTGGTATTGAACCCGGAAGGACTGTTAAGGGTTCTTAAGCGAAGTTCAGATAAAAGCTGCGGAATGCTGACAAAAACAGGGTGTGTTCTACCTTTTGAATCCAGACCGCTTGTCTGTCAATTGCATCCGTATATGTATACCGAAACAGACATCATAGGCATTGATGATACGTGCCCCATTTCCAAAGAAAAGGATGGGTTCACCATTCTGGACAGACTCAACATGTCCATAGAAAAAGCTGTTGGTTGGCAACATTTGCTCTATAGTGAATTGTATACCGAACGATATGGAAAGGCGTTTGATTTTTGTAAAACAGGAAGTAATTCTTAAATTAATGGGTCTGCTGACCCTGCTGTCATCCTACACCACGGTCAGCAGCATAAAACAATGGGAAAACCGTCCCTTTCAGGAATAAAGCAGAACAGTTCTTCCATGATGATGTAAATGGATGCTGAGCCGACATTGCCTGTATAGGGCAGGTTGGTAAACCATTTATCATAGAGGACTTCAAACCCGGTCTCTTTCATGACCTGATAAAATTTATCCCTGAAATAGTGTGATGAGTAATGGGGCAGGTACCAGTCCACATCTTCAGCCCTTAACTTCGGGTTTGCGGCAATTCGCCCAAGGGCTTGGCCCATGGTTTTCACAATGGGGCGGCCCAGCAGTTGGGTGTTCTGTTTAACGGCAAGCAGGTTTTCATTTGGATTTTATTTTTGTTGTTCTTGTTTGTATATCTTGTTATATGTTGGTTAATGCCAACATATAACAAGATTGTTTAGTATAATGATGGGAAAAACAAACAAAAATTGGGTCGCAATGTCGGATAAAGCAATCATAGGCGCCATTGGTGCATATATTAGACATCAGCGACTGGAACAGAACAAAACACAGGCTCAAATCGCAGAAGATGCCGGCATCAACCGTTGGACCGTGAGCCAAATAGAAAATGGCGGATCCATAACGCTTGCTACCCTTATCCAGATATTGAGGGTGCTTGATCTGCTCAATTTGTTGAGCATATTCACCATTGAGGAATCAATCAGCCCGATAGAGTATGCCAGATTAAAAGAGAAAGAAAAAAAAAGAGCAAGGCCTAAACCTAAAGCAAATGATTCAAATGGGGATTTGGGGTGGTAGATTATGCATATGTACATATCTGGGATACGTTTGTAGGGGTTGTCAGGTGGGATACTGCACAGCAATTGGCAAGTTTCCAGTTTGATAAAAGTTTTATAGAAAAAAACTGGGATATTTCTCCGATAAAAATGCCTGTCAGCAACGGCAGCCGGGTATACAGCTTTCCCGATCTACGTCCGTCAAAAGATATGACAGGGGATACGTTTAAAGGGTTACCCGGTTTGCTTGCAGACTCTCTGCCTGATAAATATGGCAATCAGCTGATTGAAACATGGCTGGCCCAAAATGGCCGTCCGCCTGACAGCATGAATCCGGTCGAAAAATTATGTTTTATCGGCACCAGGGGAATGGGGGCGCTGGAGTTTGAGCCTGCGTGGTTGAAAGCAGGCAAAAACACATTTTCTGTCGAGATCGCCAGCCTTGTCGATGTTGCTAAAAGAGTACTATCGGAAAGAGAGCGTTTTGAAATAAATGTCAGTGCCCATGATCAGCGCGCTATGGAAGAACTCTTCAAAATCGGAACTTCTGCAGGTGGGGCAAGACCCAAGGCGGTTGTCGCTTACAATAAAAAAACAAAAGAAGTTAGATCGGGTCAGTCTATTGCACCCAAGGGATTTGAACATTGGCTTATAAAGCTTGACGGTGTAAGCGGTGCGCAATTGGGCCAGAGTCATGGCTGGGGACGTGTTGAATACGCATATTATGAAATGGCAAAGGAATGTGGCATTGAGATGACAGAATGCGAATTGATAGAAGAAAGCAACCGGGCTCACTTTATGACGAAACGATTCGATCGACAGGGAAACAATATCCGGCATCATATCCAGACCCTATGTGCAATTCAGCATTATGACTATAATAATATTTACGGATACAGTTATGAGCGGGTATTTCAAACCATGCGTTTATTGCGTTTGAAATATCCGGAAGCAGAACAAATGTTTCGGCGAATGGTATTTAATGTTCTGGCAACCAATTGTGATGATCACACTAAAAATTTTTCGTTTCAGTTGAAACAGGGTGAAGAATGGAGACTTTCGCCGGCATATGATGTCTGTTATTCGTATGATTCTAAAAATGTGTGGGTAAATCAGCAGACGTTAAGCATAAATGGAAAACACAGGGATATAGATAAAGAAGATTTAATGACGATTGCCAAGGCAAACAACATAAAAAAAGGGGAAAAAATAATTAGGCAAATCAATACAGTGGTCAAGAGCTGGAAGGATTTTGCAAACCGGACAAAAGTAAGAAAAGAATTGCTGCAGACCATTCAAGACAATTTGCATACGCTTAATGGGACACTTTGAAATTATATGCGATTGTTACTGAGGTGGAAAGAGTCTTGTTGTATCTGAAATCTTCTTTGTGATATTTCCCGCATTTTGCAGTCGTTGTTTTATCACTTATAGTTTGTTGTGAGGTGAATAGTGGATAAAAAATTTGATTCCGGCAAAAAAGAGGTGCTCAGGGCACGTTATGAGGCCCAGAAAATTGCCTTTGCACCTGTGGTGTTCCAAGCGGTACGCCTGCTGAGGGATCTGAACATTCTCAACGTTATTGAAGCGGCCGGAAAGACCGGGCTTAAAACCGAAGCGATTGCAGAACAAACAGGCGTCTCTTGTTACGGGGTAACCGTTCTGTGTGAAACCGGACTTAGCCAGGACGTTTTGGAGATCAAGGATGATTGCTATATACTAACCAACGTCGGACATTTTCTGCTCAATGATGAACTAACCAAAGTGAACATGGATTTTATCCATGACGTCTGCTATGAGGGGCTTTTTCGGTTAGATCAGGCGATTGCAACAGGGAAGCCTTCCGGGTTGGAAGTGTTTGGCAAGTGGCCCACAATTTACGAAGCATTAGGCCATCTGCCCCCCAAGGCGCAAAAAAGTTGGTTTGCTTTTGACCATTTTTACAGTGACTGTGCCTTTCCCGACGCCTTGCCCTATGTATTTGACCTTAAACCGAAGTCACTTCTGGACATCGGCGCAAATACCGGAAAATTTGCCATCCAATGTGTTCGCCATAATCCGGATGTCCATGTCACTATGATGGATTTGCCCGGACAGCTTGCCAAAGCAAAAGAGAATATTGCGGCACAAGGTTTCGGCAATAGAATCACCGAATATCCTATTTGTGATCTGCTCGATCCGAAAGCCCAGTTTCCCGGCGGTTTTGATGCGGTATGGATGAGTCAGTTTCTGGTCTGTTTTTCCGAAGCGCAGATTTCAAGTTTGCTTGAACGGGCAAAGGCGGCATTGGCCCCCCAAGGCAACTTGTTCATTCTGGATACATACTGGGATCGCCAAAAACATGAAATTGCTGCATATTGTCTAATCAATTCTTCACCCTATTTTACAGCCATGGCAAATGGAAACAGCCGTATGTACCGGTTTTCGCAGATAGAATGTCTCATCACAAAGGCGGGTTTGTGCATTGAATCGGTTGATGACGGACTTGGAATGGGCCATACCCTTATAAGATGCCGGACAACTTGAAATAGTGTCTGCCTGATTGTTGATTGACTTTTTCTCTGAAGTTTGAAAAATATGGGGCGGAGTTCATAACTAGGACTTCGCTCAATTTTTTGTGTCTCCTAATTAAATTTGACGCAATATGTTGAGATTTGAGAGACTAATCATGCGTGTTTATTTGAACGATCGCTTAGTAATTGGTCTGAGATCCTTATGTTTCGTTATGGCAAAGCCGTTTGCTATTGGTCGTTATTCACAAAAAGAAAGGAGAAAAAGAAAAGATGAAGTGCAAATTTTGTTTTATTTTGTTTTTTGTATCCTTGCTGATTTTGTTCGGTGGGCCTCTCCATGCCGAAGAACAACAAGGCTGTTTTATCTCAAGCTTACATCACACCGGTGAAGGCATGCGTTATTGGTATGAGGCCAAGGACGGTTTCATGGCGATAAGCGGGGTACCGTACAACTCCCTTGGATGTAAGAACTGTCATGTGCAAAGTTGTGATGATTGTCATCTCCAGAAAACAGAAGAAGGCCTTGTTTACTCAACCGAAATAGCCCGGTCAAGTGATACCTGTCTTAAATGCCATGCCCGGGAGGAAGCCACACGCAAATATGATGAGATGCATGAATGCCAGGGGGTCCATGCAGCAAGCAACATGGGCTGCATGGATTGTCATAGCAAGAAAGAGGTTCACGGAGATGGAAAAATCTACAGCAGTATGAGACAGGACGGCGCAATGGATACGGCATGCACAAACTGTCACACAAAAGATACGCAAGATTATCCCGCGCTTCCGGACACGAAGTCCCATACCGTTCATAAGGGCAAATTGGCATGCAACGCTTGTCATGTACAAAATTCCATGACCTGTTATAATTGTCACTTCGGTGTACTTGCCAAGACAAAATCCAAACCTAAAAGCTTTGCAATGAAAGCCAAAGACTTTTTGCTTTTAGTAAAGTACAAAGGAACAGTGACAAGCGGAACCATGCAAACCTTGGTTGGAAAAAACAACGAACCGTTTATTTCTTACGTGCCTTATTTTACCCATTCAATTATGAAAGAAGGAAGAAAGTGTGAGCAATGCCACGGCACGGAAGCGGTCAAAACCCTTGCGTCATCCCAAACATTTACCCCGGCCGTATTTAAGGACGGCAAACTCGAATTTTACAAAGGAATCATTCCTGTTGTTCCGGATCTGTTGAATTGGCCTTTTTTGGAAAAAAAAGGGGAGCAGTGGGTGCCGTTCGAACCAAAGACAAAACCGCTTGTCCAGATGGCCGTTTACGCCGAACCCTTCACGCCGGATGATTTGAAAAAATTGAAAGTTAAAATCAAATACGAAGAATAGCGCATACATTCAAAACCAATATTGTTTCAGGTTCCGGTATGGGACGGCAGCGACACACGATGCTTTCTTATCCCTTTGCCGGAACCCATCATCTCGACTGATAGGAAGACACTTTTTCCCCATAATGAATCGGAACATGCAGCACGCGCAAATCACCCCAAGGGCGTCCTGATTTATCCTTGACAGTTCACAGTCTCTTATCTACCATAGGCGTTTCATTATAGCCTTGTGTGTAAAAATAATAATTTGCGGGTGTATAATATCTTGAAATATCTCCTGGCTGCATCGGAATTTTTGCCCTGCATTTTAATGCCCCTGGAATTTTTTGTTGCAAGGGTCAGTGACTTATGAAAATCGATGCATTGCATTGTTTGACTGAACAGGCCGTGGCTGACCTTTTGACTTTGAAGATGGCCGGTGCGCGTGACAGAGCTTTTTGCGGGAAATGCACCTATGGGGATATCCATGCCATGGCCCATGCCATTCTTGACAGGTGTGCTGAAACGCATCACCAGAGGGGATACCTTGCCATATTTACCATGGATCGGGCTGTCATAGCTGCTGCAATTGTTGCGGCGCTGGCCGGCGGGCCCATACTGATTCTGCCCCATGATATCTCGGACGGGGCGCTTATGGATCTGGCAAGTGACCCGGAACATACATGGGTGGTGACGGATCCGGACAGGATGTTGCCTGATCGTTTTAAAGAACTTTTTGTTACCCCGGACGGCCACAGTCCTACTCCCATACCCTTAAACGCCGGCATTGACCCGGGTGCGCCCCTGCTTAAACTTTATACCGGCGGCTCAACAGGGACGCCGACCATATGGACAAAGACCGTGGAGAATATCATGGGCGAAGCCCTGTTTCATGTGGGTGAGCATCAGATTTCCCGTGATGACGTGGTGGTCGCCACGGTGCCGCCCTATCATATATACGGTCTGCTGTTTTCCGTGGTTGCCCCTTTGCTGGCAGGCGCAAGGGTGGTTGATCAAACCTGCGGATTTCCCCATGAGATTGTCAATACGGTGACGGATACGGCTGCAACCATTCTTGTCAGCGTGCCGGCCCATTTCAGGGCCTTGAAAGATCATGATTTTTCCGGTCATGGCCTGCGTCTGGCTTTTTCTTCGGCAGGCGTCCTGGATGAGGCGGATGAAAGGAATTTTCGCCAACTCAATAACGTTTTTGTGATGGAGGTTTACGGTTCAACAGAAACCGGCGGCATCGCCTTTAGATGCCGGGGACGAGGTGAGACTTTTTTTTCCCCTTTTGATGTCATTGAAACCTGTATTGCAGAGGAATCCTTAAAAATCCGTTCCCCTTTTATTTCGTCTGAAATTAGTCGGAATGATGCGGGTTTTTATCTGGTCCCGGACAGGGTAAAAAAATGTTCCGGCAACCGCTTTGCCATCCTTGGCAGATCTGATGCTGTTGTGAAAATAGCCGGCCTCCGGGTTGACCTGGACCGGGTCGGGTCGGTTTTAAAGGCAATGGACGGTATCAGGGATGCGCTTGTTCTGGCAAAAGCCGTTCCCCGTGGCAGGGCCTTTGATATCCGTGCGCTTGTGGAAGGGAACTGCACCCCTGGGGATATTCGGCTATTTCTTTCAGGTCGCCTTGAAGCGGCAGCCCATCCGCGGTGGATCAAGGTTGTCGATCAAATACCCATGACCCGTTCCGGCAAGTATGACCGCGCTGCTGTTGCGGCCTTGTTTGAAGCGGAGGCCGGCTAAGGAAAAATGAACCGTAGAGTCGTTATAACAGGGTATGGCGTTATCTCCCCCATCGGGGATACGGATGATGAGATCATCCGGCATCTGACCCAAGGGATTTCCGGGGTTAAAGAGCTTAAAGATGACGGATTTCTGTCCGGGTTTATACAGTCCGGTGTTTATGGCAGCATTGATTATCCCAAGACATATCACTTTGAACGAAACCATCGAAAAACAATGGGACCGGTGGCTTTTGTTGCCTGCGAGTCGGCCCGGCGGGCCATTGAACAATCGGGTCTGGACAAGGGCTTTTTGACCTCGGGACAGGTCGGGGTGGCTTTCGGCTCCATCCACGGCAGCCCGTTTGTCCAGCGCGAGATCATGAAAACCTATTTTAAGGGCCGTAAAGAGGGTGATCCAGGCATCAATGCGGCCGATTTTTTAAAATCCATGGCCCACACCACGGCCGTTAATATCACAAAAATGTTCGGCATATCAGGCCGGGTCATCAGTCCCTGTACAGCATGCACCACCAGTAGCCAGTCCATTGGTTTCGGATACGAAACCATCCGCTTCGGCATGCAGGAGGCCATGGTGTGCGGCGGTGCCGACGAGTATGACACCTCAACCGTGGCTGTTTTTGATAATCTTCGGGCCTGTTCCACCCGGTTCAACGACACCCCCCACCTCACTCCGCGTCCCTTTGACAGCCTGCGCGACGGTCTGGTGGTTGGAGAAGGCGCCGGCGCCCTTGTGCTGGAGTCCCTGGATCACGCGAAACGTCGCGGCGCAACCATTCTGGGTGAAGTTGTGGGGGTTGCCTCCAACAACAACGGAGGGGACATGATTCTGCCCAACCTGGGTGGGATCACCCAGACGCTGACCCTGGCCCTGGCTGATGCGCAAATCGCCGGCCGGGATGTGGATTTCATCAGCGCCCATGCCACAGCCACCCGCCAGGGTGACACCATTGAGGCAAAAGCCATCCATAATGTGTATGGAGAAAAACCCCGGGTGACGGCCCTGAAAAGCTACATGGGCCATACCATTGCCGCCTGCGGGGCCATTGAGACCATCATTACCCTGATGATGATCAAGCACGGGTTTATCCCGGCCACCCTCAATCTTGACACCGTGGATGAATCCTGTGCCATGATCAACCATACAAGGCAGTTGCTGGAGGAGAAGATCCATACGGCGTCGGTTCAGAACTTTGCCTTTGGCGGGGTGAATACTGCCTTAATATTGAGAAAATTCAACTGATGAACCCTCAATCTTCAAACGCCGTGAATGCAACGGAAACCAGGGGGTTCACTTTTTTCTCTTTTACCCGGGATCTGATCATTACGCTGCTGCTCTGGGGCTATTTTATTTTTGGATTTCTTCTGCTTTTCTCCCCGTTTTACCTGATCGTCTTTTTTTGCCCGCCCATGCGTGAATCGGCTATCCAATGTCTTAATTGTCTGTTTTACAGAGGTTTTTTTCTTCTGGTGCGTATGCTTATGCCGGGCGTTGGCCTGCATATTGCCCCGGAGGTCAAAAATCTTGAAAACTGCATCATTGTGGCCAACCATGTCTCCTATCTGGATCCGTTGATGATGATCGCTTTGTTCAGGCGTCATAAAACCATTGTCAAGAGCACCTTTTTCAAGGTGCCGGTGTTTGGCTGGGTATTAAGGGCCGCAGGCTATATCCCGTCCATGCCCACGGGGCGGCTGTCCAGCCTGATGGTGCGGCAGACCACAACCCTTGCCTCCTTTCTTGAAAAGGGCGGCACTCTTTTTGTGTTTCCCGAAGGCACCCGGAACCGCAACGCCGGAGAGGGTACTCTGGCATTTCACAGCGGTGTGTTTAAAATGGCAAGGCTTTGCAGCGCACCCATAAGTGTGCTGGTGATCCGCAATACCGACAAACTGTTCACACCCGGGCGGTTTTTATTTCATACCGGTTTTTCCGGGAGTATCAGCGTTGAACTTGCCGGTACGATCCAGCCGGATTATGATAAAGAAAAGGTTTCTACAGCATGGCTCATGGAACAGGCCGCAAGGATTTTAAGTAAAAAACAAAGGACATCTCCTTGGGATCATCACACAGACAGGCCGTAATTTTGGGATATGACGCGGTTTGCGCCCTGGGAACGCGGTTTCCTGATGCCTGGGAAAAGGCGCTGAGAGGAGACAGCGGTATTGGTCCGCTGACCCGGTTTCCCATGGATGACAACTTTCCGGTGCGTATTGCAGGCGAAGTGGAGAGTATCGACGATCTGGACTATCCTTTTCTAAAACCCAGGGAACGCGCCAAGTGGACGTCGCCCATTTTCAAGCATGCCATGCTGACCACATCCCGGGCCATTGAGCGAAGCGGGATTGAGATCACCCCTGACATTGCCCCCAGAACCGCCATCACCTACAGTTCCGCCCTGGGCGGGTTGGATGCCGCGCTGGAGGCGGACCGAAGACTGGTGAAGGAGAACCGGCTGCCCAAGCCCTTTACCAATCCCAATGCCTGCATCAATATGGTGGGGGGCAAGGTTTCCATCCTCACCGGCGCCACCGGCCCCATCACCGCAACCATCTCGGCCTGTGCCACAGGGTCCACCTCCATGATCATCGGTGCCATGTTCATTGAGCAGGGCCTGTGCGATGTGGCCATCTGCGGTGCGGTGGATTTTGCCCTGGTGCCTGCCATTATTGCCGGGTTTGCCACCATGAACGGTACCTTTTATCCAAAATCCGGGGAAAACGTCCCGCCCCAGGCGGCGAGCCGTCCTTTTTCCCGGAACAGACGGGGATTCGTGGTCTCCGAAGGGGCCGGCGCCGTGATCCTGGCTGCCCGGGAGTTTGCCCAAAGCTGGGGCTTGAGGTATCAGGTGGCCCTTGCCGGGTGGGGCATGACCTCGGATGCCCACCATGTGGTGGCCCCCCACCTGCCTACGGTAACACGGTGCATGGAGTTAAGCCTTGCCCATGCCGGGATTGCTCCCAGTGCGGTTTCCAGTATCAATGCCCACGCCACCTCCACCCAGGTGGGAGACAAGGTGGAGTATGATGCGCTTTGTGCCGTATTCGGCAAAAAGATTCCGCCGGTGACAGCCAATAAATCCATGATGGGCCACGCCATGGGCGCATCCAGCGCCATTGAGACCATTTTTGCCGTCCAGGGGATGATTGGCGGGAAAATCCCTCCCACCATTAATTATGACCCTGATCCTGACATGGTGTTTGACTGTGTGACAGACAATGCAAGATGCCTGGACCAGCCGTATGTGTTAAAAAATGCATTTGGATTTGGCGGATGCAATGCCTGCATTGTACTGCAAAAATGCTGAAAGAATAGAGATAAGACCATGAAAGCACCAATGAACAGGCGGGTTTTTGTCCTGGGGTACGGGGCGGCCACCCCGTTGGGGGCAACCTTTGATCTGACCTTTGAAAATGCTGTGGCCGGTAAAGCAGGGTTTAGAAGGATTACCCGGTGTGAGGTGAAAACCCTGAGCAATGTGGTCGGAGAAATCCCGGACTGGGATCCGGTGGCAAGCGGGATGTTTGAAAAAAAAGAGGCCCATAACTGGAATGCGGCGTTTGTGCTGTTGACTGTCGCCGTGTGCCGGCAGGCCCTGGCTCATGCAGGTCTTGTCATGGAACCCGATATCGGCCGGCGGACCGCCTGTCTGATCGGCTCCGCCCTGAACGGTATGGATGCCTTCAGGATTGCCTCGGAGAAATATGCCAATGCAGGTCCTTTGCGGGTCAGCCCCTATCTTTTGCCCAACCTGTGCGGAAACATGCCGGCAAGCAAGGCCGGTATTGATTTAGGCTTTACAGGGCCGTTGTTCTCCCCCCAGGGGGCGTGTGCCTCGGGCAACCATGCCATCGGCATGGGGGCCAGGATGATCCGGGACGGTGATGTGGACGTTGTGCTGGCAGGCGGCGTGGACACGCCTCTGGTACCGGAAATTATTCAGGGTTTTGCCAATATGGGGGCCACCATAAAAGTCACTCCCGAGGACCGGGCCTATGATGACCCCGGCCAGGCCAGCCGTCCGTTCAGCTGCGACCGCAAGGGCATGGTGCTCTCTGAAGGGTGTGGCGTGCTGGTGCTGGCCGCAGAAGAGGTCGCAAAAGCCCACGGTCTTAAACCCCGGGCCGAAGTGGCCGGCGTGGGCTGGACCTCGGATGCCTTTCATTTTACCAGTCCCAATGTTGAGACCATTGTCCGGGCCATGCACCAGGCCATTGAGGATGCGCAAATTGCACCCCAAGATATCCAGTACATCAATGCCCACGGCACCTCCACGTTTAAGGGGGACCTGTCAGAGGCTGACTGTTTAAGGCAGGTATTCGGGCACCATTTAGGGCAGATTCCCGTATCATCCAACAAGTCCCAGATCGGTCACACCCTGGGGGCGGCAGCCGCCATTGAGGCTGCATTGAGCATTGAAGCCATGCAGATGGGGATGGTGCTTCCCACCATCAACCATTGTCCGACCCCTGATTTTGACGATCTGGATGTTGTGCCGGATACCTTCAGGGCTCACCCGCACTCTTTTCTTTTGTCCAATGCCTACGGGTTTGGCGGAACCAATTGCTGCATCGTATTCAAAGGGGTATAAGAGTATGAAACCCAAACCGTTTAAACCTGAAATTACAGATGAAAATACGCCCTATGTAAAGGATCTGACCACAGGTCTTTTCTGGCACAGAACCAGCCATAGAACCCTTTATGCAGACACGGACCGCTCCCGGGTGGTTTACCATGCCAATTATTTAAGGTTCTTTGAGCAGGGCAGGGCCGCTTTAATGCGGGATATCGCCTACCCCTACCGGGAGATTGAAGAGAGCGGGTTTGTCTATCCCATCATTGAGACCAAGCTGAACTATTTTGCGCCGCTGTTTTATGATGACCTGATGTGGATCCATACCCGGCCTGCCGGCTTGGAACGGGTTAAGCTTCAGTTTGATTATGTGATCACAAGCCATACCTATGACCAGATGATCTGCAAGGGCTATACCCGTCATTGCGCCACCAATGCCCAGGGCATACCCGTTGGCGTGGATGAGAAAACAGTCCGGGTATGGACACAGTTTCCGAAATCCTAAGTACCGAACCTCTCAATGAGTGACTCCATGGTGACTCTTGTCAGCCAGCGAAGGAAAATCAGGGAGTATTCGGCCCCGGAAAGGACCATGCCGGCCATGAAAACCAGGTGGGAAAGACCATAAAATGCGGGACCGCCGATAACGGCGAACCAGGGATTTCCTGTTTTCAGAGAGATAATGCCCATCAGACCGACCATGGGCCAGCCTAAAACATAACTGAAGGCAATGGCAGAGACACCGGCCAGTACTCTAAAAGAGGGCTTTTCACGAAAAGCACGTAAATCTGCTTTGTCTTCAATGGCATTGCGGACAAAAGGGGTGTTGGAAATTTTATTGAGCAGGGTCACCATGACCGATTTATACCCGATAATTGGGGTTACGGTAAAATTAAATTTTTTACTTTGATCTAAATTATCCACACAAGGAGGAAATACGTGGATGCCAAAGCCAGGATAAATGGGTGCCGGGAAACTCTGGAGCGCCGTTTTGCCGTGGTGATCCCTGTGTATAACCATGGCGTAAAAGTCAAAGCGGTGGTGCTTGAGGCGGTGACGCTTGGATTCCCGGTTATTGTTGTGGATGACGGCTCCACGGACATCACCCCGAAACGGCTTCAAGGGATCCCGGGAATCCGCGTGATTACCCATGAACACAATCTTGGCAAGGGCGCCGCCCTGATGACCGGATTCCGGGTTGCGGCTGAAATGGCTGAGTTTGCCATAACCATGGATGCTGACGGCCAGCATTTTCCCAAGGATGCCCTGGCCATGATTGCTGCAGTCCCAAAGGGAAAAAAAGCATTGATCATTGGGTATCGAAAACAGATGGAGAATGCGTCTGTCCCATGGACAAGCCGCATGGGCAGACGGTTTTCAAACCTGTGGATCACGGCATCGGGCGGTCCCGGGATCCGGGATTCCCAGAGTGGGTTCCGCATCTACCCGCTGTCGGAAACCCTGAACCTGAAAACCCGATCCAGGCGGTATCAATTTGAAGTGGAGGTGCTGGTTAAGGCCCACAGAAATAAAATTGCCGTTATTGAAGTGCCCATCCGTGTCGCATATCCTGCGGACAGGGTGTCCCATTTTCATCCCTTTATTGATTTTTTACGCAACAGTGCCACATTCAGCCGGTTGGTCTTCCGGCGTATCATTGGTTTGGTTTAGAGGGGTCTTTTTTGTGAAGGCTTTGACCTATAAAGTGCTCATTGTATTATCACGCTGGTTGGGTCCCTGGGTTTTTACTCTGGTTTCCCGGATCATTGCGGCGGGCTATTTTTTCATTTTTCCGGGAAGGGCTGCGGTGAGTGCCGGGTTTTACAGCGCTCTTTTTCCCGGCAAAGGCCGTCTGTTTCATTGGCAATGCGTCTGGCGCCAATACCAGAATTTTACCACTGTCTTTATGGACCGCATCAGGCCCGGAGAGCAGGACAATATCCGTTTTACCTCCACGGGCTGGCAGGGGTTTGAAGAAGCACTGGACAATGGGCGCGGCGCCATAGTCCTCATGTCACACATGGGCAATTGGGATGTGGCCGCAAGCCTTATGGCAAAAAAGCGAAAGGATCTCAAGCTGCTCCTTTATATGGGGTCCAAGGCCAAAGAACAGATTGAATCTGTCCAGAAACAGGAACTCAATGACAAAGGCATCCGCATTGTTGCTGTTGAACCCTCCGGGGGCTCTCCCCTTGATGTTGTAGAGGGTATCCGTTTTCTAAAATCCGGCGGGGTGGTCTCTTTGACCGGGGATAAGCTGTGGCACCCGGATCAAAGATCGGTCAGTGTTCCATTTTTAGGAAAAACCGCACGGATCCCTGAGTTCCCCCATGTCTTTGCCCTGCTCTCCAAAGCCCCTTTGTTTGTTTTTTTTACCTTTCGCACCGCTCCCGGCACCTATAGGTTTATCTTATCCGATCCCATCCGTATTGCCTGCCCATCACGGGAAGAACGCAGTTGTGCTGTTGCGGAATCGGCCCGGGTTTATGCCGGCATGCTGGAAAAGACCCTGCGTGAACATCCCTATGAATGGTACCATTTTGATCCGTTTCTTGTGGATCATAGTGGGCAGTACCATCAGGGCAATGTAAAAATAAAAATTCAGTAGTTGAATATAAATACCGGAAGGTGTGGGATCTTTCAGAGGAAGAGCTCTCCTTTTTGGAGGTGCTGACCCATAATGTCGGCATGGCTTTGATGTATTTCAGACTCTCAACCACTGTTCAGGAGATAAAAGAGAGTGTCAATGAGATACACTCCATCTGGTTATAGAAGAGGTACAGGGTGGCGTTGAAGGGAGCAAATCCCGCATCCGGACATCTGCCGGGGGGGATTGCTCCATCTCTCCGGGAGAGCGGCAGGGATAGAAACCAACCTTATTCTTACGTCATTTATAGGCGTGAGCCTTAGAACGGACCAACAAAGATATTGCTATAAATAACATTGAATATATGCAGTAGGTTGAAAGTATAGCCGATACTCCCAAGGGTTTAACCGTCATGAGTGACAAGCCGACAATGGCTTGGAAAATTCCATATCCTACTGAAACAATCCAATGAGGGGTTCCCATTTCATTAACCAGTAATTGATATAAATGTCGTCGATGAGCAATAATAAGAGACTCTCTATCTTTTATGCGGATCACCATCGTAGATATCTCATCAATATAAAATGGAAATATAAATCCAGCCATAATTAAAAAATCCATTGCGGAATTGGCCAGTACAATGGTCAAACAGGAAAAAACAAACCCTATTAAAATGCTGCCGACATCTCCTAAAAAGACTTTTGCCCTTGGAAAATTAAAAAAAAGAAACCCGATGCAAGAAGCGCAGATACAAACACAAAAGGTAATATAATTGGGGGCCGCATGGATACGTATGCCGTATTTTGCCAGCAAAAGAAAACCAATAAGAGCCGTTATTCCCGCAATTCCATCAATTCCGTCCATAAAATTGTAAAAATTTGAAGTGCCTACAATAAATAGGAGGGCCAGAGGAATACTCAGCAAATAAAAACCGCCCCCAATTTTTATGGTTTCAGATAAAAATAAAAGAAAGTATATGCCGCAACCAAAATGAACAAATAACCGCTGTTTTACAGTGAGTTTGTAGCGATCTCCACCCCATAGGCTTGCAAGGGAAATCCCCAGGGCTGGTAGCCATAAAAAATGAGTTATTTTTAGAAAAAATGACGCAATCATAATCGCGAAAAGAAGGCCGATGCCGCCTCCTTTACAGACTTTTTTGTTATGGGAACTTCTTTCGTTCGGAAGATCCGTCATGCCGATTTGTTCCCCAAGCCGGATAAGCGTCCACGCGCCTGCAATGCCTAAAAAAAAGCATAAAAATAGTAATATAATTTCTTTCATTCGTGTTTTTTTTGCAATATGTTTGCTATTGTGTATTTGGGCTTGAATCCTGATTCCAACATGCGTTGATTGTTGATTACTATGTCCCGGACAAGTTTATGGTGGCAGGAAGAGATGAATTGTTTTTTAGTGGGAAAACAAAACTGTGCTATTTGGCTTGCTATATTAATTGATTGTAATGGGATTGTAAACACGGGCTTTTTGTGACCAGTTGGTTCGAAGTTCATAAGGCGGATCATCTCATTAAAAGAGCAGGGTTCAGGATCAGAGATATTCATAATACTGCATCTGCGCGTTGCATTGTCAACCGAAATACGGTATTGGATAAAATCAACCAAGTTTTTT
>ERZ1645192.1306-NODE-1306-length-20826-cov-11.486110_pt1 | contig 20826 bp, 19 predicted proteins | sample MGYA00575354_ERZ1645192 | MGnify/ENA primary metagenome ERZ1645192 (study PRJEB40844, sample SAMN11349763) | freshwater sediment metagenome | isolation source: river sediment | host: Sediment | place: India: Faizupur Khadar , New Delhi | collected 2017-02-21 ... | reverse complement strand
ATGGGCCACCAGTTTTTTAAAGACATCTTCCTGAGCCATGTTGAATGATTTCTGATTATTTGACCGGCAAAAATAAGGGATTAAAACAACAATTTGTTTTCAGAATTCTGTTCGCCTGGTTTTTTCTTACAAACAGCGAGATCCAAAGCTGTTAGCTTTTACAGCGACTTTTTAGGATCAGGGTAAATATTTCCAAAGAAATGGGACTCCACCATCCAACAAAGTGCATGAATCAGGGGCAAATGATATTCCTGAACAGAAGCGGTCCGCTGTCCCGGAACATTCATCAGGATGTCACACAATTCTTTCATTTTACCTCCCGACTCACCGGTTAATCCAATTACAGTCAGTCCTTTGGCTTTTGCTACTAATATGGCGTCTACAATATTTTGCGAGTCTCCTGAACTGCTGATAGCTAATAAAACATCGCCCGGATTCCCATACCCCACCACCTGTTGTGCGAAAATGACGTCGGCACCATTGTCGTTGGCCACCGCAGTAATTAAGGCGGTGTGAGCGGTTAAAGAAATGGCGGGCAACCCCACCTGCAGTTTTTCACTGAGCCACGCTCCCCGATCGCCGCCCACTTCTATTAATTTGTTTTTAAGCCATTCGTCCACCGGTCGTTTGTGCTCAAATCCCTTCATGAGTTCAGCCACGATATGATCAGCATCAGAGCTACTCCCCCCATTGCCGCAAGCCAGTACTTTGCCCTTTTTCTCATAACAGTCGATCAGGCACTGACCTGCTTTTAACAGCTCGTCCCTTAACGTCTCCAATGGCGGATAGCGTTTTACTAAATCATCCAGAATTATTTGTAACATTTGAATATCAATTATTGCCGGAATTCCACGTTTTCAACTTCTTCTAAAATGACAGTCCATTTAGCCCCCCAACATCGATACCTGCCCTCTGTATTATTCTACCTCTTCAAAGTCGACATATTCACCCTCGTTGGATTGGGTGGGGTTCTTCCTGCGGTTTTTCTCGAGGGTCACATCTCCTTCGGAGCGCTGATTGCGTTGCTGATCCCTGAACTGCTGCTCCATGCGCGACTGCATATTATGCATGGTTTTCCTCATCAGCAGGGGAAAAAGGTAACGGGTCACCAGTTTAAAACCATACCAGATGATCAGAATGATCAGAAGGGTTCTGAAAAAGGAGACGATAGTGAGTAATATTAAAAGGTTCATTATGCGTATTTAATCTACTATAATAAAAAAGTTAGCCCCCCCAAATCAGAGGAGGAGCCATCGCCAGGAGCCGTTTATTGGTGGCTTTCCGGTGGTTATGGATCTGTTCCTGATCTGATCGGGGAGTGCCCAATCCTCGTGCAATGGACGGGGTAAAATTAATGCTTTTTATTTTTTGATGATGTTTCCGCCTGAAGAGGTGTTGATATTGATCTCGGAAGGGGTTCCCTGGTAGAAGATATTTCCTCCGCTGGAGGCGTCGGCGGAAAGTTCGTTCTGTACGGCCACCCACATATTTCCTCCGCTGGAGGCGTTGGCTTCACAGGCGGAAGTTAAAAAGCCGCCGGCTTTAATGTTGGCTCCCGAGGAGGTCTTGACCTTCAACTCCCGGGTGGTGCCATCCAAACGTATGTTGGCCCCCGAAGAGGCAGTCAGGTCCACCAGTTGCCCGTCGATTTCCAGCCGCAGGTTGCTGCCTGCCGATCCGTGGATCTCCAGCTCGCCGGCCACCAGCTTGTTCCCGGTGGTGATGTTGCTCCCGGCTGTTCCGGAGATCTCCTTCAGGTCCTTAACGGTGACCACCACTTTCTTTTCATTCGCCTTCCAGATGTTGGCCAGCGCCCTGATCTCCAGAACCCCGTTTTCCACGCGCGTCTCGATCAGCTTGTGCAGGTTGGCATCGGCCACCACCCTGACCCCCTGAGTCTCTCCCTGAATCAACTCTACATTCATCCCCGAAGTGACACTCACTCCTGAGAAGTCTTCCACTTTACGCTCCTCACTCCTGACCTCTCCATTGCCCTTGACCGAAGGACCCATGAAAAAACAGGAGCTCAAAAGCGTCCCCAGCAGGACCATCGTGCTAAATAAAAACAGCCGCCTCATAACTTTTCGCCTTTATCGTCGTTTGAATTCCAATACAAACATATATTCTTCACCCTCAAAATGGTATCCTATTTCGCCGAACGGGTGAAAATTACCGGTAAAAGGGGCTATTGCCGTATGTTTTGCTAATTTTGCCCTGCTAAAGATGATTGTCACATGAAGCTTAGAAAATTAGTGTTTACCTTGGTGGTGGCCGCAGGATCGGCCATTTTTCTCTTTGGATTCACCAATGACCAGAAGAATTTTGAAATCGCCAAGAATCTCGATATTTACTATTCCCTCTTCCGGGAACTGAATGCCTTCTATGTCGATGATATCCAGCCCAACAAACTGGTCAAAGCCAGTATCGATAAAATGCTGGAATCGCTTGATCCCTACACGAATTACATTTCGGAAGAAGATGTGGAGGATTTCAGGTTCATGACCACTGGCGAATATGCCGGGATAGGTGCCCTGATCAGCAAGCAGAACAACAGCATCATCATCGCGGAACCCTATGAAGGGTTTCCTGCCCAGAAATCGGGACTGAAGGCCGGGGATATCATTCTGGAGGTGGAAGGGAAAACCACCACCACCATGACCACCGAGGATGTCAGCAACCTGTTGAAAGGCCCTGCCATGAAACCGGTGAAAATCAAGCTTCAGCGGCCCGGTGAAAAAAAGAGCTTCGAGGTGGATGTCGTCAGAGAAAAGATTGTCATCGATGCCGTTCCTTATTACGGCATGGTGGATGAGAAGACCGCCTACATCAGGTTGTCCAATTTCACCCAGGATTGCGGCGACGAGGTGAAAAAGGCTTATTTGGAACTGAAAAATAAGCATAATCCGGAATCGCTGATCCTTGACCTGCGCTCCAATCCCGGGGGTCTGCTCATTGAATCGGTGAAGATCATGAATCTTTTTGTGCCGCGCGGATCGGAGATCGTCAGCACCCGCGGCAAGGTCAAGGAGTGGGACAATGTCTACAAGGCGACGCAGCAACCTCTTGATACGGCCGTGCGTATCGCGGTGATCACCGACCGGGGTTCGGCTTCGGCTTCCGAAATCGTTGCCGGGGCGATGCAGGACCTCGACCGGGGACTGGTCATCGGTACCAGAACCTTCGGGAAGGGATTGGTGCAGACTACCCGTGATTTGAGTTACAATACCAAGCTGAAGGTGACCACCGCTAAATATTATGTGCCCAGTGGCCGGTGTATCCAGGCCCTCGACTATTCGCACCGCAATGAGGACGGCAGCGTAGGGGTGGTTCCCGACTCCCTCATCTCTGAATTCAAAACAAGGAAAGGCCGCAAGGTGTATGACGGCGGTGGCGTGGTCCCTGATATAAAGGTAGAACAGGAGGATCTGAGCAGCCTGGCCGTGGAACTGGTCACCCGCTTCACCATTTTTGACTATGCCACCCGGTTTGCAGTTTCCACCCCCTCCATTCCCCAACCTGAGGAATTCACCATCACCGATGCCATTTATAACGACTTCACGGCTTTCGTGAAGAATAACGGTTTCCGCTACGATTCCGAGACCGGCGATGCCTTTGCTGAACTTCTGAAAACCGCCCGCTCCGAGAAATATTACGAGGTGGCTACCGAAGAATTCAAGGCGCTGGAAGCCAGGCTGAAACCCGACCTGGACAAGGATATGCAGCTCTTCCGCAAGGAGATCAGCGACCTGCTGAAGGACGAGATCGTAGGCCGCTATTATTACCAGAAGGGAGCCATCAGGGCGGCCCTGCGTGACGACCCCGATATCAACAAGGCACGGGAGATTCTGAAGGACCAGGCAGGCTACGCCCGTTATTTCGCTCCCGGAACCGTGATCTCAGCCAACTAAGGCTATAACGCTGACCGGAACTGCCGGAGGAAACGGACGTCGTTTTCGAAGTACAGACGGATATCTTTGACGCCGTAGAGGAGCATGGTGATCCGCTCGATACCCATGCCAAAGGCATATCCTGTATATTTATTACTGTCGATATTGCAGGCTTCCAGCACGTTGGGGTCGACCATGCCGCACCCCAGAATCTCGAGCCATCCCGTGTATTTACAAAGGTTGCACCCTTTTCCCCCGCAGATGGAGCAGCTCACATCCATTTCGGCGGAGGGTTCCGTGAAGGGAAAATAGGAAGGGCGGAGGCGGATTTCGGTATTTTCGCCGAAGAGTTCCCTGGCAAAATAGAGAAGGGTCTGCTTGAGGTCGGCAAACGACACATTCTGGTCGACATACAATCCTTCCACCTGGTGAAAAATGCAGTGCGAGCGGGCCGAGATGGCCTCGTTGCGGAAGACCCTTCCGGGGAAGATGGCCCGGATGGGCGGTTGCATGCGTTCCATCACCCTGATCTGGACGCTGGAAGTATGGGTACGCAACAGGATGTCGGGATTCTTTTCGATGAAAAAGGTATCCTGCATGTCGCGGGCGGGGTGTTCCGGAGGGAAGTTCAGGGCCGAAAAGACATGCCAGTCGTCTTCGATCTCAGGGCCTTCGGCGACCGTGAAACCCAGGCGCCCGAAGATGGTGGTGATGCGGTTGCGGACCAGGGCCAGGGGATGACGTGATCCCAACCCCAGGGCATCGCCGGGGGCCGTCAGGTCGGCACGGCTCCCCTCTTCCTGGCGGGCTTCCAGCAACTCCTTCAGGCGGTTGATTTTCTCCTGGGCACTGTTCTTGAGTTCGTTGAGGGCCTTGCCTACCTCTTTCTTCAACTGAGGATCCACCTCCCTGAACTCGTCAAAGAGCTGGCTGACGGCTCCCTTCTTGCTCATGAACCTGAGCCGGAGCTCTTCAAGCTGGGCCACCGTCTCTGGTGCTGCCGCCTCAATTTCCCCTTTCAGGGCTTTTATCTTTTCTAACATCTGAAGGATTTTTTATCAATGCAAAAATAACACCCCGGTCTGAATTTCGTCTTCCAGGTGGTCGTTTTGTCACCTGAGGGGCTCATTTATTCCTGCCCGCTACTTCAATTCCAGCACCGTGGTGCCGATATTGTTACCGTCGGCAAAAACATCGATGGTATATTTCCCCGGAATCAGCGGGGACTGCCCCTTGTTGTCCCAGTATATGGCCACGGGGATGTCATTTCCCTCGTAGTTGATTTCCCGGACGGCGGTATAGGGGATGTTGAGGTCTTCGTAACGGAAGAGGTCTTTGGGCGAGTTGTTGAGCAGCAACTGGTCGGGGCGCATGATGCGGAGGTAGATATTTTTGGTGCCCCGTTTGGCGGTCACATTCTGGCCGATGACCATGTTGACGCGCATCATAACGGTGCGGTCGGCAAACCGGGTATCCTTGTTGCGGTCGTTCATGCCGGCTGCTGTCAGTTCCCTGACCTCGAGGGTCGCCGCCCGCTTGAGGTTCTCCTCCAGTTGTTGTTTCTCCTGCGTCAACTGCTCATTTTTGGTCTCTACCTGCCGGGCTTGTTGCTTCACTTCCAGGTTCTCAGCCATCAGCAGCTGGTTGCGGCGGTTCAGCGAGTCGATCTGAACCACATAGTTACGCATGATGTCGCGCAGCGTCGTCACCTCCTTCTGGTACCTGTTGATCCGGTCGAGGCTGACCCGCCGGGTCTGCTCCACCTCCAGCAGCAAGTCCCTGACCCGCGACTGGGCTACATACATCTGTTGCGTGAGCGTGTCGTTCTCTACCTTGAGGCTGTCGTAGCCGGCAATGATCTGCGTCAGCTCTACCTCAATGGAGTCCTTCTGTGCGGTGATCTGCCCCACGATCATCCGGTTGCTCTTTCTCTGTGAGAAAAAGAGAAACAGCACCACCACCAGAATGATGGCCAGCAGGATGACAATGATATTGTTTCTGCGCTCCTTGGGGGTGGCACCCAGAAAACTGCCTTTTTTCCCGGTCTCGTAATCCATTCCCGATAACATCAAAAATTCTGTCCCAAAAATAGCAACTTTTTCGGGATCAGCCTATCGGTGGTGCCGCTACTTCCGGATGGGCCCCTTCTTTCAGGCGGAATAGCTATTTTTTTACTTCCGAGGAGAGCTGGTCGAGGGCCTGGTCGGCTACTTCGTAGAGTTTGGTGACCACCGACTGCATGTATTTTTTGACCACGGCGGGATTATCCTTGCCGTCAGGGTGGTTGACCATGGTCCGGAGCTCGCGGTGATGAACCATCACCTTCCGGGCGATGGCGTTGATCTTCTCCTTGTCGGCTTCCGGATAGTGCTCCATCACGTACATGCAATCTTCAAGCACCAGTGAGAGCAACAGGTCGATGTCCTTTTTCAGGGAACGGATACTGGCCATGTTTTATCGTATTTGTTTCAAATGTACTTATTATTTTCCAGAAGACCCGATACCAGGAGGGTCCTTTAGCGCCACCGGCCGGAAAGCCCAGGGTCCTCAGGTCCATGCCCTACATCCGCCCGGGCATCGGGAATCCCTGTTCGGAATCGGGGACTTCCCGTTCCCTTTCCGAGTCGCGGCGGTTCTGTTCCTGCTGCTGTTTGAGGCGGAGTTCCTCCTCTTCCTTGTCGATCAGTATCTTGCGGAACGTGGGATCGGGTTTCAGGTCCCATTGGTACTGGTTGTCCCAGTTGGAACGGACCTTAACGATTTCGGGGAGGTAGGCGACCCGCTCGGGTTGCAGCCGGCTGGCAAAAACCCCGGGATCCCACCGGCCATTGCCGTTCCGGTCAAAAAAGACCCTGACCTTGTATTTGGCGGGACTCAGATAATCAAAGGTGACCTGCTTTTCCCCCCGGGCCGCTATGGTCCGTAACACCTTCTCCTCTTTGGAATTGTCGAGGAGCTGGGCGATAACGTTCTCTTCCGCAGCGGTCAGGTTCAGGATGATCCTTCCGTAATAGTCCTCTTTCTGGGTGGTGAACTGCTTTTTGACTTTCTGGCTGGCTACACCGTAGATATTGGTGCAGGCCGCAGAGTCTATTTCCAGAAGGTAGCTGGTTTCGGCCTCCCAGGGGAAGGCAATCCTGTAAGTGCGCCATTCGGTGGTGTCCCTGGTGATGACCGGTTGTACCTGGAGGGTATCCTTCTCTTTGAGGTGAAAGAGGCTGATGGTCTTAAAGTCGAAACGGTCAACCGGTTCGGGCGTCTGCAGGAGAATGGGGAGGTTCAGGTCGAAGCCTCCGCCTTTGATGTTGTCAGTGAAATTGAATAAGGTGACCTGAGGGGTACCGTCCTCTTTTTTTCTTCGGCGGGTTTCCTGTTTTTCTTTTTCCGTGAACACCATGTCGACCGTATCGCGCTGGAGGAAGGTCTGCTGCAGTGAATCGCGCTGGTTATAGGAGATCTCAAGCTGCAGTGTGTCCATGCGGGCCACCAGGGTGTCGGTGATCCATACGGTGAGGGAGTCCCATTCGGGGTTATTCTCAATGAGGTACCAATCTTCGGCCGTGTGGTTGAGGAGCCTGAGCCCGAGGGTGTCTTTGACCGGTTCCCCGAAGACGAAGGTGGATTTATAGCGGTTGTCGCGCACCGACTTGTTAAGGAACTGCTCAAAGAAATGCTCGGTGAAGGTTCTCAGGTAGATGGGGTCGGGCCTGAAGAGGGTATGACCGGTGATCAGCAGCGAGTCGGCGCCTACGGCCAGGGTATCGGGTTGAGCCACGAATTCGGCGGTGGGCACCACCAGCGAATCGCAAAAGGCAAATTCCTCGGCCCCCGGGTCATACCGGAGGTTGTTATTGGCATCGTTAACGGCATAGAGGCTGTAACTCCCCGGTTTGATGTTGTCGAAGAGAAAAAGGCCCCGGCTGTCGGTGCGGGCGATATAGTCGGGAATGGTACGGGTGACCGCGGTATCCTCAGAACTGGCATAGAGCATGACGATGATCTTCTCCAGCGGGTCGAGGCGGGCGCCATCCTTGACCATGCCGGCCACCCGCAGGGTGTCGACCTGATCCCCGGTGCTGAAGAGCAGCCTCAGCCCCTGGTAAGGATTCCGCTCGTTGTTGTCAACCACCGAATTCTTGAAATCCATGGAGTAGGTCCTCCCCGGTTTCAGCTCTTCATTGAAGGAGACGATCAGCGATTTGGATTTGGTCCTCACCGAAGGACGCTTGGCCAGCGGCGGTGAAACCACCAGTTCTTCCGACACCTGGTCGGGTACTATGTACTCGTTGAAGGTCAGCCGCACCTCTTTTCCCGTGAAGCCGGTACTCCGCATGGCGGGAAGTGTCTCCACCAGAAAGGGGGGAATAGAGTCCCGGGGCCCTCCCGTGGGCATCCCCTGGTTGGCACACCTTCCGAATAATAACATCCCTGCCAGAACAATGGCCGCCCCTTTGGCTAGCTGTTGCCCTGCAGTTCTCAGATAACGGTCATTCATGTTGTCGTTCCGGTCAGATCTCTAAATAAATGGTGGTACAAACATACAAATTCCCTGAAAATCCTTTTTTATTCCCGTTTAGCTTTTATAATTTCCGGTGTTTTAATGCTACGTTTACAAGATCAAGCTGAAATCCATATCCGGACTTCAGTCCCGTCTTCGGGGAAGGCGGGGAAGAACAGGGTTATTTCATTCAAATCTACATACGATGTCAAAGAAAGATAAAAAAAAGAGCCGCAAGATGGCGGCCTTTAATAAGAAAAACCTCAAGTCGGCCATTCTTTCGGTGATGTATGACGATCCCGTGAAACCTTTTAATTACCGTCAGTTGTCCACAACGCTGGGGATCACCGATGAGGAGTCGCGGAAGCTGGTGGTGGTGGTGCTCGATGAGTTGAAGGAAAGCGGTTACCTGGAAGAGATGGGGCGGGGTAAATACAGGATGCGAACACGTGGGGGGACCATCACGGGGGTGGTGGACATGCAACCCACGGGATATGCCTACGTTCACAGTGATGAGGCGGAGACGCCCGTGTATGTCTCTGCCCGTAACCTGCTGCATGGCATGGCGGGCGACAAGGTGAGGGTTCATCTGTTTGCCCGGCGCAAGGGGCATGACCTGGAAGGGGAGGTCGTAGAGATCCTTGAACGCTCCCGGAAATCGTTTGTGGGAACCCTGGAGGTCACCCGCAACTATGCCTTTCTGGTGCCCACCGGGAAGGTCAGCTTTGACATCTTCATTCCTGCCGAAAACCTCCATGGGGCCAAAAACGGCCAGAAAGCGGTCGCCGAAATCACCGAATGGCCTGCCAATGCCAAAAACCCGGTGGGCGTCATCACCGACGTGCTGGGCGATGCCGGCGTCCATGAAACGGAGATGCATGCTATCCTGGCCGAATACGAACTCCCGCGCCGTTTTCCCGAGAAGGTGGAGAAAGCCGCCGACAAAATCCCCGATACGATTCCTCCGGAAGAGTATGCCCTCCGGCGCGACTTCCGCAACGTGACTACCTTTACCATCGACCCTGCCGATGCCAAGGATTTTGACGACGCCCTCTCCCTGACGAAACTCGGCAACGGTAACTATGAGATCGGCGTTCACATCGCCGATGTGACCCATTACGTGAAACCCGGATCGATTCTCGATGAAGAGGCTTACGAGCGGGGGACTTCGGTATACCTGGTCGACAGGGTGGTCCCCATGCTCCCCGAGCATCTCTCTAACGGAGTGTGTTCACTCCGCCCCAACGAGGATAAACTCTGCTTCTCTGCGGTCTTTGAAATCACCCCCGAGGGGAAGCTCCTCCATGAGTGGTTCGGGAAAACGGTGATCAACTCTGACCGGAGGTTCAGCTATGAGGAGGCCCAGGCCATCATCGAAACCGGCAGCGGTGATCTTTCAGAGGAGATATTGCTGTTGCATGGGCTGGCCCAGAAGCTGCGGGAAGCCCGTTTTAAGGGGGGAGCCATTGCCTTCGACCGGGTGGAACTGAAATTCGACATCGACGAAACCGGCCGGCCCCTGTCGGTCTTTTTCAAGGAGTCCAAAGAAGCCAACCAGCTGATTGAGGAGTTTATGCTGCTGGCCAACCGGAAAGTGGCCGAGTTGTTCGGTAAAGGAGGTGATAAAAAGGGACCGCGTCTCTTTGTGTACCGGATCCACGACCGCCCCGATGCCGAAAAACTGGAGAATTTCAATAATTTCATCCATAAGTTCGGATATGGGATTCAAACGGTCACGCCCCGGGGGGTGGCCGAATCGATGAACCACCTGCTGGAGAATGTCAGGGGCAAGAAAGAACAGAATGTGGTCGAGATGCTGGCCATCAGGGCTATGGCCAAGGCGGAGTATTCGGTGCGCAACATCGGCCATTATGGATTGGCCTTCGATTACTATACCCATTTCACCTCTCCCATCCGCCGTTACCCCGATATGATGGTCCACCGTCTGCTGGAGAAAAACCTCGAGGGGGGAAGAGCCTCCCATACCGGCGATTATGCCGAGATGTGCCGTCACTCCTCCGAAATGGAAAGCCGCGCCGCCAATGCCGAACGGGCCTCGGTGAAATACAAACAGGTCGAATTCATGCAAGACCACGTGGGTGAGATCTTCTCCGGTACGATTTCCGGAGTGACCGACTGGGGCCTCTATGTTGAACTCGACAACAAAATCGAAGGGATGATTCCGGTCAGTCAGCTCGACGATGATTTTTATATTTTTGACGAGAAGAATTACCTCATCAGGGGGCGCCATACGGGCAGGATATTCCAGCTCGGCGACCCGGTGAAGGTGAAGATATGGAGGACCAACCTGGAAAAGAAACAACTTGATTTCCTGCTGGCTCCCGATAAAGATCCCTCAGGCAGCTCCCGGTCACAAGAGAAAGAATGAGTTTTTTGACGTATATTTGTTCAACTAACATCTAATTAAAGGGAGTAGTACATGGACAATGCAACTGAAAACGGTTCCAAAAAAGATTTGAACCGTGAGAGCATTCTGAAGATAGCCCAGGAGATCTTCAGCAAATACGGCTACCGTAAGACCACCCTCGACGATATTGCCAATGCCGTACGCAAAGGCAAAAGCTCACTCTATTATTATTTCAAAAGCAAGGAGGATTTGTTCCAGGCGGTGATTATGAAGGAGGTGGAGCTTCTGGGCAGGGAACTGGACAAGGTGGTGAACCGCAATACCGATCCGGTCGACAAGCTAAGGGATTATCTGCTGACCAAGATCACTACCTTCCGCAACCTGGCCAACTTTTACAATGCTTTGGAAAATGACGTGACCGCCATTGGTTTCATCGAAGAAATCAAGAACCGGTATGAGCAGGACGAGATCAGGATGATTAAGCGCATCCTGATCGAAGGGGTCAGGAAAAACGAATTTGAGATTTACGATTTCAACCTGGCGGCCATAGGGATTACCATGGCCATCAAAGGGCTGGAGATGCCTCTGTCGGCCGGAACCTATGGCAATATGAACCTGGAGCGAAGCGTGGATGTGATCCTTAGGATCCTCTGCTACGGGATCATGAAACGCTAAGTGGGGTTGGACCGGTCAACAGGTGCAGGTCTCCCGTTTTCCTCTCCATTTTTACCCGGAAGTCATCTGCAGGCCCTGCAGGATTCCGGTGCGGCCTGTAAGGCCACTTATATCAGGTTCTTTCTGAAGATCAATTTGGGATCGCCGGGGCCGTAATATTCCGGAAGAGAGGCTTCCAGGGTATACCCCCGCCGGTGATAAAAGGCTACGGTGGGCTGGTAAAGGGCTCTTCCTGATGTCTCCACCCAGAGGATCTTCCCTCCTTTCCCGCGGGCCGTCTCTTCGGTGCGGGTAAGCAACAATGTGCCCAGCCCGCTGTTTTTAAGGTTCTCCTGCACCGCCAGCCAGTATAGGTCCCACGAGTGAAGCGTGACCGGGTTGGGCCCGAAGTTGGCAAACCCCACCAGTTGGCCCTCCTCCTCCAGCAGGCACCAGTAATAGCCTGAAGCCTCGCTTCCCTTCAGGAGGGTTTCCTCAAAAATGTCCATGACAACCTCGGTTTCGAAGGGGTAGAAAAACCCTGATTCGTCGAGGAGCTGCCTGATGGCGGGCTGGTCGGTTTCCCAAAGGTCAGTTCTGATTTCCATAGCTTTGATGGTTCATGTGATGCAATATGCTTTGGATGACGGCAGGAAAGGAATAGCCTGCCCGGGCCGCAGCGGCCGTGAAGCCGCTGTCGGGTGAAATGCAGGGATTGGCATTGGCCTCCAGGACAAAAACATTCCCCGCGCTATCGACACGTATGTCGACACGGGCATACCCTTTCAGTTCGAGGCATTCCCAGGTGGCCCGGGCCGCCGCGGATATGGCCTGGTAAAGAAGGGGATCCCCCTTCAGATCGGGAAATTCACGCAGGGTGTTCTCATATTCGAAGCTGCCAGGGCTCCATTTGGCATGGTAGTCTACGATCCGGGGCCGTTCCTCCCCGTAACCCCGGAAGATGATCTCTGCAAACGGCAGTAGTTCGGGCCCGTCACCCGTGTCGAGCATGCTGATGTTGAATTCCCTCCCTTCAATGTACTCTTCAATCTGCCAGGCCCCGTCGGGAAGGGTGGCCATAGCGGCTGGCAGCCCCCCGTCACAGGTGAATACCGAGGCGGCGGTGATCCCCGCGGAACCCTCTTCCCACACCGGTTTCAGGATGTATTTCTTTCCGGGCGTCAGCTGCCACCCCTGGGAAGGAGAAAAAGCCTGCGGCACCCTGACCCCGTACTGCCGCAGCAACTTGTTGGTCAGCCGCTTGCTGGTGGTCAGAAACAACGCCTCCAAAGGATTCCCGGTATAAGCGATCCCTTCCATGTTGAGAAGGGCCGGGATAAAATAGTTGAGCTCCCCCTTGTTCTGAATCGCTTCGGTGAGGTTGAAAACATGGGTCACCCCCGACGCTTTCAGACGGGCGATCTCATTCATGAAATCAGAACCGATGGCTACCCTGTCAACGCTGAGGCCCAGCTCCACCAGGGCTTTTTCAACCGCTTCCACCTGGTCGAGCACATCCCAATCGTCGGCCCCGCTTCCCGGAACCGGCGCATTGTAAAGCAGGGTAATGGCTGATATCGTCATGTATGGTTTATGTAATGGGACATTCAATTGCTTTGAGGTAAATGCCGGGGTGCCCGTTTTATTCTTTGAGGTGGAGCCGTTTCAGGGCTGATTCCATGATCGTGGCGATGAGCTGCCGGTAGGAGATCCCCGCCATCCGGGCCAGCATGGGCAGGTCGGAATGGATGGGGTGGAGGCCTGCCAGCGGGTTGGCTTCGATGAAGCAGAGGCGGCCGTGCCTGTCGTAACGCAGGTCAATGCGCCCCCCATCGGAGCCCCCCAGGGCATTCCAGGCTTTCAGGGTCACCACGGCACAGGCCGTCAGCATATCCCCGTCTACCGGCGCATAGCGCGCCAGGGTTTCATAGTGTTCCTTGACATCAAGAGAATAAACGGCCTCCTCACCGGCAAAGATCTCCATGGCCCCGATGACCTGCGCCGAAGGGCCCTGACCAGTGACTCCCACGGTAAACTCCCTGCCGGAAAGATATTCCTCCACCAGCGCCGGCTGATGGTTCTCCTTCCATATGCGGCTCACCGCCTCGCGGAGTGCCGGTAAATCCTCCACCCTGCTTTTTGCCGTGATCCCCTTGCCTGTGCCTTCCGACAGGGGCTTCACAAACACAGGAAACGGAGGATCCATGCGCTCCAGATCAGCCAGATCCCTGACCACATACCCCGGGGCTACCGGAACACCCTGTTCCGCTACTACCTGCTTGGCCAGATGCTTGTTGAGGGAAATCCCCAGCACCTCGCCGTTGCTGAAAACATAGGGGATGCGGTATTGGTCGAGGAGGGCGGGGACCACCGACTCACGGGAAGGGCCGTACAACCCCTCGGTGATGTTGAAGACCAGATCCCAGCGGTCACCGGCGGCCAGGGCTTCCACCAACTGGTAGACATTGCCAATACGGCAGGTCGTATACCCCAGATCTGCCAAAGCCTCTTCAATGGCGGCGACCGTCTCCTCCTTGTCGAATTCCGCGGTCTCCTCGGCGGTAAATCCACGATCGAGGTACCATGACCGCAGGTCAAAACACAATCCAATCACCATGGCTAAAATCCGGGATAATAGAAGGTGTTGCCGAGGTAGTTGGTCATGGTAATCCCTTCGGGAGTGATCTCCCTGACATAATCGGGGAGGAGGGGTATTTTGCCTCCGCCGCCGGGGGCATCGATCACGAAATGGGGAATGGCGTACCCCGATGTAAAGCCCCTGAGGCTGCGGATGATCTCCACTCCTTTGGAGACGGGTGTGCGGAAGTGACGTGATCCGGGGACCAGGTCACACTGGTAGAGGTAATAGGGGCGCACCCTGATCTGGAGGAGGCGGTGCATCAGGGTTCTCATGGTCAGGGGGTCGTCGTTGATCTCTTTGAGCAGGACGGTCTGGCTGCCCAGAGGGATGCCGGCCGAGGCCAGGCGGGCGCATGCGGCGGCCGTTTCCTGGGTGATTTCATCAGGATGGCTGAAATGGATGCTCATCCACAGCGGATGGAACCGCTCGAGCAGGGCCGTCAGTTCCGGGGTGATCCGCTGGGGCATGACCACCGGCACTTTGGTGCCAATACGGATGATCTCCACATGGGGAATGCTCCTCAGGCTGCTGAGTAAAAACTCCAGCTGGCTGTCGGCCAGCGTCAACGGATCGCCTCCGCTGATGAGGACATCCCTGATCTCAGGATGAGCAGCGATATATTCCAGGGCTTGCTGCCACTCTCCCCGGGAGGCATGGGCCAACCTGCCCACACTGTGAGAACGGGTACAATAACGGCAATAGGCCGAACAGACCTGCGTCACCAGAAACAACACCCGGTCGGGATAACGGTGCACCACGCCCGGTACCGGAGAAGAACCCCCTTCGTTAAGGGAATCGCTTTTTTCTTCGGGCCACGTCGTCAGCTCCTCCAGGGAGGGTACCATCATCCGCCGGATGGGATTCTCCGCGCCGCCCGACAACATCAGGGAGAGATAATAGGGGGTGATCCGCAGCGGCAACCGGCCTTTGAGACTGGCCAGGGCTTCCCTCTCCCCGGCAGTGAGGTCCATAAATCGTGATAACGCTCCGGCGGTGGTCACTCCGTTGCGCAACTGCCACTTCCAGTCGTTCCACTCTGAGGGATCGGTAAAAGGATAAAAAGTGCGGAGAAAATGAGTAACCCGGTGGAGGTCTGTCTCTGAAGCCTGGGTATTTTGTAGCTTGGATAATCCGACGTTTTTACCGCCAGGCTCCTCCGGAGAGGAGCTGTCCGTGAGGCCGCCATCTGTTGCGGTGGCAGCAGCCTCGTGTGCCTTGAAATTCATTCTTGCGTGTAAATCACAATAAGGTGTTTTCTTTTAAGGTTCCCATTTCAGGCGATCTATTTCTGAGCAAAAATAGAGAATGTTTCATCCGATGTCGGGGAAGAAACGTAAAAAATAAACATTAGTTACACCAGGAGCAAGAATTATTGTAAAATATGTGAAAATCAACTCATTATCAAGCCCTGGCCTACCAGTAGGCCAGGGATTCCGGATAACATAAAATTAACTTCCTGTGGGGACTGTTTCAGCATGTAAAAAAGGGCGGAGAGGCCCGGTGAAGGATGAGGCCTCCGGTCAGAAGGCGTCCATTTTCCGGTAGGCCTCGATGACGGCTTTTTCACCCTCTATTCCGGGTTTGCTTTTACCGTGTTCCATACAGAGGACCCCGTCATACCCTTTTTCATGGATATGCTTGAAAATGTTGAGGAAGTTGATTTCCCCGGTGGTGGGTTCCCTGCGGCCGGGGTTGTCACCCAGGTGGAAGGCGGCGATATGTTCCCAGGCCATGTCGATGTTGGGAATGAGGTTACCTTCGGAAATCTGCTGGTGATAGAGGTCATCCACGATTTTACAACTCGGGTGATTCACGGCTTTGCAGATCATATAGCTCTGTGGAATAGTGGTCAGGAACAACCCGGGATGGTCGCTGTGGGCATTCAGAGGCTCCATCACCAGCACCAGCCCTGCAGGCCCAACGATATCACAGCACATGCGCATGGTGTCGATGACGTTGGCGGTCTGGTAATCCCAGGCCAGTTTCTCATCATAGCGGCCCGGAACAACCAATGCCGTTTTAACATTGGTTCTTTTACGGACCTCCACGGCCTGAGCCATCCTCTTGCTGAGCATCTCCCTGATGGACGGGTCATTCAGCACCATGGAGCGGGTGCTGAAATCGGCATACAGGACGAAAGGCCCCAGCTCCATCCCCAGCCGCGCCAGTTCCGAGGCTATTTTCTCCTGAAGGGCAGGTTCCTTGTCCATCAGTCCGTTGTCAAAAATGGCCCGGAACCCCTGGTCGTGAATGAACTTGATCTGATCGATGGGATCATTCCCGGCATGCTCCTTGAACATCCCGAACCCCGGTGCATACCGGAGCTTGAACTGCGCCGCGTTCGAACTTCTCGTTTCTCCGGCCATACCGGCCATCGGAAAACCCATACCCGCTGCGGCGATCGCTCCCAGCCCCGTGTTCTTCAAAAATCTCCTGCGCTCCATACTGATGCCTGTTTATAGTTTAACTTAATTTCAGCTCCTAAAAATACAACTTGTATTGAAATATCCATGCCCTTTTGTTCCGACTTAGCCGGGATGCGACTTTCATTGTTATTTGGTCAGCATATTTGTTTTTTGAGGGGCCCTTATCCCCTTATATCCTTTGATGAGGGCTGACAGGAGGCTGGTAGGGTGACCTGTGCAGAATCAGGTCAGGAATGATTACTTTTACCCTTTCAACGGGAGGAGTGTAATGAATAAGGGAAAATGAGGATCAGCAAAGACAGGTCTCTCCTACCCGGAAAACAAAATCGGTATGACTGAAGGCAACCTTTTAAAAATGCGGGCCGAACAGGGCCAACCGGTCAGCTATTACCTTCCCCTGGGAGACCCTGAAACGGGTATGAACGCGCTGATTGGCCGGCAGATCCGTCTGACCTTCGGGGGAATCATCCACTGCATCGCCTGCGGAAAAATGACCAGGACCTCCTATGCCCAGGGATTCTGTTACAACTGTCTGCAGACGGCACCCGAAGCGAGTGAGTCGGTGCTCCAGCCCGAACTCTCCCGGGCCCATTTTGGCATCGCCCGCGATCCGGAGTGGGCCCGCGAGCATGACCTCATTGACCATTATGTCTATCTGGCCCTCTCCCCGGCCCTGAAAGTAGGCGTCACCCGCCACCACCAGGTACCGGTCAGGTGGATCGACCAGGGAGCCAGCGCAGCCATTCTCCTGGCTAAAACCCCCAACCGGCATATCGCCGGAATCATCGAGGTGTGGCTTAAACAATATTACTCCGACAAAACCAACTGGCGGGAGATGCTCATGGACCGGGCCATCACGCCATCCCTTCTTCCGGAGGAAAAAGAAAAGGCCGCCCAACGCCTCACGCCCGAACTGCAAAAATACCTCTGGGAGGATAACACAGTCACCCGCATTATTTACCCCGGGGAGGCCGTTTCCGGAAAAGCCGAAAGCCTCTCCCTCGACAAGACGCCTGTCGTCGAAGGGGTGCTGACCGGCATCAGGGGCCAGTACCTGATCCTCGACCGGGAAAAGGTGATCAATATCAGGCGCCACAGCGGCTATCAGGTCTGCCTGGAGTGGGAAGGAAGCTGATCCCTTCAGAGGGACGCCGTCTATCTGACAGACCATAAAATTAATAAGAGAAAACTAATACGATAAAAAATGAAAACACTTAACCTGGCTTTCAATGTGGCCATTCTGCTTTTGTTACTGCTGGTGGTCAACCAATTCTTTCATCTTGTTCAGCTCCCCGGCTGGGTCATCATGGTGGTGATGCTCGTGTCGGCGCTCCTTTTCTTTGTCCGTTTTTATCTGCGGATGAAGGGCCGGTAGCGGAGGCCTCCGCGTGGACTGAGGGGGGTCTTCCGTAAAACCTGACTAAATAACTGATTTGTTTAGCCGGAATTTTGTTTATTTGGTGTCTGATCCGGAAGGGTCTTTGGTGTATAAATAATACCTCAGGATATGGAAAATATGGATTGGAAAAATCTGGGATTCGGTTACAAAAAGACCGATTACAATGTGCGTTGTTATTATCGCAACGGAAAGTGGGGAGAGTTGGAAATCAGTTCTTCCGAGGTCATCAACATGCATATGGGCGCGACAGCCCTGCATTATGGGCAAGAGGCTTTCGAAGGGCTGAAGGCCTTTAAGGGGCAGGACGGGAAGGTACGTATTTTCAGGTTGGATGAGAATGCTCTGAGGTTACAGCGTTCCTGTGAGGGGATTATGATGGCGCAATTGCCTAAGGAGCTCTTTGAAAAGGCGGTGAAGCTGGCGGTTGCCCTGAACCGCGATTATATTCCCCCGTATGAATCGGGTGCCTCGCTTTACATCAGGCCCCTGCTGATCGGCACGGGGCCTGAGATCGGCGTTAAGCCGGCCAGTGAATACCTGTTTATCGTTTTTGTGATGCCGGTGGGGCCCTATTTCCCTGAAGGTTTCAAGCCCACCGATCTGATCATTCTGCGGCAGTATGACCGTGCGGCACCCCAGGGTACCGGCAAATACAAGGTGGGAGGCAACTATGCCGCCAGCATGGTCGCCGGCGTCAAAGCCAAGAAGGGGGGGTACTCGGCCGTGCTTTACCTCGACAGCAAGGAGAAAAAATATATCGATGAATGCGGTCCTGCCAACTTCTTCGGAATCAAAGACAACACCTATATTACTCCGGAGTCGGAATCGATCCTGCCCTCCATCACCAACAAAAGCCTGATGACCCTGGCTTCTGAAATCGGCATGAAGGTAGAGCAGCGGAAAGTGCCCTATGAGGAGCTGGCTACCTTCGAGGAGATAGGCGCCTGCGGTACCGCGGCAGTCATCTCCCCCATCAAACGGATCTACGATGCCGACGAAGAGAAGGAGTTCTTTTACGGGAAAGAGCCAGGTCCCTGGAGTACCAAACTCTATAACAAGCTCAGGGCGATCCAATACGGCGATGAAGCCGACCTTTTCGGCTGGACCACCATTGTAGATTAAAAAACAGCACCCTGACAGGGATGAGGTTGCCCTGTTTCCACGCGTGGAAACAGGGCAACGCTCGTTTAGGGCAAAGGCAGGTTCCTCAGGCGACCATTAAAAACCACCTGAAAATTCGTATCAAATATGTATTTTTGTCGACTGCGAAGAATTTTTTATAAACACAAGATAATGATCAGGACAAAGGTGAGGGAGATCCTCGAAAACGGTCAGACCGGCACGGAGGTGCTGGTGAAGGGATGGGTGCGGACCCACCGGGGCAGTAAGAATGTCAGTTTTATCGCGTTGAATGACGGGTCGACCATCCGCAACCTGCAGATTGTAGCGGAGGTGAATCTTTTCAGTGAAGAGCTTTTACGGGGCATCACCACCGGGGCAGCCCTGTCGGTACAGGGGACGCTGGCTGCTTCTGCGGGGAGCGGCCAAACGGTGGAGCTGGTGGCTTCCGGCATTGAGCTCCTGGGAGGTGCCGATCCTGACAAATACCCCATCCAGCCCAAGAAACACTCCCTTGAATTCCTCAGGGAAAATGCCCATCTGCGGTTCCGTACCAACACCTTCGGGGCTATTTTCCGGATCAGGCATGCCATGGCTTTTGCCATCCATGACTATTTCAACCGCAAGGGATTTTATTATCTTCATACTCCCATCATCACCGCTTCCGATGCGGAAGGTGCCGGCCAGATGTTCAGGGTGACCACCCTCGACGCACAAACTCCACCCCTCACCCCAGAGGGGAAAGTCGATTTCTCGGCCGATTTCTTCGGGCGACCTACCAATCTGACCGTCTCAGGGCAGCTCGAGGGGGAACTGGGCGCCACCGCCCTGGGCGAGATATATACCTTCGGACCAACCTTCAGGGCTGAAAACTCCAATACCACCCGCCACCTGGCCGAATTCTGGATGATAGAACCCGAAATGGCCTTCTATGACCTGAAAGACAACATGGACCTGGCCGAAGATTTTCTTCAATCGCTTATCCGCTATGCCCTGGACCACTGCTACGAAGATCTCTCCTTCCTGGCTGCCCGCCTGAAAGAGGAGGAAAAGGGAAAACCCAAAGAACAACACTCAATGGACCTCATCGAGAAACTCAAATTCGTGGCCGACAATGAGTTTGTGCGGCTCACCTATACCGAGGCCATTGATATCCTCCGTAACTCCAACCATTACAAGAAAAAGAAATTCCAGTATCCTGTGGAATGGGGTGTCGACCTGCAGAGCGAACATGAACGCTACCTGGTCGAAAACCATTTTCAGAAACCGGTGATCCTGATCAATTATCCCCGGGAGATCAAGGCATTCTACATGAAGCAGAACGATGACGGGAAGACCGTGGCCGCCATGGACGTGCTCTTTCCCCAGATCGGGGAGATCATTGGCGGATCCCAGCGCGAGGAGAACTATGAGAAGCTGGTGACGCGCATGGAAGAGATGCACATTCCATCAGAAGAGATGTGGTGGTATCTCGACACCCGCCGCTTCGGAAGCGTCCCCCACAGTGGTTTTGGCCTGGGTTTCGAACGGTTTATCCTCTTCGTGACCGGTATGGGGAATATCAGGGACGTCATTGCTTTCCCCAGAACGCCCAGGAATGCAGAATTCTGATGCCGGTGCCAGCATGAACACCCTATTGGGAAAAATGCTATTTTTGAGGTATAGCCAATAACTGGTTCATGGAACAAAGACTTTCACTACAGCAGAAGCTGCTCCAGAAGCTTTCACCACAGCAGATTCAGGTGATCAAGCTGCTGGAGATTCCGGCCCTTCAGCTTGAACAGCGCATCAAGAAGGAACTGGAGGAGAACCCTGCTCTCGAAGTGGAAGAAGA